>Ga0187809_10000059_pt1 | contig 82534 bp, 75 predicted proteins | sample NC_wetland_sal_i_8_FD_132415 | JGI IMG/M metagenome (GOLD analysis project Ga0187809, IMG submission 132415) | Wetland sediment microbial communities from Neuse River Estuary, North Carolina, USA - ASW_4 | ecosystem: Environmental > Aquatic > Freshwater > Wetlands > Sediment | place: USA: North... | reverse complement strand
GATTGCGAAACGCTGATGCGTCCTTTGGGACAAGTGAGAAGGTATCCGCCTGTAAAGCCGTCCTCGATCACAACAGCGTCTTGCGGCGGTTCGGGGTTTGACATAGCTCGCGCCATCTGGGCGGCACCATCGGCCTGAGCCTGATCAATGTCAGCGATCCTACTGGCGATTTCACTGAGCCGCTTCACGACATTAGCGAGGATGCTGGCACATTCCTTTTCGACTGCCCGCGCGGCGTCGTGATCGACTTCACCGCTGCTAGGTGTGTCAAGGATATGATGCACCATTTTGGCCATCACGATTGACTCTGTGATCAGTTCGGCCGCCGTCTTATCCTCCATGTACATTTCCAGCGTCAGGCCGCCGTTGAAGCGAATGGGAGCAACATTGCAGCCCCACTCCTTCATGCGATCGTAGATGTTTCCGGGCATAGCTTCGCCCTTCGATGAATCGTTCATCGTCAAAATCTCCTATTCTGTTGGGGGTTAGGTGCGGCTAGGCCGCTTGTTCCGCTTCTTCGGCGGCGAGGTATTCGAGGTACGCCGTCACGCTTGGCGCGATATCCGGCAAGTGGATATTGAAGCCGCTGGCCCGTAGCGTTTCCACGATCTTCTCGCCAATGACGACGTTCGCCATCCTCATGACACCGGCCATACCGACAATGCGTTGCTCTCCCGCCGTAATGAGCGGATGAATGGCCTCGATCATTTCATCTTCCGTCATCGCGCGGACATCAACGCCGGCCGCCGCCAACTCGTCAAACTTGGCGCGGACAATCGAATCGGCCTGCGTCTCGATCTCGTGAGGGTTAAGATTCTGGTCCATGTGATCTCCTTTCTATAGGGTTAGGCTGCTTCGTTGGTGAGGTATGCAATCAGCTTCGCGCGGGATGCCACCCAGCGGCCGCCGACCTTCTTTGCGGGAATCTGCCCGGTGTTCAGCATATGAAGTACCTGGCGTTCGGTGCGGCTGATAACGTTGGCAATGCCAGCCGCCTCCCAAACCAGGTCGTTTCCGTTCTCGTTATTCACTCTGTCTCCTTTCATCTCAGCGCCGCGTATGACCTGTAGGGGTCGTTCGATGACACCTATATGGACTATTGACACGTTGGTGTCAAGTATGTTCTTTAAGTGTCATTGGCCGATGGTGGCCGCGATAGGAGACAATCGGTGATTTCGGGTGAGCAATTGCGAGCGGCTAGGGCCATGTTGCGAATCGAACAGACTGAATTAGCGCAGCGCGCGGGTATCTCGGTTGAGACACTGAAAAGATTTGAGGGGACAGAGGGGCCGCTTCGCGGCAGGACCGAGAATGTTGATAGCGTTGCAGCAACGCTTGAGCGCGCTGGTATTGTTTTCATTTCCGAGAATGAAGGCTCTGCGCGTGGTGGCGAGGGTGTCCGCTTCGCGGAAGCCCGTCCATCGCTTCTGGACGTGCCCGCCGACAAACTCAGCAACGAAGAACTTGAAAGGCATTTGCGTGAGGTCGAGGACGAAATGCGGAAGCGTGGCTTAACGGTCGAGGTGGAGGCGATCTACAGCGCTGATCAGGGTGGCAATGTGTCGGTGACTGAGCCAACGCGCGCCAAGTCAAAAGACGGGGGTAGGTGAATGTCTATCCGCAAGCGCACATGGACAACGGCGAAGGGCGAAGAAAAGTCAGCTTGGATTGTTGATTATTTTGACGCCAAGAACATCCGCCGCCTGAAAACTTTCTCTAAAAAGAAGGACGCTGATCAGTTCGCCGCAACAGCAAAGGTTGAAGTGCGGGAAGGCGTTCACGTTGCAGATAGAGCATCTGTCACGGTACGGAAGGCGGGTGAGAACTGGATTGCCAGCGCGGAAGGATTGGGGTTGGAACGATCAACGGTCGCGCAATATCAGCGGCACTTGGATTTCCATATTGCGCCCAAGGAAGGCGAAGAGAGATTCCTTGCCGAGACGCTTCTTTCTAAACTGACTGTTCCCGCCGTCCGCGAGTTTGAAGACCAGTTGCGCAAGGCGGGTCGCTCGCCTGCGATGATCAAGAAAATAATCGGTTCTCTTGGTGCGATCCTTGCTGATGCACAGGAGCGCGGACACGCCACGCGCAATCCGGTTCGGGATATACGCGGCCGCCGCAAAGGCAAAGAGAGGCGCGCGGAGAAGCGACAGAATGGCAAGCTAAAGATCGGTGTGGATATCCCAACGCCTGCCGAGATTAAGGCCATTGTAGCCGCCTTGGAAGGCCGCTGGCGGCCAATCCTGCTAACCGCTATATTCAGCGGCCTGCGATCCTCGGAACTGCGTGGCCTGCGGTGGCAGGATATCGATTTCGACAAGCGGGCGATTAGCGTTCACCAGCGTGTAGATGAATTCGGAGAGATAGGACCGCCAAAATCGGAAGCGGGCGAACGGACGGTTCCCGTCCCGCCAATGGTCATCAATACGCTAAAGGAATGGCGGCTGGCCTGCCCAAGGCGGAAGACAGGCGAGATGGACGCCAATGGCAAGGACGTGGCGGAACTGCACTTCGCCTTTCCGAACGGTGCGGGGAATGCAGAGTCACATGGCAACGTGATCAATCGCGGCCTGATACCCGTTCAGATTAAGGCAGGCGTTTCCGTTCCGACCGACAAGAAGGACAAGGATGGCAACGCGATCATTGCTGCGAAATACACTGGCCTTCATGCCCTGCGGCACTTCTATGCCTCGTGGTGCATCAACCGGCCACAGGACGGCGGACTAGGATTGCCGCTCAAGATGGTGCAGGAGCGCATGGGGCATTCGTCAATCACGATGACGGCAGACACCTATGGCCACTTGTTTCCACGCGGCGACGATGCCGACGAATTGGCAGCGGCGGAAGCGGTGCTTTTGGGGTGACTGCGACACAGTTGCGACATGAAATGAATTAATGTAGTAAAATCAATATACAGAAAAAGAATTATAATCCTTGTGTCGGGGGTTCGAGTCCCTCCTCCGCTACCAGCGTTCACTCCCTTGCCGTCCCTCTTCCGGGACGCAGAATTCCCGCCTACTCCTTTGTTGGTAGCCCCTAATTTGCGGTTCGCCATGGTAGATACGGGTAATGCTGCCGATGGAGGGCCCGCGTCGAATGTCGAAGCGTTTTCAAGCATTCTTTCAAGGCGTTAGAATTTCTTACTCTCGCCGCTGGAAGCGGCCCTTTTGCTGCCCTTCATTATAGCTTGATATCGACCGTCCGCTTCTTCAGCGGGCGGTAATTAAATCGAACAGCGGGCTCATCAAGCCAGCGGGAATTTTAGCGAAGGGACTTTGTGCACGACGTAGTTCGTGGCCGTGCAGTGACGCATCCAATCTGCGGGGTTAAGCCTTCATATGACGATCGATAGCCCCACAGTCGGTGTCGTTGTGCCCATGTACAATGCAGAACGCACCATAGGGGCAACGCTGGAGAGCGTTCGTAGCCAGACCTATTCCGCGCTGGACATCATTGTCGTCGACGATGGGTCGACCGACATGTCGGCGGCAATCGTCATGGAGTATTCAAGCCGCGATCCGCGCATTCGCCTCGTGCATCAGGCAAATCGCGGGGTGGCGGCTGCGCGCAATTTCGGCGTGGCATTGACCGGGGCCGGATTCCTGGCCTTTGTCGACGCGGACGACCTATGGGCGCCCACCAAAGTGGAACAGCAATTGGCGGTGCTGCTGGATGGCGGCCCCGCGGCCGGGCTTGCCTATTGCTGGTTCGCCATGATCGACGCCGAGGACCGCGTCTATTCGTTGAACAACCAACCTCTCGCCGAAGGCCGTGTGTTGCAGCATATGTGCCGTCGCAATTTTGTCGGCAACGGCAGTTCCATGATGCTGCGGCGCGCAGCCTTCCTTGCGGCAGGCGGGTTCGATTCCTCGCTGCGGGCACGGAATGCGCAAGGCTGCGAGGACATGCTGATGTGCCTGCGCGTTGCGGAGCACTTCGAATTCCGTGTCGTACCGCAATATCTCGTCGGCTACCGTATGACCAACTCCAACATGTCCAGCGATGTCCGGCAGATGCTGCGCTCGTGCGAAATCGTGCTCGCGGAGTACCGCGAGAAATATCCCGAATTGAGCGGCGAGATGGATGCGCATCTAACCGACATGCTGGCGTGGCTCGCCGTAAGGGGTCTGATGGGCGGCCGTGTTCTGGCGGCCTGCGAACTCATCCGGCGGCTGGTGGTGCTGGAGCCTCGAATGGCTTTCTCGCATCTGCCCGGCATGCTGGATACGTATTGCCGCGCAAGGCTGGTTCCCCGATGGATGAAGGCCGGCTGGCGGCGTGTACGCAACGCCGAACCCAGACCGCCTTATCACGAGATGGCCTGGTGATGCCTTCTCTGCTGACACGGATGCGGAGGATATTCCGCCTGGCGGCGGCGCCGGCCTGGGCCGGTCCGACCATAGTGGCGCTTGGCCTGGCCGCGGCGGTCCTGGAAGGCGCCGGCCTGTTCCTTTTCATCCCCCTGATAGAAAGCCTTGGCGCCGCCGCGACGCCAAGTCGGTGGAAACCGCTCTTCGATCGCCTCCTGTCGCCCGTTCCGGCCCAATACGTCACTGCCGTCCTGGTGGCGGTGTTGTGCTTCAGCATCCTCTTGAAGATCGCCGTCAATCTCATCAACACCTGGGTAAGCAGATATATTGATGGGCAGGTCGCCCATCAGCTCAGATGCCGCGTATTCGACCAGACGATCAGTTCGTGCATCGACTACCGGGTCGAGAACAAACGCGCAGATATCGTCACCACGATCGCCAACAATACCTGGAAGCTCAGCCAGGGACTGAGCCTCTGCTACCGGCTGATCGTCTGCGCCTGCACCTTCACCGTCTTCGTCGTGCTGATGCTCGCGATCTCCGTCAAGTTGACGCTGCTGTCGCTATCGCTGTTGGGCCTGGCCGCCTTCGCCATCCGTTTTGCCACGCGGCGGGCCGATGCGACGGGCAAGGCTGTCGTCGAGGAGAACAAGCAGTTCGGGCTGCGCATGTGGGAGAGCATCAACTCCCTGCAGCTCATACGCGCGTTCGCCCGTGAGGATTACGAGAGCTCGCGTCTGAGGCAGATCTCCGACCGGGTGCGGCAAAGGCTGTTGAGCCTCGACATGCTGTGGGCGGCTCCGGGACCGGTTGCCGAAATGTCGATCGCGATCATGATTGGCGTCCTTATCCTCGTCGCCAAGCAGACCGACACCGGAATCGCCGCATTGGCGGCATTCCTGTCCTTGCTCTATCGTCTGCAGGGGCCGGTAAAGGAGCTTCTGCAATCGAAGATTGCGCTCGACGGCATCGGCGCGGCGATCGATGACGTGGATGAGTTCCTATCTACGACCGGCACGCCTTTTCTCAGTGGCGGAGACGCCGTGGCGCCGTCTGCCGGCCATGCGGTGGAATTCCGGAACGTATCCTTCCGCTACGCGCCGGGCGAACCGCTTGCCTTGGACAAGGTCTCCTTTTCCATACCCGCCGGCAAGACGACGGCCTTCGTTGGTGAATCCGGCGCCGGCAAATCCACCGTTCTGTCGCTCTTGTTTCGCTTCCGGGATCCAATTTCCGGGGAGATCATCGTCGGCGACACCCCGCTGCCGGCGTTCGACCTGCGCCGCTGGCGGGAACGTCTCTCCGTGATGTCGCAGGAAGTCCACCTTTTCAATGACACGATCGAAGCCAATATCGGCTATGCCGATTTCGATGCCGGCATCGAACGCATCCGGGAAGCGGCGAGGATAGCCAAAGCCGATGATTTCATCAGCGCCCTGCCGCAAGGCTACGACACCCTCATAGGCGATCAGGGCATGCGCCTTTCCGGAGGACAGCGGCAGCGCATAGCGCTTGCCCGCGCGATCCTGCGCGATCCCGATATTTTGCTGCTCGACGAAGCGACGAACGCACTCGACATCGAAACGGAACAGGCCTTCCAATTGGCGCTCGAGCAGTTCTCGCGCAACCGTACCGTGGTTGTCATCGCTCACCGGCTTTCGACGGTGCGGGCGGCCGACCAGATCATCGTCCTGTCGAAGGGACGTGTCGTCGAGACCGGCGCGCCGGGCCGGTTGCTCGACCAGCCCGGTCATTTTTCCAGGCTTTACGATCTCCAGGCGGGATCTCGGCCCGCCGCCATGGCCGACAGGATGTGAGATGGCCTACAGACTCGTCGAATTCGAGTTGTCTAGGCCACCCGCAGCCATCGAGCTGACGCCCGAGGAGAGCGGCATCGGGCTGATCGGACGCTGGCAGGATCAGTTGATCGGCTTTCAAATGATTGCCGGTGATCCGGGATCGACGTTTTCGGCCGAAGCGCTCAGCATCCTGGCCGACCGGCATTTTGCTCCCCGCGTGCTCGTCGCGATGGTGGAAGCAGAGTTGACCTCAAGCGCGCAGGAGCATCCGCCCTTGCCTTCGCTCAGCATCGCGATCTGTACCAAGGACCGGGCCAAGCGGCTGTTGCGATTGCTCCATTCTCTGGAGACCGTGCGCCGGAATTCCCCGTTCGGCGAAGTCGAGATCGTCGTCGTCGACAATGCGTCGACGGATTCAGCGACGCGCGAAGCCGTCGAAAGCTTCGGTTACATCCGCTATGTGTTTGAGCCGAAAGCGGGATTGGATTTTGCCCGAAATGCCGCGCTTCGTGCGGCGACGGGCGCCCTGATCGCCTATCTCGACGACGACGTGGTCGTGGATCGCAACTGGCTCACAGGTCTTGCCAAGGCCTGCCGCGACAATTCCGGCGCCGGCGGATTCACCGGTCTGGTCCTACCCTATCGGCTCGATACCGAGGCGCAAATCTATTTCGAACGACGCGGCGGCTTCGGACGCGGCTTCTACCGCAACGAATTTCGCAGTTCCCGCTTCGACAATCCATTGCACCCGGTAGGTTCGGGCGTGCTCGGCGCGGGCTGCAATATGGCTTTCGACCGGGCGCTGCTCCTTGACCTCGGCGGTTTCGACGAGGCGCTGGACACCGGTGCTCCGCTGCCCGGCGGAGGCGATCTCGATATTTTCTACCGCGTCCTGCGATCGGGCCGGACGATGATCTACGAACCGCAATTCGCGGTCTATCACGAACATCGCGAGACGATCGCCCAGCTAAGCCGGCAATACTGGTCGTGGGGCCTCGGCATGATGGCTTTTCTCGTCAAGAGCAGCCGTGATGATCACGAGTTGCGCTCCCGGCACGATGCCATGGTCCGCTGGTGGTTCATCGATCAGGCCCGGACGCTCGCGCGCGCGGCAGGCGGCCTCCGCGGACGTGACGTTCGTTTCGGTCTTACAGAGCTGTGGGGCGGCGTCCGTGGTCTTGCCGGCGAGTATGATCGCTCGTGCACGCGGGTCAAGGCGATACGGGAGTTGAACCGATGACGGAGCCGGCCCTTCTCGTCAGGCATTTAGACCTCAGCACCATGCGGACGGACTGGCGTCAGGGCGACGCCGCCGCGTTTTCCATATTCTGGTGGAAGGAATTGCCACTCGGAATGCGGGCGTCGCTGCCCGACGAGTTGCCGTTCAGCGAAGCGCATCTTCGCCAGCTGACGGCGGAATACGGCGCCGCGCAGCTCTCCGCCCGCAGCCCAATGTTCGGCGCCCCTCTGAGGGCGACATTCGAGGGCAGACCGAAACAGGCGCTTGCCCTGTCTCATCTCTTCGACAAGCACGATCTCATGGATGGGTTGGAGCGGCTGGCGACGGCGCCCGACGCGCCGGCAAAGCAGATCTCGATCGTGATCTGCACGCGCGACCGTGGGGAGGCGCTTGCCGAATGCCTGAGGAGCGTGACGACACAGCGGAGCGCGCCCGGCGAAATCATCGTCATCGACAATTCCAGTGACGGGAATGCGGAGCCGATATGCAAACGCTTTCCGGAAGTCCGCCATCTGCGTGAGCCGCGCTCCGGCCTCAGCGTCGCCCGCAATACCGGCATTCGCGCGAGCCGGGGAGAGATCATCGCCTTCACCGATGATGATGTCGAGCTTCATCCAGGCTGGACCGGCGCGATCGGGCGTGCCTTTGCCGACGAGAGCATCGATGCGCTGACCGGCCTCGTTCTCCCGGCGCGGCTGGACACCCCCGCACAACGCATCTTCCAGCTCGACAAGGGCGGCTTCGGCGCGACTTTCGTACCTTTACGCTTCGACGAGCGCTTCTTCGCGGAGACACGGCCATACGGAGCGCATGTCTGGAAAATGGGCGCTGGCGCCAGCATGGCTTTTCGACGCAGCCTGTTCGAGCGCATCGGCCTGTTCGACGAGCGTCTCGGCGCGGGTGCGGCCGGATGTTCGGAGGATTCGGAGCTGTGGTACAGGATGCTGGCCAATGGCGGCACTTGCCTTTATGAGCCGCGTGCGGTCGTCTTCCACCATCATCGCGGGGAACTAGCCGAACTCAGGCGGCAAATCCGGTCCTACATGAAGGGCCACGTCGCGGCTCTTGTGGTGCAGCATGACACGTTCCGCGACCGGGGCAATCTCGTCCGCATCTTTGGGCAGCTTCCGCTCTATTTCCTGAAAAGCGTCCTCAAAAACCTGCTGGAGGGCCGGCGCGGCCAGCCGGGGACACTGGCGCCCGAAATCGCGGGATATGTCGCCGGCTTGCAGTTCCTGTTCCGGTCGGGTTGGCGGCGCGAACGCGCGCCGCGACTTCTTGCCGGCGGAGATGACAAATGAGCCGCAAGGCGCCGCTTGGCGCTTTCCTGTCCGGAAATCCGTTTCCTAATGGCTGGACGGACGGACTATTCTATCGCGAAAAGATGCGGGCGATCCATCGTGTCGCCCCACCTGAACTACAGGGGGCCGCGCTTCAGGGACATGGGCGTGTGCTGGAGATCGGCGGCGGCCGTAGCGGCCTAGCGAGCCTGCTTTATCCGGAGGCCGATATCGTCACGCTCGACATCGATTTCGAACTGGCGAAAAGCCAGCCGTGCTGGGAACGCTCCTCCTTCGTCTGCGGAGATGCACGTTCGCTGCCATTCGCGGATGACAGCTTCGACGTCGTGACCCTGTTCGACGTTCTTGAGCATATCGAAGAGGACGGCCGCGCCGCGCGGGAGGCCCTGCGTGTGGTCCGGCCTGGCGGTTCCGTGCTCGTCTCCACTCCAGAGGCCAGCTGGCGCTATCCCTATTACAAGGCGATGAAGCCCTATTGCCCGCATGAGAGCGAGTTGATGCGGGAATGGGGGCACGTCAGGCGAGGTTATCGCGATCCGGAGCTCGCCGCGCTGTTCGGCAGCCCGGCCGAGCGCCGGGCGACTTTCATCAATCCGGTCACTGCATTCTTCCACGACATCGCCTTCTCGCGTCTCGGCCGGCGCCGCCGCAAGGTTCTCTACGCGCTGATGGCGCCGTTGACGGCAGCCGGCTATCTGCTGCACCGGCCCTCCACGCGCGGCACCGAGACGGCGTTCGCATGGCGCAAATGAGCCGCACCTCCAAGGTCGTGGCCCTCTTTCCATGGGGAGACGTGGTCGAGGAATTCCTAGATCCGATCGGGTTGCGCCTTGAGGATTTTGTCGAACGGATGACCGGAGGCTGGCTGTTCGGCTATGCCGCGGCGCTGCAACTCGTCGGGCACAGGCCCCTGATCGTCTGCGCGTCGGAACACGCATGCGGTATCATGCGATATCGCCACGCCGCGACCGGCACGCCGGTCTGGGTTGTACCGGGCAAGCGCGCCCGCAAGGAGAGATCTGATGCCGCCTACAGTCTCCGGCGCTGGCGGGCGACGCCGCTTGCCGCGTTTCGCGAGGTGCTTGCCGGCGCGGCTTGTGACGTGATCCTGACGCAGGAATATGAATATACGCGCTTCGATCTGCTCGCTTTTCTCGCATGGCGCATGCATCTCCCGTTCTATGCGACGTTCCAAGGTGGCGACCGCACCTTATCCTGGCTCGAGGCGATCGCCCGAAAGGCGTCGCTGCGCGCATGCCGGGGCCTGATCGTCGCCTCGGCGGCGGAACGCAAAAGGCTTTCCCATGCCTATCCGGGTATTCGCCTGAACATTGCCGATATCCCCAACCCGATCGATGCCGAGGAGTGGCAGGCAACCGACCGCGGGGAGGCACGCGCCGCGCTCAACCTGCCGGCTGACGGGTTCATCGCCATCAACCACGGGCGCATCGACATCCGCAGGAAAGGTCTCGACGTGCTCCTGCAGGCTTGGTCCGCCCTCGCCGACGATCCTCAGGCGCGGCTGGTGATCATCGGCTCGGGGCAAGACCGTGATGCCTTTGCGGAACTGGTGCGGAAATGCGATTTCCCGAACCTGCTCTGGCTTTCCGGCTACACGACCGACCGCACCGTGGTCCGCCGCTGGCTCTCGGCGGCCGATGTCTACGTGACCGCAGCCCGCATCGAAGGAATGCCGGTCGCGCCGCTCGAGGCGATGGCCTGTGGGCTGCCCGTCCTCGCCAGCGACGCACAGGGGCTGCCCGACATACTGGTTGAACGCGAAGCGTCGGGCGGCCTGCTCCTGCCCCAGGAGGCCCCGCAGGAGATCGCGAATGGCTTGAAGCGACTGCGCGATCATGCCGGACTGCGGCGCCGGCTGGGGATTGCCGCGCGGCGGCGCGTCGAGCAGAATTTTTCGCTGCAGGCGGTCGGCGCCGCACTTGACGCTTTGCTGAGTGGCAGGACCCGTTAAAGCTGCCGCCGATACCAATTGAATGCCGTCTCGACGATCCGGCTGATATCGGATTGATGGGCGATCCAGCCCAGTTCCCGCTCGGCCTTGCCCGGCGCGGCCACCAATATCGGCGGATCACCGGGTCTGGGGGGCCCATAATTGATACGAAGTTCAGACCCCGAGACATGGCTGACGGCCTCGACCAGTTCGCGGACCGTCGTTCCGATGCCCGTTCCAAGATTGTAGACATGGACGCCGCGCTCGCCGAGCAATTTCTCGGCCGCCAGAACATGCGCGCGTGCAAGATCGTCGACATGGACATAGTCGCGAACAGCGGTTCCGTCGCGCGTATCGAATGTTGATCCGTTGACGGTGAATGTCCGGTCCTGTTTCAGCGCCGCTTCGATCGCCAGCGGGATGACATGCGTTTCCGGCTCATGGTGTTCGCCGATCTCGCCGTCGGCATCACAACCGGCCGCATTGAAATAGCGCAGTATGACCGCACTGACCCCATGCGCTCGCGAAAAGCCCTCGATCATTCGTTCGATAATGAATTTCGACCAGCCATAGGGATTGATCGGCGCTTGCGGATGCTCCTCGTCGATCGGGGTGCGCATGGGAATCCCATAAGTCGCGCAAGTGCTTGAGAAGATCAGCCTGTCAATGCCGGCCTTCCGCATCTCCTCGAGCAGGACCAAGGTGCCGAAGCTGTTGTTGCGATAATAGAGTTCCGGCCGTTCAACCGATTCCCCGACATAGGCGTAAGCGGCGAAATGGGCAACGACGTCCGGACGATGGCGATGGAGCGCGGCCGCGATCTCTCCGGCATTGGTAATATCGCCCTCGATGAGGGGTCCCCATTTGACCGCATCGCGCCAGCCGCGCGAGAGGTTGTCGAACGCAACGACCGACCATCCTGCCCGAGCGAACGCTTTGCAGCAATGCGAACCCACATAGCCGGCGCCGCCGGTGACGAGGACTGTCTTCATTCAGCGGCGAGTTGGCGCCTGCCGCGGGCCGAGGTCAACTGCTTGTCGAAATAGGCGATGGTCTTGCCGAGGCCATCACGCAGGGATGTTTTCGGTTTCCAGTCGAGATTCGCCGTCGCATAGGCAATGTCGGGGCGCCTGTATCGAGGGTCATCGACCGGCAGCGGCATGAAGCGGACGTTGGACCGGCTGCCCGTCAGTTCGCGAACCAGGTCGGCGAGTTCAAGCATCGTGAATTCCGCCGGATTTCCCAAGTTCACCGGGCCGGTGATCTCATCCGTGGTGGACATTAACTGGACAAGGCCGGAAATGAGGTCGTCGACATAACAGAATGACCGCGTTTGCGAACCGTCCCCGTAGACCGTGATCGGCTTGTTCTGCAGCGCCTGGACAACAAAGTTGGAGATGACGCGCCCGTCATCGGGACGCATTCTGGGTCCATAGGTGTTGAAGATGCGGGCAACCTTGATGCGCAAGGCGTGCTGCCGCCAATAATCGAAGAACAATGTCTCGGCGCATCTCTTGCCTTCATCGTAGCACGAGCGTGGACCGATCGGATTGACATTTCCCCAATATCCTTCCGGCTGCGGATGGACATCAGGATTGCCGTAAACCTCCGATGTGGAAGCCTGCAGGATTTTCGCCTTGAGGCGCTTGGCCAGACCTAAAACGTTGATCGCGCCGTGGACGCTCGTCTTCGTCGTCTGCACTGGATCGTGCTGATAGTGAATTGGGCTCGCCGGGCACGCCAGATTGTATATCTCGTCGACCTCTACGTAGAGTGGGAAGGTGACATCGTGGCGGATGATCTCGAAGGCCGGATTGGAAAGCAGATGGATGACATTTCCCCGGCTGCCGGTGAAGAAATTATCGACACAAAGGACCTCGTGTCCTTGGCCGAGTAGCCGCTCGCAAAGGAATGACCCGAGAAAGCCGGCGCCGCCCGTAACAAGTATTCGCTTTGAATGCTGCAAGGCAAAAGTCTCCTGACAGCCTCCGCCTAATACGGGTTTTAGGCGAACTTGGACCCTGCGCCAGGGTCAGCCGTTCACATTCCATAACGTGTTGAAAGCGTCGGATTGATTGCGAACCGGCTCGCGCTTCTGTTGCCGGCCTCGGCTCGCCGGCGAACCGCATCTCGTCGTGAAGCGCGCCCTCGCCGGGAGGGCAGGGTTTCCCCTTGTGATCGAGCCAAACATGCCTCGGCTGGTTCTCGTGCGGCCGATCGAGGCGAAATCTATTGGGGGAAGCCGTGGGCGTGGATCACCCTCCAGATTTCCTTGTTGACCGTGGCAATGTCCTCGATACAGGCAGAAATCCTCGCCGTTTCCTCGCTGTCGAGCGCCTCGACCTTCCCGTATTTTATCGTCTCCTTGCCGTCGAATATGCGCATCAGGTGGGTGTGCGAGATCTCTCCCTTGGCGTCGAAGGAATAAATGCAATGATTGTATTTGTTGCGCAACTTCGCCTGTTGATTGAGCCGTTCCAGAAGCGGCAGCACATCATCCCTGCATTGCCGCGGAGTCTTCCCCATTTTCGCCAGCCGCTCGACCAGATCGATCCGCGCGCGCGTCGTGTTGAGCGTCAAGAAGATGACGATCGCTGTTTCCTTGTCCACCTTGGCCAGACCGGCAATGAGATGGATGAGAAGGCTCTCGGTATTGGTCCAAGTGTAATTCAAGCGCCCGATCAAAAGCAGTATTTTCTCAAAGCCGTTCATTGCCGACCTCCGCGCCGATGCGCTTACTGCATTAGAGTTTACCGCGTGCCCAATGCGCCGGCCATATCCAACCGCGCCGATCCTCTCATCCGATGGCGGATGGCCTCCTGCCTCCGGCGTAGAGGCTTGGCCAAATGCGGGGGATCGGCCCCTCATTACCGACCAATTGGCCGATCCCGCTAATCCGATACATCCCCCGCATCAATTCCAACGGGCAACTGTGCGCGTCCAATTCGGTGCATCAGACTGCCACGGTCCCGAATGTTCGGGATGCGGCACGTCCTGCTTCCGGCAGCGTGATGGCGGCAGCCTCGCCCATGCCAACGATTGTTTGGCCAAGCATTGCAGCCACGCCGGACGGATGAGCCAGCTTTAGCGTCGGGGGTCCTTGCTTGCAGAGCGTGCCTGTTCTGGCGTTCGCGTAGTGTTCGGTACTGCAAGCAGAATCCCTATTGAGCAACCGCCGACGTGGTCGAGACCCTTGATAGATGAATGGGGTCATACCGGGTCGGCCTTCATGAGAGGTTACGGCTATGTCTTCCAGAAACGATGCAAATCTGTTCCCGCTCGATCCCAGTCAGGACCAAAATCAGGACCAGGGCCAAGGTCAGGGGCAAGGTCAGGGTCAGGGTCAGGGCGAGGCGCAAGCCCAGCTTCAGGCCGCCTTGCAGGGTCAGGGCCAGGGTCAGTACCAGTCCAGCGATTCCAGCAATGATAATGCCAACGGGAACGGGAACGGCAACCTCAACCTGAACGGAAATGGCAGCCTGAACCTGAATGGCAACGGGAACGCCAACTGGAACACGTCCGACAATACCAGCACCAACACGAACACCAATACCAATACCAGCACCACCCATGTTAATGTCGATGTCGGGCTGGGCCTTTCCGGAATTGTGCCGAGCAACCGCGACGTCACCGATATCCGGCTCGACGGCGGCGCCCAGGTCGACAAGATGCTGGTCAATCATGACGGCCAGATCTTCTACAATCCGGGCGACGGCGCATCGTTCAATGATTTCCTGAACGGCTCGCTTAACGGCCCGGGAAACGACACCGGCATTGCGCAGGCGCAGGTCAACAATCTGAACGATAGCGATACGCTCGGCAGCGTGTCTCTGTCGAATACTGGAACCTTCCAGCAGAACGGCGATGCCACCGGCGGTATCGCGACGGCGGGCGCCGGCATTAATGCTGGCGGCGACGGCGGCACCGGCGGCGGCGCCGGTACGGCTAATGGCGGCGCGGGTGGCGATGGCCATAATTTCGGCGGTATCGGCATTGGCGGCTCGGCGCTTGGCGCTGCCCATGGCGGCGATACGACGGGCGGCGCGGGCGCGGCTGGTGGCGCCGGAACAGGGCTCGGGCTCGGGCTCGGGTTCGGCGCGGGACTGGGCCTTGCCGGCGCAGCCGGCGCGGCTGGCGGCGATGCCAATGGCGGCAATTCCAACGGCAATGGCGGCGCCGGTTCGGGTTCCGGAGCGTCTACCGCTAATGCTGGAGATGCTGGCAACGCCCATTCCGGAAATGGCGGCGACGCGGCTGGCCTGGGCCTTGGCGCGGCAGGCAGCGGTGATGGCGGCGGCGCCGGCAGCGGCGACGGTGGTGATGGCAACGGCCTCGGCCTCGGGCTGGGCAATGGCCAAGGCGCCGACGGCGGCGGGGCCGGAAGCAATGGCGGCGATGCAGCCGGTCTCGGCCTCGGCCTGATCGGCGTCGGCGTCGGCGTTGCAGGAGACGCAGCGAACGCGGCCGGCGGCAATGGCGGCAGCGCTTCGGGCGCCGGCACCGGCCACGGCACCGGAACCGGCGGCGATAGCGGCAATGCGTCGGGAGGCGACAGCGGCGATGCGGCTGGCCTCGGCCTCGGTCGCGGTATTGGCGGCGACGGCGGCAACGCCAGTTCGGGCGATGGCGGCGACGCGTATTCGCTCGGCCTCGGACTGGGCCACGGCGGCAATGCGGGCGATGGGGGCATGGGTGGCACAGCCGGTGACGGCGGCGGTGCGCTTGCGCTCGGCCTCGGCGCCGGAGAGGGCACCGGATCCGGCATCGGCTCAGGCATTGGCGGCGCTGGCGGCGCTGGCGGTTATGCCTGGGGCGGCGACACGATCGTGGTTCCCACGGCAGGCGCCGGCACGGGCGGCGCGGCAAACGGCGGCGATGGCGGCTACGGTGGTGCTGGCGGCATCGTGACGAACGGAGCCGGCGGCGCTGGCGGCGACGGCGGCATGTGGGGGTCCAACAATGGGCATGACAGCTATGTCAACGGCCTATCGCAGGCTCATGCCGATGCGACCATCGATACGAGCGCCTTCAACCAGAGCATCGTCATGGGCGCCAACATGATGGAGAACCTGCTCAGCCAGACTGTTGTCGGCGGGAATTACGACCAGATGACCGACAGTCACTCTTCGTGATCGGGTCGCATTGAGAGAGGTGGCTGCGCGGTCTCCGCGCAGCCACACCCGGCATCAGGCGGGAATGGTGCGGCATCTGACGGCTCGATAAGGGCGATTCCATGCATCTGGACAAAGTCAGCGAGGCGATCGCGCATTTCATCGGACTGTTCCAGATTACGACCGAACAGGCGCGGTTGCGCGACGATTATCTCGAATTCAAGGCCCTGCATGCCGCCGAGCAGCCGACCACGCCGGAAGAGCATGCGCCGCTCTCCTTCCAATCTCCCTATGATTTCGACGAACCCGAGCCGGGTCTTCACTACGTTCCGGTCGGCCCAACGCTCGAGACGCTGACGTCGCCCACCGAGGTAACCGATACGCCATTGTGGTTCCCGCTAAACGGCGCATCATATCTGGTATCCTACCCCGAAAATGTCCCGATCATTTATCCCGTCCTTTCTTCAGTCATGCCGGTCTTCGAACTGCAACCTCCCGGTTCGGTCGCCACGCACATCGCGCAGATCAACAATCTTTCAGACGATGATTTCGTAAATATCGGGGCAGGGCATATCGGCTTTCACCCAATCGGCACGCCAAATATCACTCTCCTGAACCTGGTGCACGAGGCAGCGCAATTGCTGCCCGTTCCGCAGGCCTCCTTCGGATCCGAGACGGATATCGGCTCTTTCGTCACCGACACGTCAGCCGCGCTCAACGCCTTTGCGGCCGAAACCGGGGCCGCGGCGCAGGCCCCCGCCGATGCCGCCCCGATGAATGACGGGATCTCCACCCAGGCGACAATCTCGCTCGTCGACAATCCCATGAATGACGCAACCTATGTCGATGGGCAAATAACGCCGGAAGCGCCAAAACTGGACGATGTCCTCCCGCCGGCCTCGCCCCTTGCAAAGCAAATCGCGCCGACTTCCTCCGACGCTCTGAGCGGCGGCAACCACCTGATCGACGGCAGCGGAACGACGGCCGCCGGCACGACCGTCCACGGCCTGGGCGATTACGTCGGCAACACCGCGTTCGATCTCAACACGGGCAGCAATGCGCTGGTCAATTCCGCGACGGTGGTCAACGAGGCGCTCACAGGCGGGGTTTTCGCCACTGCGGGCAATCATTTCTCGCTTGACGCCATCATCCAGATCAACGCCTGGAGCGATTCCAGCAGTATCGGCGCCAGCCTGAGCGGTTGGGGCAATGCATCGCAGCAATCCGCGACCGCTGCATTCAATATCGCGGACATGCTCAGGATCGACACGGGGGACGATGCAGCTTCCGCCCATCCGGCGCATACGATTTTTCCGAAAGCCTGGGCGGTTACCGAGATCAACGGCAATTTCGTCTCTCTGAACTGGGTCCAGCAGTTCAATTTCGTGACTGACAACGACACGGTGGTCGCCTCTGCCTCCCACGGCGTGACGACGAATGTCGGAACCGGCGGGAACCAAGACTTCAACGATCTTTCCATCGCCGATCTCGGGAAATATTACGACCTCGTTCTGGTCGGCGGAAACTACTACGACGCCAATATCATCACGCAGACGAACGTCCTGCTCAACAACGACATCGTGGGTTCCGTGGCGGGCTTCCAGACTACCGGCCACGGTTCCATATCGACCGGGGGCAATTTGCTCTGGAACAACGCCGCGATTACATCCGTCGGTCACGGCGGAGTGGACGCATTGCCGGTCGATTACGCGAGAACGCTGGATAACTTCGCCAATGGCGGCCATACGCTTTCGTCCGGCGTGTTGAACGACAGCGCGTTTCAAGGGCTGGCCGGCCTGAGGGTGCTCTACATCTCGGGCAGCATCTACAACCTTCAATATGTGCAGCAGACCAACGTGCTTGGCGATTCCGATCAGGTCGCGCTGGCGATGAATGCCGCGCATCCGACTATTGACGGTAACTGGTCGATTACGACCGGTTCCAACGCACTGGTCAATTCGGCTCAGATCATCGCCGCCGACCCCGCGTCGAAGACCTATGTCGGCGGCGATCACTACTCGGACGAGATGCTGGTCCAAACCGACATCATCCGCACCGATCATGTGCTGCAGTCGGCCAATGCCGATCATCTGGTCAATGAAGCCGTGGCTTTCCTCAGCGACGATATGATCGCTCCGCATCCCCCAGACGCCGTCTCCCACCTGACCGATCCCCTCAATGTCCATCCGGGACACAACGACATCATGCAGTCGGTGACGTCCTGATAGCCGAATTGCGGAGCCACAATGAACGAACGTGCCGAAGTGCATATGAAGATGGCGATGGAGACCGGCGATCCAAGGTCCGGCCATATCGATCCGGGCGCCTCCACGAGCAAGCCGGATCTTCGTCTCGACAAGCTCGATCGCGACTTCGATCTGTTTATGTCGGAAGTGGATCAAGCGGCCGCCGACCTGCGCAAATCGGCAATGCCGCTGTGGTTCCGCCCGGCGGAGGCCGAGAAGGAAGAGGCTGCCGCTCCCGGCCCGGACAGTGGCGACGGGCGGGGCAAGCAGGGGCGCGCCAATGAGGAGATTATCGAGCCCGACCATCCAGGCGAATCGCGGGCAAAAGGCAACGCCGGTCCCGGCAGCCTCAAATCGATGGACGCCGACAGCGGCCCGATCAAGGCCGAACAGCGCCCTTCAGCCGCGGCGCCGCGGCAAGGGCGGGAACGCCGAGCGAACGCCGGCGGTCCGGGCGATGTTTTCCACCGCCGTCTCGGGCCGATCAATCTCGCCGACAATCTCAAGGCGGGAATCCGCGCCGTTCGGCGAAACCTGATCATCGTGATGGGCTTCACGCTCGCGACCAACGTCCTGGTCCTCGCCATTCCGGTTTATCTCTTCCAGATATCCGATCGGGTGCTGACGAGCCGGTCCGTCGACACGCTGGTGATGCTGACGGTGCTGATCGCTGGCGCGGTGGTGCTCAATGCCGTGCTCGACGCCATCCGGCGTTTCATCCTGATGCGCACGGCCGTTGAGATCGCAGCGCAGCTCGGCGCTCCCATCCTGGGCGCCGCCGCGCGCGCCGCACTTCACAGCAACGGCCGCGAATACCAGACTCTTGGCGACCTGCAGCAACTGCGCTCCTTTCTCGTGTCGGGCACGCTTCTCGCGTTTCTCGACGCGCCGCTGACGCCGTTGTTCATGCTGGCGGTTTTCCTGGTGCATCCGGATCTCGGCTTCATTGCCGTGGTCGCCGCCCTGCTTTTGCTGGTAATCGCGTACTTCAACCAGAAAGCGACGGCCACCTCCTTCCATGAGGCCACCAATTGCCAGAGCAGGGCCAATCTGCATCTCGATTCCATGGCCCGCAATTCGCAGATCATCAACGCGCTCGCGATGATTCCGGAGGCGGTGAAGATCTGGGGCCAGGATACGGCGGGGTCGCTGAAAGCCCAGGTCCTCGCACAGGACCGCAACGTCATTTCGGCTTCGATCTCGAAGGCCGTGCGCCTGCTGGCGCAAGTCGCCATGCTGGGCTGGGGAGCCTATCTCTCGCTCGAGGGCCAACTTACCGGCGGCATGGTGATCGCCGCCTCGGTTATCGCCGGCCGCGCGCTCGCGCCGGTAGAGAGCGCCATCGAAGGCTGGCACCAGTTCATCAATACACGCGCAGCATACGAGCGGATTTCCACCCTGCTCAAATCCTCTCCGCTGAACTTTGAACGGCTGAAACTGCCGCGGCCACAGGGGCGGCTCGACGTCGAACGGCTGCTCTTCGTGCCGCAGGGGACGAAACGGGTCGTGCTGAACGGCGTGTCCTTCACGCTCTCGCCGGGCGAATCGCTTGCCATCATCGGCGATTCCGGCGCAGGAAAGACGACGCTCGGCAAGATGCTTGTCGGCTCGCTCCTGCCGACATCGGGTAACGTCCGGCTCGACCTGATGGACTTGCGCAACTGGGACCAGCGCCAGTTCGGCGAGAACATCGGCTATTTGCCGCAGGATGTGCAGCTCTTCCCCGGCACCATCAAGGCGAATATCGGCCGTATGCGCGAGGACGCCAGCGACGACGACATTTACAAGGCGGCCGTCCTGGCGGATGTGCACGAACTGATTTCGACCTTCGCACAGGGCTACGAAACTACAGTTGCCGCCGACGGCTCGCCCTTGTCGGGCGGCCAGAAGCAGAGGATCGCGCTCGCCCGCGCCTTTTTCGGCAATCCGCGCATGGTCGTACTGGACGAGCCCAATTCCAACCTCGACGGGTTCGGCGACGCGGCGCTCCTGCGGGCGTTGTCGCATGCAAAGCAGGAAAAGATCACTGTGATCACGATCACCCAGCGGCCGTCCCTGCTCAATTGCGTCGACAAGATCCTGCTCCTGTCCAATGGCGCCGTATCGATGTTCGGCTCCCGTCAGGACGTCCTTAAGGCGCTCGCCCCCTTGAACGCCCAGAACGCGCGTCCTGCGGTGGCGGCTCAGACAGCACAGGTGGCGTGATGGCTACAAGCATCGCGGAAGTCCATGACATCGAGTGGTACAATCAGGTGCCACGCTCCATCCGCAAGCATGTGCTTATCGGATCGACTCTGGTCATCTTGGCGTTCGGCGGCTTCGGCACATGGGCGGCGACAGCGCCGCTCGCCGCCGCCGTTATCAGCGCCGGCAGCTTTGTCGCGACCGGCGAGAACAAGGTCGTCCAGCACCTTGAAGGCGGGATTATCCAGGACATACTCGTCAACGAAGGCGATCACGTCGTTGCCGGCCAGCCTTTGATACGCCTCGATGGCGTCGCCGCTCAGGCGAAGCAGCGGCAACTTTTCCTGCGCCAGGCGCGGCTGGAGGCTAACGTCGCGCGCCTCAAGGCGCAGATCGCCGACAAAGCCGACATCGAGTTTCCCCGTATCATCACCGAAAACAAGAGCGATAACGACATCAGCTCGATCATCGATGGCCAGGTTGCGAGCTTCCGGTCGGCACAGAGCCGGAAGGAAAGCGAGATTGGGCTGCTCAAGCAGAATATGGAATCGCTGAAATACCGCGCGGAAGGCTTTCAAAAGCAGAGCACGTCAATGTCCGCTGAACTCGCCTTCCTGAAAGACGAGAATGCGGGAAAGATGAAGCTTCTCGAAGAAGGGCTCATCCGCAAGCCGGAGGTCAACTCGATCCAGCGAGCGATCGCCGACGCGGAAGGCCAGATCGGCCGGCTGGACGCGGAGGTATTGGAGACGAATGCGCAGATCGAGAAATACCGCCAGCAGATCACCCAGACAGTTACCGAGATGAACCAGAAGGATCTCGACGAGTTGCAGAGCACCCAGGGCGAACTCGACGGGGTACGCCAGGAAGGGCGGGAAGCGAAAAACGTCATGCGGCGGTCGACGATAAACGCGCCGGTATCGGGAACGGTGGTGCGCATGTATTACCATACGGCTGGCGGCGTCATTGAAAGCGGCAAGAAAATCCTCGAGATCCTGCCGGCCAATGTTCCGCTCATCATCGAGACTCAGATCCAGCGCAAGGATATCGACGCGGTAAAAGCGGGCCAGAAGGCGACGGTCAAGCTGGTGGCGCTCAACAGACGCACCACCCCGGTGCTGTATGGCGACGTCTACTATGTTTCAGCCGACGCGCTGTCGGACCCGAACCTTCCGAACATGGAAGTCTATCTGGCGCGCATCCGTCTGCCGGCGAGCGAACTTCAGCGCATTCCGGGCTTTACCGCGACGCCCGGCATGCCGGTCGAGGTGATGATAGAGACGGCACAGCGGACCTTCCTCGACTATCTGACGAAGCCGATCCGCGAAAGCATGTCCAGGGCCTTCACCGAACGGTAGAGCGGTTCAGGGTCGAGGAGCCCAACCCTTTCCGCCCGGCATTCCCTTCGGCGGCATCGCCCTTTTCTGGGCCGCGATACGGAAAGGCGCGTTGGAGCCGCCATAGCCAGCATAGCCGTTCCTGCGCTCGACGATTTCGAAGAAGAAGCCCTCGCCGAAATTGCGGCTGTAAAGCTGGAAGAACTCGCCCTTCTCGTCGCGGTCGTAAAGGATATTGCCCGCCCTGAGTTTCTGGATCACATCAGGCGCGAGATCGAAGCGGGTTTCGAGATCGTCATAATAGTTGGGAGAGATTTCCAGAGACTCGAAGCCAAGGGCCGCCAGCCTCGCCGACGTTTCGAGAATATCGTTGGTGGCAAAGGCGATGTGCTGGACGCTGGAGCCGAAGCTCTCGGCAATGAAATGGCCGGCGAGCGTCTTGCGGTTCTCAGCGCCGTTCAATGTCAGCCGCAGGCGCCCATCCGGACTTTCTACCACTTGGCTGCGCACCAGCCCCGCCGGGTCGACCACATCGACCATGGGCGATTTCGAGGTCTGAAAGATCGCTGTGTAGAAAAGCAGCCAGGTCAGCATTTCCTCATAGTTCATCGTCTGCGCGACATGGTCGACCGCAAAAAGGCCAGCGCCGGCCACTCCCGATTGGTCAACCGCCTCGAATTCGATATCCCAGACGCGGGCGAGCCCCTCGTCGATGAAGTAGATGACGCCGCCTCCGACGCCCCTGATCGCGGGGATGGCAAGTTCGCCCTCCCCGCGCTGTTCGGCGAAAGTTTCGGCGCCGAGCGCCCGCGCCCGCTCGACGGTTGCGGCGGCATCCTCGACGCGCAGGCCGATCGCATAGGCGTTGGTGCCATGGACGAGATAGGAGGAATGCGCGAAGCCTTCGCGGCTGGTGTTGACGACGATATTGATGCCTCCTGCCCGGCCCTGTCGCCACACCGTCACGTCTCGATTGCGGTGCGCGGACGCCAGCAAAAAGCCCATCGTCGAGAGAAGCACGCCGAGATCCTCCGCCTCGGTTTCCTCCGCCGCGAATTCGACGAACTCCACGCCCCTGACCTCGATCCGGTCCGGCATGTCGGGAACATCGACACGGATGCCGGGCTCCTCGCGCTTCACCCGGTCCATCAATGCCACCAGAGAACGGCGCCCGTCCACCGCGATCGATTTCGGCGACCCGCCACGGAACTGGTCGTTGAAGATCTCCAGCGACAGCGGCCCGTCATAGCCAGTTGCCGCGACGGCGCGCATGAAATCGGCGACAGGTAGGTCTCCTTCGCCTGGCATGTTGCGGAAGTGGCGACTCCAATAAAGCAGGTCCATATCGATCAGGGGCGCATCGGCGAGCTGCACGATAAAGATTCGGTCGCCTGGAATGGCGCGGATGGTCTCCACGTCGATTTTGCGCGCCAGCGTGTGGAAACTGTCGAGAATCAAGCCGACCGAGGGATGGCTGGCGCGCCGGACGATCTCCCAGGCGTCGCGGTGGTCGTTGATATGTCGACCCCAGGCGAGCGCCTCGTAGCCGACGCGGATGCCGCGCCTGGCGGCGCGCTCGCCAAGTTCGGCGAAATCCGCCGCCGCGCGATCGATGCCGCCGAGGGAAAGCGGAGACACGTTGGAGCAGATCAGCATCAGATCGGTGCCGAGTTCGCCCATTACATCGAACTTGCGCTCTGCGCGGTCGAATGCGCGGGCGCGCTGCGGCTCGGGCATACCCTCGAAATCACGGAATGGTTGGAAAAGCGTAATTTCCAGCCCGTGGTCTCGCACCATGCGGCCGACCTCCGCGGGCGTTCCGTCGAAGGCCAGGAAGTCGGTTTCGAATATCTCGACGCCGTCGAAACCGGCGGCGGCGATCGCGGCCAGCTTCTCGCGGAAATCGCCGCTGATCGAAACCGTCGCGATCGAGGTCTTCATCCGCTCCTCCCGACATTAGACGAACCAGTTCGTACATTATGGCGGCGAGGGGCTTATGGCAATGTTCCGCATCATCGGCTTGTGGAGTTGACTGTTTTGCCGCTATGCCGCACCGTTGTAGCGGCCGTCATGACAACCAGGAAATCCGCAGGTCCGGTTGGGCAAGTCCGCCCTGGCAGCGGGATGCTCTTACGGGGAAGGTTGCGTACCCCCTTGGCGGCCAGAGACGCCAACGCCGGCAGTTTGGGCCGGTTACAGCTGAAGTCCATACGTCGAGGGCTCAGGGCAGAGCTTTCAGCCTAGCTTTTCACTGCACGTGACATAGCGCAGCACCATGTCCACCACATTGCCGCGCAGGGCGCCGACATTCTCGTCGGCGCTCAGGTCGCGGCCGAAAATCTTGGAGAAAGTGGCGCGGTTGGAGACGTTGAAAAAGCAGAGCGCGCTTACCTGCCAGTGAAGCTCGAGCGGATCGAGACCTTCGCGGAACACACCCTCTTCAACGCCGCGGGAGTAGATTTCGGCGATATTGTCGATGGCGCGGACATTCAAATCGCGAATCACCTGCGAGCGATCGAGATATTCGCCATGATGGATGTTCTCGATCATCACCATGCGGATGAACTCCTCATGGCTTTGATGGTGGTCGAAGGTGAACTCCACCAGTTTCCGCAGCGCCTCGATCGGCGGCAGGCCCCTTGTGTCCAGTTTCGCCTCGCCCTCGCGCACCAGCCGGTAGGCGTCCTCGAGGGCGGCAAGATAAAGCCCCTCCTTGTCGTTGAAATAGTAGTAGATCATGCGCTTGCTGGCGCGCGTCCGGGCGGCGATTTCGTCGATGCGCGCGCCAGAAAGGCCGTTCAAGGCGAACTCCTCCGAGGCGATCTCCAGTATGTTTCGCCGTGTTCCCTCGCGATCATAGTTGCGCGTACCGCCGCGATTCGGCGTGGGGCTACCCACCGGTTTATCCTTCAACTTCATATAGGTGCGTCTCCGCTTTAGCGGCTTTATTGACAGAACTAACCAGTTCGTACATCATGCAATCAGGACTGGCGACCATATACCGGTCCGTGTCCGATCAAAACAAGTACGGCAAATGAAGCCGGTCAGGAGGAGCGCGTGGTCGAATTGAGGGGGGCAGCCTTCGATCGTCTGCGCGCGCTCGCCGCCGAGGGCGCAAGCGCTTCTCGCGATCCAGGCGCCATTCTCGTCGGACTTATGGGCCGCGGCATACAAGGCTCGCGCTCTCCGATCATGCATGAGCGCGAAGGCCGCCGTGTCGGCATTTCCTACAGGTACATATTGATCGATTTCGATCGGCTGGGCCTGGCCGATTCGGAAGTCGGCGCGGTGGTCCAGGCAGCATCCAAGCTCGGTTTCGCCGGCCTCAACGTCACCCATCCTTTCAAGCAGGCGGTGCTCTCTTCCCTCGACGCACTGTCGCCCGAGGCCGATCTGATCGGTGCGGTCAACACTGTCGTCATGAGGGACGGCCGCTCGATCGGTCATAACACCGACAGTTGGGGTTTCGCGGAAAGCCTGCGGCGGTCCGGCGCTGCTTTACCGATCGAGCGCGTCGTTCTGTTCGGGGCTGGCGGCGCCGGCGCGGCGGTCGCGCATGCGCTCGATGAGCTTGGCGTCGGCAGGCTCGCCATCATTGATCGCGACGCGGAGCGGGCGGAGGCGCTTGCCGATCGGCTCCGCAACCGCTCGACGCGAAATATCGAAGCATCGCGGGACGTGGAGGCGGAAATCGCCCGCGCCGATGGCATCGTGAACGCCACGCCCATGGGAATGGCGCCCTATCCCGGTACGCCGTTTCCGCCCACGCTTCTTTCCGCCGGGCAGTGGGTCGCGGACATCGTCTATTTCCCCGAACGGACCGAATTGCTCCGTGCTGCCGGGGAAATCGGCTGCCGGACCATTCCTGGTTCGGGGATGGCCGTTTATCAGGCCGTGCGTGCGTTTGAACTCTTCACCGGCGTAAAACCGGATGCAGCCTCGATGGTCCGCCATTTCGAGGCGGCCGCATGACAGGATCGACGCGCGCCATGCGCACGAGACCAGCGGAGCGATAGCTCCAAACAAGGGAGGAAAACGATATGAAACTGACACGCAGGCAGACCCTCGCCGCAGGCGGCCTTCTGGCGGCATCCGCAGCCTTCCCGGCGCTTGCGAAAGACAAGCCGAAGCTGCGCTTCTCAGCCGTGTTCTCCCAACAGGACATCCGCGCGGAAATGATGAAGAAGTTCGCCGACGCCATCAAGGACGACTTCGATTACCAAGGCTATTACGGCGGCTCGCTGTTCAAGCAGGGAACGGAACTCGTCGCCCTGCAGCGCGGCAATCTGGAAATGGGCAATATCGCCCCGCAGGACTATTCCAAGCAGATGCCGGAATGGTCGATCGTCACCGCCGCCTATGTCTTTCGCGATACGGATCACCTGAAGAAATTCTTCGCCAGCGAAATGGGCGAGGATTTGAAGAAGCGGACCGAAGAAAAGCTCGGCGTCCGCGTGCTCGGCCCCACCTATTTCGGCGTCAGGCAGGTCGGCTTGAAGCCGGACAAGAAGATCACCACTCCTGCCGACATGGCCGGCGTAAAGCTCAGGATGCCCGGCGGCGAGGCTTGGCAGTTCCTCGGCAAGTCGCTCGGCGCGAACCCGGTGGCGATGGATTATGCCGAGGTTTATACGGGCCTCCAGACGGGCGCCATCGACGGCCAGGACAATCCCTTGCCCAACGTCTACAACATGAAATTCTACGAAGTCATGTCGCAGATCGTGCTTACGTCGCACCTGATCGGTTTCGACGTCCTCTCTGTCTCCAGCAAGGTATGGAAGAAGATGTCGCCGGACCTGCAGAAGAAGTTCCAGAAGGCGGCCGACGACGCGATCGACTGGAGCACCGGCAAGCATCTGGAACGTGAGAAGCAGCTCGCCTCCACCTTCGAAAGCAAGGGTCTGAAGCTCTACAAGCCCGACGTGGACGCTTTCCGCAAGCACGCGCAGCAAATGTACCTCGCCTCGGACCTAGCCAAGAGCTGGCCGAAGGGCATGCTCGATAAGATCAACGCGCTCTGAACCTTTATCCTTGGCCGTGTCGCACGCCGCGGCCAAGCTTTCCCCACTGACGAGGGCCACCGTGAAACGGACGCGCATTCACCGGCTGCCGGGCTGGCTTCACCGCCGCGCCGAGAACATTCTGGCGCTGATGATGGGGGTGATGTTCGCGGCCTTTCTGTTCCAGATCGTGTCGCGCTACCTCCTGAACTTTCCGGTCGGCTGGACGAGCGAACTTTCCGCCATCCTTTGGATATGGCTGGTGCTGTTTGGCGCCGCCTTCGTCACGCGCGAAAACGAAGAGATCCGCTTCGACCTTCTCTACGGGATGGCGGGTCCGCGGCTGCGAAAGGCGATGTTCGTCATCAGCGCCGTCATGCTGCTCATCCTCTACATCATGTCGTTCCCGGCGATCTGGAGCTATGTCACCTTCATGAAGGTCGAGAAGACCGCCTATCTGAACATTCCGTTCAATCGGGTCTATTCGATCTATCTCGCCTTCGCGCTGGCCATCATCGCCCGCTACCTCTTCCTTCTGTGGCAAACCTTTTTTCGCGGCCCGCCGAAGGAACTCGAGCCCGATCCGAACACGGAACCCAAGACATGAACTTCGCGAGCCCCTTTTCGGCCGCCATTTACGCGACGATTGCGATGGCGCTGCTGGGCCTCCCGATCGGGCACAGCATGATCGCCGCCTCGATCCTCTATCTGTGGCTCGCCAACCTCGACATGGGAACGACCGCCGAGCAGATCCTGAACGGCATGTATTCCAACTATGTCATTCTGGCTGTTCCGCTTTTCATCCTCGCCGCCGAACTGATGAGCATCGGTTCGATGACGGACCGTCTGATGCGCTTCTGCAATGCCTTCGTCGGCCGCTTCCGGGGCGGGCTGGCCTTGGTGACGATCCTCCAGGGCGTCATCTTCGCCGGCATGTCCGGCTCGGCCATCGCCGACGCCGCCGGCATCGGCAAGGTCATGCAATCGATGATGACGCGCGACGGCAGATATACCGGCAGTTATGCCGCCGCCGTCACAGCCGCCGCATCGGTCCTCGGTCCGATCATCCCGCCCTCCATTCCCATGGTCGTCTATGCGCTCGTCTCGGACGCGTCGGTGGGCTATCTGTTCCTGGGCGGCGTCGTGCCCGGCTTGATGATGGCCATCTTTCAGGCGGCGATCATTGTATATACCGCGCGGCGCAAGAATTTCCCGGTCGAGCCCCCTACCCCAGTCCGGGAACTGCCAGGCATCAGCTGGCGGGCTTTTCCGTCGCTGATGATGCCGGTGGTGCTGCTCGGCTGCATCTATGGCGGCATCACCACGCCAACCGAGGCGGCGGCGGTCGCGGGCGCCTATGCGCTGGTCATTTCAGCGGGCCTCTACCGCAGCGTCGGCGCGCATGATTTCTATCAGGCGATCCTCGTCAGCGCCCGCACCTCCGCCTCGATCGGCATGCTCATCGCCGGCGCGCTGGTCTTCAACTACGTCGTGACGGTCGAGAACATCCCCAACACCGTTTCGGCCCTGCTTCACGCATGGCACATGTCGCCGCTCGGCTTCATGATCCTGGTCAACATCTTCCTGCTTCTGCTCGGCTGCGTGCTCGAAGGCACGACCATCCTGCTGATCTTCGTGCCGGTGCTCATTCCGACGGCAAAGGCGTTGGGCATCGATCTCGTTTATTTCGGCGTCGTCGTGGTGGTCAACATCATGCTCGGCCTGGTGACGCCGCCCTACGGGCTGCTGCTCTTCGTTATGGCCCGCATCTCGGGCGAGCCGCTGAAGGCGATCGTGATGGACGTCCTGCCGTTCCTGATCGTCATGGTCTTGGCGCTTGCCCTGATCACGGTGTTTCCCGACCTCGTGCTCTGGCTGCCGAGGCTTATGGGCTACGCAGGTTGAATCTGGAGAGGATCAACGTGACACAGCCGATCTTTATCCTGAATGGCCCCAACCTGAACCGTCTGGGCACGCGCGAGCCGGAAATCTATGGCAGCACGACCTTGGCCGAGGTCGAAAAAATGTGCATCGAGGCGGCCGGCGGCCATCCCTTGCGCTTTCACCAGTCGAATGCCGAGCATCAGCTTGTCGACTGGGTGCATGAGGCGATCGACGAGGGAGCCGGCATCGTCATCAATCCGGCGGGACTGAGCTTTCGCTCGATTCCCCTCCTCGACGCCTTGAAGATGTTTCCGCGCCCGATCATCGAACTGCATATCTCCAACATCCACCAGCGCGAGGAAATTTATCACCGTTCGCTGGTGTCGACGGTCGCCACGGCAGTGATCGCCGGCCTCGGCCCCATGGGCTATCCGGTCGCGGTCAAGGCGCTTATGGCGATGATTGAAGCCGGATAGCAACGATTTCCAGGAAGGACCCGCGCGAAATCCGATGTTTCGAGCGGCCGCCACCTTCATAGCTGCATCAGTTCCCCTTCGAAAGCAACATTCCACCATTGCCGACCGAGCGGTATCGCGCTTCGCAATCGCCGGGAACGGCCTGGTAGAAGCCATAATCGATGCCCTTGATGACCTGCCAGGTGAGAGGCCGCTCAAGCCCGCTGCACGTTACGCTGACGAGCTGCTTCTGCGCGAAGGATTCGGGCAGCATCACGGAAGCACCCGCGGCGCCATGATGAAGTTCGATCCGGAAGGAGAGTCTGTCGTCGTTCCACCGCACATCGTCGAAAAGCGAGTTGTTGCGCCCGTCCAGCCAGGTCAGCATCTGGTGTGCCGTAACCAAGGCCACGCCGCGTGCTTCAGCGGCCGCTATAATGCGCGAAGCGAACTGGTCCGTATAGTCGAAGTGGGTGCCGAGTGCGGCAAAGAACTGATCGGCGCCGAGCGCGCGGTCCAGCATCACGGAGACCGCGTATTCCTGAGGGACCCCGTCCTCGTTAACAAGTTGCGTCGCGGCCTGATAAATATCGAGCACGCGGCCGTTCTCGTCGACATAGGGCATCGGCAACCCGGACCCCGTCATAAAGCCGGGCCGTCGCTTGATCCATTTGGGCGGCCAGTAGTAATAGTTCATTTCGAGCCGGATTCCGTTGCGCCGCTCGATGCGCGGTACATCGACCCAGCCGTTCCAGACGATGCAATGGACGCGGAGCGTCTGTTGCGGGGGCAAATTTGGATAGCGCCTGCGAAAGCCCGCCATCTGGTCGTCGATGATTTTCGCCAGTTGCGGCGTCGCCCTGTCTCTGCAGCCGCTATCGACGTGAACGCCGATTTCGAAGCCTAGTTTCGCATATTGCTCGGCCAACGCTGGCGCCAGCTTGGTCGGCGGCGTCAGATAGGCGGTTGCGCGCAGGCAGGTCCAGTTGTCGAAGCTGCATCCGGAAGGGCTCTCCCTGCTCAGGCGATCGAAGAGGCCGCGCGTGCCGCCTTGCGTGTCATGGTCGTCGCCTGCCATGATGACGGCGGCACGCCGCTCCCCCGGCAAGTACCAGAATCTTGGCGCCGGCTGCGCCGCGACCAGCACGATGATGTTGGCGAAAAGCCGCTGCAATTCATCGGCCTGCGGTACGTTGGCATTGTTGAGGTCGACAAAGTCGGGATAGAAGAGATCGTTCGGCCGGCGTGGCGAATATCCGTCCCGTTCTTCGTCGGCCCATTGCGGATTCCCTTGGCGCGACAGCACGACGGAGGTCGCCAGATCAAAGGCGAACGCAACGGCGTGCCCCGTTCCATCTTGCGCAAGAGTAACCGCTGGATATGGCAGGGGCGTGCCATAGGCTCCCTCCGTCAGTCTCGCCAGTACAAGAGGGGCAGCTTGTTGCGCGTCATCGAGCGGCTTTGCGGTGGCTGGCACGGCGGAGGCGTTCCGCGAAGCGACGCGAAACAGATCGAGTGATCCGTGCAATCGCAAGGGTGTTGCTGCGATTCCGCGCGTATAGGGCGTGGAGCGATCCGCAACCAGCGACACCCAGCGCAGCGCGCCCACGGAGAAGGATTTCAGGCCGAGAAGCGGATAGAGCGCGGGACCGGGCCGCATTGCAATGAGCAGACCGCCTTGCCGAACCCAATGCGTCAGCGCTGCGAGCGCGGGTTTGTTGAGATGCGAAGCGGCAAGAACAACCACCTTGCGATGTTGGAGGCTTTCCGTCGTCAAATCGCTGGCGGGGCTGGTCGCGTAATTATTGAACCCTTCCCCTTCAAGGATGCTGCCGTAAAACGCTCCGTAGAGCCTGTCGCGGCCAAGCAAGACGAGAATCGCCGCGTCCGGACGGCCGGTGGGCGCCGGCTTTCCTTCCGTATGGAACGAGATGCAGCTCTGGCTCGGGCCGATCAGTCTCTGAAGCAAGTGCCCGTGTTGCTGCAAGATGCAGAGCCTGTAGGTGGAAAGCCATTGCAGGGGCTGGACCGGCTTGACCTCCATCCGGTTCGGATCGTCGATCAATGGCGTGTCGATTGTCGCAACGGGCCCGGCGCTGCCGGTGAGTAGCGAACTGGTTCCCGGCGGCACAGGCCTGCGCAGGGCGATGTCGAAGGATCTGGCAGGATGGATGCCCGTCTCGCCATTGGTGAGCGAGATGAATTCGACGCGTCTTTGCGCCCAATGGCTGGCCGCAGCGGCAGTAACCAGAACAAGAGCAATGCCCAGCGTCGCCAAGCCCAGCCATATCCGCCGTGTCATGGTGCCGTTCCTTCGTCTCTGTCTGCAAAGACTGCGGCGCCCCCGGCCCCATTCACGGCACCAGCAATGCCAATTTGCCTGTTACGGTCAAATAACTTTTGCCGCCGCACGGGCGGATCGGAACCAAAGGCGTACCGTATCAGTCTTTCGACTTCTCCACTACGGAGATCGGCTTATGGCGATCGCGTGCGCTCCCGCGCGCATAACGGATCGGAGCCCAGGAGATCAGGGATATTCAACGCGATGTCCGCCCCTTTGCCGCCGCGGCTTTCACTACTGCGAAAGAGGTAGGTGCCGCCGCCGGGCCGACGGTTGACCGTTGGCGAGATCGATCAGTTCCTCTCGCCTGACGGTCTGCTCCGCCCTGCTTGACATGCGCCAGATCGAACCAGCGCAACATTTGCGCCTCAACAGGGCAATTTCCTTTTGGGTGGCATGCTCGATACATTGCAGGCAGATGGCCGCTCGATCACGATGCCGCATGCTCTCGCCGGCAGAATATTCGGGTTGACAGCTGTCAACTCGGTTTCCCGATCCTTGCATTCGGGCTACGTCTCACGGCCTCTAATTGGCCTGCGGAAGGAAACGTGGCGTAACGTCAGCATTTCCGCGGCGGGATGAGACCGGCTCATCCCCGAATGTCTTTGGTCGGAGGGACAGGTGGCGAATCGCAGCGCTGGAATTCTGCTCTACCGCCGCGCCAAGAACGAAATCCTCGTATTATTGGTTCATCCCGGCGGCCCGTTCTGGAAAAAACGGGATCTCGGCGCCTGGTCGATCCCGAAGGGAGAACATCCCGACGAAGAGGCCCCCGAGATCGCGGCGCGGCGCGAATTTGCCGAGGAAACGGGCATGCTCCCCTCCGGACCGTCACTCCCTCTTGGCGAAATACGCCAGAAAGCGGGCAAATGGGTCATCGGCTTCGCGATCGAAGGGGATTTCGATCCAGAGACACTCAGGAGCAACATGTTCGAGACCGAATGGCCACCGAAAAGCGGCCACATGCAAAGCTTTCCGGAAGTCGATCGGGCGGAATGGTTCACGCTGGCCCAGGCGCGGGAGAAGATCCTTCCGGCGCAGCGGCCGTTCCTCGACCGGCTCGAAGAAGTCTGCGACAGGACGTAGCGCGACGCGGTTCAGGACTGGGCAGGTTCCTCGGCAAGGTCCTCGACGGCCTCGACGCCGTCCTCCGCTTTCCTGAGCGGCGCAAAATCGTCCGGCGTGATCGTCTCTTTTTCGAGAAGCAGCTTCACTCCGGCCAGCAACTCGTCCTTGTGCTCGCGCAGAAGATCCTTCGCATCCGCATAAGCTTCATCGATCATGTCACGCGCCGCGATGTCCACTTCACGCGCTGTCGCCTCGGAATAATCCTTGGGCTTCATGCCGGGAGGCCCGTCGCCGAGATATTGCGAGCGCTGCTCCTCCAGCACTGCCTGCCCGACAGCGCGGCTCAGCCCGAAGCGGGTGACGCTTTGCCGCGCGATATCCGTCACTTTGGCGAGATCGTCGGCCGCGCCTGTGGAAACCTCTCCATAGATGACTTCCTCCGCCGCCCGCCCCGCCAAAAGCGCGATCATGCGTTCCTTGAGTTCCGCCGCCGTGATCAGGAAGCGGTCGTCCGTCGGCCGCTGCATCGTATAGCCGAGCGCGCCGATGGAGCGCGGTATGATGGAAACCTTGTGCACCGGATCGGTCGTCTTCAGGAAAGACGCAGCGAGCGCATGGCCCATTTCATGATAGGCGACACGCTCGCGGTCCACGGGCTTCAGCAGACGGCCCTTTCGTTCGGAGCCGGCGAGAATGCGCTCCACCGCGTTGTTGAAGTCGTCCATCGTCACCTTGTCGCCATTGCGCCGGGTGGCGAAGATCGCCGCCTCGTTGACGAGATTGGCGATGTCGGCCCCGGTGAAACCGGGCGTTATGCCGGCGATCGCTTCGGGTTTAACGTCGGCAGCGACGGCGATGTTCTTGAGATAAATCTTGACGATCGCCTCGCGGCCCTTGCGGTCGGGCCGGTCCATGACGACCTGGCGATCGAAGCGGCCGGCCCGCATCAAGGCGGGATCGAGCACTTCCGGCCGGTTCGTCGCCGCCAAGAGCACGATGCCGATGCGCGGATCGAAGCCGTCGAGTTCCGACAGGAGCTGGTTGAGCGTCTGTTCCTTCTCGTCGCCGCCGCCATAGCCCGCAAGGGGGCTGCGCGCCCGCCCGAGCGCATCGAGTTCATCGATGAAAATGATGCAGGGCGCCGCCTGGCGCGCCTGCTGGAAGAGATCGCGCACGCGCGCCGCGCCGACGCCGACGAACATTTCGACGAATTCCGATCCCGAGATGGAGAAGAACGGCACGCCCGCTTCGCCCGCAACGGCGCGCGCGATCAGCGTCTTGCCCGTGCCGGGCGGTCCGACAAGCAATATGCCTTTCGGTATCCTGGCGCCGAGCCGGCCATATTTGTCCTTGTCCTTCAGGAAGGACACGATCTCCATCAGTTCGACCTTGGCTTCGTCGGCTCCGGCCACGTCGTCGAACCGCACGCCCGTCTTGCGTTCCATGTAAATCTTGGCCTTCGACTTGCCGATATTGACGAGCCCACCCATGCCCTGCTTGGCGGCAAAGCCGCGAAACAGGAACATCCACACGCCGAAGAAGATGATGGCGGGCAAGAACCAGGAAAGAAGCGTAGTCAGCCAGTTGCTGTCGGACGCGCCCGTGACTTTCACGCCAGCCTTCTCGAAAGGCGCGGCCGCCTGCTGATCCACCTTGTTGGCGATAAACAGCTTCTTGCCGTTCTGCGGCTGCTTGAATTCGCCCTGTATTGTCGTTTCGGTGATCGTAACCGCGCCGATCTTGCCCTGCTTCACGTCCTGCATAAGCTGCGTATAGGAAAGCTGCGCGACGTTGCGGTAGCTCATCCAGAACTCGAATCCCAGAAGCAGCACGATCGCGACCACGAAATAGCCGATATTGAAGGTGTGCCTTTTATCCATTCTCGGCTCCTGGTGTTGCCTTCGCCGCCTTGTCGGCTCAGCCTTAATTGGGGCAGGCATGCCGTGGGTCAAAGTCCTTCCGGAACTCCTCCTCTCCATCGCGTAATTTCTCCCACGCAAGCGGAGGCGGCCCACGCAAACGGAGGCGGGAACTTTATGGAAAGCCAATCTATCGAACGGAAGCGAGCGGCGCCGTCATTGGGACTGCTCGGCAGCGCCGCGCCCATCTTGCAGCCACCGCTTATATTCCTACCTTTTGCCTATGCACGGATTTCATAGGGGAAGCGTGACTTGCAGGATAAGAGCATGGATATCCAATCGGTTTCTCGGTCGATGGTGGCCGTCCGCGCCTCGGTCCCCGAGGACGCCTTCACGGCCGAAACGCTCGGCATCCGGAGAGAGGGTAGCGGCGTCGTCATCCGCAAGGATGGGCTCGTGCTGACGATCGGCTATCTCATCACGGAAGCGGACGAAATTTGGCTCATTGATCAGGACGGCAGGAATATCCCGGCGCACCCGCTCGCTTACGACCAGGAAACGGGCTTCGGCCTCGTCCAGGCTCTGGGCCGGCTCGATCTTCCGCCCCTCGAGTTCGGCGACATCGCCCATACGGCGATCGGCGATCCAGTTATTCTTATCGACGGGCTCGGCCAGTCCGTGGAGGCGAACATCGTCGCCAAGCAGGAATTCGCCGGCTATTGGGAATATCTTCTCGAAGAGGCGGTCTTCATAGCTCCGGCGCACCCTTCCTGGGGCGGCGCGGCCTTGGTCGATCCGGAGGGCAAGCTCCTCGGCGTGGGATCGCTCCGCCTGCAGATGAGCAAGGGCAATGAGGTTGCGGATATCAATATGATCGTGCCGATCAGCCTTCTTCCGCCGATCCTGGACGATCTTCTGACGCGCGGACAGGTCAACAAGCCGCCACGGCCGTGGCTCGGCGTCTTTTCGGCGGAAAGCAATGGCGAAGTCGTCGTGATGAGCGTCACCGAAGGGGGGCCGGCGGAAAAGGCAGGTCTGCAACAGGGAGACATCATTTCCGACATCCGCGACAGGGAGATCGACGGACTGGCGGATTTTTATCGGCAGGTCTGGGGAAGCGGTCCTGCCGGCATCGAGGTTCCGATGCGGGTCATCCGCGATGGCCGCGAAACCTGGCTGCGCTTGAAATCCGCCGACCGCAACAGCTTTCTCAAGAAGCCGCAAATGCAATAGGGAACCTGAACAAAGCAGATAATCCGCAAGGCGGGAGCTTCCGCTCGCATGCCCGCATCGCTTATAGAAAGCGTGACAGCGAGGAGGCGGGCGAATGACACCCAACGCGATCTACCCCGATCTGAAGGATCGTTCCGTGCTGATAACGGGCGGCGGCACGGGCATCGGCGCGGCGTTGACGGAAGGCTTTGTCCGCCAGGGCGCGAGGGTCGCCTTTCTCGATATCGCCGCGGACGAAAGCCACGCTCTCGTGACGCGCCTTGAGCGGGATGCCGCGCACGAGCCGCTTTTCCTGCACACCGATCTGAGGGACATCGCGGCGCTCAAAGACGCCGTCGCCGAGGCCGCGAAAGCGAACGGCCTCATCACCGTGCTCGTCAACAATGCCGCGCGCGACGACCGCCATGAGATCGAGGCTGTCGACGAGGACTACTGGGAGGAGAACCAGGCGACCAACCTGCGCCACCAGTTCTTCGTCGCCCAGGCGGTCGTGCCCGGCATGAAGCGGGCGGGCGGCGGCTCGATCGTCAACTTCACCTCGACCTCCTACATGCTGAACATCGGCGACATGCCGTCCTACACCGCCGCCAAGGCCGGCGTCGTCGGGCTGACGAAGGGGCTTGCCGGAAAGCTCGGCCGGCACGGTATCCGCGTCAACGCCATCGCGCCCGGCTGGGTAATGACGGAAAGGCAGCGTCGTCTCTGGGTCACAAAAGAGGCGCTTTCCGCGATGATCGACCGGCAATGCCTGAAAGACGAGATCCAGCCGGAAGACATGGTTGGACCCTGTCTCTTTCTGGCGTCGAACGCCGCGCGCATGGTGACGGCGCAGGTGCTGATCGCCGACGGAGGCATGCTTTGACCGCGTCTCCGGCCTTTGCAGCCGTCGATTGGGGCACATCGAGCTTCAGGCTGTGGCTGATTTCACAAGACGGCATGGTTTTGGCCGAACACCGCAGCGGCGACGGCATGACGACCGCGCGCGAAAAAGGCTTTGCCGCAACGCTCGACGCGCATCTTTCGGCGCTCGGCGCACCGGCCGAGCTACCCGCCGTCGCCTGCGGCATGGTCGGCGCGCGACAGGGCTGGATCGAGGCGAACTATCTCGACGTGCCCGCCTCGCTCGAAGAGATCGTGTCGAAGGCGGTGAGCCCACGCGGTACAGACCGCCGGGTCTTCATCCTCCCCGGCCTCGCGCAGCGTCTGCCCGAACGTGCCGACGTCATCAGGGGCGAAGAGACGCAGCTGATGGGCGCCGCGGCTAGCCGGCAAAATGCAACGGCCGGCCTTTACTGCATGCCCGGCACGCATTCGAAATGGGTCCGCATGGAAAACGGGAAGGTGGCCGGCTTCTCGACCTTCATGACGGGCGAGCTTTTTGCGCTGATTGCCCGCCGGTCGATCCTGGCGCACAGCATCGGCGAAGCGGAAGCCGATCCGGAAGCGTCTGCCTTCGCCGAAGCTGTCCTCGCGACATATCACGAGCCGCAACGCCTTACCGGAAGCCTGTTCTCCATCCGGGGAAGCCAACTCCTGTTCGGCGATACGCTCGAAAGGGCGGCGGCGCGCCTTTCGGGCATGCTGATCGGGGCAGAGCTTGCCGGAAGCGGCTGCAAGAGCTGCGGCGCACCCGTCCGTCTCATCGCCTCCGGCAGACTCGCGTCACTTTACCGGTCTGCCTTTGCCGCGCTTTCGATCGACATCGAGGAAATCGATGCCGATCAGGCCGTACGCGATGGCCTGGTCCAGGCCGCGCGTTTTCTCGGCCTTGTCGGCGGAAAGGAACGGAACTCATGACCGCCCTCCAATGGCCGAAGATGCGGCGTTCGCTTGTCGCCATTTTGCGCGGGATCAGGCCAGACGAAATTCTTGCCGCGCTCGATGTGCTGGTCGAGGCGGGCTTCACGGCCATCGAAATTCCACTCAATTCGCCCGATCCGTTCCGTTCCATCGAGGCTGCGGCATGCAACGCGCCTGCTAACTGTATGATCGGCGCGGGAACCGTGCTGAAGGTCGGGGACGTGGACCGGCTGAACGATTCCGGAGGAAGCCTGCTCGTCAGCCCGAATGTCGTACCGGCCGTCATCGAGCGAGCCGGCCGGTACGGCATGGTCGCCATGCCGGGCGTGATGACGCCCAGCGAAGCCTTCGCCGCGCTGGATGCCGGCGCTTCCGCGCTCAAATTCTTTCCCGCCAGTGTGCTTGGCGCGAAGGGGATCGCCGCGATCAAGGCCGTCTTGCCGGCCGGGACCGAAATCGGAGCGGTAGGCGGCGTCTCCGAAGAGAATTTCGCGGAATATGCTTCCGCAGGCATATGCACTTTCGGGCTCGGCTCAAGCCTCTACAAACCGGGGATGACGCCAGCGGCGATTGGAGCGCGCGCCCGCGCCGCCGTTGAAGCCTATGACCGTGTCTATGGCGATCGTGATTGAGGCAACCGGCCGGGCCGCCCTCATTGCGGGCCCGCGGCCCAGTTCGGCAGCGGCTCCAGCGTCTTGTTGAACTTCCGCCACCAGGCATCTTCGTCGAGGGCGCAGCCGGCGCGCAGCATTTCCGCTGCCTTGGCGAACGCCTCCCTGGCGATCTGATTGAACGTCAGGTCGGGATCATAGGGCACCGTCACCACGAGTTCCTGACCGGTCTGCCTGCCTGACTCGTCCACCTGGAAATAGAGCCAGATGATGAACTGGGCGCCTTGTTCGTCGCCGAGACTGTTGCTGACCTTGATACTGTCGATGCCGGCTTCGGTGATCTTCATCGCGGGCTCTCCTGTCTGCTCGGGCGATCAACAGGAAGAGCAGCGCGCCGTTCCATCAAAGCTTTTGACATGGTGAAGAGGAAGCAAACGGCGAGACTCGTCGAGGGAGGTCGAAGCCCGGTCCGGAACGACCGGCCCTCTCACGCGTTCTTCTAGGCACGGCGGACGATTCGCCGGGAACAGCGCTTTAAATGGAGAGGGAAGACGCGATGAGTTTGGGCACAATCCTTATCATCATCCTGATACTGCTCCTGCTCGGAGGCTTCAGCGGTTTCGGAGGCGGACCGTTCTATGGTACAGGATATTACGGCGGCGGCGGTCTCGGACTGATCCTGATCATTATCATCATATTGGTCGTGCTCGGACGCATATAGCTTCCGCGCCGGCGGGGCCGCGTAGAATGCAGGATTGGGGGGAGCCGGAACCACCCGGCTCCCGCTTTTGTCTGTCACCTGGGTTCGCGGTTGAGGCAAAGATAGGTTGGATCGAATTCGGCGATTTTCACCAGCCCGTCCCAGCTCTCCACGTGCACCCTCATGCCTTCCCAGATGATTAGTCCCTGCTTGCGCAAGCTTTGCAGCGTTCGATTAACGTGAACCACCGAGAGGCCGAGTATGTCCGCGAGATCGGCCTGCTTGAAGGGGACGCGGAAGGAATAACCGCTCGTCTGCTGCACGACGTCCAATCTCGTGAACAATTCGCAGATGAGATGCGCAAGGTGCCCCTCGGCCGAGCGGCGCCCCATCGAGGCGAGCCATTCCCTCGAAATCGAGGCGTCGATAAGCGTGTCCAGCCACAATAGCCGCGCCAGATGGGGCGAAGTCGCCGTTATCTTGCGAAGAGCCTCGTGGTCCGCCTGAACGATCCTGCAATCCGAAAGCGTGACGACTCCGTAAGCGAGCGTTTTCAGAAGAAAGCCGTGGAGGTCGAGGAAATCGCCCGGGACGTGAACGCCCGTAATCTGGCGCGCGCCGGTGGACAATGTCTTGAAGCGCGCCGCGAACCCGTCGAGGAGTAGCAGACTGAACGACGAACGCGACCCTTCCGGGATCAATTCCTGTCCGACCGGCGCCACCCTTTCATTGGTGAACAGATCGAGCAGTTCCCGCGTTTCATAGGCGGGAACTTCATCTCGCCGGCTGAGCTGCAAAATAAGTGGATTCGACAATGGGAGACTCCTGCGACCGGTCAGTCGCAGAAACGGGAAAGCAACGGAGCGGAGCACGTTGCGTATCGCCAACGCGCCGAAAAGGCATTTAAAATTGTTAAGTTAAGGCGCTTCTGAAATGAGAAAGCCTGTCGAGCGGAACGCTTTCGGGCTCGCCGCAAGCTCTCGCTTGCCCGGCAAACCTTCCGATTTGCTGGCCATCGACCGCCTCGCACAGCGAAAGATGTTGCCGAACATGGCCGTCCGTGGCCTGCCTTTCATTCCATCCGGAGTATTCTTCTGCCTCCGATATCCGCGCGAATCATCATCGATCATCCGACGACCGCAGCCGAAGACGATCGCGTCTGGCAAAGCCCGTCCTTCGTCGCTTCGCGTCGTCTCGCGTCCCTTCCTCCGCGGCGTTCCAGGCGCCGATGTCGGTTAGGCGGATGATCTACGACCGGACACACGACGCCTTCAACCTCGGTCCGATAGGACTTTGCCAATTCCTGCCGACAATATGCTCACCTTCCTGATCGGGCATGTCGCTGATCGGCGCCGTGCCCGCAGCGTATCGGCGGTGCGGGCACGATCCTCATCGTGCTGATCTGGATAGGGATTGTTCCCTGAACCGGGGGGAGGCAGACGGCTTTACAGCTTGAAAAGCGGTCAGCCTCCTCGTCCGCCTCTGCTGCCTTATTCGGCGGGCACGCCGATCTCGCGTGGCGCTGCGGAGCGGCCGTCAAGGCTCCAGGCTCCCGCCCCTGCAAAAACGAAGAAAAGGAACAGGAAACAGAAAAGCACAGCGGCGTCGCCGCCATTGTTGGCGGGAAAGAAGTTGCGCGGCGCATGCGCCGTCCAATAGGCCACAGCCATTTCGCCGGAAAGAATAAATGCCACGTAGCGGGTTTTGAAGCCGACGAGAAGGAGCAGGCCTCCGCATGCTTCCAATATTCCCGCAAGTCCCATCAGCGAAAAAAGCTCCGGCGATCCGTGCGCGGAGGCGGGAAAACCGAGGAGCTTCTGCGTGCCGTGCTCAATAAAGAGCAGAGCGGCGATGATGCGCAGGCCCCCGAGGGCATAGAACGTATTCATGGAACGCACTTGCGAATCTCCTAATAAACCTGTCCTCCCGCGCTTTTTATGTCCCATCGCCCACGGCAAAGATAGGATGGGAAACGATGAAAGGTGGCGTCCCTTCAAACAACATTGTGTGAACGCGTTTCAAAAAATTCTCCCGCGTTTGTGAACAAAGGCCATTCCGCTTTATCCTCGCGCGGATTTCTTGGCGCTTCCGATCCCGCCGCTGGAGCGACGGTCGCCGCCGAAGCGCTACATTGGAAATATTCCAGAATATAGCTATCAGTCATTCTATTTTATAATCGTTCTAAACAAATATTTTTTAAAATAATGAATTGAGAGAGAAATAAACTTGCAGTATTCGAGAACCGGGCACGCAAGGGAGCATGCCACGTTCGGACCGGTTTTCGAGGGGAAGCAATTTCATGCAGCGTTGGTTGATGTCGTGCCTTTTGTCGAGCGTCGCCATCCTGGCGGTAAGCGGAACCGCCTATGCCGGCGGCCAACCGGCCAGCCAACCCTCGGTGAAAGTGCTCGACAAGACCTTCGACGTCGGCGCCGGCATGTTCGCCTATACCGAATACGAACTGTCAGGAGAGCCGCTGGCCGAAAGCCTCGGGCTTGACCTCGACGTGCTTGATCCTGACCAGGCCGACAAGCCGACACCCTTCGATTTCGCGGCCGGCATCGATTCTTACGAATATTCGGAGGAGGCGATGTATGCGGTGAACTACCAGTCCCGTCTCGGGCCGCATCTCGTCAACGGACCCGTCAACGCCAAGCGCGGCGGGACCCTGGAGTCGCTCGGCAATCGCTTCATCGCGCTCGCCAAGTCCGTCGGCTACGCGCCCGATGAACTGCCGCAGAATATCTACCCGATCACCTTCCCGTTCGATAAGGGCATGCCGGAATTCGGCCAGGCGGTCGACGTTTCGCCGGTTTCCTCGTCCGACAAGGAAATCCTCACTCACAAGGACGAGACGAAAAAGATCAAGGCGGTCACGCCCGCCTATTACCGCGACTACAGGACACTCGCTTGGCGCACCGACGGCATGGATGACAATTTCACCCCGCAAGCCGTGGGCGGCGAGCTTCTGAAAGACACGATGTGGGCGCAGGATTTCCTCGGCGGCATGCACGAGACGGCGACCGACAAGGAGATCGACAACGTCGCCTCGACCGACATGGATCATGACGGCAAGCATGCGCTCGGCAAGGCGGCCGCGGACGGCATCAACGGCGTCATCCTGACCGAGATCACCTGGGACAAGCTTTTGACGCTGCACAACCGCTTCGGTTACGACGGCAAGACGCTCGGCGCGCCGATCGGTCCGGATTATGACGCGGCGAAACATCCCGTCTGGTTCCCGAACAGGGTCGCCGTCACGCTCGATCAGAAGAACGGCGTCAACGCGCTCGGCGCTCTCAAGGTGACGGATGGCGGCTCCTCGCTGCGCGGCGTCTGGATGATGCTCTGGCCGCTCGCGGAAGCCTATGGCTATATGGACCAGCGCACCGCCAATACCAATCAGAACAAGGCGTTTCTGGCAGTGTTCGACGGCGACCCCTTCCCGGCGGCGCCGGCCGCGAACCGCGGGGTCGATCCCGCAAAATACATAAAGGCGGACGATCCGTTCTCGCTGGTGGAAGAACTCTCGGGCATGGCGTTGCAGAACCTCTTCACGCTGCACTTCAACAAGGATGCGGGCACGTTCGTCGATAGCTGGAAAGACGGCGAACAAGGCAAGACTGTCACCGCCTTCGACGCCGCTTATACGCTGGTCGCGCTCGATGTCTTCGAGCGCGCGGTAGACGCGCTTCCGGTCGGCTATGCGTCGGCGTCGAGCGGCAAGCCGCTCGGCACGGAACAAGGCAAGCAGGCGCTCAATCTGCTGAAGACGGAAGCCGATTTCATCACCGGCAAGCTGATCGGCGCCGACGGTCTTGTCGCTGACAGCTATACGATCGGCGAAGGCGCCTCGGCGAAGCATTCACTCGCCACGCAATTCGCCGTTATCCGCGGCCTTTCGGCGGCGTTCACCGCCACCGGTAACGAGAAATACCGCACCGCCGCGCGCAAAATCTATGACGCGGTGGACGCGCATATGGTCGACAAGACCTCCGGCCTCTTTGACCCGACGCCGGGCAAGCCTTTCGAGGTAACGCCATGGACAATGGGCGCGGTCAGCGGCGGCCTTCGCGAATTGCTGCAAAACCTGCATAACAAGGAAAGCGAGAAGGACCCGGCGCTCGATCGTGCCGCACTGGCCAAGCGCTATACTACCTGGTTCCACACCGTTGGCCGCAGCGTCCAGCTTGCCGAATGGCTGAACGATACGGGTGAACATCTGGTTGATGGCGACAAGACGGGCGATATCAATGAGAACGGCATCAAGAGCATCACATTCGCCGGCGGCAAATACGGCACCGCCCCGGTGATGGCGGCACGCGCCGAGGTGACGCCATAGCTTTACAAATGATCGTTCGCAATTGCGTAAAAACAAAGGGATAGAGCTGCCGTGGCTCAGTGAAAAGCGGAAATGCTCTCATAATTTCCAGAATGCGTATCGAACATCCAGGCGGAGCCATTGCAACGGCCCGCCGGGCAAAAAGAAGAAGAAAGCTGTCCCATCGGCTGGCCAAGCCAGCCGAGGCGGCGCTCTATGTCCTTCTGATCACCGGCGCTCTTCTGTTCGAACCCTTCGGCCTGTCCTGGCGACTCGTCCGCTGGGCGCTGGTGGTCCACGTCGCCGCTGCTGTGATTTTCGTGCCCTGCCTGCTCATCCCGTTCTGGGCCACGCATAGGGGGCTCGTGCGGAAGACGTCAAAGAAATTCCACGAATGGAGCGGCCGCGTTCTGGAAATCATGCTGGCGCTGATACTGCTGACCGGCGCTTACCTGCTTTTCATCGGCTGGAATGATACGGCAACCGGCGGGGTCGCCCATTGGACACATCTCGCGCTTTCGCTGCCTCTCATCCTCCTCGTAGCGATCCACGCCTGGCGCTATTCCCTGCTCAAGCTCGTGCTGCTCGGAGGCGTGATCGCTGCAATGCTGTCGGCAATGATTTCTCCGGCCATCGACGCACCGCTGCCGCGCGCCGTCGAAAGCCGATCCCTCCTGCTCGAAACCGGCGGTAAGACGCTGCTCGCCGCCAATTTCGACGCCGGCTCCGTCTCTCGAATTGATCGCGCGACCGGCAAACGGCTGGCCGAAGCGGTGCTCGGCGGCGACGTCCAGTCCGTCACTGTCGATCCCGACGATCACCTGGTCGCGGCGACGGATTATGTCGGCAACAAGGTTTCCTTCATGGCGGCGGAAACGCTGGCGCTGAGGAAGCAGATCGCCATCCCCGACCGCCCGGCCGGCATCGTCTACGACCACCGCAACCACCTTTTCTGGGTCGCCGCGACGGAGGGAAACAGGCTCTACGGCATAGCGCCGGACGGTACGATCAAGGTCAATATGGAAGTAGCGGAATCGCCGCGCGGCCTTGCTTTGATGCCGGACGGGCGCCTGCTTGTCAGCCATGCGTTCATCGGCGCCGTTTCGATCTACGACACCACGCATCTGCCGCTTAAGCGGACGAAGTTCATCAAGCTCGCCTCGTCAGAGAACCCGGATCAGACCGTCTCTCAAGGCCTGCCGCGCGTGCTGGACCGCATCGCCGTCAGCCCCGACGGCAAGCAGGCGTGGCTGCCGCACGAATTATGGAATTTCGACCACCCGTTCCAGTTCCAGTCCACGGTTTTCCCGGCGATTTCCGTTTTGTCGCTCAAGCCGGGAGACGAGCACGAAGCCGTCTCGCGCAGGAAGGAGCTTTTCAAGCAGATCAACATTATCGAGGACGGCAACCGCACCCGCATCGTCTCCAATCCCGCCGATGTCGCGTTTTCCGACGACGGCTCGAAAGCTTACGTCACCATGGCCGGCAGCGAGGATCTCGTCGTCTTCGATTTGGCGCGCGCTTTGCCGATCGATTCGACCAGCCGCAAGGCGGCGACCACCGACGGCGCCAAGGCGGTCGAGATCTTCCGCCATTTGCCCGGCGAGAACCCGCGCGGCATCGTCGTGTCGGGCAAGGACATTTATGTCCAGAACGCCATGGGCCTCGATCTGTCGAAGCTTTCGACCGGCGGCAATGGTGCTTTCGCCCGCGTTTCCGTGGTCAAGGCGCATTTCGCCACGCTCGTCGCCAAGGACCCGCTTCCTCCGGCATTGCGTCGCGGCGAACGCCTTTTCGATCTAGCCAACACGTCGATATTCCCCAAGGCGCCGATGGCGGGCGACAACTGGATGAGCTGTTCGAGCTGCCATGTCGACGGCTTCAATTTCTCCAACCGGGCGCTCTTCCGCGATACCCCAACCAACCAGTTCCATACCGCCTTCACCGGCCATGGCAGCCTGGAACATCTGGTCGCCGGCGATTTCATCGGCGACTACATCCGCATGGTTCGCAATACCCAGGGCGGCATGGGCGCTGACACGCGTTTTCCGACGCCGCAGACTGATCCCGACCATCCCTCGCCCGAGGTCAAGAAGATGATGGAGGATTTGCACGCCTATGTGACCTCGCCGGGAAATTTGCCGCTTCTCGCCACCTGGCTGCGCGGCAAGAACGCTGGCGCTTCCGTCGATCCGAACGCCTGGACGAATTCCGCCGTTTGCGGCAGCTGCCACAGCGAGATCTTCAAGCAATGGTCGAACTCGATGCACCATTTCATGGGCCAATCCGACCCCTATTACGTCGTGCTTGAAGACCTTGCCGCGAAGACCGAAGGCGAGCCCTTCCGCGCCTGGTGCATGGGCTGTCACGCGCCGCAGGCGCTATTGTCTGGAAAGACGAAAACCGACGAACCTTCGCACATGCTGGACAGGAACGGTGCGGCGCTGGTTTCCGACCTCCGAAATTACGTGCATGCCATCGACGAGGGAACCGGCTGTCTCTTCTGCCATACGGTGACGAAGGTCGAGGATTCCGGCGGGACATCGGCCGGCAATGCGAGCATCAACATCTCCCCCGGAGAGCGGCCGCTCTATCCGGGAGAAACGTCCGACATCGCCGCCCTGCGCAGCTTTGCCGGGAGGCTGATCCGCTCCCATCCGGAGGAGCACGCCACCTCGCTCATGCACAACATCAAGGACAATCCGAAGCTCTGCGCCGCCTGTCATGAGGAGTTTGCGCCGGGAACGGGCGCCTACATCACCGATACCTACAAGGAATGGGCCGACTCTTCCTTCAACGCGCCGGGCGACCCGGCGAAGAACCGCACCTGCGCCGATTGCCATCTGCATGCCCGCGTCGATGCGATCGGCAAGCCCGTGCCGGGCCGCTCCACTGACGGCGGCCCGCTCGAACCGAATGTCGTGACGCATCAGTTCGTCGGCGCGCAATATCACCTCGTCGGCCTGCGCGATCAGCATGCGGCGGAGGAAACCATCGCGCTCTTGCGGACATCGGCGAAGCTTTCGATCCGCGCGGGCGGTAAGGACAAGGTCACGGTGAGGGTGAAAAATGTCGGCGCCGGGCACAGGCTGCCGACCGGCGTCTCCGATTTCCGTCAGCTATGGCTCGACGTGACGGTGACGGACGCCGCCGGCAAGACGGTGCTCGCTTCGGGGAAGCTCGATGCAAAAGGTCATCTCGACTCCCATGCGCGCATCTTCCATAAGGTGCTGGGCGACAAGGATGCCCATGCCGTCGGTCTCGAATTCTGGCGCTTCGGTAAAATGAACGAGGACACGCGCATCCCCGCAGACGGCTTCCGCGACGAAACCTACGCACTACCCGCCGATACGATCTATCCGGTGAAGGTCGATGCGAAGCTGATGTTCCGTACCTTCCCGCAATGGATCACGGACCTCGTGCGGAAGCGCTATCCCAAGCTGACATCGCCGAAGCCAGTCGAGATGACCGCGCTGACGCAATCCCTGCCTGCCTCAACGGAAGCGAATTGACATGCTGGTAACCTTCCTCATCCTCTTCCGCGAAAGCCTCGAAGCGTTCCTGCTGGCGGGGATCCTGATCGTTTACCTCAGGCGCCTCGGTGGGCAGAAATATGTCAAATGGATATTCGTCGGGGTCGTCGCCGGCCTGATCGGCTCGTTTGTCGCCGCCTTTATTCTTCAGGTCGTTGTCGACCAGTTCAACAACGAATTTTATCGGGCGATGCTTTCGGCCGGTATAATGGTCATCGCCACTGGCATCCTCACCTACATGGCGATCTGGATGCAGAAACAGGCCAGGGCGCATACGGAACACGCCAAGGAGCAATTGCGGAATTACATGACGGCAGGCAATGTGCTCGGCGTCATCATGCTTGCCTTCTTCTCGGTCTGGCGCGAAGGCATAGAAACGGTGCTTTTTCTTTCGGCGCTCGCCTATACGGGAGAGCCCATTTCGGCGCCCGGTGCGCTGCTTGGCATGATCGCCGCCATCCTGTTGATCTGGCTTCTGATGACGGGCACACGCAAAGTGCCGCTGCATCTGTTCTTTCAATATACGAGTCTGCTTTTGATCATCATCGCGGCGGGCCTCCTCGGTTCGGCGGTCAACATGCTGCAAAGCGCTCACATTGTGCCGCAAACGGGAGTGCTGTTCGATATTTCCGGAATCCTGCCGGACACTACGGGCGTCGGCGTCTTCCTGCGCGGCCTGTTCGGCTACAACGCCTCTCCGACCCTGCCGCAATTCGCTCTCTGGGCGATCTACCTGATCGTCGCGGTCACATTGTGGAGACGCGGCTATGCTGCAAAGGCCTGATCACGTCGTTATCGCCGGCGCGGGTCCCGCCGGCCTCATGGCGGCCCATGAGCTAATCCAGGCTGGCACGCGCGTCACCATCCTCGAAAAGCGCCCTTCTCTCGGAGGGCTTGGAGGGACCACCCTCTTCGAGGGCCGCCACGGGACATACCGTTTCGATTTCGGCGGCCACCGTTTCATCACCCATAACCGTGACCTCCTCCGTCTGGTCGATGAGCTTGTCGGCGACGATCTCCTGACGGCGACCCGGCAGAGCGTCATCCGCCTCGGCGGGCGCACCTACGCCTATCCGCTCGCGCCGCTCGACCTGCTGCGCAACGCCCCGCCAGGCTTGCTCGGGGGAGCGGCGCTTGACCTCGCGAAAAGAATGATGCGACCAGGAAATCCTGCCGGCGGCGATTTCGCCAGTTGGACCGAAAGCCGCTTCGGCAGGACGCTCTACCGCACCTTCTTCGAGGGCTACACTCAAAAGCTCTGGGGCATTCCGCCCGACCGGCTCTCGGCCGACTGGGCCGAGCAGCGCATCAGCCTCGTCGACATCCGCGATGTCTTCAGACGGCTCCTTCCCGGCGCCGCCGATAATCCGCGCACCTATGCGAGAAGCTACCGCTATCCGCGCCATGGCTTCGGCGTGATCTTCCAGCGTCTCGCCGCAAAGCTGGCGGCCGAGGGCGCGAGCATCCGCGCCGGCATCTCGGTCACAGGCTTTGGCGTGGAGCGCGGACGGATCGTCCGCGTGCTGACGGATAGCGGCCCAATTGCCTGCGACGCCGTCATCTCTACGCTGCCTTTGCCGGAAATGGTGCGCATGACCGGCGACAAGGCGGATCTTCGCTTTCGCGGCCTGCGCTTCCTGAATTTTCCGATGGCCGTGGCGGATGTCTCGCCCTGGACATGGCAATATCTCTCCGATCCAGACATCGTCGGCACGCGCCTGCAGGAACCACGTCGCCGCTCGCCGGATATGGCGCCCCCCGGCATGTCGTCGCTGATGATGGAAATCCCTTGCGATCCGGGAGACGAGTTGTGGACCATGCCGGACGACCAACTCTTCGACCGGATCAGCGGCGATCTCCTGAAACTCGGCATCGACCCCTCGCGCGCCACCGGCGAGATGTTGTCTGCCCGAGCCGCGACCGCCTACCCCCTGATGACGCTTGGCTATCAGAAAGAGCGCGACCGCGCGCTGTCCCATCTAGGCAAGATACCCAATCTCGTCCAAGGCGGCCGCCAGGGCACATTCCGTTACATCTTCACTGACACCGCGATGGAAATGGGCCAGATGGCGGCAAGGACGCTATTGGCGGGTGACGATCGCCGCGCGGCGATCTACGAACATCGAAACGAAAAGACGGTCATCGAAGCCGAAAGTGTTGCCTGATCGATTTGGGGAGACGTCATGCGCCGCCTTGCAGTCCTGATTGCCCTGTTCGTCCCGCTTTCGGGAACGATCGTCCTGAACCCCTTGCCCGCTGCTGCCTATTCCTATGCGGCGGCCGGAGCCGAGCCGCTGCTCGACGGCCGCGAAGCGCTTTTCTCGGCCGTTTCGGCGGGAAATTGGGACGCGGCGCAGAAAGCGATCGAAAAACTCAAGCCGGAATTCGATTATCTGGACACGCATGAGCAGCCGGGCATCAAAAAGGCTTTTGCCGATGCGATCGCCGCCAAGGACGCGGCCAAGGTCAAGGCCGCTTTCGTTCTTGCAGCGTCCGCCGAGATCGAGCGCCGCATCAATGGCGCGCGCGATAATCTGAAAAATTACCAGACGGCGAAGGCTTTGATCGTAAAGGCACAACATTTCTACACGGCAATTGCCGGTGACTTGCCGCCCGATGTGAGCAAGACCGTCTCGACGAACTTGCAGAAGGCGCTTGACGCCCTCGGCAATCCGGGCGTCTTCGGTGTCGGCGCGAAGAAACCTGATCCGGCTGCCTTTGCGGAGGCGCGCTCGGCGGTACTGAAGGCGCTCGGACGCCCGAATTGAGGCAGAACGGCTCGATGCGACAAGCGACCGCAACCGCAACGGGCTCTATCGTAAATGGCGCGCGATATGGATTTACGTCAGCCCTGTTCGCCTGCCTTGTGCTTTACGCAATGGTTGCTCTCTGGCTGGCATGGCATCCGGTCGCTCTTTCCTCGGATGACGCGCTGTTCTTCACCCATGCGCTGACGCGCTTCAGCGTGCTCGATTTCTCGCCACAATTTCCCGGCTATCCGGGCTTCGTTGCGCTTGGCCGTCTCGCGCTTTCCATCTCCCACGATCCGCTCGACGCGCTTGGGCTGACGACGCTGCTCATCGCGCTTGCCCTGCCGCCGATGGCGGGGCTGGTCGCCTGGCGCGCGACAGGCAAAAGATGGCGGGCGCTTCTCGCCTTCCTGCTAGTGCTCGCCTGTCCGCTCCTGCCTGATATGGCGCTCAGCCTCCTCTCCGACGGATCGGGCATTCTCTTTTTGCTTGTTTTCCTCGCCCTGCTGCCTCGAAGCCACAGGACTATCGCGTTTAAAGCTCGACCCCCACTCCGATCGGCTTCGCCGACCACCTCTCCCCCGCTCGACGGGGGAGAGGAAACGCTGGCCGCAAGGCGTGGCGCCCTTCCTCTCCCCCACGAATGTGGGGGAGAGGTGGCGCGCGAAGCGCGACGGAGTGGGGGAACTTTCGTCATTATGTTCATGGCGGGCGCCGCGCTTGCATGCGCCGGCGCCTGTCGTCCCTCGGATGCGGTCCTGCTCGGCGCGGCATTGATCGGCGCATTGATAACGACGCCGCGAATTTGGAAGCCACTCTTGCTTGGCGTGCTGGCGGTGGCCATTCCGGTCATTGCGGTGATATTCGCGCTCGAAGGAACGCTCTATTTCCAGGAAGGCCTGCGCTTCTTCATCGGCAATGCGACATTATGGGGAAACACGCCCTTTGCCGCCAAGCCTCAGCACGACAACTGGTTCATTGCCATCACCGCGCTGCCTGGCAGTCCGCTTCTTGTCGGCCTTGCCGCTCTTTCAGCCTTCGTCGCTGTCTGGCGATCCCGCATTTCGCCGACCGCATACGCCGCGGCTTTCGCGCTTCTCGGCCATGCATTGTGGATAGCGGCCTTTCAGAATCCCGACCATTTGCGCCACCTCGCGCCGATCATGGTCCTCGGCGGATTGCTGCTCGCGATGATCCGATTGCCAAACCCGGGACAAATGCCCTTTCTCGCCGCCGCGCTCTATGGCCTGGCGGAGCTTTATTGCCTCGGCCGAACAACAGACTTCCATGCCGGCCGCCTGCCGCCGCTTGCCCAAGCGGTCGCCTTTCTACGTGAGAAGTCGAAGCCGGCCGTCGCCACCAACAATGGCGTCTTCACGCTCCGCGCTCTCCTGCCCCGAAGTCACATTTATGACATGCATTATTCGGCCGATGCGCGCCTTGGCCTCGCTATGGCGAAGGGGCCGGCCTATCGGCTGACGACCACGCCGCCGCCTGCGAGTGGAAAGTCCGTCATGATCTTCCCCGGCCGCTTCGCCGGGGAAGAAACGATGTGGCTCGTGTCGGGAAACAGCCCGGCCGATTGACGGTCCTTGCTCGGATCAGCTCTCCAACCAGACGTGTTCCAAATCCATCTCGAAGGTCGGGTGAACGGCGTAGTTCTTCACCTTCTTGTTCATGTGGCTGAACACCTTCTGCCAGAAAGGCTGGATGATGACGCCTGAATCCTGGAGGATCTGCTCCAGATCCTTCATGACCTCGCGCCTCTTGTCCACATTGCTGATCGAAAGCGCCTGCTTCAGCTTGGCGTCGAAATCGGGATTCGAATAGCCGGTCTCGTTCCAGGCGCCGCCGGTCGTATAGACCAGCGTCAGGCATTGGACGCCAAGCGGACGCATGTACCAGATAGTCATGGAATAGGGATATTTCGTCCAGTCGTTCCAGAAGGTCGAGCCCGGGAGGACAGTGCGCTTGACCTTGAAGCCGGCCTCGCGGAGCTGGGCGGCGATCGCATCGCCGGTATTCTTCTGCCAATTGTCGTCGACGGTGATCAGCTCATGCTCGAAATCCATCTGGCCCGCTTCGGTCATCAGTTTCTTGGCGCCCTCGATATCCCTCTTTTTCTTGGGCAGGGGATAGTAGGCCGGATGGATCGGGCTGACATGGTGGTTTTCGCCGACCGTGCCGCGGCCGCTATAGCCGATCTGGAGCACCGTGTTGTTGTCGACCGCCATTTGCAGCGCGTTGCGCACCTTTTGATCGCCGTAGGGCTTGGCCGCGATATGCGTGCGCGCGACCAGCGTCGTCGCGGTATCGGCTTCCGTCTTGACGAGATTCATCTTGTCGAGGATGGCGATGAAATCAGGCGGCGTCTCGAGATTGAGGTCGATTTCGCCTGAATCAAAGGCGTTCACTGTCGCCGAAAAATCGGTGCCGTAGTCGATGAACTGGACGCCGTCGAGAGGCGCTTCGCCACCCCACCACTTGCCGTGTTCCCGGCGCTTGACGACAGCCTTGGAGCCGACCGCATAGGAGACCAGCTCGAATGCTCCCGTGCCGATCGGCTTGGCGATCGGATCGCCGCCATCCTTCTCGAAATCGCGATGGACGATGAGCCCAGGATAGTCGGTGAAATTGGCGATGAGCGAAATGTCGGGATCGGAGAGCTTCAGCTTGACCGTATGGTCATCGACCTTGGTGATCGCCCCTTCCCTCGCCTTGCCGGTTTTGGCGTCGGTCAACCCCCCGACACGCGCGGCCATCGAATTCCCCGGCGCCTTCTTCTCGCACCAGCGCGTCAGATTGTAGACGACGTCATCGGCGTTGAAGGCGTCGCCATTGTTCCAGGTGACGCCCTTGCGCAGATGCAGCGTATACCCGGTCGCATCTTCGCTTATGTCCCAGCTTTCGAGCAGCGTCGGCTCGAACGTGAAATGGCGCGTATAGCGCACCAGCGGCTCGAGCCAGCAGCGCGAGATGTTCGCAAGCTCCACCCAGTCATAGGTGCGCGGGTCCTTCTGGGCCTTTACCGGCATCGCCACGTGGAGCGTACCGCCCTTCTTTACAGCTTCTTCCGCTGCGGAAGCGGGCGCGGGAAGGCCAATCATATTGTAGGCGAACGCCGTTGATGCACCGAACAGGCTTGCTAGGGTCAGGAACTCGCGCCGGTCCATCCGGCCTTCGCGCGCCTCTTTCGCCATGGTTTTTATGGCGCCCGGCACCTGATTGCCGTTGCTTCTGTAGAATCGCATTTGCTCCTCCTTCTTTGTTCCCGGTTATGGTTAGGCGAATGTCGATTTAGCGCTTGGCAGGTCCTCACACTCTCATGGCAAATCGCATGCCGTCATAGATCGCCGCATGGATGTTGCGGGAGGAAACGGCGTCACCGATACGCAAAAGGTCGAAGCCGGCATCCGGCCGCTTCTGCGGAAAGATCGACCCCTCCGAAACAAGTGCCTCGTAATCGATGGCGCCGTCATTCCTCGATAGCGGCTTCAGCGTGAAATAAAGCTCGTCGAGCGGTAGCGTGCCGTGCTCCATTACCACCTGATCGACGCGCCGTTCCTCATGCCAGCCTTTCGCGAAATCCGACGATAGCGTCGCGACAAGCTGGTTGCCCTCGCGGCGGATAGCCGTAACGCGCGTGTTGATGGTGATCCTGGCACCCTGTTCATGAAAGGCCTTCACGTAGGGAACATGGTTCATGCCACCCATTTCCGGCGCGAAGAAACGCTCCGGCGAGACGAGTTCCAGACGCGAACCGGCGTTGGCGATCATTTCCGCCGCACTCATGCCGGAATGGCCGCCATTATCGTCGTAAAGCAGCACGTTCTCGGCCGATTTCACCGCACCGGAGATTACGTCCCAGGTTGAAACGGCGAGACTATCGCCGTCTTCCAGTGGTGGGTTGTTAGGCAGGCCGCCCGTCGCGACGATCACCACATCCGGATCGAGGGCGGTCACATCGTCCTTTTCCGCCCAGAGGCCATAGCGCAATTCGACGCCGAGATGGTCCAGTTCCGCCAGCCGCCAGTCGACGATGCCGATCAGTTCTCTTCGGCGCGGGTTGAGCGCGGCGAGCCTGACCTGCCCGCCGGCCTCGTTCGATGCTTCCAGCACCGTCACCGAATGGCCGCGCTCGGCCGCGACGCGTGCCGCTTCGAGGCCGGCCGCGCCGGCGCCGACGACGACCACCTTCTTCGCCGGCCCGTCGCTGCGCCGGATAATATGCGGCATCGACGCTTCCCGGCCGGTGGAAGCATTATGGATGCAGAGCGCCTCGCCGCCCTCATAGATGCGGTCGAGACAGTAGGTCGCGCCGACGCAGGGTCGGATCCGGTGCTCCTCGCCGGCCATCACCTTCCGGACGATATGCGGGTCGGCGATATGCGGCCGGGTCATGCCGACCATGTCGAGCTTTCCCTCGGCGATGGCATGCCGCGCCGTCGCCACGTCGGAAATGCGCGCGGCGTGGAAGACTGGAAATTTCGTCGCGGCGCGTACCTCGCCGGCAAAATCGAGATGCGGCGCGGAGCGCATGCCCTGAATCGGGATGACCTCGTTCAGCGCCGCGTCGGTATCGATATGGCCGCGGATGATATTGAGGAAATCGAACTTGCCGGAGGACGCCAGGCGCCGCGCGATTGCGACGCCTTCCTCGCGCGACAACCCCTTTTCCCAATCCTCGTCGGCTACCATGCGGATGCCGACGATGAAATCCGGCCCGACCGCCTTGCGCACCGCGTCGATGACGCGGAAGGTGAAGCGCAACCGGTTGTCGAGCGACCCGCCATAGTCGTCCCCGCGCCTGTTGGTCGCGGGCGACCAGAAGGAATCCATCAAATGCCCGTAGGCCTCGAACTCGAAACCGTCGAGGCCTGCCGCCTTCACGCGCTCCGCGGCACTCGCGTAATCCGCGACGATCCGGTCGAGGTCCCATTCTTCGGCGACTTTGGGAAACGAGCGGTGCGCCGGTTCGCGCACCGACGAAGCCGACAGGACCGGTAGCCAGTCGGCCTTGTTCCAGTTGGTCCGCCGCCCGAGATGGGTAAGCTGGATCATCACCGCTGAGCCATGTTCATGGCAGGAGTCCGCAAGCTCCTTCAGCCACGGCACGATCTCGTCGCGATAGGCATGGAGATTGCCGAAGGCGGACGGGGAGTCGCGCGACACCACCGCCGAGCCTGCCGTCATGGTGAGCGCGATGCCGCCTTTCGCCTTCTCGGCGTGGTAGAGCCGGTAACGCTCCTTCGGCATACCGTCTTCCGAATAGGCCGGCTCATGCGCCGTCGACATGACGCGGTTCTTCAGCGTCAGACGCTTGAGCCGATAGGGCTGGAGAAGCGGGTCTTTCTCAATCGAAGAAATCATATGAGTTCATTCCCTCTCGCCCTGGCCATCTCTCCGCAAGCGGGGCGAAGAGAACGGAGGCATCGAGGCTGGCCTCTCTCTCCCCGCCCGCAGGGAGAAGATGCCGCCCTTCGACACGCTCAGCAGGCAGATGAGAGGCATGTGGTCCATCATCTCCGACAATGATTCAGTTGACGCTGTCCGGTAATCGTTCCTCGCGCCGCGCGATGAAATCCCGCAGGCCTTCGGCAACGCCTTCGTCGAGCTTCGGCTCGACATAGTCGAGAAGCATGGCCCGCGCTTTTTCGCGCCCGCGCGTGTCGTGGTCCTTGGCTCCCTCGGCGGACCATTGTTCGAAGGAATTGAAGTCCATCATGGTCGGCATGAAGAAGGCCGACTCGAAATGCTCAAGCGTGTGTTGGGTGCCGAGAAAATGGCCCTGCGGTCCAACCTCGCGCACCGCCGCCATGGCGTCCTTGAAATCGTCGAACGAAAGCCCGCCTGCATATTTGTACCAGCCGACAAGCTGCTCGCAATCCGTCGCGAACTTGGAATAGCCGCAGGTGAGACCGGCCTCCAGCCACCCGGCCACATGCCAGATATAGTTGGCGCCGGAAAGGATGGCGGCATGCATCAGCATGTTGGCTTCATAGCCCGCCTGGGCGTCGTTCAGCTTCGAGCCGACATGGAAACCCGACGTCCGCCATGGTAGCCTGTATTTTCGCGCCAAAGCCCCCATGAGATACATCATCTGCGCCGCTTCCGGCGTACCGCCCATCGGGGCGCCGGTCTTCATGTCCACCGTCACCATGAACTGCCCGTAGATCTGCGGCGAACCCGGGCGCAGAAGTTGCGTGAACGCGACGCCGGCAAGCGCTTCCGCATTGACCTGCGCGACCGCGCCCACCGCCGAAGCCGAGGTGGAAGCGCCGCAGAGCGCAAAAGGCGCGAGGATCACCGGCTGGTTGTGGCGCGCATAGACCTTCATCGCGTCCAGCATCGTCGCATCCCACACGAGCGGCGAGTTGCAGTTGGTGATCGACACCAGCACCGGATTGTCGCGGACATAGTCTTCGCCGAAGACGATCCCCGCCATCGCCATCGTGTCTTCGGCGCGCTCCTTCGACGTCACGATGCCCATGAACGGCTTGTCGGAGTGCTTCAGCGCCGAATGGATGATGTGGAGATGACGCTTCGGGACCGCTATTTCCATCGGCTCGCAGATGATCGAGCTCGACGAATGCAGTGCAGGCGCCATGTAGGCAAGTTTGTGGAAATTCTGGAGATCGGTGAGCGTACCGTAGCGCCGGTTATTGTCGAGGTCGCGCACATAGGGCGCGCCATACATCGGCACGAAAATGGAGTTGTTGCCGCCGATCCGCACCGAACGTTCGGGGTTGCGCGCATTGAGCGTGAATTCCGTGGGAACCTTGGCGATAAGCTCCATCAGCAGGTTGCGGTCGATACGCACCCGCGTCTCTGACACATCCGCGCCCGCCTGCTTCCACAGGGCAATCGCCTCGTCGTCGCGGAACTCGCACCCGACCTCTTCGAGAATCTTCAGCGATTCCTCGTGGATCAGTTCCACCGCCTCGTCGGGAACGATCTCATAGACGGGAATGTTGCGCACGAGCGTCGGGAAAGAGGCGACGCTCGCCGACCGCAAGGCCTTTCGTCCGAGATGGCCGCCGCCGCGGCGGCGGGATGCTGGTGCTTCCTGCGTTGCGGCGGTATCGGTCATGGTCATGCCAGCTCTCCCTTGGCTCTAGGAGAGCGTCTGCGCGCCGGTTGTTCAAGCGAAATAGGAAGTCGGCTCGCTTGAGTTGAACTCAACGATCCAAGGGAAAGAAGCCAATCCCGGAGCAGGGCCGCCTGCGGACTGAGCGGTCGGCGGGCGCTCCATGTCACGAAATAGGATTGCGGCGCAACGATCTCGGCATCCGTCACCCGCACGAGATTGCCGGTCTCGATCAGCGGCGCCACGAGGCTCTCCCAGCCGAGCGCCACTCCCTGTCCGCTGCGCGCCGCCTGCAGTGCGATCACATAGCTGTTGAAACGCCGTACAGTGAGATGCCTGTCCGAATGGCCGGCCTCACGCAGGAATTCCGCCCAGGTGGTCCAGGTCCAGTCGATGCCTTCGACGGAGAGCAGTTGCAGTTGCGCCATCTCAGCCACCGACTTCACTGGATACGCCTTGGCGAAAGCGGGACTGGCGACGGGAAAAATGCGGTCGTCGTAGAGTTTGGCGGAAAGTTCATCCGGCCACTCGCCGTCGCCGTAGCGGATACGCAAATCCACGTCCGGCCGATCGAGACCGTGCGGATGATCCGAGATCACGTGGTCGACGACGATGTCGTCGTGCCTGTTCCAGAAGGCGCCCATGCGCGGCATCAGCCACAGATGCGCCATGGCCATGGTGCTCCCGATCGTCGCCACGGCCTGCCCGCCCAGTGATTTTATCTGGCGGAAGGTCGACGACATCCGCTCGAAGCCTTCACGTAGCGCCGCAGCCATTGCCTCGCCTTCCCGGGTCAGTTCGAGCGCCCTGTGCCGGCGCAGGAACAGCGCAACGCCAAGTTCTTCCTCCAGCGTCCGGACCTGCTTGGAAATGGCGCCGGGCGTGACGTTGAGTTCGTCCGCCGCCTTGGTGAGGCTGAGATGGCGCGCCGCCGCTTCAAAAGCGGCGAGCGCGATCAACGAAGGCAGGCTATAGAAACGACGAACCATCGAACCTCCTCCGCGCGCCGCGGCCGGATTGCAAGCGAACACTGTTTTCCATGCGTCAGTTGCCTGTGGCTCAATCGCGCCGGAATTTCGTTCACCTTGACTATTAGCCTCCGTTGCCTGTCGATGTGCAACTGTCGTCTTAGTTTGCGAAGACGATTGCGCAACGGGTACGGGAATGCGCTTGCGCCGAAATCTGGCCTGGCGCATTGAGGGAGGGAGCACATGGCGGAACAGACGTTCAGGCGGCTTTTCACGCCGGCGACGCTGCGCGGAAAGACGCTGCGCAACCGGATCGTGTTCGGCGCCCATACCGCCAACATGGCGGAGGACGGGCTGCCGACCGAGCGCCATGTCGGATATTACGCCGAACGCGCCATTGGGGGCGCCGGCATGATCGTGGTCGAGCCGATGCCTGTGCACCAGGCCGCGGTGCTGACCCGCGGCAATTTCCGTCCATCCGACGACAGCGTCATTCCGCATTTCCGCAAGATCACCGACGCGATCAGGGGCAATGGCGCCGTCGCCATCCAGCAGCTTTACCATGTCGGCCAGCATGCCGATTCCGACAATTCGTTCCACGCCGGATGGTCGCCCTCCGGCCTGCCGAGCTACCACGATTCAGACGGCTCACACCGCATGACCGAAGCCGAGATCGAGGAAACGATCGACGGCTTCGTGCAGGCGGCACGACGCTGCCGCGACGCCGGTTTCGACGGCGTCGAGGTCTGGGCCGCCTATCATTCGATGCTCGACCAGTTCTGGACGCCATGGTCGAACCGGCGCGACGACCGCTGGGGCGGCAGCCTCGAGAACCGCACGCGCACGAGCCGCGAGGTAATGACCCGTATCCGCAAGGTCTGCGGCGATGATTTCATCGTCGGTCTCGCCATCAATGACGATCCGGAAGTCGAGGTGGCGCTGGGGCGCGAGGCGCTGGCCGAAATCATTGACCTGCACGACCGCGCTCACCTGATGGATTACGTGACCTGCGGATCGGGGAGCTATTTCGATTTCTACAAGATCATGCCGACCTTCCTCTACCCTGAAAAGCTCGGCGCCGATCTCGCAGCCGTGCTCAAATCGACCGTGCGTCATGCGTTGATCACGGCCGAAAGCCATATCCGTACGCCGGAAAACGCCGAGAGCGTGCTGAGCGAAGGCCGCGCCGATCTCGTTTCCATCGTGCGCGGCCAGATCGCCGATCCGCATCTGGCCAGCAAGGCCGCCGCCGGCCGGGCGGAGGATATTCGCGGCTGCCTCTCCTGCAACCAGATGTGCTGGGGCCGGCGTTCTCGCGACTATTGGATAAGCTGCGTCATCAATCCTTCGGCGGGGCGCGAATGGGAATGGGGCGGCGACCGCTTCACGCCTGCCGAACAACCCAAGCGCGTTCTCGTCGTCGGCGGCGGCCCTGCCGGCCTCGAAGCCGCGCGCGTCGCCGCCGAGCGCGGCCACCGCGTCGTGCTGGCCGAAGCCTCGGATCATCTCGGCGGACAGTTCCGGCTAGCCGGCATGCAGCCGCGCCGCGCCCAGATCCTCGACATGATCGACTGGTACGAGCGCCAGCTCGGCAAGCTTCAGGTAGAGGTGCGCTATGGGCAATATATGGAGGCGGAGGATGTCGAGCGTGAAGGCGCCGATCACGTCGTCATAGCGACCGGCTCGCTGCCGCCGGAGGGCGCGTTCCAGAGGGCGCTGCCGCAATACGACGCCATTCCGGGAGGAGGCGCGGTGCTTTCAGCCGAAGCCGTGATGGCGCGAGAGGCAAGGCCGGGAAAGCGCATCCTCCTGCTCGACGACGGCGGCAACTGGAAGGGATGCGGCACGGCCTGGAGGCTCGCGGAAGACGGCCACGAGGTGACGCTGGTAACGCCCGACGCCCTCGTTGGCAAGGAGTTGCAGCGCATGGCGGCGGATGCGCCGCTGCGCCGCGCGCTCGCCCGATTAGGCGTCCGCTTCATCACCGAAAGCGCCGTCACCCATTGGGACGGCAAGGCGGCGAAAGTTGCCTCGCTTCTCGATGGCGGCGAAAGGCAGGTCGAGGCCGACGCGCTCGTCTTCGCCGCGACCAGTATGGCGGAGGACAGTCTTTCTATCGAACTCGGGGCGCGTGGCGTCGCCTTCACGGCGGTCGGCGATTGCACCGCGGCGCGGCAGGCCGCCTATGCCATTTATGACGGGCGAAAAGCCGGACTCGCGCTGTGATTGTCAGCGAGTGAATGGCGAAGTCCAGCCATTACAATCTCGTCATCCCTCTTCCCGGCGCTTCAGGATATAGCTGTCCATGATCCAGCCTTTTTCCCGGCGGGCGTTCTCGCGTTTGTTGCGGATTTCATCCGCGACATCGGCGAGCCGGCCGGAAACGAGGATTTCGTCCGGCATGCCGAGATAGGCGCCCCACCATATGTCCAAATCTTCAGCGACATCATCATAGGCATTCTGTCCATCGAGCATCACCGCGATCGAACCGGCGCTCTTCGGAAGGTCCTCGGCCAGCCTGCGCCCCGTCGTGATCGTAACCGGCTTGCCGATGGCGTTGAGGACGATCCTGTGGCGCGCCGCGAGAACCTGCAGGCTGGTGATGCCGGAAATGACCTCATAGTCGAGTGTGATGTTCCCGCGCGCCACGATGCGGTCGACGATGCGCAGTGTGCTGTCATAGAGCATCGGGTCGCCCCAGACGAGGAAGGCGCCCGTTTCGTCTTCGCCGAGTTCATGCGTCAGCAGCTTCTCGTGCTCCTCCTCGATAGCATCGTGCCATTCCTTGACGTTCCGTTCATAGACGTCGGAGCTGCTTCGTTTCGGAACGCTGAAGGACATCATGCGATAGCTGTCGTGGCGCATGAAGCGTTCCACGATCGTGCGCCTGAGCGACGCCAGTTCGGTCTTTTCCTCCCCCTTTTCGGGGATGAAGAAGACCGCCGCACGGTTCATCGCTTCGATTGCCTCGATAGTCATATGCTCGGGATTGCCTACCCCGATGCCAATCACCAGCAATTTACGTCTCAGCATCGCCACCTCACGCATTACTCATATTTGACATAGGCGAAGCGCTTGTCGTCGGGCGTCCCTTGGAGCGCCCCGCCTTCCCGGCCGGGTTGCCAGAGCACGACATCCTCGATCTTCCGCGCCAGTTCGAAATCCTTGTCGGTGATGCCGCCAGCGTCATGCGTGGACAGCCTGACCTCGACCCAGCTATAGGACGCGGCGATGTCGGGGTGGTGCCAAGCCGCCTCCGCAAGATGACCGACCGTGTTGACGACCATCAGCGTACCCTTCCAGCTATGGGTGCCGTAGCGCCGCTTGATCGTTCCATTCTCATAGGTCCAGGACGGCAGTTCGCGCGCCAGCCTTTCCGCGATTTCCATATCGCTGAAAACGTGGCCCTTCTGTCCTTCACTCATGAAAGCGTCCTCCTTCGGAAACAAAGCCACACGCTGATATAGATCAGCTCAAGTGACCGGATAGTCGGCCTTCTCCCGCTCGATCTCGACGCCGACGCCAGTTGGACCGAGTTCCAGCTTCTGCACCCGAACCGCGACACGGACGACGCGTGGATGCCTGAGGACAAGCGCCGCCACTTCCTCCGCCAGCGTTTCGGCAAGCGTCACGTGACCACCGGCGACGATCGTGCGAATGCCGTCGAGAATGAGGTCATAGGAGACGATATCCCGCATTTCGCGCGGCACGCCGGGCATCCTTTCGACAAAGGCGATCACGTCGAACCGCACCTTTTGCGCCTGGCCGTGCTCGTGGCGATAGGCGCCGATCTCCACCGGTATGACGAAATCACGGACGAATATCTTGTCCGTCAGCGGGGGACGCCCCTTCCCGGTATCGCTTTCGCCACTGTCGAAGGATGGGGCGCCGACAGGGATCAGTGCACGGATGGCGCGGACCGCCTCAGCGCTGATCGCCGCCTGATGCGCACCAGCATCGAAGAGCGCGGAGCGAAATCCCAGAATATCGGGACCGAGCGAGAGCAGCCTCGGCACGTCGGGCGCCTCAAGCGACCCGGCGAGACCGATCCTCAGCCCGAGCGCGCGGCAGCGGGTCACGAACTCCGCAAGCTTTTCGGGAGGGAGATGGTCGAGCAGCCGGCCACGTGACTTTTCCGAAAGGTCGAGAAAGACACCGGAAAAACCCTGATCGAAAAGCGCATGCAAGATGACCGGGTCGGGGTCGTTCTCTGCGTGGAGAACCGCGATGACAGGCACCGGCACACCGGCCAATTCCGCCCGGACCGCCTGCCTCCCTGTATCGGCTGGTGGCGCTGCTACCCTGACCGCATCGACGCCGATCGATGCCGCGGCGTGGAGCCTCGACGCCAGCGCGCCCTCCTCGCCAGGCCAATCGCCGAGGGTCAGCCAGACGGCGCGCCGATCATTTTCATTTGGTGAAAGCCGCCGGATTTCGTCCGTCGAAAGCCCCTCGCCTTCAGGCAATCCGGCGAGGTCGAAATCGAGAATATCGGCGCCGGCTTCGGCCGCTACCGCCGCCTCCCGGGCATCCGCCACGCTGGCCAGCATCTTCGTCATTGATCCAATCTCCGGGCCGGCAAGCGCGATCATCAACAAGCCGCGCGCGGCGAGTCCCGATATCGCGAGAGCCGCGCGATTGCCTTACAGTGTCCGCAACGTCAAGCAGTAGCTTTCGCGATGGTGTCCCGCAGCTTGAATTTCTGAATCTTGCCGCTCGGCGTCCTTGGGAGTTCCGTCAGGATCTCCAGCCGCTCGGGAATATACTGGATCGCCATCTTCTGCGCCTTGAGGAAATCCGTCATTTCCTCGAATGTCAGCGACGCCCCGGCATGCAATGTGACGAACGCGCAGGCCCGTTCTCCAAGCCTCCTGTCCGGATAGCCGACGATCGCCACGCCCGAGATGGCGGGGTGCTTGTAGAGCAGTCCCTCGACCTCGACGACGGGGATGTTCTCGCCGCCGCGCATGATGATGTCCTTGGCGCGGCCGCAGATCCGGATGTAGCCGTTCGCGTCCATTCTGGCGATGTCGCCTGTGTCGAACCAGCCTTCCTCGTCATATTTCCCGAGTTCAGGCCGCTTGTGATAGCCCACAAAATTGGAACAGCCGCGCACCATCAGCCGACCCTCCTCGCCGGGCGAAACGGTCTTTCCGTTCTGGTTCACGACCTTCACTTCCATGCCCGGTAACGCGCAGCCATCCGTATTGGTGGTCAGTTCCTCCGGATCATCCAGCCTTGTCGTGGTGACGGCGCCGTTCTCCGACATGCCCCAACCTGAAATGATCGCCGCTCCAAGCGTCTCGCGCGCCTTCGTGACCAGCGCGCGCGGAATGGGCGCGCCGGCCGAGACAAAGACGCGGAGGCTTGGCGTTCCACTGCCGCTTTCGGCGACATGATCGACAAAACCGCTCAGGAACGGGGTCGCCCCCATGGTGAATGTGGCTTTTTCGTCGGCGATCTGCCTTGCCATCACCTTTGGGTCGAAGATGTCCTGCAACACGGCTTTGGCGCCCAGCATTACCGGCAGAACAAGACCGTACATGAAGCCGAGTTGATGCCCCATCGGCGAGGGCATATGGATGACGTCCTCCCCCCTCAGGCCGAGGCGTTCCGCGAAAGGTTCGAGATTGGCGAGCATTGTGTTTGAGGAATGCGTGACGCCCTTCGGCTCCCCGGTCGTGCCGCTCGTATAGAGAAGCTGGATGACATCGTCCGGAGCGGCGCGTTCCTCGCGCGAAGGCGCATCATTGCCGCCGCTTTCGACGAGAGCGGTGAAGGCTTCGGGGCCTTCGCCATCGACGACGAAGACATGCTGCAATTCATGCAATTCGTCCTTCAATCCTTTCGCCATGGCGGCGTAGTCGAAACCGCGGAAGGTTTTAGGGACGATGAAGATCCGGCTTGCCGCGAGCCGAAGCATGAAACGCAGCTCGCGCTCGCGGAAGATCACCATCAGCGGATTGCTGACGGCGCCGATCTTGAGACAGGCGACATGGAGGACGAAGAATTCCCACCAGTTCGGCAACTGGAAGGAAACGACATCGCCACGGCCGACGCCATGCGCCTTGAGGCCGGCCGCCAGCCGCGTCGCGAGAGCGTCGATCTCCCGGTAGGTCATGCGCCTTTCCGGCGCGGCATCCGTCCTGTAGACAACGAGCGCTTCCTTGTCGGGGGATATCTCAAGCACACGGTCGAGATGGTCGAGAAGGCTCTTGTCGCGCCAAAGCCCCTGATCGGTCATTGCGGACCGGCGGTTCTCATAGCTCGGAACGAACGTCATTCCCGTTACCCCGCGTGATTGAGACGACTGCAGTTTCCATCCGAACCTGTCGAAGTGCAATGCCTAGGTCGTAGCCGAGCAAGACAACAGGCACCGCTGAATGCCGCTTGCAGGTGAACGACCGCTGCCGCTAAGGATGCGCCCGCGCGGATTCTCCGCGACGCAGGACCGCCATGACAAAGAACCAAGCTCCAGGCCTTCCGGTCGTCTATTCCACACACCCGCTCCATCCGCGCGCGGCTGCGATGCTCGAGGGCATAGCGGAACTTCGGGTTGCGTCCAGGCTCGATCCCACGGTCTTCGTCGCGGAATCGCGCGATGCGGACGCCCTCATCATCCGCGTGCCCGTGCCGCCGGAAATCTTCGAGAACGCGCCCGGCCTGCGCGCCGCGATCCGCCACGGCGCGGGACTGGACATGGTGCCGATGGACGCGGCCGCGAAGGCGGGCGTTCTTGTGGCCAATGTGCCGGGCGTCAACGCGCGCACGGTCGCGGAATATGTCTTCTTCGCCGCGATGGCGCTCTTGCGCCGCTTCCGCGTCATTGACCGGGATTTGCGCGAGCATGGTTGGCTGAAGGCGCGCGAGCACACCGTGCTCGGCAATGAACTTGCCGGCAAGACCATTGGCATTGTCGGAATGGGCGATATCGGCCGTCATGTCGCGGCGATCGCCAGCGGCGGTTTCGGGCTGAAGGTCATTGCGAACAGCCGCAGGGTCGAAAGCGTGCCGCCGGAGATACCATTTAAGGACCTCGACGATCTCATGAGAGAAGCCGACGTCATCGCGATCTGCTGTCCGCTGACGCTGGAGACGCGCGGCATGATCGATGCGGCGCGCATAGCGAGGATGAAACCGACCGCGGTCATCGTCAACGGCGCGCGCGGCGCCATCATCGACGATGATGCGCTTCTGGCGGCGCTCCGCGAGAACCGGATCGGCGGAGCCGCTCTCGACGTCTTCGCCACCCAGCCTCTTCCGCGCGACCACCCCTATTTCGGCTTCGATAACGTCATCCTCACTCCGCACATGGCAGGCATAACGGAGGAAAGCATGGAACGGATGGGAACAGGAGCAGCAGCCGAGGCGATCCGTGTCCTCTCGGGCGAATTGCCGATCAATCTCCGGAATCCGGAGGTGCTTCCCGCCTACCGCGCCCGCTTCCCGGACTGAAAACGAAACCGCTCAGTCCACCCCGTCCTTCTTGGCGATACTGGAAATTTTCTGCTTGTGCATCTTGAGCGTTGGCAGCGTTTCCTTCGCGAAGTTCTTCAGCGCCTTGTCCTTGCCGTCCTGGACATAGTCGGAAAAGAGCATGATTGCTTCATCATGCGCCTTTTGCTGCATCTGGATATAGGCGGGATCGAAAGCTCCTTTGGTCTTCCTGAGCGTGTCGAGGTCGCCCTGATGCTTGGTATCGAGATCGCCGGGAACGGATAGATGCTGACGGGCGGCGATGGCCGCGAGCTTCTTGTTTGCCGCGCCATGGTCGTGGATCATCATATGGGCAAAGTTCTTGACGTCGGTTTTCTTGCCCTTTTGCAGCGCCACTTCGCTCGACTTTACCTCGAACATGCCGCCGATGGCTGCCTCGTTGACGAACTTCTGGGCGGTCATGGGCGGTTGGGCTTGCGCCGTTCCGATCATGGCGGCGCTGGCAAAGGCTGCGGCTAGGATGTATGTCCTCATGGTCGTTCCTTTCGGGCTGTTGAATGATCGCCTCCCAACAAGAACCCCGAACCTGATGAGCACGCACAAGTTCCAGAACGAAAGGGAAAGGGATGAGTGACGCCGGCCAGGGGACCTATCCGCCTCTCGATACGCTGAAGCCGGTCACGGAGAATGTCTGGATCGTCGACGGACCGACCATCCGCTTCGGCCTTCCCGGCGCGAAGATGCATTTCCCGACGCGCATGACCATCATCCGCCTGCGGAATGGCAGGCTCTTCATTCATTCTCCGACGCGCCTCGCCCCGGCGCTCAAGGCGGAAATCGGCGATCTCGGCCAGCCGGCCCATCTGATCGGCCCCAATCGCCTGCATTATTGGTGGCTGCCGCAATGGCATCAGGCTTTCCCTGGCGCGAAGGTCTATATGGCGCCCCGTATCAAGGAACAGGCCGGCAACCGCATCGATTTCGATGGGGTCGTGCTGGAGCGCGAGAGCGGCTATCCCTGGGACGAAGAAATCGCCACCCTGCCCGTTCCCGGCAGCTACATGACCGAGATCACTTTCTTCCACCGGCCGAGCCGAACGCTCGTGCTCACCGACTTCATAGAGAATTTCGAGCCCGCCAGGCTGAAATCGCTTTTCACACGCGTGCTGACCAGGCTTGGCGGCGCGCGGGGGCAGATGCCACGGGATATGCGCCTCACCTATGACCGCAAGATCCTGCGCCATGCGATCGAGACGATGATCGGATGGAACCCGAAAGCCATCATCATCGCGCATGGCCGCTGGTACGACAAAAACGGCGCGGAGGAGCTGCGGCGCTCTTTCCGCTGGCTTCTCAAGTGAGCTGCCGGCGACTGATGCATTTCGGACTCACCTGGTAACGCTTTTCATCACCCTGTTAGTTTTTGTTGACCGCGAGTCCGCTGATTCCTATGACTAATAGGTGATTCGGCGCGCGGCCTTCCAAGCGCCGGAGCGCCCGCCGAAAGGCGGGTGTGGTTGGGGGCGTTCAGCGTAAAACGTGTTTTTTTCCTGGATCGACGGCGGGGACAGTCCCGCTGCCGTGAAGCATGATTGATTCCGCATCCGCAAGCCGGAAGGGATAGGTCAGGCAACGGTGGCGGCTGCATGAAACATGACCATTTTCGCGCCATCTCCCGCGCGGGAGATATTGCAAGCGCCGATCAGCTCGCGAAGCGACTTCACGCTGGCGCTCGTCCAACTCTGCCTCGATACGGCAGCCGACCATTACATGATTCTCGATATTTCCGACAATGCCGCTGGAAAGCCGACTCAGGTTGTGGCCTCGAACTGGGTCTATGACACGATCGAGATTATCGGGCTCGATCTCGTTGGCCGCCTGTTGAGCGGCCCGCTCGTCGTCACCTCTGCCGGGCAGGCGCCGAAACCGCTCGCACTGCGTTCATACGCGCAGCTTTCCGCCATCTTGTCGGAGGAGGAGCTGCTCCGCCTCGCCCATCTTGGCGATGACGAACTTTATTGCCTGCGCCTCAATGCTGGAAGACAACGCTATTTCGCGGTGCTTTCCGCGCACGTCGCGGGCAAGATGCAGGCCGAAGCCGTGATGGCCGCGCAGATCAACTGTTGCTACATGCTGTCGGAAATGGCCGCATCGTCGCCGGCGCCGGATCTCCCCAATCCTCTCTCCGAAAGGGAGCGCGAATGCCTGTTCTGGGCGGCGGAAGGAAAGACGACCGATGAAACCGCCCTCATCCTCGACGTGTCGAACAATACGGTGAACGGCTACATGCAGCAGGCGATCCGCAAGCTCGCCGCGCCCAATCGCGCCAAGGCGATCGCCATAGCCGTGCGGAACGGACTCCTGTGAGACCCATTGCCGAACTCATGCTTCCCACGCCCGAGACCCAGCCGGACGTGGCCGCCCTGCCCGACGGCCCGCTGGCGGAAATCGCCGCCTCTTGCTCCACCGTCGCCGCGGAAATATCCGCTTCCGAATTCGGCATCTTCACGATCCTGCACGCAGCAAGGAGATCGCGTCTCGTCACGATGCTCGATTCCGCCTATCCCGCAGTTTCGATCCTGTCGCGGCTCGTCTCGATGGCGGGAAACGGGGAAATGGCCGATCGCGTGAGGACCTCCACGAAGCCGTTCTGGTGGAGCGGCCTCGCCACGTCGAACCTTCGCAAGCTGCGCTGGGCCGACCAGATCATGCCGCCCATTCCGGGCCTTCAGGGCATCGCCTTTCCGGTCTACGACGAGAGAGGGCATGGCGCGCTGGTTCTGTTCACCGGCAGCGACATCGAACTCGACGATCGCTCGCTCGCGCTTGTTCACGCCCGGTGCTTTTCGCTTTTCGAGGTCAGCGCCGCGGCGCGCAACCTCGCCTCCGAACACGCCGTCTCCGTCTCCAAGAGAGAGCGGGAATGCCTCTCCCTCACGGCAAACGGCCACACGAGCGAAGAGATCGCGGCCATGCTCGGCCTCTCCGTGCACACCACCAACCAGCACATCGGGCGGATCGTTGAAAAGCTCAATGCCACCAGTCGCATGCATGCTGTCGCGAAGGCGCTTCGCCTGGGCCTGATCGACTAGCTGTGAGGCTTTCACGATCAGACCAGCTGCCGCCGATCCGTGATCCGCTACCTTTTATCCCGAACCTGGCCGAACTGCTCTTTCCCGGAATTCAGCTCACTGCGGAAGGCAGGATCGCGGCTTCCCTGATCGCGGCCTTGAGAAAGTTCGTGTTCTCGAGCGGATCGTTCGCAGGGTCGTCGAAAGCGACATAGTTCACCTCGACCGCTGCATCCTCGTCGCAAAGCGCCAGGGTAAAGTAAACCGTCGCGCCGCGCGGCCTCAGCTCGAGGTCGAGCTCGATCCGCGGCGGCGTGGACCAGCAGACATGCGCCTCTCCGCCATGGCCGAGCCGCAATGTGCCGGGCATGAAATAGAGTTCCGCCGCCGAGTCCACAATATCGGAGATATTGCCGATCCGCCCCATCCTGAGGAACGCCACATAATCGGCGAGATCCACCATCCTCAACTCGTTGACGACGTTCCGGATCGCTTCGGCGACGATTATTTCTCGCGGCTCAACATGGTCTTGGCGGATCATTGCACACTCGAAGCTGTGAGGACGGTTAGCGATGTTTGGCGCGGCTGGGGTGCGGTTCACCCCACGCGGAACGACGTTCGAAGGAGTTAGACGCCGGATATTCTGGGCATGGCCTTCCTCCGTGAGGGAACAGGACGGTGTAAGGCGTCGAACTCAGCCATTCGCCAGAGCCTGGTTTCCAACTGTCCGCGGCGGACTTTTCGAATAGACGACACGTACAAGTTCGGCCACCGCCTGGTAGAATTGCGACGGTATCATGCTACCAACCGAGACTTGCTTGTACATGGAGCGGGCGAGCGCGACGTCTTCGAATACTGGTACTCCATGCTCCTCGGCGATCTCCCTGATGCGGAGCGCCAGCAGGTCCTGCCCCTTGGCGATGACGACAGGCGCCGCGTTCTGTTCCCGGACATAGCTGAGCGCGATCGCATAATGGGTGGGATTGGCGATCACCAGCGTCGCCTTCGGCACCGCCTGCATCATGCGGCGCCTGGCGCGGTCGCGGGCAAGGGAACGCAGCCGCATCTTGATGATGGGATCGCCGTCCGTCTGCTTGAACTCGTCCTTGATCTCCTGCTTGCTCATTCGCAGGTCGCGGAACCAGCTGAAACGCGACCAGAACAGGTCGGCGGCCGTGATCAAGGCGACCGCGAAGGTGATCGCCATCAGGATGTGGATCGTGATCGACCGGATCATTGTTCCGAACGCGGCCGGCTCCATCAGCATGCCGGAAAGCAGCCGCTCCCTGACGCCGGAAAGCGCAAACATCAGGCAGGCGATGCCGAAGCCGACCTTGCCGATGGATTTCAGGAACTCCACGAAGCCTTTTACGCCGAACAGTCTTTGCCACCCTTCCTTCGGCGAAATGCGGGAAATTTTCGGAGCGATCCTGTCGAGCACGAAGCGGGGCACGTTCTGCAGGACCGAGGCGGCGATGCCGCCGGCCATGAGGAGCACCATGACGACGCCGACGAGCTTGACGACCTCGATGAGCACGGCGCGATAAAGCGCCACGACGTCCTGAGCGGTTCCGAGTTGGAACTCTTCTGGCCGGTCGAGGAAGTTGGACAGGAATTTCGCCAGGTCGACAGCACTCTTGTCGGCGAAGAAGAGCGCGAACACCAGCAAGGCGAGAAAGGACGCGAAGATCGGCGCCTCACGTGAAAAAGGAAGATTTCCCTTCTCGATGGCGTCGCGAAGCTTCTTTTCCGTCGGGTTCTCGGTTTTGCTTTCCTTGTCTTCTGAATCAGCCATGGGAGCAGGACCGATGCCTCAAGGGAAATCTCAGGCGGCTTCCTGGACGGACGGTGCCTCATGCAGCTCCAGGAGCCCTTCGCCGGCCAGGCGTAAGGCCGTCGAGGCGACGGTCTTGCGCGCGCGGGCGATGTCGGCCGGCGGAATTCCCGAGGCCTCCATCGACAGTTCGGATTCGATCATGCGGCGGGCGCGGGGTCCGATTGCCGACAGGACGGCCTCGCGCAGTTCGCCTTCGCAACGGCGCAGCGACAGCGTGACGATGTCCGACGCAAGCCCGTCGAAGAGCGTGACCCGTGCCTTCTGGCTGAGCTTGACGATGTCCTCGAAGCTGAAAAGCCGCGCCTGGACCGCCTCGACGTCCCGCGTGCCCACGGAACGCATGTCGCCGATGATCTCGTCGAGTTGATCCTTTTCGAGTTCGTTAAGGACGCTCGCCACCCGCACCTGGCCGGCTGAGGTGTCCCGGCTTGATGTGTCCGACAGTACCCTGTTCCTGATCTGGTCCTCGACGATGCGCCTGGCGCGCTCAGGCACATTGGTCATGGAGAGCATGCGCTTGATCACCTCTCCGCGGAAGGGCTTGGCGAGCGTTATGAGCACATTGGCGGCGCTTTGCGGCTTGATGTTGCAAAGAACGAGAGCGACGGTCTGCGGATGCTCGCCGCTGAGGAACTCGCCGAGGCGCGCCGGCTCCAGCGCCTCCACCGACGACCACACCGACGGCTGCACACCGTCGGTTTTCGGCGCGGCGGTCTCGCCCTTGATGACGCTCACTTCCTCCGGCGAGAAGGACTCATTGAGAATGGTGTCCATCTTGTCGGCGGAATCGAGCAGGCCCGCTCCTTCCGTGAACTCCGACTCGAATTCCGCCACGATGCGTTCAAGCTCGTCCTGCGGAATAGTGGTCAGCATCCGAGCGCCCTCGATCAGCGCCTTCAACTCGTCCTGTTTGAAGAATTTGAGCAGCTTTCCGGCGGCCGGCTTTCCCATCGCGACCAGGATGGCCGCCGCCTTCTGCGTCTTGGTGAGGTTCAGCATCTGGGTCATGGAAGAAGCTTCCCGCCGGAGAAAGGAGGAACGGAGCTCAGCGCGCCTTTTCGGTGATGATTTCCACCAGCTTGACGCCGAATCGGGAAGGGTCGTTTTCAAGCACGGTGATCTCGCCGCGCGCGATCCTGCGCCCGTTGACCGTGACATCGACCTGTTCGCCGATGCGTCTGTTGAGCGACACCACAGAGCCCTTACCAAGCGCCATCAGGTCGGAGACCGGCATGTCGGCGCTGCCGAGAACGACCTGCACTTCGACAGGAATATTCATGATGACAGGACTGCTTCCCAAAAGCTCCGTGGCGGCGCCTTCTCTCAACGCGCCGCGCAATTGCTCGATGGCCTGGTTGAGTTCCTGCTCCTGCGGCTCGACCGACGGTTCGGGCGCTGTTTTCTTGGTCATGGACTATCTCCATCGCTTGCGCGGTGTATTGGGGTCAGACCCTAGCCGGGCAGCAAACCCTCGATGATTTCCCTATTTTCGTCATATGCCCGCTTCACCCGGACCGTGTAGTTTTGCCCAAGCTTGCCGAATTCGCAGACGAAAAGCGTCTTGTCGCGCGCGCATAGGCGCGTATCGCCCGGCGCATTCTCCGGCAAGGCTATGATCTGTCCGAGCTGGAGGGAGGCGATGGCGCCCAGCGTCATCTGGTCGAGCGGGATGATGGCGTCGAGCTTGACCGACGACCGCTTGATCTCCTGGTTGAAACGGGCGCTCCATTGGTCGGAACTGACTTTTTCCGCCGGATTGCCCGGACCCGCGCGATGCTTCAGGAGAACGCGCTGCGGCATGTACAACTCGAGCGTGCCGCTTCCCGATTCGTTCGAGATGACAAAGACGATCCTCACCGCAGGCCCGTCGCGAAGCGCCTGTTTCTGCAAATCGTCGCCGGTAATAGCCGGGCGAAGCGGCAACCGGATATCAAAGGATCTCTGGCCCGGACCATTTATCGCCAGCGCGAAAGCGCGGAACGTCATATCCGCGATCTCCAATTCCGTCGGCGACAGCTCGCGCTCGATCGGAATGAAGGGCATCTCGGGATCGGCTCCGAACAGGGCGCCTAGAACAAGCGCGATGGCGTCTGCGTCGAGCAGCATGAGGAGCGCATCGGCCGACGCTGCTGCAGCCGCGATCGCCAAAGCCTGGTACCCGCCCGCTGGCGGACGGATGTCAGCGATTCGCGCCAGATCAACGCTCTTCAGCGCGACATCGACGGGTGAGGCCAGCGTGTCGTTGAGGTTCTTCACGATATCGGCAATGGCGCGTTCCGCCAGCATACGGCCGGCGCCCTTGACGCGCGCCGGCTCGCCAGTCGCACCGACGAGCTTCTCGACGATGAAAGCGCCCTCTTCCGCGGAACCGGTCATGACTGAACGTGGCTCCAGCCCTTCGACAGCATCGCTCAGGCCGCCTTTTTCACCTGGTCGCCGCCGATGTTCAGCGTGCTCTGCTCGACCGCGTCGATCGAGGGACGGTCATGGGAAGAGATCGTTTTGCGACCGAATTCGAGCGCCACCTGCGGCAGCGAGCCGTTCATGTAGGCAAGCAGCGTCTGCTTCACGAGGATGTAGAGCCTGTTTCTCTTGTCGCGCACGATCTTCACCTTGGCGGCGATCGGACCGACGACCGCATAGGAGAGGAAAATACCGGCGAAAGTGCCCACAAGCGCCGACCCGATCAACTCGCCGAGAATTTCGGGCGACTGGTCGAGCGCGCCCATCGCCTTGATGACGCCGAGGACGGCCGAACAGATGCCGAGCGCCGGCAGGGCGTCGGAAACCGCCGTGAGCGCGTGAAAGGATTTGAGCTTGTCGTGGCGGATCGTGTGGATTTCCTCGTCCATCAGCGCCTCGATCTCGAAAGGACGTGCATTGCCGATGATGATGAGGCGGCAATAATCGCAGATGAAATTCGTGAGATCGTGGTTCTTGAGAATGAGCGGATATGCTTGGAAAATTACCGATTCGGTCGGATTGTCGATATGCGCCTCGACCTCGTTGCGCGATTTCGTTTTCAATTCCCGCATGAGGGAATGCAGCACCCCGAGTGTTTCGAGATAATCTTTTTCCTTGGGCACGGCTTGCGCGAAGGCTTCCATGAAAGCCTTGCCTGTGTCCTTTACGGTCGAAAGCGGATTGGCGACCAGGAAGGTGCCGAGCGCTGCGCCTGTGATGATGACGAATTCCCATGGCTGGACCAGCACGCCGACATGGCCGCCCATAGCCATGAAGCCACCCAGCACGCAGCCGAGGGTAACGACGATTCCGATAAGTATACCCAAGACGCACCTTCCTTCTGTAGTGCGACAAGGGAATACAGTCCCTGCCTTGCGTGAGGCTTGAACGAAACCCATCAGCTTCGCACAAGCAACGCCCTCTAGGCTCCCGTCAGATTTCACCATGGGCGGAACCATGACAGGCGCGGTCAATACCTATTCCAGCTATCAGCAGATCGTCAGCAATATCGATCGCCAGACGCAGATGGTCGAGGATCAACCCGACGTGAAGCGCGCGACGCAATATTACCTCGCCAATATCGGCAACGTGAAATCGGTGGACGATTTCATCAACAACACGCAGCTCTTCAGTTATGCGATGAAAGCGTACGGTCTCGAGGATATGACCTATGCCAAGGCTTTCATGAAGAAAGTTCTGACGAGCGATCTCACCGATTCGAACAGCTTCGCCAACAAGCTGGCCGATTCGCGCTACCAGGAAATTGCGAAAGCCTTCAATTTTTCCGGCGCAACCGATCCTGCCACCGTGACCCAGTCGCAGGCGGCGCGGCAGGATACGGTCAATATGTATGTCCGTCAGACTCTCGAGGAAGATGCCGGTCAGAGCGACACGGGCGTCCAGCTCGCGCTCTATTTCGAGCGCACCGCGCCGAGCGTGACCTCTTACTACGGCATCCTCGCCGACGATGCGCTCTCGAAGGTGGTGCGCACCGCGCTTGGCTTCGACGACACTATGGGCCTGATGGATATCGACCAGCAGGTCAAGATCCTGCAGTCGAAATTCGACATCGCGGATTTCCAGGATCCAAAGAAGCTCGAGACTTTCATCGGCCGCTTCACGGCGATGTACGACCTCCAGAACCCCACCGCGAGTTCGGGGGGACAGTCGTCGACCAGCCTTCTTTTCGGCGGTTCGAGCCAGTTCAACGTGTCGACCGACCTACTGCTCGCCATGCAATCGATGAAGCCCTGAGGCAGAGCCTGGATCATGCAGACAGGGCTTTACGTCACGCTTTCGGCACAGATGGCGCTCGAAAAGCGACTCGACACCATCGCCGACAACATCGCAAACGCCGGAACGGTCGGTTTCCGCGCCACCGAAGTCAAATTCGAGGATCTCGTTTCCGGGGTGGGGCAGAAATCCGTGGATTTCGCATCCACCGGAACCAACTTCCTTTCCGACAAGCAGGGCGAGTTGGTGCACACGGGCAGCCCGCTTGATTTTGCCGTGAAGGGAAACGCCTGGTTCGCGATCAGCACCCCGGCCGGCCAGATCATGACCCGCGACGGTCGCTTCACCATGCTCAAAACCGGGGAACTGGTAACGCATGAGGGCTATCCGGTTCTCGATGCGGGCGGCGCCGCCATCCAGCTGAACCCGACAGCCGGCGCGCCGCAGGTGGGCGCGGACGGCGTCATAACCCAGAACGGCCATCTCCAGGGCGCGATAGGCCTGTTCGACTTCACGCCGGGCGAGGGCGCAAAGCGCTTTGGCAATTCCGGAGTCGTCCCCTCCGCTCCGCCGCAACCGGTCGTCGACCGCTCCGACGTGGGCGTGCTGCAAGGGTTTGTCGAGCAATCCAACGTCAACGCCATCCAGGAGATGACGAAGCTGATAGCGCTCCAGCGGAACTTCGACAGCACCGCCTCTCTGGTCCGGCAGTCTGAATCCTCGATGGAGGATGCTATAAAGACCCTCGGCGCAACCTCGTAACAGCGCGATGGAGAGAGCCCAAGCGCCCGCACCCCCGGCAAGCCCGCCTCTTACACAAGGGGGTGGAGGCCGGGACGTCTTGTCGCGGCTCGAACGCTGCTACCGTTCCTTCGCCGATGGCGCGTTGGTGCGAAGCGGCGGACGGGTCACGGAGGTCTCACCGACGCATTACCGCGTGCGCGGCTTTTCCGAGACCGCGCGTCTCGGCGACATCGTCGAATTGCGCGCGCGCCATGGAACGCGATCCGGCGAGATCGTCCAGATCGGCGCGCGCGACATCGTCGTCGCCCCTTTCGGCGATGCGGCGGATGCCGGTATCGGCGACGCCGTCATCAATTGCGGGCCTTTCCGCCTTATTCCTGATTCCAGCTGGCGGGGCCGCGTCATCGACGCGCTCGGCCGCGCGATCGACAAGGGGCCACCTCTGCTACAGGCAGAGCACGCGGCGGACGCGCGGCTCGGCGCTCCGCCGGCGCTGGCGCGGCAAAGGGTCGGAACCTCGTTTCTGACGGGCGTCCGCGTCATCGATATCTTCACGCCGCTCTGTTTCGGACAGAGAATGGGGGTATTTGCCGGCTCGGGCGTCGGGAAATCGACTTTGCTCGCCATGCTGGCGGGGTCAAACGCTTTCGATACAGTCGTGGTCGGGCTGATCGGGGAACGCGGCCGCGAAGTCCGCGAGTTTCTCGAAGACACGATCGGCCCCGACGCGATGAGAAAGACGGTCGCCGTGGTTGCGACGAGCGACGAGAGCGCGATGATGCGCCGCCGGGCGCCGGGCACGGCGATGCAAGTCGCGGAGCATTTCCGCCAGCGCGGCGACCGCGTGCTGCTGATCCTCGATTCCATCACCCGTTTTGCCCATGCGTTGCGCGAAGTCGCCTCGGGAACGGGCGAACCGCCCGTTGCGCGCGGCTATCCCGCTTCCGTCTTCACGGACCTGCCGAAACTGCTCGAGCGCGCCGGCCCTGGCGCCGAAGGGGCGGGCTCGATAACGGCGATCCTTTCCGTCCTCGTGGACGGCGACGATCACAACGATCCGATTGCCGATTCCGTGCGGGGCATTCTCGACGGCCATATCGTTCTCGATCGAGCTATCGCGGAACAGGGGCGCTACCCTCCCGTCAACCCGCTTTCGTCGATATCGCGCCTTTCCGGCAAGGCCTGGAGCGACGACCAGAAAATTCTGGTCTCGCGGCTGAAGGCGATGATCGCGCGATTCGAGGAGACGCGGGATATCCGCCTGCTCGGCGCCTATCAACCCGGCGCGGATCCCGAACTCGACCTGGCGGTCAGGCAGGTGCCGCTGATCTATGACGCACTCGTGCAATCGCCGGACGACAAGCCGTCACGCGATCCGTTCGCGGACCTCGCACGCCACCTGAAAGGGAAGGAGAGGCAGGATGCCTCCAGAGCCGACTGACGCCGCCGTCGGGCGGAAGCGATGGGACCTTCGCCGGTTGGTTTCACCAAGGCGCGATCGCAAGGATGCCCCTAAGCCAAGGCGCGGGTTGACCAGCGACGTGCTGATCGCGGCGATGGGCGTCGGCCTCGGCCTGGTTTGTGCATTGTTCCCCTGGTATATCTTCCTGCATCAGGACAAGTTCGGGATTCCTTCCGTCAAGTTCAGCGGCCATCCGACCGGAACGCCGGGGCTGGGTGAGGGCCCATTGCGGATCGGCGCCATCTGGAAGCTGCCGGACCGTAAGGACGGCGAGCTCGACGCCTTTCCGACAGGAACGGTAACGCGGGAGGGCGCCAAAGCCGCGGCCGATGCGGACCAGCCTTTTCCCGGCGACAAGACCGCGCGTTTCAACCTCGTTCAGGTGGCGAATGGACAGGCGATGATCGAAGACGCCGACGGCTTCTTCATCGTCCGTATCGGGTCACCATTGCCGGACGACAGCCATGTCCGCTCGATCGAGAAGCGGGATGGCAAATGGGTGCTCGTCACCAGCGCCGACAAGATCGTCCATCTCGCGAACGAGTGACTACTAACTTCCGGCGCAAGGTCCACGCAAGACTCGCGCCCTACCCTCAATTCGTCGAGGGATTCGGAATGCAGCCAGTCAATCTTTTCAACCTTGCGGCCCAGCAGGCGCGGTGGCTCTCGGTCCGGCAGTCTGTCATCGCCGGGAACGTCGCCAACGTCAACACGCCGGGCTACGTCGCCAGGGATGTCGAGCCCTTCGAGGCGGTGCTGGACGACCGGCACGTCAGCATGAAAACGACCGCACCCGGTCACATGAGCGGCAACAACACGCTCGTTCAGGACGTCTCGCTGCGCGAAGACGACGAAAATCCCGCCATCCTTCCATCGGGAAACACCGTTTCGCTTCAGACCGAACTGGTCAAGTCAGCCGATGTGCAGCGCCAATTCAACATCAACACAGCGATCGTCAAGGCCTTCCATAACATGATGTCCATGGCGACGAAGGAATAGCCGCATGGATCCCTTGTCCACGGCCATGAAAGTCGCGGCGTCCGGCCTGGACGCCCAGTCGGAACGTCTGCGCGTCGTTTCCGAGAACATGGCGAACGCCCAATCGACCGGCCGCGTCCCCGGCAGCGATCCCTATCGCCGCAAGACGATCACCTTCACCGCCGAAGTCGACCGGGCAAGCGGCGGCGCCATGGTCAAGGTCTCGAACATCGGCAAGGACCCGGGCGCCTTCCCGGTCGAGTTCGATCCCGGCAACGAAGCAGCCGATGCAGACGGCTATGTCAAGATGCCGAACGTCAACATGCTGGTCGAAATGGCTGACATGCGTGAGGCCAATCGCAGCTACGAAGCTGACCTGCAAGTGATCAAGCAGGCGCGCAACCTGATTTCCATGACAATCGATCTTCTGCGGAGCGGCTCATGATCCTTCCCCTGAACATCATCAGCAATATCGGGCAGACCGACCCGTCCACGAACCCGCTGGCCCTGGCGGCTTCAGGCGCGAATCCGACCGATATCGCCACATCCTTCACAGAGGCGCTGACCAATGCGGTGTCGAAGACGGCGGACAGCCTGACCAACGCGCAGCAATTGTCGATCCAGGCTCTCCAGGGCAAGGGCGACACGCGCCAGGTCGTCGATGCGGTGCTCGACGCGCAGCAATCGCTGCAAACGGCGGTCGCAATCCGGGACAAGATCGTCAGCGCCTATCTCGACATCAGCCGCATGTCGATCTGAGGAGAGTAGAGCATGAAGGCCCTCGCCATCGCCGCAACCGGCATGACCGCCCAGCAGACCAATCTGGAGGTCATCGCCAACAACATCGCCAACATCAACACGACCGGCTTCAAGCGGGCGCGGGCCGAATTCACCGATCTGCTCTACCAGACGCAAAGGCTGCCCGGCGTTCCCAACCAGGCCAACCAGAACATCATCCCCGAGGGCGCCAGCATCGGGCTGGGCGTCAAGACCGCCGCCATCCGCTATCTGCACCAGCAGGGCGATCTCGCCAGCACCGGAAACAAATTCGACCTGGCGCTCACCGGCCACGGCTATTTCCAGGTCCAGAGCCCGGACGGCCAGACCTATTATACACGCGACGGCGCCTTGAACACCAATGCCAGCGGGCAATTGGTGACGATCGACGGCAATCCCATCATTCCCAGTATCACCATCCCGCAGGGTGCGGTCGACGTCGTCATCAACAAGACCGGCCAGGTCTTCGCCCAGATGTCGGGCCAAACCACGCTCCAGAGCGTCGGCCAGCTGACCATCGCGACCTTCGTCAACGAGGCGGGTCTCAGGCCCGTCGGCGACAATCTCTACCAGGAAACCGATGCCTCCGGCCAGCCGACAGTGGGCGTTCCCGGCGATCCCGGTTTCGGCACGCTTTCGCAAGGCTATCTGGAAAGCTCCAATGTCGACCCGGTGAAGGAAATCACCGAGATGATCTCGGCACAGCGCGCCTACGAGATGAACTCGAAGGTCATTCAGGCTGCGGACGACATGGAATCCGTCGTCTCGAAAAATATGCAGACCTGACCATGACCAAACGGCTGACCACAACCATTGCAAAGGCGTTTGCGGCGGTCCTTTTCGCTTCCGTGCTCGTGCCGGCAGCGAATGCCGGCGAGATGGCGGTCGTCGCAAACCACGTCATCTACCCCGGCCAGACCGTCAGCGCGGGCGCGCTGCGGGAAATCCAGCTGCGCGACGGCTATCAGAGCCCGACGCCCTTCGTCCACGCATCGGGCGAAATCGTCAACAAGATCGCGTTGCGCACGATCCTTCCGGGCCGCCTCATCCCCGAAGGTTCCGTCCGCGACGCCTTTCTGGTGGAAGCCGGGAAGCCGGCGCGCGTCGTCTACACCCAGGGCGCGCTCACCATCACCATGGTCGCGGTGCCGCTCGAACCAGGCTCGGCAGGCGACGTGGTCAAGGTGCGCAACACCGATTCCGGCGCCGTTTTCAGCGGCATCGTCATGGCCGACGGAACGATAAGGGTCGGCGCGACATGAAAAGAATCGCCGCCGCTATGCTGGCGCTCGTCATGACCGCCGGCATCTGCCGTGCGGGCGGGCCGGCGCCCGAGGACGAGCTGAATGGCCTGACGATCAGCAGCCCTGGCGTGGTATCGCGCATCAAGGACATCACCCAGTTGCAGAGCGCGCGCGACAACCAGTTGATCGGCTATGGCCTCGTCATTGGGCTCCAAGGCACGGGCGACGGGCTGCGCAACTCCCCGTTCACGCAGCAATCGCTGCGCGCAATGCTGGAGAATCTCGGCATCGCAACGCAGGGCGCCCAGGCGCGCGCCAAGAATGTTGCGGCGGTCATCGTCACCGCCAATCTGCCGCCTTTCGTCGAATCCGGTTCGCGCATCGACGTCAGCGTCTCCTCGATGGGTGACGCCACCTCGCTCACCGGCGGCACGCTGGTCATGACGCCGCTCAGGGCGGCGAACGGCGAGATCTACGCGGTGGCGCAGGGCGCCGTTTCCGTTTCCGGCTTCGCCGCACAGGGGCAGGCCGAAACTCTGACTCAAGGCGTTCCGACAGCGGGCCGCGTGCCGAACGGCGCAATCGTCGAGCGGCAAGTGCGTGACAATTTCAGCAACACCACCCGATTCACGTTCCAGCTTCTAAACGCAGACTTCTCCACGGCTATACATGTTGCCGATTCGATCAATGCGTTCACGTCGAGCCATTTCGGCAAGCGGCTGGCGAGCGCCCAGGATTCGCGCACGGTCATTGTCGATCGGCCTGCCCACGTCGCCGCCGCCCGGTTCGTCGCCGAGATCGAAAATCTCGCCGTCGAATCCGAGGCGCCCGCGCGCGTCGTGGTGGACGAGCGCACCGGCACGATCGTCATCGGGCAGGACGTGCGCATCTCCCGCGTCGCGATCAGCCATGGCACACTGACCGTGCGCGTCACGGAAGCGCCGCGCGTGGTGCAGCCTGAACCATTCTCGAAAGGAGTGACCGCGGTCGAACCCAATACCGCGATCGAGGCGACGCGTCCCAACGGTCGTGTCGCCGTCATCGACGGACCGAATCTCCAGACCCTCGTTGCCGGCCTCAACCGGATCGGCGTGAAGCCCGACGGCATCATCGCGATCCTGCAGGGCATCAAGTCCGCCGGCGCCCTGCAGGCCGACCTGATCGTGCAGTAGGATCGTGATGCTCTCCGACCGCCCGCTCCGCACCGCGAACACGACAGGGAAGGCCATCCTGCACGGGCTCATCGCCGGGGCTTTGCTGTTCTGCGGCATGCCCGGAGCGCTGGCGCAATCGGGAAGCACGCCCCCTCCTTCCGGCAAGGCGGACGAGATCCAGCGCTTCTGCTCCAACATCGCCGACGCGGCGCGCGATCGCCGCTATGCGCTACAAGCCGAGCAGCTCAAGGCGCTCAGGCAGGACATCGACAAGCGGATGAAGGAGCTCGAGGCCAAGCGGGCGGAATATGAAGATTGGCTGAAGCGCCGCAATGATTTCGCCGCCATGGCGGAAGGCGACGTGGTGCAGATCTACTCCAAAATGAAGCCCGATGGCGCCGCCGAGCGCCTCGCCGCCGTCAAACCGGAACTGGCGGCAGCGATCCTTCTCAAGCTCAAACCGCGCCAGGCAAGCCAAATCCTCAACCAGATGAACGCCACGGACGCGGCGCTCTTGACCGCCATCATGGCGGCGGCGGCACGGAAAGTCGATCCTTCATGATACGCCCCTTCCTGCTTGCCGGCAGCCTTGCGCTGCTTGCCGGCTGCACCACATCGAACGATCTTGGGGTTCCCCCGAAATTGTCGCCGGTCAATTACCACATCGGCGACGAACGCGGCGCCGCTTTTCCGGACAAACCGGCCGGCCCAGTGCATCGCTTCTCGCTTTGGGACGACAGGCAAAGCCGGCTGTTCACCGATCCCCGCGCCTTCGAACGAGGCGACATCCTCACCGTGCTCATCTCCATCAATGACCAAGCCAAGCTGAAGAACGAGAACGACCTGACGCGCTCCGGACAGAACACCGTTGGTCTTTCGGGGAGCTTCAATATCGGCAAGCAAAGCGGCTCGGCCGACGGCAAGCTGAGTTCCAACGGCGACAGCACTTTCACGGGCAACGGCCACACGACGCGGTCCGAAGACATCAAACTCTCCGTCGCTGCAGTGGTCACATCAGTGATGCCGAACGGTAATCTGATCATCCGCGGTTCCCAGGAAGTGCGCGTCAACGACGAACTGCGCGTCCTCACCATCGCCGGCATCGTCAGGCCGACTGACATCAACAGCGACAACACGATCTCCTATGACAGGATCGCCGAGGCGCGCATCTCCTATGGCGGCCGCGGCCGCATAAGCGAAGTGCAGCAGCCGGCCTGGGGCCAGCAGGTCTGGACCCGGGTTTCGCCGTTCTGAGAAGGGAGGAAGGCGAACATGTCCGCAGTCGAAGAGGCAGCGCCGGCAAAAAGCGGCCCCTCCTTCATCATCCAGATCGCGGCGCTCCTGGTGCTTACCCTCGTCGCACTGGCGATGGGATGGGGCGGCGGCCGCTATTTGATATCGCCGCTTCCGGCCCAGAAGGCCGACCAGCCCTCAAAGGCGAAGGGCGGGAAGGAGGAGCAAAAGGCTGCACCAAAGGGCGGGGAGAAAAATGTCGTCCCCCTTGATCCCATCATCACCAACCTGGCCGCGCCCAGCAAAGTCTGGGTAAGACTCGAAATGTCGCTCGTCTTCGACGGTCCGGCGGATCAATCCACGGCGCAGGCGATCAGCCAGGACATCCTTGCCTATATGCGCACCATCAAGCTGGCGGAGGTCGAAGGTCCGAGCGGGTTCCAGCATCTGCGTGAGGATCTGGAGGAACGCGCGTCCGTGCGCAGCGGCGGCCATGTGAAGAAAATCCTGATCAGGACGCTTCTGTTCGAATGAAGAAGAAAATCGTTTTCCCCATCGCGGTGGCGGCAGTCTTGCTGTCACCGGTGGCCGTCAACGCGCAGCAGATCGACCTCGGCACGATTGCCAGCCAGGCCGCCGGCACCAATGCAGGGACGATCATGCAGCTTTTTGGCCTGCTGACCGTGCTTTCGCTCGCGCCGGGCATCCTTATCATGGTGACGAGCTTCACGCGCTTCATCATCGCTTTTTCGGTGCTGCGCGCCGGCATGGGTTTGCAGACGACGCCGGCCAACATCGTCCTGGTGAGCCTCGCTCTGTTCATGACCTTCTACGTGATGACGCCGACTTTCGACCAGGCCTGGAACAACGGTCTTCAGCCGCTCATCAATCACCAGATCACCGAACAGGTGGCTTTGCAGCGGATTGCCGACCCGTTCCGTACGTTCATGCTGAAGAATGTCCGCCCGAAGGATTTCGACCTGTTCGCCGATCTCGCGCGCCAACGCGGGGAGACCATCCCGTCGCGCGACCGCGTGGATTTGCGCATCCTCGTTCCCGCCTTCATGATTTCGGAGATAAGGCGCGGTTTCGAGATCGGCTTCCTGATCGTGCTGCCCTTCCTCGTCATCGATCTCGTCGTTGCAACCATCACCATGTCGATGGGCATGATGATGCTGCCGCCGACGGTGCTCTCTCTTCCCTTCAAGATCCTTTTCTTCGTGTTGATCGACGGCTGGAACCTCCTGGTCGGCAGCATGGTGCGGTCTTTCATTTCGTGACGGCGCTAAGAACGAAATCTCCTGCATCTTT
>Ga0187809_10000058_pt1 | contig 82803 bp, 73 predicted proteins | sample NC_wetland_sal_i_8_FD_132415 | JGI IMG/M metagenome (GOLD analysis project Ga0187809, IMG submission 132415) | Wetland sediment microbial communities from Neuse River Estuary, North Carolina, USA - ASW_4 | ecosystem: Environmental > Aquatic > Freshwater > Wetlands > Sediment | place: USA: North... | reverse complement strand
GGCGTCGCGCAGCAGGCCGTCGGAGACGTCGATCATCGCCGTCGCGCCGGCGGCGGCCGCGGCCGGGCCCGCCGCGAGCGGGCTCGTCGGGTGGCGGTAGGCGGCGACGAGCTCGTCGTCGAGCGTCTCGAGGTCGGCCGCCAGCAGCGCCAGGCCGGCGGCGGAGCGCCCGCGCACGCCGGCGTGCGCCAGGACGTCGCCCGGCCGCGCCCCGGAGCGGGTCACGGGTGACCGACCCTCGAGGTCGCCGAGGGCCGTCACCGCGACCGTGACCTCCGAGCCCCCGGACAGGTCGCCGCCGACGACCCCGACGCCCAGCGGCCCGCACTCGTCCGCCAGCCCGCGCGCAAGGTCCTCCAGCCACGCCACCGGAAGCTCGCCGGGCACCCCGAGCGCCACCACGAGCGCGGTCGGCACCGCACCCATCGCGGCGACGTCCGCGAGGTTCTGCACCGCCGCGCGGCGCCCGACGTCGCGACCGGTGGACCAGGCCCGACGGAAGTGTCGCCCCTCGACGAGCACGTCAGTGGTCACCACGAAACGCCCGTCCGGCGCGGCCACCACGGCGGCGTCGTCCCCCGAGGGCAGCAGCGTCGCCCGCCCGCTGGGCAGCAGGGGCACGATGCGCGCCAGCAGCGCGTCCTCGGACACCTCGCGCACCAGCGGCTCGCTCACGGCCGCCACCGTATCGTCCCGCGCCCGCCGTGGCGTGGGCGAGGATGGGGCGGTGACCCGCCGCAAGGCCTCGCTCGCCGCCCTCGTCGCGCTGCCCGCGCTGCTCGTCGGCGGCTGCGCGTCCGCCGTCCCGGTGACGCCCGCGACCTACGCGACGGACCCGGCCTGCGCGGCGCTCATCCTCGCCACGCCGGACTCCCTCGGCGACGGCCTCGGCCGCCGGCAGACCACCGCGCAGGCCACCACGGCGTGGGGCGACCCGGCGATCGTGCTGCGCTGCGGTGTCGAGCCACCGGGCCCGACGACCGTGCGCTGCGAGACGGTGACCACGGCCGACGGCCTGGCGATCGACTGGCTCGTGGTGCAGGACGACGGCACGGGCGGCGCCACCGCGGGGCCGGCACCGACGGCGAGCGCTGCCGCGGGCCCGACACCGGGCCCGACCCCCAGCGACGCGGCGCCCGGGGCCACCAGCTGGACGTTCACCACCTACGGCAGGGTTCCCGCCGTCGAGGTGGACGTGCCGGCCGCGGTGGCGCAGGACCGCTCGACGTCGTTCCTCGACGGCCTGTCCGCGGCCATCGCGGCCCACACGGACCACCAGCGCAGCTGCCTGTGACCGGCTCGCCCGCGCGGTACGCGAGCGCGGGGGGAGGTCAGCGCAGCCCGGTGGGCCGGTGCAGCGAGAGCTGGAGCAGCTCGTCCACCAGCGCCGGGTACTCGAGGCCGGTGGCCGCCCACATCCGCGGGTACATGGAGAACGGCGTGAACCCCGGCATCGTGTTGATCTCGTTGACCACCACGTCGCCGCCCGGGGTGACGAACACGTCCACCCGCGCGAGCCCCTCGCACCCCACCGCGTCGAACGCGCGCACCGCGACGTCGCGCACGCGCGCCGTCACGTCGTCGGGCAGGTCGGCGGGGCACGTGAGCGCCACCGACTCCTCGTCGAGGTACTTCGCCTCGAAGTCGTAGAAGGCGTGCTCGCCGTGCACCACGATCTCGCCCGGCAGCGAGGCCCGCGCCGGCGCGCCGTCGCGCCCGCCCAGCACGCCGCACTCGATCTCCCGCCCCACGATCGCGGCCTCGACGAGCACCTTGGGGTCGTGCTCGGCGGCCGCGCGCACGGCGGCGGGCAGGTCCGCCCAGTCGGTCACCCGGCTGATGCCCAGGCTCGAGCCCGCGCGGGCCGGCTTGACGAACACCGGCAGCCCCAGCTGCCGCGCCCGCTCGAGCACGCCCTCGGTATCGCGGTCGAGCTCGCCCGGCCGCACCACGACGTACGGACCGACGGGCAGTCCCTGGCCGGCGAAGACCAGCTTCATCATCTGCTTGTCCATGCCGACCGCCGAGGCCAGCACGCCCGCGCCGACGTAGCGCACGTCGGCGAGCTCGAGCATGCCCTGCACCGTGCCGTCCTCGCCGAAGGGCCCGTGCAGCAGCGGGAAGACGACGTCCACGTCGCCCAGCGCCTCGGCCACCGGGCCGCGCAGGGCCTGCACCGCGCGGTCCCCCGCGGCCTGCGGCAGCAGCACGCGCACCGAGCCGTCGGACACCTCGGGCAGCCGGCCGTCCCTGATGGCCCAGCGGTCCGGGTCGTCGTCCGCGAGCACCCAGCGGCCCTCGCGCGTGATCCCCACCGCCAGCACGTCGTAGCGGGAGCGGTCGATGGCCCGCAGCACTCCCCCGGCGGTGACCGCGCTGATGGGGTGCTCGCCGGAACGCCCGCCGAAGAGCACGAGGACACGGGGACGACGAGCAGTGGTCGCAGACATCGCGGCCGACCCTACCGCCGATACCCTCGCCCGGTGAGCCTCCCCGACCAGCCGGCGCTGTCCCCCGCGACGCTCGCCGTCACCGCCGGGCGGCCGCCCCGCCGGCAGGGCGCCCCGGTGAACCCGCCCCTCGTGCTGTCCTCCACGTACGTCTCCACCGGCACGCCGGCGCCGGGCGAGCTCTTCTACACGCGCAACGACACCGAGACCTGGCGCGCGCTGGAGTCGGCGCTCGCGGCGCTCGAGGGTGCGGGCCGGCCCGCGCTGGCCTTCGCCTCGGGGATGGCGGCCATCGCCGCCGCGTTCGCGCTCGTGCCGCGCGGCGGGCGCGTCGTCATGCCGGAGCACTCGTACGGCGTGGCGCTCGGCCTGGCGCACGAGCTCGCCGCCGCCGGAGACATCCGGCTCACGCTCGTCGACATCGCGGACACCGCCGCCGTCGTCGCCGCGCTCGGGCACGACGAGGGCTCGGCGGACGCCGCCGCGCTGCTGTGGGTCGAGACGCCGACGAACCCCATGCTCGAGGTCGCCGACACCCCGGCCCTGGCGGCCGCGGCTCACGCCGTGGGCGCGCTCGTCGTGGTCGACAACACGTTCGCCACGCCGCTCGTCGTGCGCCCGCTGGCGCAGGGCGCGGACGTCGTCGTGCACTCGGTGACCAAGTACCTCGCGGGTCACAGCGACGTCGTGCTCGGCGCCGCGCTGACGAGCGACGAGGGCCTGCACGCCCGGCTCGCGTCGCACCGCACCGTCCACGGCGGCATCCCCGGCCCGTTCGAGGCCTGGCTGGCGCTGCGCGGCCTGCGGACCGTCGCGCTGCGCGTCGAGCGCTCGCAGGCGACCGCCGCCGAGCTGGCCCGGCGCCTCGCGCGGCACCCCGGCGTGGCCGAGGTGCGTCACCCGTCGCTGCCCTCCGACCCGGGCCACGAACGCGCCGCGCGGCTCATGGACGGGTTCGGCTCGATCGTCGGTCTGCGGCCGGCCGGCGGCGCCGCGGGAGCGGACGCCCTCGTCGAGCGCGTGCGCCTCTGGCTGCCCGCGACCAGCCTGGGCGGCGTCGAGTCGTCCCTGGAGCGCCGCCGCCGGTTCGCCACCGAGTCCCCGACCGTGCCGGACGACCTCGTCCGCCTGTCCGTCGGCATCGAGGACGTCGAGGACCTCTGGCGCGACCTCGACCAGGCGCTGCAGGCCCGGCCCTAGCGCGGCGCCGCGCGGGTCACAGGTCGTTGCCCGCGTAGGACTGGTCGAAGCTCTTGTTGGCCAGCGGGAAGTCCGGGACGATCGTGTCCGCGAGCGCGACCGGCAGGGCCGGCCAGGTGAAGAACGACGGGTCGACGATCGCGACCCTGCTCAGGCGGCCGGTGTCGTCGAGCTCTACCCGGTGGCATGCGGTGCCACGCCAGGCCTCGACGAGGGCCAGGCCTGCGGCGGCCGGGGCTCCCTCGGGGCGACGTGCCGGGTGCCGGAGGCGGTCGGCGACGGCGTCCTCGGCGCGTCGCCCGGACCCTGCCCGACCGGTGCCGAGCCGGCCGTCGAGGCGCGCCACCAGGTCCGCGACGAGCGCGGCGGACACCTGCGCCTCGTCCGCGCGGACGAGGAACCGGGCCATGACGTCGCCGTCCTCGCGCGTGCAGGTGCGGAAGGCCGGGCCCAGGTCCACGAACGGGTGGTCGCGGCGGGCGTCCACGTCCAGGCCGGAGGCGCGGGCGACGTAGCCGAGCACGCCCATCTCGGCAGCCGCCTCGCGGCGCAGCACCGCGGTCCCGGTGAACCGGTCGACGAGCACCGCGGCGTCCAGCGCGATCCGCGCCAGCTCGGCCACCTCGGCGGCGACCGAGCGGACGAGGGCGAGGTCGGGCAGCGCCCGCAGCCGGGCGCCGCCGATGCCGATCGCGCCACGCAGCAGGCGGTGCCCGGTCACCTCGGCGTTCGAGCGCAGCAACGACTCCCGCAGCCGCTGGGTGTGCGTGTGGAGGATGCCGAACCCCACGTCGTTGGCCATCGCCCCGAGGTCGGCCGTGTGGCAGTGCAGCCGCTCGAGCTCGAGCAGGAGGGCCCGCACCAGGCGGTCCTCCTCGTCGACCGGCAGGCCGAGCGCGTCCTCGACGGCCATCGCGAACGCCAGCGCGTGACCCACGGCCGTGTCACCGCTAATCCGCTCGGCCAGCGGGAGGGCCTCCTCGGGCGTCCTGCCCTGCAGGTGCTTCTCCAGCCCGCGGTGCACGAACCAGAGCCGGGCCTTCATCCGGACGATCGTCTCCCCGACCACCGAGAACCTGAAGTGCCCGGGCTCGATCATCCCGGCGTGCACCGGGCCCACCGGGATCTCGTAGACGCCCTGCCCCTCCACCGGGACGAAGGCGAACCCGCTCTCGTCGGGGCCGAAGGCGGGGTCCGCGGCGGCGTCCCGGCGCATCGGGTACCAGCCGGTGGGCCAGTGGGCGTGGCGCACCAGGCGGCGCGGCCGCACGTGGTCGCGCGGCTCGATGCCGAACCCGTCGCGGATCGCCCGCTCGAACCGGCCCCCGGGGAAGGACCTCGTCGAGAGGGACGGGACCCAGGCGTCGTCGCGCGGCACCACGACGGAGAGCTCGGTGCGGCGGTCGGTGCCCGGGTGCGCGAACACGTAGACGACCCGCAGGCCGGCCGGCCCGTCGTCGTGGCCGGCGACCAGGGCCAGCCGGTGGCCACCGGCCAGCAGGGCGTCGACGCGCGCGGGCAGGGCGTCCCGGGTGACGGCGTGCGACGACGAGACGGGCGGCGTGGTCATGACAACCCCAGCGAGGCGGCCGCCCGCGCGAGGACGTCGCCGACGGGGACGGCGACGAACCCGATCACCGCCGTGACGCCGAGCGCGAGCACCAGCGGCGTCATGGGGCCACGGTCGGGTCCGTGGTCGTCGGAACGCGGGACCGCGGACGGCGCAGCGCCCGCGGTCGCCACGGCACCGCCCGGCGCGGGGTGCGCCGGCCCGAGCACCATCGACGCCGTCGCGCGCACCAGGCCCGCCACCACCACCAGCAGCAGCGCCACCGTCAGGCCCATCGCCCAGCCCAGGCCGGCCCGCCAGCCGGCCAGCACGATCGCCACCTCCGAGAAGAACAGCGCGAACGGCGGGAAGCCCAGCAGGGCCGTCATCCCGGCCACGAGCGGAACGGCCACGTCGGGACGGCGGGCGAGCAGGCCCCGCACGTCGGCGATGGTCGTGGTGCCCTCCGCCGCCAGCATCCGGCCGGCCACCACGAACAGGCTGGCCTTGGCCAGCCCGTGCCCGACGAGGTGGAGCAGCACCGCGGCGAGCGCGATCGGCCCGCCCACGGCGGCCCCGACGGCCAGCACCCCCATGTGCTCGATGCTGGAGTAGGCGAGCATCCGCTTGTGGTCCCGCTGCCGCAGGATGAGCGCGGCCGCCACGGCCAACGACCCGAGCCCGGCCGCCAGCAGCAGCCCGCGCACCAGGCCCGGGCCGAGCACCACGTCGGCGATCGTCCGGATGCGCAGGATCGCGTAGAACGCCACCGCGAGCAGCACGCCCGACATGAGGCCGGACACGGGCGCGGGCGCCTGGCTGTGCGCGTCCGGCAGCCAGGAGTGCATCGGCGCCAGGCCGGCCTTGGTGGCGAAGCCGAGCACGGCCAGCCCGACGGCCACCCGGACCAGCCCGTGGTCCAGCGGCAGGTCGCCGCTGGCCAGGCGGGTCCACGACAAGGTGGCCTCGCCGGCACTCCGGCTCGCGGCGTACAGCAGCACGGTGCCGAGCAGGGCGATCGCGATGCCCACCGACCCGAGCACCACGTACTTCCAGGCGGCCTCGACCGAGCGCGCGCCGCCGCGATGGCCCACGAGGAAGGCGGTGGCGATGGTGGTCGCCTCGACGGCCACCCAGAGCAGGCCCAGGTTGTCGGTGGTGACGGCGGTCGACATCGCGCCGAGGAACACGGCCACGAACGCGGCGTACCGGCGCTCGGACCGCGTGGCGGCCGGTCGCGCCCCCTGGCCGGGCCGCGGGGCCAGGCCGGACCACGTCGCGGTGAGGCCGACCGCGCCGACGACCGCGAGCATGAGCGCCGAGAGGGGGTCGGCCCGCAGCAGGTCGCCCCCCAGGGCGGGGACCGGTCCCCGGTGCGCGAGCAGCACGATCCCGGTGGCCAGCAGCACGGCGCTCGTGAGCACGCCGGACAGGCGCGTGACCAGGGCGGACATCGACGTGGCGGCGACGGCGCCGACGAGCGCGGCGGCCAGCGGCGGGAGCAGCAGCAGTGCGGTCATCAGTCCTTGAGCTCCGTCATCGAGCCGAGCGTGGTGGAGCCGAGCTGCGCGTGCATGCGGCGCGACAGCACCGCGAGGATCAGCACCACGAGCAGCACGTCCGACGAGACGCCGAGCTCCACCGCGAACGGGACGCCGGCGGCGGTGAGGAAGGCCACGGTGGCGATGCCGTTGTCCAGCACGAGGAAGCCGATGAGCTGGGACATGGCGCGGCGGCGGTCGACGAGCAGCAGGAAGCCGATGAGCACCATGCCGATCCCGACCGGGACGGCGAACGCCGCCGGCCCGGAGGTCCCGCCGCCCGAGCCCGTGCCCACGCCCGCCGAGATGGGCCGGCTCACGAGGTAGGCCACGGTGGTCAGCAGGGCCACCGCGACGAGGCCTGCCGTCGGGTTGAGCCGGGCACCGTCCTCGCGGGCCGCGTCGCCGGCCTCGACCCCGGCGCGCAGGCGCCGGCCGACGACCCAGGGCAGCAGCCACGCGCGCAGCACCAGAACGAGGACGGCCACCACCACCAGCTCGGCGCGCGCCGACCGGGGGCCGGACAGGCCGATCGTCACGGCCAGGAGCGCCAGGCTCACGCCCTGCACGGTCAGCAGCCGCACCTGCGCCGACAGCTCGCGCCGCCACACCACGAGCACGGACGTCACCAGCAGGGCGCCGGCGGCGAGGGCGATGAGCTGCGTGGCGGCCGCTGCGGTGGCGGACATGGCGGGGAGGCCTCCGGGGACGCTCATGCGAGCAGGTAGGACGCCGTGACGGCGAGGAAGGCGAGCACGAAGGAGCCGGCCAGCAGCTCCGGCACGCGGAACAGCCGCAGCTTGGCCATGCCGACCTCGGCGGTGGCGAGCAGCGCGGCGAGCAGGGCCAGCTTGCCGGCCAGGGCGAGCGCGCCGAGCAGCACCGGTCCGACCGCCGCCGCGCCCGCCACGCCCCACGGCAGCAGGAGGTTGCCGACGAGCCCGAGCAGCACGGACAGGCGCAGCCACGACGCGAGGTCCACCCAGGCGAGGTCGCGCCCGGACGTCTCGAGCACCATCGCCTCGTGGATCATCGTCAGCTCGAGGTGGGTGGACGGGTTGTCGATCGGCAGGCGGCCGGTCTCCGCGAGCACCACGATCCCCAGCGCCACCACCGCGAGCACGCCGGCCGGCGTGGCGATGCTCGCGGGGTGGTCCCGGCGGGCCGCCACGATCAGCGGCAGCGCGGAGCTGCCCGCGGGGATCGACAGCGCGTAGACGGCCACGAGCACGGTCGGCTCCACCAGGGCCGCGATCGTCATGTGCCGGCTGGACCCCATGCCGCCGAAGGCGGATCCGCCGTCGAGCCCGAGGAGGGCGATCGCCACGGTGCCGACCAGGAGCACCGACACCACGACGAACAGGTCGCCGGGCACGAGCGCCAACGGCAGGGCCGCGACGAGCGGGACCAGCGCGGCCAGCAGCAGGCTCGACGTCAGCAGCACCACCGGGGCGGCCACGGTGACCGGGCTGGTGCCCGCGGCCCGCAGGGGCGTCTTGGCGAGCAGCTTGCGCAGGTCCCGCGCGGGTTGCAGCACGCCGGCCCCGACCCGGCCCTCCAGCCGGGCCCGCGTCTGGCGTGTCACGCCGATGACCAGCGGCGCGAGCACCACCGCCACGGTCACCTGCACCAGGGCGACGACCAGCGGCGCGACGCTCACGCCACCACCACCAGGAGCACCGCGACCAGCGCCGTGAACGAGAACGCGAGGTACCGGTTGATCGAGCCGTTCTGCACCCGGCGGGCCCGGTCCGCCACCGCGTCCGCGGCGGCCACCAGCGGGCGGTACAGGCGCGCCTCCACCACGTCGTCGACGTGCTGGGCGAACCGCACGCGCTCGGCCAGGTAGGCCGACTCGGCGACGTGCGTGACGACGACGTCACGGCTGGGCTGCAGCGCGTCGTCGAAGATGCGCGTCACCGGCTCGGCGTAGGACGTGGCGTTGTACTGCATGCGGGGATCGGTGCGCACGCCGCCGCAGCCCCAGCCGAGCACGCCGGTGGTCGCCGGCCGGCGGCGGGCCGCCACGAGCATCGCGACGAGGGCCGGCAGCGCCACGACGGCGGCGAGACCGGTCAGCGCGGCCGGGCTCAGCACGGCGCCCACCCCGGTCAGGGCCACGCCGCCGAGGCCGGTGGCGCGGGCCCCGTCCCCGCCGCTCAGGCCGGCGGCCGCCGCCAGGGCCGCCGCCACCGGACCGGGCAGCACGCCGAGCGCGAGCACCGCAGCGGCGCCGAGCACCAGGGCGACCCGCATGGTCACCGGGACCTCGCGCGCGCCCAGCGTCCCGGCCGAGCGGGCCCGGGCCAGGAAGGCGATGCCGAACGCCTTGACGAACGTCACCAGCGCGAGCCCCGCGGTCAGCGCGATGAGCCCCAGCGTGAGCGGCACCACGACGGCGACCGCGCGGTCCGCGGGCCGCACGCCGTGGATGAGCGCCTGCAGCAGGGCCCACTCGGCCACGAACCCGCCCGTCACCGGCAGCGCAGCCGCGCCCAGGGACCCGATGCCGAAGGTCGCCGCCGTCCACGGCATGGTGTGCACCAGGCCGCCCATCCGATCCAGGTCGCGCTCCCCCGTGCCCCGCAGCACGGCGCCGGCCCCCAGGAACAGCGTGACCTTGAACGCGGCGTGGCTGACGAGCAGCAGCAGGGCCGCGACGAGCGCCGCGCTCGCGGCTCCCGGCACGTGGTGGGTGCGCAGCAGCATCGTCAGGCCGATCGCGGCCACCACCAGGCCGAGGTTCTCCGACGTGGAGTACGCCAGCAGCCGCTTGAGGTCGGTGGCGACGCTCGCGTGCAGGATGCACACCGCCGAGCCGGCGCCGAGCGCGACGAGCAGCACCGCCCACCACGTGGGGCCGCCCGGCAGCAGCCGGATGCCCACCAGCAGGATCCCGTAGGCGCCGAGCGACACCATCGCGGCGCTCATGAGGGCGGACGCGTGGCTCGGCGCCTCCGGATGGGCCCGCGGCAACCAGACGTGCAGCGGCGCGACGCCCGCCTTGGCGGCGAAGCCGACGACGAGCAGCACGAACGCGACACCGGTGCCCGCCCGCGCCGGATCGGTGCCGGTGAGCGCCGCGAAGCTCGTGGCTCCGCCGGCGGCGGACAAGGCCGCGAACCCGGCGAGGATCAGCACGAAGCTGAGGTGGGTCATGACGGCGTACCAGACGGCCGCCTCGCGCGCGGTGCGGCGGTGGGCGTGCTCGGCCACGACGAGCACCGTGGACGCGGCGGCCATGAGCTCCCAGGCGAGCAGGAAGGAGACGACGTCCCCCGCCGCCGGCACCAGCTCCATGCCGAGCAGGAAGAGCGCGAGCGCCGCCCACTGCGTGCGGGACGCGGCCGCACCGCGCACGTAGCCGATCGCGTACAGCGACGCGATCACGCCCACCGTGCCCACCAGCAGCATGAGCACGCCGCCGAGCCGGTCCGGCGCGATGACCAGCGGCGGCGTCGGCAGGGCGGTGGGGATGCGCACCACGACCGTGCCGCCGCCCAGCGCCAGCGCGCCCGTCGTCGCTCCGGCCGCCGACAGGAGGGCGCACGACGCCCCCGCCAGCACGGCGCGCGCCCGGCCGCGAGTCGCCACCGCCAGCGTCACGGCGCACGCCGCGAGCACCGCCTGCCCGAGCAGGCCCCATGCCACGCCGTTCATCGACCGGTGACCTGCCGCAACGCCGCGACGATGTCCGCCGGGGCCGGTGGGCAGCCGGGGACCGCGAGGTCCACCGGGACCACGTCCCCGACGGCCCCCACCACGCCGTAGGCGCCCCGGAACGCGCCGCAGTCACGCGCGCAGTCGCCGACCGCCAGCACCACACGAGGCTGGGGCGTGGCCGCCACCGTCAGCCGGAGCGGCTCGGCCATGTTCCGGGTCACCACACCGGTGACGAGCACCACGTCGGCGTGCCGGGGCGAGGCCACCAGGCGGGCGCCGTACCGCTCCGCGTCGTACACCGGCCCGAACGCGGCGGCCAGCTCGATCTCGCACCCGTTGCACGAGCCGGCGTCGACGTGCCGCACCTGCGCGCTCCCCCGCAGCGCACGCGGGAGCGTCCGTGAACCGTCGCTGGCGGGGACGTCGGGCCCGGGGCGCGGGGCCGGTTCCGCGATCCGACCGGTGCGCCGGATCAGCCGGGCCAGCCCTGCCAGGCTCATCTGCCGGTCGACCCGTCCTCGGCCGACGGCTGTCCGGCGGAGAGCTCGAGCTCGGCCTTGAGGCCCTGCTGCCCGTCGAACAGGTCCACGAGCAGTCGACGCGCGACGCGCAGCAGCTCCGCCACCGCCGGGACGCTGACCGCGTAGACGACCTCGCCGCCCTCCCGCCGCTGGCTGACCAGCCCGGCCCGGCGCAGCACGGCGAGCTGCTGGGAGAGGTTGGACTGCTCGATGTCGATGCTCGCCAACAGCTCGTGCACCGGGCGGTCGCGCTCCGAGAGCAGCTCGATGATCCGGATCCGCGCGGGGTGGCCCAGCGTGCGGAACAGCTCGGCCTTGACCTGGTACAGCTCGCTCACCGCACACCTCCTCCGCTCGACGTCCGGCGCACGTTAACAGAACAAGAAGTCTTCATGTCACGAAGACCAGCAAGCGGTCTTTGGACGACGCAGGCCTCCCGCGGCACCTGCGCGGTCGCCGGACCGACCCGCGCCGGCCCTGACGCCGCCGCCGGGTCAGTCCAGCGGCTGGTCCGCCGCCTCGTCCTTCATCGGCCGGCCGAGGAGCATGGGCGCCAGGTCGTCGACCGGCAGGCCCTCGAACAGCACGCGGACCACGGCCTCCGTGATGGGCATGTCGACCCCGAGCGTCGCGGCGAGCTCGGCCACCGCGCGGCTCGTCTTGACGCCCTCGGCGGTGCCGTCGGTGCGGGTGACGGCGTCGTCGAGGCTCGCGCCCTGGCCCAGCAGCACGCCGAGCGAGTGGTTGCGCGACAGCGGCGACGCGCACGTCGCCATGAGGTCGCCGGCCCCGGCCAGGCCGGAGAACGTCTCGCCGTCGGCGCCGAGCCGCAGCCCGAGCCGGCGGATCTCCGCCAGGCCGCGCGTCACCAGCGTCGCCGTCGTGTTGTAGCCGAACCCGCGGCCCTGCGCGATGCCGACGGCGATGGCGATGACGTTCTTCACGGCGCCGCACAGCTCGACGCCCACGACATCGGACGAGGTGTACGGACGGAAGTAGGCCGTCTGTACGGTGCGGGCCACCGCCGTCGCGGTGTCGTCGGACACCGACGCGATGACCGTCGCGGTCGGCTGCCGCGCGGCGATCTCCTTCGCGAGGTTCGGCCCGGACAGCACCGCGACGCGCTCGTCGGGCACCCGCAGCGCCTGGGCCAGGAGCTGCGACGCCCGCACGTCGGTCGCCAGCTCCACCCCCTTCATGAGGGAGAGCACCGCCACTCGGGGCGGCAGCAGGTCCGCCATCGGCGTCAGCACCGACCGCGCCACCTGCACGGGCACGGCCACCGCGACGAGGTCGGCGCCGGCGAGCACCGCCCGCGCGTCCGACGAGACCCGCACCGCCTCGGGCAGCCGCACCCCGGGCAGGTGCTTGTCGTTGACGTGCTCGGCGTCGATGCGCCGGCACAGCGCGTCGTCGTGCCCCCACAGCGTCACGTCGCACCCGGCGTCGGCGAGCACCTGCCCGAACGTGGTCCCCCACGCCCCGGTGCCGACGACGGCCGCGCGCGTCATCGCCCGGGCACCGGCGGGTAGACCGTCCGCCGTTCCTCGTAGTCCGGGTGGTCGCGCAGGTCGAAGCGCGGCCTCGGCGCCGTCTCGCCGCGGATCTCCTCCAGCAGGGCGGTGATGGCGTCGAGCACGCGGTCGGTCGCCTCCCGCAGCACCACGGCATCGGTCGGCCGGTCGTAGAGGTCGTCGAGCGGCACCGGCGTGCCGACGACCACCCGGACGCGCTTGCGCGGGAAGGGCCGCAGCCGCTTGGAGTAGCGCGGCAGCAGCTCGGTGGCGCCCCACTGCGCGATGGGCACCACCGGCGCTCGGCTGGCGAGCGCGAGCCGCGCCACGCCGGTCTTGCCGGCCATGGGCCACAGGTCGGGGTCACGCGTCAGGGTGCCCTCGGGGAACACCGCGACCACCTCGCCCGCCGCCAGCGCACGCGTCGCGGGCCCGAGCGAGTCCGCCGCGCGCGACCCGCCGCGGTCCACCGGCAGCTGGCCCGTGGCGCCGAGGATGCCGCCGAGCACCGGGACCCGGAAGAGCGAGGCCTTGGCGAGGATGCGGGGGGCGATGCCGTTGTCCCACAGCACGTGGGCGAACGTCAGCGGGTCGATCTCCGTGGCGTGGTTGCCCGCGGCGATGAAGCCGCCTTCACGGCGCAGGTTCTCGGTGCCGCGCCACTCGTGGCGCGTCGTCGCGCGCAGGAAGGGCCGGACGATCGCGGCGACGAAGCGATAGGCGCCGTTGGCGCGCGCCGGGTGAGCCATGGGAGCCGACTCTAGCGGCCGGCCGGCCGGCCCACGCGCCCGGCCCGGTCCGCCGAGCCGGGCCGTGCGTGTCAGCGCCGCGGCGCCTCGCGGCTGAACGACGCGCCGAGCGCGGTGAGCTTCTCGGTGAACCGCTCGTAGCCCCGGTCGATGAGGCTGATGCCGCGCACCGACGACGTCCCCTTGGCGGTGAGCGCCGCGATGAGGTGGCTGAAGCCACCGCGCAGGTCCGGCACCTCGATGGCCGCCGCGGTCAGCGTCGTCGGGCCCGAGATCACGGCCGAGTGGTAGAAGTTCCGCTGCCCGAAGCGGCACGGGCGCGAACCCAGGCACTCCTTGTAGACCTGGATGGTCGCACCCATGCCCACGAGGGCGTCGACGAACCCGAACCGGTTCTCGTACACCGTCTCGTGGACGATCGACAGGCCGCGCGCCTGCGTGAGCGCGACGACGAGGGGCTGCTGCCAGTCGGTCATGAAGCCCGGGTGCACGTCGGTCTCGAGCTGGATCGAGCGCAGGTCGCCGCCCGGGTGGTAGAAGCGGATGCCGTCGTCCTCGACGACGAACTCGCCGCCCACCTTCCGGAACGTGTTGAGGAACGTCGTCATCTCCGGCTGCGTGGCGCCGCGCACGACGATGTCGCCGCCCGTCGCCAGCGCCGCCGACGCCCAGGAGGCCGCCTCGATGCGGTCCGCGAGCGCGGTGTGCGAGAACCCGACGAGCCGGTCCACACCCTCGATCCGGATGACCCGGTCGGTGTCGACCGAGATGATCGCGCCCATCTTCTGCAGCACGTTGATGAGGTCCATGATCTCGGGCTCGATCGCCGCGCCCGAGAGCTCGGTCTTGCCCTCGGCGCGCACCGCGGTGAGCAGCAGCTGCTCGGTGGCCCCCACGCTCGGGTACGGCAGCGCGACCTTGGTGCCGGTCAGCCCGTTGGGCGCGAGGATGTGGATCCCGTTCTCGCGCTTGTCCACCACGGCGCCGAACTGCCGCAGGATGTCGAGGTGGTAGTTGATGGGCCGGTCGCCGATGCGGCAGCCGCCCAGGTCGGGGATGAACGCCTCGCCGAGCCGGTGCAGCAGCGGCCCGCAGAAGAGGATGGGGATCCGGCTGGAGCCGGCCAGCGTGTCGATGTCCGCGACGACCGCCGACTCCACGGCGGACGGGTCGATGTGGACCGTCCCCGCCTCGGCGTCGTGGTCGACCGTGACGCCGTGGAGCTCGAGCAGCGACGCCACCACCTGCACGTCGCGGATCTCGGGCACGTTGCGCAGCACGCTCGGGCTCTCGCCGAGGAGCGCCGCCACCATCGCCTTGGACACGAAGTTCTTCGCGCCCCGCACGGTGATCTCACCCGAGAGGGGGTTGCCGCCGTCGACGTAGAGCAGGTCTTCCATGGCGCACATCGTCTCCCACGGCGGCGGCGACCCGCACGCCGACGCACCCCCGGGCGATGATCCGTGCCAAACCCTCACACCGGCTGTGAGGGCGTTGTGGGGTCGCTACTTCTTCTTGCCCGACTTCTTGCCCTTGGCGTCCTTGCCCTTGCGCTTGTCGTCCTTGCCGGCCCGTGCGGACGCCTTGGTCGGCTTGGGCGCCTTCGCCGGCGCAGAGCCCTTGGCCTCCTTGGACGCCTTCGCCGGCGTGGCGCCCTTGGCGGCCTTGCCGGCCGCCTTGGCTCCCCCGCGGCCCGTCGCCGGCGCCGCAGGCTCCACCGCCGCCGGCGCCGCGGGCGCATGGCCGTCGGCCAGCGCGCCGACCGGCCCGAGCGCCAGTCCGCCGCCGTCCACGGCGGCCCGCAGCGCCGCGCCCGGGTGGAACCGCGGCACGGTCGCCGCCGCCACCGGGACGCTCTGGCCCGTGCGGGGGTTGCGCGCCGTGCGGGCGGCACGGGCCACCGGCTCGAACGAGCCGAAGCCGACGAGCGTCACCTTCTCCCCCGCGGCGAGCTCCGCGGTGATCTCGCCGAGCACGGCGTCGACCGCGTGGGCGGCCTGGGCCGGCGTGGCGCCCCGCGCCGCGATGCGCTGGGCGAGCTGCGACTTGCTGACCATGGGGGCCTCCTTCGTCGTGCCGCTCACGGTAGCGGCGCCCCCGCCCCGGCGCGCCGCAAACGCCGCCGTGCCCGCGGCTCGGTCGAGGTCGCCCACGCGCCGAGGAGCGGGGTCGCGCGCGGTGCCGGCCCGTCGGTGGCGCCGGCCGAGCTAGCGCGGGCGCGGGGTCCCGAGCGAGAGCGGCACCGGGCGCGCCGGCTCGACGGGGACGGGCGGCAGGTGACGGGCGGGCAGCGTCGTCGGCCGCCAGGACTCCCGCCGGGCCTCGAACTCGGTGATGTCGTCGGCGTGCTGGAGCGTCAGGCCGATGTCGTCGAACCCCTCCATGAGGCGCCAGCGGGTGTAGTCGTCGACGCCGATCGGCACCACCACGTCCTCGCACGTCGCCGTGCGCGCGACGAGGTCCACGGTCACCTCGGTGCCCGGCCGGGTCTCGAGGATCTTCCAGATGAGCTCGACGTCCTCCGGCGAGACCGTCGCCGCGAGGAGCCCCTGCTTGCCGGCGTTGCCGCGGAAGATGTCCGCGAACCGCGGCGAGAGCACCACGCGGAAGCCGTAGTCCTTGAGCGCCCACACGGCGTGCTCGCGCGACGAGCCGGTGCCGAAGTCGGGCCCGGCCACGAGCACCGAGCCGGCCCGGTAGGCGTCCTGGTTGAGGACGAACGCCGGGTCGTTGCGCCACGCCGAGAACAGCGCGTCCTCGAACCCGGTGCGCGTGACCCGCTTGAGGAACACCGCCGGGATGATCTGGTCGGTGTCGACGTTGCTGCGGCGCAGCGGGACGCCGACGCCGGTGTGCTGGGTGAACTTCTCCATCGGTCCGTTCTCCTGCGGGTCAGACCTGCACCGGCACGTGCGGGTCGAGGGGGGTCAGGGGGCTGCCGTCGACCGTGGTGCCCGCGGGCAGGTCGAGGTCGGCCAGGGACGAGAGCGTGCCGCGGATGGCCGTGGCGGCCGCGACGAGCGGGCTGACGAGGTGTGTGCGCCCGCCCTTGCCCTGCCGGCCCTCGAAGTTGCGGTTGGACGTGGAAGCCGCGCGCTCGCCGGGCGCCAGCTGGTCGGGGTTCATGCCCAGGCACATCGAGCAGCCGGCGTTGCGCCACTCGGCGCCGAAGTCCAGGAAGATCCGGTCCAGCCCCTCGGCCTCCGCCTGGAGCCGCACGCGCGCGGACGCGGGCACGACGAGCACCCGCACGCCGTCCGCCTTGCGCCGGCCCCGGACCACCTTGGCGACGGACCGGAGGTCCTCGATGCGGCCGTTGGTGCACGAGCCGATGAAGACCGTGTCGACCGGGATCTCGCGCAGGGGCTGGCCGGGGGTCAGGCCCATGTACTCGATCGCGCGCTGCGCCGCGGTGCGGGCGCCCTCGTCGGCGATCTCCTCGGGCACCGGGACCCGGCCCGAGAGCGGCAGGCCCTGCCCGGGGTTGGTGCCCCAGGTGACGTAGGGCTCGATGTCGGCGGCGCGCAGCACCACCTCGGCGTCGTACGTCGCGTCGTCGTCGGAGCGCAGCGTGCGCCAGTACTCGACGGCGGCGTCCCAGTCCGCGCCCTCGGGGGCGTGCGGGCGGCCCTGGAGGTACGCGAAGGTGGTCTCGTCGGGCGCGATCATCCCGGCGCGCGCGCCGGCCTCGATCGACATGTTGCAGACCGTCATGCGCGCCTCCATGGACAGCGCGCGGATGGCGTCGCCGCGGTACTCCAGCACGTAGCCCTGGCCGCCGCCGGTGCCGATCTTGGCGATGATCGCCAGGATGATGTCCTTGCTCGTCGTCCCGGCGGGCAGCTCGCCCTCGACCGTGATCGCCATCGTCTTGAACGGGGCGAGGGGCAGCGTCTGGGTCGCGAGCACGTGCTCGACCTCGCTGGTGCCGATGCCGAAGGCGAGCGCACCGAACGCGCCGTGCGTCGAGGTGTGGGAGTCGCCGCAGACCACGGTCAGGCCCGGCATCGTCAGGCCGAGCTGCGGACCGACCTGGTGGACGATCCCCTGGTCGGCGTCGCCGAGCGAGTGGATGCGGACGCCGAACTCGGCCGCGTTGGCGCGCAGCGTCTCGATCTGCGTGCGGCTCGTGGCGTCGGCGATCGGCAGGTCGATGTCGAGCGTCGGCGTGTTGTGGTCCTCGGTGGCGATCGTCAGGTCCGGGCGACGCACCGTCCGGCCGGCGAGCCGCAGCCCCTCGAAGGCCTGCGGGCTGGTCACCTCGTGGATGAGGTGGAGATCGATGTAGAGGAGGTCGGGCGCGCCGCCCTCGCCCGGGCGCACCACGTGCGCCTGCCAGACCTTCTCCGCCAGCGTTCCCGCCATGTGCCTCGTCCCTCGTGCTCGTACCCGTCCGGATCGCCGGACTACTGTGACGCGGCGTCCGCGCCGCGGTCGAGCCGTCTCACCGCCGAGGCCGCGCCTCGACTTGCATCTCAGCAGACGAGACGACAATATCGACCTATGGACAACTCTAGCGGAGTCGGCGTCCTGGACAAGGCGGCCGCGGTCCTCAGCGCCCTCGAGGCGGGACCGGCCACGCTCGCCCAGCTGGTGACGGCCACCCACCTCGCGCGCCCCACGGCCCACCGCCTCGCCGTCGCACTGGAGCACCACCGCCTCGTCGCGCGCGACCTGCAGGGCCGGTTCGTCCTGGGGCCCCGGCTCTCGGAGCTGGCCACCGCCGCGGGCGAGGACCGCCTGCTGGCCGCCGCCGGCCCCGTGCTCACGGCGCTGCGCGACCACACCGGCGAGTCGGCGCAGCTCTACCGGCGCCAGGGCGACATGCGCATCTGCGTGGCGGCGGCCGAGCGGCCCGTCGGCCTGCGCGACTCGATCCCGGTCGGCGCGACGCTGACCATGCTCGCCGGCTCCGCGGCGCAGGTGCTCCTCGCGTGGGAGGAGCCGGACCGGCTGCACCGCGGGCTGCAGGGCGCCAAGTTCACCGCGACGATCCTCTCCGGCGTGCGCCGGCGCGGCTGGGCCCAGTCGGTGTCCGAGCGCGAGGTGGGCGTGGCCTCGGTCTCCGCGCCGGTGCGCGGCCCGTCCGGGCGCGTCGTCGCCGCCGTGTCGGTGTCCGGCCCGCTCGAGCGCCTGTCGCGCCAGCCCGGCCGCCTGCACGCCGCCGCGGTGGTGAGCGCGGCCAACCGCCTCACCGAGGTGCTGCGCCGCACCGCCGACTGACCCGCACCGCCGACCTCCCCGCCGGGGCCGCCCCACTCTCCCGCCCCGTCACCGGCATCCCCTCCCCGCTCTCGCAGAGCCCCCGTCCCTCACGGGCCCACCTCTTCCCGCGAACACGGCAGTTGGTGTCGAACATGGCACTCCTGCCTGCCGTGTTCGACACCAACTGCCGTGTTGGGCGAGGGGGTGCGGGGCGACCGCTACGGGCTGGCGGGTGCGGGCGACGGGTGCGGGCGACGACGCTCCGGAGGGACAACGGTCCGGAGGGACGACGAAGGCCCGGTCACGTGGTGACCGGGCCTTGCTCGTACCCCCGACCGGATTCGAACCGGCGCTACCGCCGTGAGAGGGCGGCGTGCTAGGCCGCTACACAACGGGGGCCTGTCGCGCCACGAGGCCTTGCGGCCTCGCGGAGTGACCATGGTAGCCGATCGGTTCAGGACCGACGACCGTGCTGGTCACAGCGCTGGGGTACCAGGATTCGAACCTAGACTAAGGGAACCAGAATCCCTCGTGCTGCCAGTTACACCATACCCCATGGGGTTTCGACCACCCGCTGCCGACGCCGACCCTGGCGGGGCGGGTGCCGCGACCGGGAGGTCGCACCGGCGGGAAAGATTACCGGAGCGACCGGGTGGGACCAAACCGGCGCGGCGACGGCGCCATGTCGGTCGGCGACACCCGGTCACCAGGGGATGCGGCCGACCTCCGTGACGTCGTACCAGAGCAGCTCGCGCTCGACGAGCCGCTCGTCGGCGGCGGCATCGCCCGCCAGCGCGCCGACGACGTCCGCGGCGGCGGCCGGCTCGTCCACGTGCACGCTGACCACGGAGTCCCACGACACCCCGGCGATGAGGTCGACCGCGCTGGCCGACTCGTCAGGCCCCGTCCCGGCGTCGACGAGGTGGTCCGGCACGTCGGCCGCCAGCACCACGCGCAGCCGTGGCGCCGCGGCGTGCCGGCCGAGGAGGGCGAGCGCGTCGTCGGCCGCCGCGAGCAGGGCGGCGTACTCCCAGCTCTCGTCGTCCTCCCCCGGCAGCGCCGCCCGGAGCTCCGCGGTGACCGCGTGGGCACGGCCGGGGCCCACCTGCTCGCAGGGCAGCTGGTCGAGGACGGCGGGCAGGTAGACGCGCACGCGCCCAGTGTGCTCGCCACCCGCTCAGCGCACCGGCAGCGCCGCCAGGCGCGCCGCGAGCGCCACGAGCGCGGTGCGCGCCGGGCTGCCGGGAGCCGACTCGCGCAGCGTCCGCCCGGCCAGCAGCGCCGCGTCGCAGGCCGGTCGGTCGTCGGGCACCACGAGCACCTCCGCGACCCCGGCGTAACGGGCGAGGGCCTGCGCCAGCGCCCGGTGAGGGTCGGGGCCGGTGGCGGCGGCGCGCACGCGGTTGACGACGACGAGTCGCGTGGCCGGCAGCTCGAGCTCGGACAGCTCGGCCAGGCCCCGGACCAGCCGCGCGACGCCCACCGGGTCGCCCGCGCCCACCACCACGACGACCTCCGCGGCGGCGAGCGCGGAGTGCGTCGCGGCGTTGCGCTGCGGCGCGCGGGTGTCGTAGCTGAGCACCTCGTCGCGCTCGAGGCAGAACCCCGTGTCGACGACCGTCCACTCGGCCACGCCGCGCGCCGCCGCCCAGACGCCGTCGAGCGCGGCCGCCGGCAGCTCCGGCCACCGGTCGGCCCGTGCGACCCCCGAGAGCACGCGCAGCCCGGAGGCGGCCACGGGCGCCAGCCGGGCGAGCGCGGCGGCGTCCAGCCCGCCCTGGGCGGCGGCCCGCGCGGCCGCGGCGATGCCCGGCGCCTCGTCGAGCAGGCCCACCACCTGCGCGACCGCGGCGCCGTACGTGTCCGCGTCCACCAGGAGCGTGCCGCGGCCGAGCGCGGCGAGCTCCGCCGCGAGGTTGACCGCGACCGTGGTGCGGCCGGGCGCGCCGGTGGGGCCCCACACCGCGACGATCCGCCCCCAGTGGGCCGGCGCCGGCGGGCTCGCCGCGTCGAGCCAGACGCCGACGCCGTCCGAGACCGCGGCGTCGAGGAGCACGCCGGCCCGCTCGACGAGGGCGCGCGCCGCACCGGGATCCGCCGGCGGGGGCACGACGAGGTCGGCGCCGCAGCCCGCGAGCCGGTCCGTGAGCCACGGGCGGGACTGGTCGGCGAGGCAGACCACCCGGACCCCCGCGTGGTGCAGCGCCGCCACGGCCTCCCGGTCGAGGTGGTCGAGCTCCGCCGAGACGATGGCGAGCCGCCCCAGGCCCGCCTCCGCGGCCGCGAGGAGCTCGACGACGTCGGCGCAGCGGCGGGCCACCGCCAGGCGCGCGTCGGCGTCGACCGCCTGCACCAGCGTGGCCTCCGCGGGTCCCTGGACCGCGCAGAGCACACCGACGGCCACGTCAGGTCCCGGGGACGGCGACGACGTCGACGCGCCCGTCGGTGGCCAGCGCGCCGAGCACGTCCGGCAGCTGCGCCACCGGGACCAGCACCTGCACTGTCGTCGCGCCCGCCGCGAAGGCGCCCTGCGGGCGGTCCACCTCGGCCACCGTGAGCCCGGCCGCGAGCTGCGACGGAGGCGCGGGCTCGTCGTGCGCCGCCGTGGCCGGCGGGCTGAACCACAGGTCCACCCGCGCGCCCACGCGCACGGCCTCCGGCGGCCGACCCGTGACGGGTACGCCCACGGGCCGTAGCGCGAGGTCCTCGGCGGACCCGACCGCCGCTGCGGGCAGCAGCTCGCCGGGCCCGACGACCCGCAGCGCCACCGCGCCGGCGGGCAGCGGCACGTCCGCGCGCACGTAGCGCTCGAGGTCGACCCCGCCGAGGCGCACGTCGGCGATCCCGAGCGCCGCGGGCTCGAGCGCCGCACCCGGCACGGTCGCATCGCGCACGACGAAGACGGGGACCGTGCGCTCGGCGGCGCGCAGCGCCCACGACCCCAGCGCCACCGACGCCGCCACGAGGGCGACGCCGGCCAGCAGCCGCGGGTCGCGCCACCCCGGTCGGCGCAGGCGCAGCGCCACCGGCGCCGGCAGGTCGGGCATGCCCGTGTCGGGACTGTTCACGCGTCTCCCCCTCGTCGTGGGCCCCGATCATCGCGGCCCGCGCCGGACCTACGCCGGCGGTCCTGTGGACAACGCGGCCGGCTCCGCGACCCCGTCGTCGGTGCGTGCCACACTGCGGGCATGGCACCGCGCTTCCTCACGCTCGCGGACGTGACGGAGATCCTCAACATCTCCGCGCAGCAGGCGTACTCGCTGGTCAAGTCCGGTGAGCTGCCCGCGATCCAGATCGGCGGCCGCGGGATCTGGCGTGTCGAGGCCAGCGAGCTGGAGCGGTACATCGAGCGGATGTACGAGCAGACGCGGACGCGGGCCGCGTCGCACGGCGCCTCCCCCTCGGACGCCTGACCCGTCACCGCGACCGCACCACCAGGAGCGCCGCGAACGGCACCGTCCACGGCGGCCCGGCCGTCGTCCCCAGGTCGAGGTGGTCGCTCCCGACCCGGTCGATCGAGCCGGCGAGCGTCCGTCCCGGAACGCAGACCTGCACCGCGACCCGGTCCCGGGAGAGCGCCCGCAGCGCATGAGCGAGGCGCAGCGAGCGCTCCACGCGTCCCGCCGGCGGCGCCACGTGCGGCACGAGCCCGGCGACCGCGGCGACCGCGGTGAGCGGCACGAGCGCCTGGCGCGCCGGGGGCTCGGCGACGAGGAGCCAGTCGGCCCCCACGTCGACGAGGACGCCGTCGACCGCCTGGTCCCCCGCCTGGAGCCGCACCGGGCCGCCGACCGAGGCGCGCAGGCGGTCGGCGAGCACCGTCGTCGCGCGCTCGGCACGGACCAGGTCGGCGCGGGCCGCGCGCGCCTGCGCGGCCCGCGCGGCCGCGAACTGGGCCTCCAGGTCCTCGAAGAGCAGCTGCCACTGCACGGTGCGCACGATAGGGGTCCGGGGCGGGACGACGGCAGGGCCGAACGGGGTGCGGCGGCCACCCGTTCGGATGGCGCGTGCGCCCACCCGGGTGGCCCGAGTCGGTCCGGGCGGGCGGCGGCGTCGCAGCGGCTCCTAGTCGTCGATGCGGTCGTCTGCCAGGAAGCGGGCGCCGGTGCGGCGGGCCAGGGTGCGCAGGTCGCGGGTGAGGGAGGTCCACTCGGCCGTGGTGAACGCCCACGGTTCCAGGTGCAGGGACCGCAGCGCGCCGTCGCTGACCTGGAGCAGCACCTGGCCGGCCTCGGCGCGGTGGGCGAGCTCGACCAGGCCGTCCTCGTTCGCCCCGCTCAGCAGTGCCGCGGCGTCGGCCGGGCCGTGCTCCCCGACGAACCCGTGGGCCGCCAGCACCCGGGCGACGTCCTCGACGGGCAGTGGGGCCAGCAGCTGCGGGGCGTCGTCCAGGCCCGCGGCCGGCCCGTGCCACAGCGTCATCTCCTCACCGACGCGCCGCAGGTGGCTGCCGCCGGAGGTGTCCTTCCAGTAGTCGCTGGGCCAGGACCACACCGGTGACAGCGCGGCCTGCTCCGGCTCCGGCGGCAGGTCCGCCGTCAGCAGTGAGGCCAGCACCGAGGCGGCCGGTGGTTGGGCCGGAGCCTGCGACCATCGCTTGCCTCGAAGCAGCCAGTTCAGCACCGCCTCCGGCTGGCGGCCGTCACTACGGTCATCGACCGCGTCACTGGCGAACAGGTAGATGGCGTCCACGATCCAGATGGCGCCGTCACTCGTGCGCACCCCGGTGGAGTGGTGGATGAAGTCCAGGGTGCGGGCCCGCGGTGGCGTGAGGTAGATCTCCCACGGGGCCGGCGGGTCGTACCGCTGCCACACCAGCCGCAGGTAGTGCTCCAGGCCGATCGCCGCCGCCTGGGCCCGCCCGCCCGCGGAGACCGGCTCCCCGCGGTCGCCCGGCCAGCCGCCGGGGTTGGCCTGCGCGGTGACGAACGGGCCCCGCAGCCGCGGGTCGAGCCCCGGGCAGCCGTCCAGCACGAACCCGACGAACCACCCCCAGACCGGCACCAGCGAGGCGAACGAGGCGTCGGCGGCCTGCAACGGCCCACCCGTGGCCGCCAGCCAGCGCGCCAGGTCCCGCAACCGGTACGGCTCACGGGCACGCACGTGATCGCGGTAGGCCACCGCCTGCTGCCACGACACATTCGAGAAGTGGGCCACAGCGACTCATCCCCCCCGTGAAGCACCACCCTCGGTCCGGCGCCCCCGCTCGCCAGGACTGGCCCGGTCGCAGCGGGCGACGGCTCGGCCCCATCCTGCCGGACCGATCGGCGGCGGGGACGTGATGTCGTGCCGCGCCTCGGAACTCGACAGCGGACGCCGAAACCGGTAGACCTACGCCCATCGTGATGCATCAAAGGGCATCACACATCATCAGACGAGGGAAGAGGGATCCGATGGGCGTCGTGGCAGCGACGCCCCGGACGGCGGTGGGCCGCGTGCCCGCGCTGGGCGGGGCCGCGGTGGCAGGGACGGTGGTGGCGACGGCGTGTGCGCGGCGTGCGGTCCGGCTGGCTGCGGAAGCTGCGACGGCCGGGGTCGACGACCTCGTCGAGCTCCTCGTCGTCGCGGTCGGGGCCGCGGCGCTCGCCTGGCTCGCGGGGTCGGCCGCCGTGGCGGCGGCCTGCCTCGTCGCGCGCGCCACGGGGCGCCGCTGGCGCGCCGGCGAGGCGTGGGTCCGGCGCTTCGCACCGACCGTGGTGCGGCGCGCGCTGGTGGTCGTGGTGGCCGCCGGCCTCGGTGCGGCCTCGGTCACCACGGCCTCCGCCAGCGGCCCGACACCGTCGCCGAGCACCGCGGCCACCGCCGCGGTCGTGCCCGGCGATGACCTCGGGTGGGTGGTGACGGCAGGCGGCGCCGTGCCGGGTGCCGTCACTGCCGCCTCCGCAGCGGCACCGAGCTCGCCACCGACCTGGTGGGCGGCCGCTCCCGCGGGGGCCGGGACAGTCGCCGGCACCACGTCCGGCACCCTGGAGGCCCCATTCCCGGCCATGGCACCGCCGCCGCGACTCACCCCGGAGTCGTCGCCCTCGACCACGCCGCCGCGGCTCGCTGCGACCCCCGCCGCGAGCGGCCGGACCGACGTCCTGCCGGGTCGGGCCGACGGCCCGTCGGGTCAGACCACGTCGCAGGCACGGCCGGCACCGCTCCCGGGCGCCGGGGCGCCGGGGACCACGGTCGTCGTGGCGCCCGGCGACACCCTCTGGGCCATCGCGGCGCGTCACCTGCCACCCGGCTCCGCCGAGGCGAGGATCGCCGCGGCGTGGCCCGCGTGGTACGCGGCGAACGCCGCGACGATCGGCCCGGATCCCGGGCTCATCCGGCCGGGCCAGGTGCTCGTGGTCCCCGAGGCGGTGGCGCGATGAGCGTCTCCGCGTGCGCCGCGGCGGAGACGAGCGCCGAGCAGCTCTTCCGACGGGCAGTGGCGGAGGAACCGGCAGACCGACCGGTCGCGCTCCGCCTGGTGGGCCCGGAGCCGCCAGCACCGCCGCACCGGGCGGCCCCGATCGCCGAGCCGCCGCGGATCCGGCTGGTGCCTGGCCCGCCGCCGGCCCGGGTGCGCCCCGTGACCATGCCGGCCGGCGGCCCACCACCCACGCTCGCCGAACGCCTCCACGTGCTCAAGGCCGACGACCGGTGCCTCGACCCCGACGACGCGGACGAGCCGCGCGGCCCGGTGCCGGGCCTGGATCCCTCGCTGCTGGCCCGCCGGCTGGCCGGGGCGAGCGTCGAGGTGGTCCTGGGCCGCCGGCCCGCGGCGCAGCTCGCGCGGTGGCTGGCGCCCGGGGTCCTGGACGCCCTGCGCACCCGCGCCGTGGTGACGCGCGGCGCGGTGCCGCCGCCGACGCGGGCGCCTGCCGTCCGCGGCGTGCGCGTGTGCGCGCTGCACGAGCACCTCGTCGAGGCCAGCGCGGTGGTCGACGACGGCCGGCGCACGCGGGCCGTCGCCCTCCGGCTCGAGACCCACCGCGGCGCGTGGCGCGCCACGGCGCTCGAGCTCGGCTGAGCGGCGTCGCCGCCGCCCGCGGTCAGTGACCGCGGGCAGGCCGCGACGTCAGTGCCGCTTCTTCGACTGCTTGGCCGCCTTGCGCCGCTCCTCGCGGTTCCCGCCCGCGGACGGTGCGGACCCCGCCCCGCCGGACCGCTTCGGCGTCCCCGCGGCGCCGCCTCGTCGGCCGTCACCGCCGGTCACCACCACGCCGTCACCGTCCGACGACGGCGCCGAGTAGCTCAGCGGCGCGCGCTGCGCGGGGCCGTCGAGACCCTGGGCCACGACCCGGGCCACCGGCGCGACCGGCTCCTGCGGCGCCTCGTTGGCGTCCGGGGCCACCTCGACCTGGGGCTGCTCGCCCTGGGGCTCCTCCACCTGCACCTCGAGGTTGTACAGGTACTGGACGCTCTCCTCCTTGATCGCGTCCGTCATCGCCGAGAAGAGCTGGTAGCCCTCCCGCTGGTACTCGATGAGCGGGTCGCGCTGGGCCATCGCCCGCAGGCCGATGCCCTCCTTGAGGTAGTCCATCTCGTAGAGGTGCTCGCGCCACTTGCGGTCGAGCACGGCCAGAGTGACGCGCCGCTCGAGCTGGCGCATACCCTCCTCGCCGACGAGCGCCTCGCGGTCCTGGTAGGCGATCTCCGCGTCGGAGAGCACCTCGCGCTCGATCATGTCGGCGTCGAGCTGCTCGATGCCCCCCGCCGCCTCGACCACGTCGTCGACCGTGATGGAGATCGGGAAGATGCCGCGCAACGCCGCCCAGAGCGTGTCGAGGTCCCACTCCTCCGGCCGGCCCTCGGCGGTGGCGTTCTGGATGTAGCCGATGAGCACGTCGCGGCGGAAGTGGGTGATCTGCTCGGCAAGGTCCTCGCCCTCGAGGACGCGGCGCCGCTGGGAGTAGATCACCTCGCGCTGCCGGTTGAGCACGTCGTCGTACTTGAGGACGTTCTTGCGGATCTCGAAGTTGCGCGCCTCGACCTGGGACTGCGCCGAGGCGATGCCCCGCGTGACGATCTTCGACTCGAGCGGCATGTCCTCGGGGAAGCCCGCGCGCTGCATCATCGACTCGGCCAGGCCCGAGTTGAACAGCCGCATGAGGTCGTCCTGCATCGACAGGTAGAACCGGGACTCCCCCGGGTCGCCCTGGCGGCCGGACCGGCCGCGCAGCTGGTTGTCGATGCGACGGGACTCGTGCCGCTCCGTGCCCAGCACGTACAGGCCACCGAGCCCGACGACCTCGTCGTGCTCGGCCGCGACGGCGTCCTTCATCGCGGCGACCACGCCCGGCCACGCCGCCTCGTACTCCTCGGGGCGCTCGGCCGGGTCGTAGCCGCGCTTCTCCATCTCCGCGACGGCCATGAACTCGGCGTTGCCGCCGAGCATGATGTCGGTGCCTCGGCCGGCCATGTTCGTCGCCACCGTCACGGCGCCCTTGCGACCGGCCTGGGCGACGACGGCCGCCTCGCGCTCGTGCTGCTTGGCGTTGAGCACCTCGTGCGGCACGCCGTGCTTCTTGAGCTTGCTCGACAGGTACTCGCTCTTCTCGACCGAGACGGTGCCGACGAGGACCGGCTGGCCCTTGGCGTGGCGCTCGACGATGTCGGCGACGACCGCGTCGAACTTGCCCTCCTCGCCCTTGTAGACCAGGTCCCGCTGGTCCATGCGGATCATCGGCTTGTTCGTCGGGATCGGCACCACGCCGAGCTTGTAGGTGTTGAGGAACTCCGCGGCCTCCGTCTCGGCCGTGCCGGTCATGCCCGAGAGCTTCTCGTAGAGGCGGAAGTAGTTCTGCAGCGTGATGGTGGCGAGCGTCTGGTTCTCCGCCTTGATCACCACGCCTTCCTTGGCCTCGATGGCCTGGTGCATGCCCTCGTTGTAGCGGCGCCCCGGCAGGATGCGGCCGGTGTGCTCGTCGACGATGAGCACCTCGCCCTGGAGCACCACGTAGTCCTTGTCGCGCTTGAAGAGCTCCTTCGCCTTGATGGCGTTGTTGAGGAACCCGATGAGCGGCGTGTTGAGCGACTCGTAGAGGTTCTCGATGCCGAGGTAGTCCTCGACGCGCGCGATGCCCGGCTCCAGCACGCCGATGGTGCGCTTCTTCTCGTCGACCTCGTAGTCCCGCTCCGGCTCGAGCCGCCGGGCGACCTTGGCGAACTCGGTGTACCAGCGGTTGGCGTCGCCCGACGCCGGGCCGGAGATGATGAGCGGTGTGCGGGCCTCGTCGATGAGGATCGAGTCGACCTCGTCGACGATCGCGAAGTGGTGGCCCCGCTGCACCAGCTCGTCGACGGTCCACGCCATGTTGTCGCGCAGGTAGTCGAAGCCGAACTCGTTGTTGGTGCCGTACGTGATGTCGGCGGCGTACTGGACGCGCCGCTCGGCGGGCGTCATCTCGCCCAGGATGCAGCCGGTGGTCAGCCCGAGGAACCGGAACACGCGGCCCATGAGCTCGCTCTGGTAGCTGGCCAGGTAGTCGTTGACGGTGACGACGTGGACACCCTTGCCGGTGAGCGCGTTGAGGTAGGCCGGCAGCGTCGCGACGAGCGTCTTGCCCTCGCCGGTCTTCATCTCGGCGATGTTCCCCAGGTGCAGGGCGGCGCCGCCCATGAGCTGCACGTCGAAGTGGCGCTGTCCGAGCGTGCGCCGCGCGGCCTCGCGCACCGCAGCGAACGCCTCGGGCAGCAGGTCGTCGAGCTTCTCGCCCTCCGCCAGGCGCGCCTTGAAGCGGTCCGTCTCCTCGCGCAGCTCGGCGTCGGTGAGCGGCTCGAACGCGTCCTCGAGCTCGTTGACCTGCGCCGCGATGCCGGCCAGCTTCTTGAGGATCCGGCCCTCACCGAGCCGCAGAACCTTCTCGACGACGGACGCCACGCGCGACTCCCGACTGCTCGCACCCCGCACGAGGCGGTGACTGGCCCGGCCACCCGGCCGAGCCCCGCCATCCTAGGCGAGGCGGCCGCTCGCAGGGTGGGCGCGGCGTGGAGGTCCGGCGGCCTCAGCGTGCGAGCGCGGTGCTCAGCGACCCGACGAGGTCGCCGCGGGCGGTGCCGTCGCGGTCGGCCACGACGACGTCCCCCAGCCCGAGCCAGCCGGCCGCGACCCGCAGCTCGGCCGCCAGCTGCTCCGGCACGCCGCCGACGGAACCGCCCACGGACCCGTCGACCGCGTGCGCGGCGGCCACGCGCAGCGCGCCGTCCCGGCGGTCGGCCTTGAGGTCGACGAGCGCGACGACGCGGTCGCCCAGCAGGAACGGCAGCACGTAGTACCCCCACACTCGCCGCGCCGCGGGGGTGTAGATCTCGATCCGGTACCGCAGGCCGAAGAGCGCCTCGACCCGGGTGCGCTCCCAGACGAGCGGGTCGAAGGGCGACAGGAGCGTGCGGGCGGTGGCCCGCCGGGGGACGGTGGCGCCGGTGTGCCGCCAGGCCCTGCCCCAGCCGTCGACCACCACGGGCTCGACCACCCCCTCCTCCGCGAGCTCGGCCAGCGCGCGCGCCGCCGGCGCCTGGCGCAGGCGGAAGTAGTCGGCGACGCACCGCACCGTGCCGACGCCCAGCGCGGCGATCGACGTGGCGACGAGCTCGCGCACGGCGTCCGGCTCGTCGGGCTCCGGTCGGTCCAGGACGTGGCGCGGGACCACGCGCTCGACGAGGTCGTAGCGCCGCTCGAACGCGCCGTTGCGCCCGGCCGAGGCGGCCTGCCCCGTGAAGAAGAGGTACTCGAGCACGCGCTTGGACACGCTCCAGTTCCAGCCCCACACCTCCTCCTGCTGCCGCGGGTGCTCGTGGCCGAGCCGCGCGTGGACCTGCTGCGCGGTGAGGGGGCCCGCCTCGCGCAGCAGCGCCCGCACGTCCTCCACCACCGGCGCGTGCTGCAGCGGAACGTCGCGGACCATGCCCCACGCATCGCGCAGGTAGCGCGCCCGGCGCCAGCCGAGCAGCCGGTAGGTCTCCGGCGGCACGAACGACGCCATGTGGGCCCACGCCTCGACGAGGCGCCGGGGCGCGACGCCGGCCGCGCTGTCGACGAGTGCCGGGTCGAACGGGCCGAGCCGCGCGTACAGCGGCATGAGGTGGGCGCGCGCGAAGACGTTGACCGAGTCGATCTGGACCACGCCGAGCCGGTCCACGACGGCGCCCACGCGCCGCGCCGTGACGGGCCCCTCGGGCCGGCCGCGGTCCAGCCCGGCGGCGCGCAACGCGGTGCGGCGGGCCTGCGCGAGCGTCAGGTGGGTGGCGGCACGCGCGGCCGACGGCCGGGCGGCGTCGAGATCGGGCACCCCGGCATCCTGCCGTGCGCCACCGACACCCGGCACGGCGCGGCGCCCGACGGGTGGGACCACCCCACCGCACGGGCGCCGCGTCGGGACCGATCAGGCGTGCTGCGGCACGCGCCCGCCCACCCCGGCGGCCGCCTCGTGCACCACGGGGACGGCCTCGAGCTGGATGACGCCGTACGACCACCCGTGGCGCCGGTAGGCCACCGACGGCCGGCCGCTGGCGGCGTCGACGAACAGGTAGAAGTCGTGTCCGACGAGCTCCATCTGGTAGAGCGCGTCGTCGACCGACATCGGTGCCGCCTGGTGGACCTTCTCGCGGATCACCACCGGCGAGTCGCCCAGGGAGATCTCCCGCGTCTCGTCGTCCAGGACGCGCACGGCCTCGCGCTGCAGCCGCCCGTCGCCCTCGACGACCTCCGCCTCCTCGGCCACCGGCTCGAGGCCCGGGATCGTGGTGTCCTTGCGCTCACGCCGCCGGTCGCGGCTGCGTCGCAGCCGCTCGAGCAGCTTGGCCAGCGCGAGGTCGAGCGCCGCGTACGGGTCGTCGGCCGACGCCTCGGCGCGGATCACCTGTCCGCGATCGGCGACGGTCAGCTCGACCCGCTCGGAGAAGTCGGCCTGACGTGGGTTCGTCTCGTGCGACACGAGCACGTCGACGCGCTGGGCGCGCGGTGCGAGCTGCTCGATCTTGGCGAGCTTGCTGGCCACGTGAGTCCGGTAGCGGGCGGGCACCTCGGTGTGACGACCGGCAACCACGATCTCCATGACAGCCTCCTGGGAGGTGGGGGGTGCCGCACTGCGTGGTGGCACCCGGTGGCGAGCGGTTCAGGCCCCGGAGGGCCAGGGCGGCACCACCTCCTCCGCAACCGGTCCGGCCGCCGCACAGGCGCCGGGAGGATCGGTCCAATGCCCCACGGTAACCCGCCCTTCCGACCGGCTCAAAAGGGTGGAGCGGGCGAAGAACGTGTCGCTCCCGGGACGGGCGTCGCGGCGACGACGACGCCTGCGGCCGCGCCGATCCCGACCGCCGCGAGCGCCCGGACGCACGCCGCGAACGTCGCGCCCGTGGTGAGCACGTCGTCGACGAGCACCACCGGGCCCGACGTCGCGCGGCGCGGGGGCCGTGCGCGCACCTGACCGGCCAGGTTGCGGGACCGGGCTCGCGCGGACAGGCCCGCCTGGTCGGCGCCGGCGCCACGCCGCAGCAGGGGTGCGCGCCGCGCGGCGACCCCGTGCCGCGACAGCTCCTCGGCCACTGCCGCGGCGAGCGCGCCCGCGGGGTCCCAGCCGCGCGCACGGCGGGCGGCCGGCGTCGAGGGTGCGGGCACGACGAGCACGGGGCGCGGCGAGGCGAGCGCGGCACCCGCCTCGGCGAGCACCGCCCTGGCGGCGCGCCGGGCGGCCGCGCCGAGCACGGGCGTGAGGTCGGCACGGCCGTGGTCCTTCCACGCGCTCACCGCGCGGCGCACCGGTCCCGTGAAGTCGGCGACGGCCCAGACCGGCAGCAGCGACCGCCCGTCGAGGACGTCCAGCCGGCCGGCTTCCGCGTCGGCGCGCCACGCCGGCCCGGCGAGCGCCCGCGCGCACCGGTCGCACCACGGCACGTCGTCGGCGCCGCACCCCGCGCAGCCGACGGGCAGCAGCAGGCCGAGCAGGTCACGCCCGGCCACCCGCCACCACGCCTCGCCCACCCGGTCACCCTCGCCGCGGCGCGCGCGGCGAGGGACACGGCTGAGCCGAGCGGTGGCCCCGGGAGCGGTCCGGCGGGCTGTGGGCGGCTCAGCCGGGGTACGAGGGGTCGCGCACGCCGCTGACACCCGGCACCGGGGTCCACGTCGGCCCGCTGTAGCCGAGCAGGCGGCCGTCGCTCGTCGCGACGAGCAGGCTGCGCTCGGTGCGGCCACCCGCGAGCGAGACCCCGCCCGCGACGTCCGGGAGGGCCTTGCTCGGCCCGCCCAGCGGGACCTCCCACACCGTCGCCGAGCCGGCGCTGCGGGCCAGCACGGCGATCTGGTCGTCGTCGTACCAGACCACGCGGTCCGCCGCGGTCAGCGCAGCGGCGACCCGCTGCGTGGTGTCCGACAGCTGCTGCGGGCCCCCGCGGTCGTCGCGCACCACGCCGGCGACGTCCACCGAGACGCCGTCCTGACCGGTGGAGACGACGGCGATCCTCGTGCCGTCGCGCGAGACCCGCACGGCCGTCACCTGACGGTCGGACAGCCACTTCGGCGTCAGGGCGACGGCCGGGTCGTGCCCGTCGACGGCGTACACGGTCCCGCCGCTGGCGGTCCAGACCCAGCCGAACCGGTCTGCCGAGGGTGCGACGAGGTTCGGCTGCCGCAGCAGCGTCTGCGCCGCCTGCCCGCTGGTCGGCACGGTCGCCAGCTCGTTCGGCCCGCGCAGGAACGCCCGCACCGCGCCGTTCTCGGACCGCGCGGGGCTGCGCGCGTCGAGCCCGGTGAGCGCCGCGACGCCCGGCACCGGCGTGAGCTGGCTGCCGAGCGCCATGAGGCGGTCGCCGTCGGCGCCCGAGGCGATCATCTCGGCGCCGCCGGACAGCGGCGACTGCCCGATGGTCGACAGCTGCTTGGTGCCCTGCAGCTGGGGCCCGTCGAGCCCCGCCTGCACCACCACCGTGCGCACCTGCGCCACCTGCTGGACGAGCGTCTCCTGGATCTGGGCGACGAGCAGGTCCGGGTTGGCCGTCTGGACGGGCGCCGCGGGCGACAGCACCACGTCGGCCTGGCCGTCCTCGGTGACCTTCACCGCGTCCGGCGACAGCACGACGCCCTGCGGCACCTCGGTGCGCACCGCGTCGCGCAGCCACGGCGACGGGCCGGCGAGGAGCCCCTTGACCACGGACGTCGCGAGGTTGACGGCCGGGTACCAGCGGGGATCGGGCACCAGGTACTGCTCGTCGGGCGTGAGGAAGTACAGCGAGACGCGCCGGAACTGGTCCAGGAACTGCCGCGACGTGAGGATCAGGCCGTCCGGCGCGTCCTTGATGCGCCACTGCCCGGCGGTGTCCTGGACCATCCCGAACGTCACGGTCTCCGGCGCCCCGCGCGCCGTCTCGGAGTAGACGCCGTCGGAGTCCACCTTGGCCACCACCGAGGCCTCGATCGTCACCTGCGTGTCGCTCGGCTGCGAGGGCGTGAAGCCGTCCACGACGAGCACCCCGCCGAGCGGGTTCCAGGTGGCCGCGGCGTCGCCGTAGAGGTACTTGCGCGCCACCGTGAAGTCGAGGCCGTTGGACACGCCCGCCGCGCCCGCGGTGAGGTAGTCCTCGACGATCTGCTCCGGCGGCGAGTCCGGCTGCGGTCCCACCGCCAGCACGACGGCCGGGTTCGGCTCGGCGACCTGCCCCGAGTTGCCCTGCTCGACCGGGCCCGAGGTGGGGATGCGGGCGCACGCGCCCAGCGCCAGGGCTGCGACGGCCAGCAGGGCCGCGAGGCGAACGGTGCGGGCCATCACGGCACCTCCTGCCGGTCGGCGTCGAACGGGCCCGTCCACTCCGGCAGCGCGGCCGGGTCGGTGCGCGAGACGCCCACCAGGGGCGTGGCGCTCGACGGCGCCTCGGGGGGCGGCACCAGCTCCAGCGGCGACGCCGTGAGGGTCATGCCCGCGCGCCGCGGCAGCGTGAGCCGGAAGCTGGCCCCCTGCCCCGGCCGGCCCCACGCCTCGAGCCACCCGCCGTGCAGGTGGGCGTCCTCGAGCGAGATGGCCAGCCCCAGCCCGGTGCCGCCCGTGGTGCGCGCCCGCGCCGGGTCCGCCCGCCAGAAGCGGCCGAACACGTGCGCCACCTCGTCCGGCGTCATGCCGATGCCGTGGTCGCGCACGACGACGGCGACGGCCTTGGCATCGGCCGCGACCCGCACCTCCACCGGCGTGCCCTCGGCGTGCTCGATGGCGTTGACGAGGAGGTTGCGCACCACGCGCTCGACCCGCCGCGGGTCGATGTCGGCGACGGCGCGCTCGGCGGGCAGGTCCACCTGCAGCCAGGAGCCCTTGCGCGCCGCGAGGGTCAGCGCGTTGTCGACGGTGCGCAGCACCACCTCGCGCACGTCCCGCCCTTCGGCGTCGAGCACGGCCGCGCCCGCGTCGTACCGGCTGATCTCCAGCAGGTCGGCGAGCAGGTCCTCGAACCGGTCGAGCTGCGTGCTCAGCAGCTCCGCGGAGCGCTTGGTCGCCGGGTCGAACGACTCGCGGGCCGCGTAGATCATCTCGCCGGCCATCCGGACGGTCGTCAGGGGCGTGCGCAGCTCGTGCGACACGTCCGAGACGAACCGGCGCTGCAGCGCCGACAGCTCCTCCAGCCGGTGGATCTGGTCCTGCAGCGAGGCGGCCATGCCGTTGAACGAGCGGGCCAGGGTCGCCATCTCGTCCTCGCCGTGCTCGGGCATGCGCTCGGTGAGGTGGCCGTCCGCGAGCCGCTCGGCCACCTCCGCGGCCCGCCGCACGGGCCGGACGGTCTGGCGCGTCACGAGCCACGTGGTCGAGGCGAGCAGCAGGACGAGCGCGCCGGCGGCGAGCGCCAGCGTGCCGAGCAGGAAGTCCAGGCGCCGCTGCTCGGCGTCCAGCCGGTAGAGGAAGTACATCTGGTAGGCGCCGACCACCGGGACGGTCACCTGCTGGCCGACGAGGATCGCCGGCGTCACCTGGTGCGTCGTCGGGTTCACGACGGCGACCGACTGCCAGTGCTGCTTGTTGTCCGTCACCGCCGCCCGCAGGCCGTCGCTGATGAGCGAGACGAGCGTGGGGTCCGTCGCCGTGTTGCCCACCTGGACGGGCGCGGGCTGCCCGGGTGCGGGCTGCGCCGGCGCGCGCAGCATGAACACCTCCGGGCTGCTGGGGCCCCCGGTGCTCTCCTCGGTGGTGACGCCGCGCAGCAGGACGAACACCTCGGCCGCGGTCTGGGCGGTGGACGCGCTGAGGGTCTGCTGCGCCTGCTGCGAGGCGCGGAAGCTCTCGAGCAGCACCTGGTCACGCCGCTCGTCGAACAGCCCGGCCGCGGTGCGCTGCCCGACGTAGACGAAGACGAGCGAGAGCGCCGTCAGGCCGATGAGCAGCGTCGACGCCAGCACGCGCACCTGCAGCGACTGCCGCCACCAGCGCAGGCCCGCCCGCAGCCGCCGCAGCCACCGGGACCGCAGCAGCCGCCACACGCTCGCCCACCGCGGCCGGCCGCGGCGCCCACCGGCGGTCACGACGTCGTCGCGCCCGCCTTGTAGCCCACCCCGCGCACGGTCACGACGATCTCCGGCTTCTCCGGGTCGTGCTCGATCTTCGAGCGCAGGCGCTGCACGTGGACGTTGACCAGCCGGGTGTCGGCCGCGTGGCGGTAGCCCCAGACCTTCTCCAGCAGCACCTCGCGCGTGAACACCTGCCACGGCTTGCGCGCGAGCGCCACGAGCAGGTCGAACTCGAGCGGCGTGAGCGAGATCTGCTCGCCGTCGCGCGACACGCGGTGCCCCGGGACGTCGATCGTCAGGTCCCCGATGGCCAGGTGCTCCGGCGCGGGCTCGTCGGACCGGCGCAGCCGCGCCCGCACGCGCGCGACGAGCTCCTTCGGCTTGAACGGCTTGGAGATGTAGTCGTCGGCCCCGGCCTCCAGGCCGAGCACCACGTCCACGGTGTCGCTCTTGGCCGTGAGCATGACGATGGGGACGCCCGACTCGGCCCGGATGAGCCGGCAGACCTCGTAGCCGTCCTTGCCGGGCAGCATGAGGTCGAGCAGCACGAGGTCCGGCTGGGCCGAGCGGAAGATGCCGAGGGCGCTGTCGCCGTCCTCGCAGAAGACCGGCTCGAACCCCTCCGAGCGCAGCACGATCCCGATCATCTCCGCCAGCGCGGTGTCGTCGTCGACCACCAGCACGCGACCCTTCATGCGCGGCATTCTCGCACCCGGTCCGGTGCCCGACGGCGGATCCGCAGGTGGATCGCCCGGCGTCCGCCCGGACCGCCCCCGGGCGGGCGTCGCGGCGTGGCACGATGGCCGCCGGGGCGCGCACGGGCCGCGGCCCGGGAGGGACGGGCATGACCAACCCCGCGGACCAGCCGCCCAGCTGGGCGGCGCCCGGCGGGTCCGGCGACCAGCCGGCCGACGAGCCGCAGCCGCCCGCCCCCCCGACCGGGTGGGGCGCGCCCGCGGTGCCGCCCGCCGGGCAGTGGGGCGCGCCCGCCGTGCCGCCCGCCGGCGCGTGGGACCAGCCCCCGGCACCGCCCGCGGGCCAGTGGGGCACTCCCCAGGTCCCGCCCACGTGGACCGGGGCCGGACCCCAGCAACCGCCCGCCCCCGCCTACGGCGGCTACCCCGCGTACCCGGCCGGCCCGCAGCCCTGGGCCCCGCCGGTGCTGCAGCCCGGCATCATCCCGCTGCGACCGCTGTCGCTCGGCGAGATCCTCGACGGCGGCGTGCGGGCCATCCGCGCGAACCCGTCGGTGATGTTCGGCCTGTCGTCGGTGGCCGTCGCGATCGCGGTGCTGCTCTCGGCACTGCTCACCTACTACGTCTCGGGGTTCCTCACCGCCCCGATCGACTCCCTCTTCGGCTCGACCACCGCCACGCTGTCACCCACGCAGGCCGGCCAGCTCAACGGCGACCTCTCGTACAGCTTCGGCACGCTCCTGACACGGCCCATCACCGCCCTGGTCACCACGATCCTCACCGGGCTGCTCGTCGTCTCCGTCAGCCGCTCGGTGCTGGGCCGCCCCATCACGGTGCGCGAGGTGCTGCGGTCGGGTCGCGTGTGGTGGGTGGTCGGGTTCTCGCTGCTGTCGGGCGTCGCCGTCGTTGCGGTCGGCGCGCTGCTCACCGGGATCGTCGTGGCGCTCGCCGCGAGCCACCAGACCGGGGCCGCGGTGGGCGTCGGGCTCGTCGCGCTGCTCGGCTACCTCGTCGCGGCCGTGTGGTTCAGCACACGCACGCTGCTGGTCACGCCCGCGCTCATGCTCGAGGGCAAGGGCTTCTGGTCCACGGTCGCCCGCGCGTGGCGCCTGACGCGCGGCAGCTTCTGGCGGCTGTTCGGCATCTGGCTGCTCGTCGCCATCATCATGGGCATCCTCGAGCAGATCGTCGTCCTGCCCTTCAGCATCGTCGCCAGCCTCACGTCGTCCGGTCAGATCGTCTCGGCCGCGTCGCTCGCCATCACCTCGGTCGGGCAGGTGATCGCCCTCACGGCGACGACCACCTACACCTCGGCCGTGGTGGCGCTGCTCTACATCGACGTGCGCATGCGGCGCGAGGGCCTGGACATCGAGCTCGGCCGCGCGGCCACCGCCGACGCGGCGGCCGCCGTCCGCTAGGCCGCCCGTGCTCCTCCAGCCCCCCGTCACGCCCGACGCACCGACCGCGCGGCAGTGGGCGGTGCAGGAGCTCACCGACCCGGCCTACCACCGGTCGGAGAGCCTGCTGATGCGCCTGCTGCGCTGGATCCTGCAGCAGTTCCAGGGCCTGCCGTCGCTCGGCATGCCGCCGGGCCTGGCGGCCCTGCTCGTGGTCGGTGTGCTGGCGGTCGTGGTGCTGGTCGCGCTGTGGGTCGCCGGTCCGGTGCAGCGCTCGCGGCGGGCCGCCCGCGAGCGCCAGGTGCTCGGGCACGACGACCGCCGGACCGCGGCCCAGCTGCGGGCCGCCGCCGACCGCGCCGCCGCCGCCGGGGACTGGTCGCTGGCCGTCGCCGAGCGGTTCCGGGCGGTGGTGCGGAGCCTGGAGGAGCGTGCCGTGCTCGACGAGCGGCCGGGCCGCACCGCGCTCGAGGTGTCGGCCGAGGCCGGGCGGGTGCTGCCGGCCGCCGCGGCCCCGCTCGCGCGCGGCGCCGAGCTGTTCGACGACGTCGTCTACGGCGAACGCACCGCGCACCCCGGGGACGACGAGACCATGCGCACGGTGGACCGGGAGGCGGGCGCCGCCCGCCGGGAACGGGTGCCCGCGTGAGCGCGGCCGCCGTCGTCGTGGGCGACGGCACCACGGCGCGCGGGCGGGCCGGACGGCGGTGGCGGCGGTCCCGGCCGGTCCTCGTCGTGCTCGGGGTGCTGCTGGCCGGCGCCCTCCTGGCGATCCTGCCCGCGCCGCGCAGCTCCGCCACGCCGCTGGCACCGGACAACGCGGGCACCACGGGTGCGCGGGCGCTGGCCCAGATCCTCGGGCGGCACGGCGTCACCGTGACGTACGTGCGCACGGTCGCCGACGCCGAGCGCGCCGCGGCGGCCGGCGGCACCCTGCTCGTCGTCGACGACTTCGCGCTGACGCCGCAGGACGCCCGGCGGCTGGCCGCGGTCGACGCCGACCTCGTGCTGGTCGCGGCGACGTCGTACCTGGACGAGCTGGCGCCGGGGGTCGGCCTCGGCTACGGCGGCGGGTCCGTCGCCACCCCGCGCTCCGCGTCCTGCCCCGACGCGGACGCCGAGGCGGCGGGCACCATCACCGCCACCGGCGCCCTCATCGCCGCGGGCCCCGGCGTGGTGACGTGCTTCCCCGCGGCGGGCGCGCCGCAGGGCGGCGGCGCCTACGCCGTGACCACGAACGCCGCCGGGCGCCGCGTCACCGTGCTGGCGGACGCGACACCCCTCACCAACGGCGCGCTGGCCTCCGCCGGCAACGCCGCCCTGACGATCCGGATGCTCGGGCGCCACGACCACCTCACGTGGCTGCTGCCCGCCGTGTCCGTCGACGCCGGCGGCGGCGGTGGCCCGACGCTCGGCGCGCTGGTGCCGCCGTGGCTCGGCGTGCTGGGCCTGCAGGCGCTCGTCGTGGCGCTGGCGCTGGCGCTGTGGCGCGGCCGGCGGCTGGGTCCCGTGGTGGCCGAGCGGCTGCCCGTCGTGGTGCCGGCCGCGGAGACGACGCGCGGCCGCGGCCGGCTGTACCGGCGCGGGCGCTCTTACGGGCACGCCGCGGCGGCCCTGCGCGCCGGGGCCGCGACGCGCCTGGCGGCCCGCCTCGGGCTGCCGCGCTCGGCGGACGCGCCCGCGACGATCGACGCCGTCGCCCGCGCGTCGGGCACCGCACCCGTCGAGGTGGCGCGGCTGCTGTACGGCCCCGCGCCCCGTGACGACCGAGAGCTGGCCACCCTGGCCGACGAGCTGGACATCCTGGAGAGCGAGGTCAACCGACCGTGAGCGACGACGTTCCTGGCTACGGCCAGCCGCAGGCAGGGGGCGCCCCGGTGCCGCCCAGCTGGCCGCAGGCCGCACCGGCGCCCACGCCGGCGCCGCCCGTCACCACCGACACCGCGCCCGCCGACCCCGGCGCCGCGCTGCGGGCCGCGCTCGGCGCCGTGCGCACCGAGGTGGCCAAGGCGGTGGTGGGGCAGGACGCCGCGGTGACCGGCCTGGTCATCGCGCTGCTGTGCCGCGGGCACGTGCTGCTGGAGGGCGTGCCGGGCGTGGCGAAGACGCTCCTGGTGCGGGCCCTGTCCGCCGCGCTCACGCTCGACACCGCGCGCGTGCAGTTCACACCCGACCTCATGCCGGGCGACGTCACCGGCTCGCTGGTCTACGACGCCCGCACCGCCGAGTTCTCGTTCCGCCAGGGTCCGGTGTTCACCAACCTCCTGCTGGCCGACGAGATCAACCGGACACCCCCGAAGACCCAGGCGTCGCTCCTCGAGGCCATGGAGGAGCGGCAGGTGTCCGTCGACGGCACGCCGCGGCCCCTGCCCGACCCGTTCGTCGTCGTCGCGACGCAGAACCCGGTCGAGTACGAGGGCACCTACCCGCTGCCGGAGGCCCAGCTCGACCGCTTCCTGCTCAAGCTGCTGCTGCCGCTGCCCCCGCGACCCGACGAGATCGAGGTGCTCGAGCGGCACGCGCGCGGGTTCGACCCGCGCGACCTGCGGGGCGCGGGCGTCACACCGGTCGCGGACGCCGCGACCCTCGCCGCCGCCCGCGCGCAGGTGGCGCGCGTGACGGTGGCCCGGGAGGTGGTCGGGTACGTCGTCGACCTCGTCCGTGCGACGCGCGAGTCGCCGTCGCTGTCCCTCGGGGTCTCGCCGCGCGGCGCCACGGCGCTGCTGGCGACCGCGCGGGCCTGGGCGTGGCTGTCCGGCCGCGGCTACGTGACGCCCGACGACGTCAAGGCGCTCGCCCACCCGACGCTGCGCCACCGGGTGCAGGTGCGCCCCGAGGCCGAGCTCGAGGGCGTCACGGCCGAGACCGTGCTGGACGCGGTGCTGGCCTCCGTGCCGGTCCCCCGCTGAGGCGCTCGTGGCCCTCACGTGGCGTGCGGTGGTGCTGACGGCGCTCGGCGCCGTCGCGGTGCTGCTCGTGCCGGTGCCGGGCACGGTGCTGGCGTGGGCGCTGGTGGTCGTCGTCCTCTGCGCGCTCGACGTGGCGCTGGCCGCCTCGCCGCGCCGCGTCGCGCTGCGGCGGGACGTCCCGGCCTCGGTGCGGCTCACCCAGCCCGCGCGCTCGGTGCTGACGCTGGAGAACCGGGACGCCCGGCGGCTGCGCGGCGTGGTGCGCGACGCCTGGCCGGCCTCCGCGCTGGCGCCCGCGGACGACGCCCCCGCCGGCTCGCCCGCCGCCCAGGCCCGCCGCACACCGCGCCACCGCGTCGACGTGCCGCCCGGCGAGGCCCGGCGCGTCGCGACCGACCTGCTCCCGACGCGCCGCGGCGACGCCGCCGCCGGGGGCGTGACGATCCGGGCCCTGGGACCGCTCGGCCTGGCGGGCCGCCAGGCGACCCTGCCCGTGCCGGGACGGCTGCGGGTGCTGCCCGAGTTCGCCTCACGCCGGCACCTGCCGAGCCGGCTGGCCCGGCTGCGGGAGCTCGACGGCCGGGCCGCCGTCCAGGTGCGGGGCGCGGGCACCGAGTTCGACTCGCTGCGCGAGTACGTCATCGGGGACGACGTGCGCTCGATCGACTGGCGCGCCACCGCCCGCCGGGCGGACGTCGTGGTCCGCACGTGGCGCCCCGAGCGCGACCGGCGCGTGCTCCTGGTGGTCGACACGTCACGCACCAGCGCCGTCCGCGTGGACGACGCGCCGCGGCTCGAGGCGTCGATCGAGGCGGCGCTGCTGCTGGCGACGCTCGCGACGCACGCGGGTGATCGGGTGGAGCTCCTGGCCTACGACCGGCGCGTGCGCGCCCGGGTCGCCGGTTCCACCGGGCGCCGCGTGCTGCCGGCCTTCGCGGACGCGCTGGCCGGGATCCAGCCCGAGCTGGTGGAGGCCGACTGGCCGGGGCTCGCCGGGCAGGTGCGCGAGCGGCTGTCGCAGCGCGCGCTCGTGGTGCTGCTCACCGCGCTGGACCCGGCCGCGGTGGAGCAGGGCCTGCTCGACGTCGCGGAGCAGCTGACCGCGCGGCACGCCGTCGTCGTCGCGTCCGTGCTCGACCCCGAGGAGGAGGCGCTGCGCGCGACGAGGACGACGAGCGCCGACGTGTTCGACGCGGCCGCCGCGGAGCGCGCCGGCCTGGAACGGGCGGCCGTCGCGCAGCGCCTGCGCCGGCGCGGCCTGGACGTGGTGGAGGCGCTGCCCGACGACCTCGCGCCGCGGCTGGCCGACACCTACCTCGCGCTCAAGGCCGCCGGCCGGCTCTAGGCCTCGTCGCCCGCCGGGGCGCGGCCCGTCAGCCGGCCGTCGCCACCTGGTAGCCAGCCAGGTCGGCCGCGAGGTCGCCCGTCTCGCCCGCCCGCACCGCGCGGCGCCCGAGCACCAGCGTGTACGCCCAGAACGCCGCGACCACGACGAGCCCGATGCCGATCTTCACGCCCCACGGCAGGTGCGAGCCGGTGACGAACGCCTCCACCAGCCCGGCCGCGGCCAGCGTCGCGACGAGCCCGATCGCGACCGTGACGAGGGCCCGGCCCTCGTCGGCGAGCGCCCGCCCCCGGGGCCGCGGCCCGGGTTCGATCCAGGACCAGAACAGCTTGAGCCCGGCCGCACCCGCGACGAACACGCTGGTCAGCTCCATGAAGCCGTGCGGCAGGATGAGCTGGAAGAACAGCGCCAGGTGGCCGTAGGAGGCCATGAGCCCGCCCGCCGCGCCGACGTTGACGGCGTTGTAGACGAGGAAGCCGGCGGGCACCGCGCCCGTGATGCCGCCGCCGATGCACAGCCACGTCAGCCAGAAGTTGTTGCTCCACACCATCGCAGCGAAGCCCGCCGACGGGTTGTAGTACGACGTGAAGGCCTGGTCCACGTACTGCTGGCGTGCCTCCGGCGGCCCCATGGCGTCGAGGGCGGCCGGGTGAGTGGCGACCCAGGCACCCGTGGCGACGCCCACCGCGACGAACGCGAGCGCGACCGCGAGCGTCCACCAGCGCAGCCGGTAGAACGCCGCCGGCAGCAGCACCAGGGCGAAGCGCGTCACCTGCGACCAGCGCGGCGCGTGGGAGCCCGCGATGCGCGCCCGCGCGCGCGCCAGCAGCTGCGACAGCCGGGCGACCACCTCGGGGTCCGGGGCCGACGAGCGCACGACGGACAGGTCGGTGGACACGGCCCGGTAGAGCCGCACGAGCTCGTCGGACTGCGCGCCGGTGAGGTGCCGGGCACGCACCAGCGCGTCGAGCCGCTGCCAGGCGGGCGTGCGCGCGACGACGAGCGCGTCGAGGTCCATGGGCCCCAGCCTGCCAGCCTCGGGGCGGGCACCGGGCCGATACGCTCGCTCCATGGTCCGATCCCGCGGCGACGAGCGCCGCGCGCCCGCGTCGGGGTGCCGCCGGTGACGACGGACCAGGGCATCCTCACCGGCGAGGGCGTGCTGCTCGAGAGCCAGCCGGCGGCGTTCGCCTCCCGCATGCTCGGCGGGCTCATCGACGCCGCCGCCTACGTCCTGGGCACGCTCGCCGTCATCTGGTTCGTCGGCGTGCTCGGCGGGGGCGACTACTCGTCGGCGATCTTCACGGTGCTGACGATGGTGGTCGTGCTCGTCGGCGTCCCGGTGACGGTGGAGACGCTGTCCCGCGGCCGCTCGCTCGGCAAGCTGGCGATGGGGACCCGGATCGTGCGCGACGACGGCGGTCCCATCACCGTGCGGCACGCGCTCGTGCGGGCGCTCGTCGGCGTCGTCGAGCTGTGGGGCACGTCGGGCGTCGTCGCGATCATCGCCTCGGCGGTGCACCCCAAGGGCAAGCGGCTCGGCGACATGCTCGCGGGCACGTACTCGGCGCGGGTGCGCGGGCGGCGCGCCGCCACGGTCACGGTGCTCATGCCGCCGGGCCTGCACGGCTGGGCGGCGACGGCGGACATCGCACGGCTGCCGGACGGCCTGGCCCTGGCGGTGCGGCAGTTCCTGGGGCGCACCCGGCTGCTGCACCCCGCGTCGCGCGTCGAGCTCGGCACGCGGCTGACGGCTCAGGTGCAGGCGTACGTACGGCCCCTCCCCCCGCCCGGCGTGCACCCGGAGGACTTCCTCGCCGCGGTGCTGGCAGAGCGGCGATCGCGCGAGCTGGCGGCGGAGTACCGGCGCCAGGCCCGGGCCACCGCCGACGCGACGCTGCTCACGCGCCTCCCGCACGCCATCCCGGACCCCGACTGACCCGCTGGGTCAGGCGGTGGTCCGGCGCAGGTCGGGCTCGAGGTAGATGAGCGACGCGAGCGGCACCGCCTGCCGCACGCGTTCCTCGGCGGCGTCGATGGCCGCGGCGATGTCCTCCGCGGTGGCGCGGTGGGTCACCTCGACCTTCGCGGCGACCAGCAGCTCGTCCGGCCCGAGGTGCACGGTGCGCAGGTGGATCACGGACGCGATCCCGGGCCCGACGAGCGCGGCACGGATCGCGGCGACGTCCGAGGCGTCGGCCGACTCGCCCAGCAGCAGCGACGTGGTCTCGACCGCCAGGATCACCGCGATCGCGACGAGGAGCAGGCCGATCGCCGCCGAGCCGACGGCGTCCCACCGCCCGTCGTGCGTCGCCAGCGTCATCGAGACGCCGAACGCCGCGAACACCAGGCCCGTGAGGGCGCCCGTGTCCTCGAGCAGCACCACGGCCAGCTCGGGCGACTTGGTGCCCCGGATGAAGCCCCACCAGCTGCGCCCGTGCCGCGACGACGCGGACTCGCGCACCGCCGTGCGCAGCGAGAGCGACTCCATCACCACCGAGGCCGCGAGCACCGCGAGCGGGAGCCACCACCAGCGGCCCTCGATGGGGTGCGGGTCCAGCCACTTGTGCCACGCCTCGTAGAGCGCGAACAGGCCGCCGACGCTGAACAGCACGATCGAGACGACGAAGGCCGCCAGGAACCGCTCGCGGCCGTAGCCGAACGGGTGGGACTCGTCCGGCGCGCGCCGCGCGCGCCGCCCCCCGAAGAGCAGCAGCACCTGGTTGCCCGAGTCCGCCACGGAGTGCACGGACTCGGCCAGCATGGACGACGAGCGCGTCAGCAGGAAGGCGACGAACTTGACGGCCGCGATGCCGAGGTTCGCCGCGAGCGCCGCGACGATCGCGCGCACGCCACCGCCGTGGCCGGCGGCCTCGTCGCTCACGCGACCGGGGGCGTCACGCCGTCGGCGCGACCGGGCGCGCCTCGTCCGCCAGCAGCACCGGGATGCCGTCGCGCACCGGGTACGCCAACGGCTTCGTGGGGTGGGTGGAGACCAGCTCCGGCAGCCCGTCCGGGCCGATGCCGTCCACCAGCTCGGCGCCCGTCACCGGGCACCGCAGCAGTGCGCGAGCCCACGGCTCCATGTGCACCCCTCCCCTCGCCGCGGCGAGTCTACCGGGAGGCCTGGCGGCCGTCCGCGGGGTCGATGCCCAGGTCCTCGCCGCGCAGCGGCGTCCCGTCACCGTCCTCGTCGAACCACGCCGTCCGCTCGCAGTGCGGGCACGAGACGAACACGACGCGCCGCCCGGCGGCGGCCCCCATCCGGATGCGCACCACGTCCGTGGCGCCGCACGAGCCGCACGCCTCCGTCCCCGGGGCCAGCGGTCCCACGGGCTGCGCCACCGAGCCCAGCGGCAGGGGCGCGCTCGCGATGCGCCGCGAGTCCTTGCGGCGGGTCACTCGTCCGCCTCGCCGTGCACCACCCGCAGGTGGCCCCGCCGGCGCTCGCCCGCCGCCGCGACCGGCTCCGGAGCCGGCGCCGGCTCGGGGGGCCGCCCGGCCTCGCGCACCGCGTCGGCCAGGGCCAGCAGGTCGTCGTGCGAGGGCGCGAGGGGCTCGAACTCCGGGAGCAGCCGCACCACCTCCCACCCGCGCGGCGCGGTGAGACGCTCGGCGTGCTCGGCGCACAGGTCGTACGAGTGCGGCTCGGCGAGCGTGGCCAGCGGCCCCAGGACCGCGGTGGAGTCGCCGTAGACGTAGGTCAGCGTGGCGACGGCGGGGCGGCCGCACGCGGAGCGAGAGCACAACCGGACGGATCGCACGGAGGCGACGGTACCTCTGCCCGGCGACATCACGGCGATCACAACGCCGGGGGGCCACCAGAACCGCGGCTACAGTTCCACGCATGAGGTCGCTGCGCCGCTCGTCGTCCGCGGGCGTCCCCGCCCGGCGCGGCGCCCAGCCGCCCACGACCCGGGTCCGCCGCCGCGACCAGCACGGGCGTGGCCTGCGCGGCCCGTTGCTGCCGACGACGGCGCCGGCCTACCGCACGCGCGCCGAGCGCTTCGACGACCTGGTGCTGGACGCGGTCGACGAGCTCGAGCGGCGCTGGTCCCGCCAGCTCGAGGGCACCGAGTTCGCCGTCGAGGACGTGCCGCCGTCCGGCCCGGCCCCGTGGGAGCACGGCGGTGTCCCCCTGGGTCGCTACTTCCCCGCGGACGCCGGCCTGCCGAACCGCATCGTCGTCTACCGCCGACCGTTGGAGTCCCGTGCCACCGACCCCCTCGACCTGGCGAACCTCGTCCACGACGTCGTCGTCGAGCAGGTGGCCCACCTCCTCGGCCGCGCGCCGGAGGACGTGGACCCCGGGTACTCCGACGACTACTAGCCTGACGGGACGATGAGCACCGCTACCGTCCGCGTCGTCTGCGTCGTCTACCACCCCGGCACCGAGCTCGACGACCTCGCACGCTCGCTCGCGACCGCCGGCGGCGGCGTGGAGCTCGTCATCGTCGACAACGGCACCGACCAGTCGCGCTCGCGCGCGGTGGCCGACGAGCACGGCGCGCGCCTCGTCGTCCCCGGGGCGAACCTCGGGTACGGCGGCGCGGCGAACGCCGGGGCGGCCGGGGCGCAGACGCCGTGGCTCCTCGTCTGCAACTCGGACCTCGTCTGGGAGCCCGGCTCGCTGGACGCGCTCGTCGCCGCGGCCGAGGCCGCGCCGCGCGTCGGCTCCGCGGGGCCGGCGCTGCTCAACCCGGACGGCACGGTCTACCCGTCGGCACGGGAGCTGCCCTCGCTCACGCAGGGTGTGGGGCACGCGCTCCTGGTCCGCGTCTGGCCGGGGAACCCCTGGACCCGGGCGTACCAGGCCCGGCAGGAGACCGCCGGCGGCGCCCGCGCCGCGGGCTGGCTGTCCGGGGCGTGCCTGCTGCTGCGGCGCGAGGCGTTCGAGCAGGTGGGCGGCTTCGACCGCGGCTACTTCATGTTCTTCGAGGACGTCGACCTCGGCGAGCGCCTCGCGCGTGCCGGCTGGACCAACCTCTACGTGCCCGCGGCGCGCGTGACGCACATCGGCGGCACGTCGTGGCGCTCGCGCCCGGCGCCCATGATCCGCGCCCACCACGACAGCGCCTACCGCTACCTCGCCCGCCGGTACCACCGCTGGTACCACGCGCCGGTGCGGTGGGCCCTGCGCGCCGGCCTGGCGGCCCGTCGCACGTGGGAGATCCGGGCCGCGTCCCGCTAGCGGCCGACGCCCAGCGCCGGGTCCTGCCGGACGACGACGCTGACCGGGCCGGTGACCACCGGCGCGGGCAGCAGCACCGAGGCGAGCACGCCGTCGGCCTGCGACTTCTGGGCCACCAGCGCCCACGAGGCGCCGACGTGCGCGTCACCCGCCAGGATCTCGATTCCGGTCACCTGGGAGGGGTCGGGGACGAGGTCGGACAGCTGCCACGAGCCCGTGCTCGCGGCGTCGATCTCGACGTTCTTGGCGGTGAGCACGGCGCCGCCGGGGCCGAGCACCCGCAGCGTCCCGGTGAGCGAGCCGGTCGCGCTGGCCTGGTCGCCCGCGGAGACGGCGCCCACGACGAGCGTCGTGTCCGTTCCCGGGGCCGGCACCACGAGCCCGCCGCCCATCGGCGTCGCGGCCGCCCAGGCCCGCTCCACGCGCGGCGTGGGGTCGAGGTCACCGGCCTTGCCGGTGCGGGAGAACTCCATCGCGGCCACCACCGGCACGGGCGCGTCGACCACCACCGTGTACGCGTCCGCGGGCAGCCCACCGAGCGGCAGGTCGGTCACCTGGCCGGCCGTCAGCGGCACGCTGCCGGCCCCGGGAAGGTCGACCGGGCCGTTGGAGCCCAGCAACGTCACGGTCGCGGTGGTGCCGGCACCGCCCGGCGCGAGCAGGCGCAGCACGGGGGCGTCCGGGGAGCTGCCGGTGGAGGCCTCGACCACCGCGCCGGGGATCACCTGGCGCGTCGCGGGTGCGGCGCCGGGCACGACGAGCTCGAGGCCCGCCGGGGTGTAGCCGCGCAGCGCCGAGTCCTGGATCCAGGCGGCCACCTGTCCCCCGGTGGCGGCCAGGTGCACCGCGAGGGTGCGCTGGTCCGGCGCCGCGGCGCCGAGGCTGACCACCTTCTGCGCGTGCGGCGCGACGAGCTGCATCGCGGTCGGCAGCGTCACGGGCCCGTTGGGGCCGAACACCTGGAGCGCGACCTCGGCGGTGGTGCTGCCGGGGTTGACGATGACGAGGTCGTCGGTGCTGCCCACCGCGGTCGAGCCGCCGACGAGCCACGCGTCCGCGGCGGGCGCCTCGCACGTCGCCGCCGCCAGGCCCCGCAGGTCGCCGGCGGTCACCACGGAGCTGCCGACGCCGGCCAGCCGCGCGCTGCCGGTGGACGCCTGGGCGCGCGCGACGAGCGGGCCGGACGGGGCGGCCAGGGTGGCGGTGCCCGCGCCGGTGGTCAGCGTGGCCTTCGTCGTCGCGCCGTCCAGGCCGCGGACGGTCCCCGTCAGGCTGCCCCCGTCGGGCGGCACCGCGAGCACCGCCACGGTGCTGACGGGCGCCACGGGCGTGGAGCTGAAGGAGCCGCTGCCGGTGGCCTCCTGCTGGAGGAGCGGGCCGGGGCACACGGCCGTCGCGGGCGCCGGCGGCACGTCCACCGCTCCGGACGTGACCGTGGGCACGGGCACGGGCGTCACCCGCGTCCCCGCCAGCACCACCGCGCCGGTGGTGGCGACCACCACCAGCGCGCCGGCCGTCCGCAGCGCGCGCCCCACCCAGACCCCGCTCATGGCCGCACCACCCGCCGCCGGCGCACCGGCACGGCGAGGAGCGCGGTGAGGCCGACGACCAGGCCGACGAGCCACAGCCAGCCGGTCCGCAGCGGCGGCGCGTACCAGACCACCAGGTGGCCGCCCGAGGCCGGCACCTCGAACGTCTGGCGCCAGCCGGCGTCGACGGCCCGCAGCGTGTCGCCGTCGAGCGTCGCGTGCCAGCCGACGTCGGCGCGCTCGGCCAGCACGAGCGAGCGCGGCGTGGCCGCCGCGCCCGCGGCGATGGTGGCGTCCACGGTCCGGCCGTCGGAGGCCACGGCGGCCGCGGGAACCGCTGGGTCGGCGGGGTCGGCGCCGCTCGGCAGCAGCCTCGCCCACGCGGTGACCACGGCGGGCCCCGGCGTGCCGTCGTCGCGCGGGGCCGGGCTCACGCGCCACAACGTGCCGGTCTCGTTGTCGGTGACCCGCGCCAGCCCGGGGGTCGAGTCCAGGTGCCCGACGAGCACCGCGCGGGTGGCCGCCGCAGCCGCGTCGCCCGCCGGTGCGGGCGGCACCAGCACGCTCGAGACGGCGAGCGCCGCCAGGCGCCCGGACACGTCGGAGCTCGCGCCGTCGACCAGCTCGGCCGCGAGCGCGTCGACCTGGGACGTCGCGGCGTCCGGCGCGGCCACCCGCGGGGTGCGCAGGCCGCCGGACAGGGCCCGGGTGTCCACGGCGGCCGACGAGTCCACCAGCTGGGCGCCGTCGGCACGCAGGAGCGCCCAGGACGCGCCGTCGGTCCCGCCCGAGAGCGCGAGCACCCGCGACGCCGCCGGGCCCTGCTGGGCCTCCTGCGCGACCGCGGGCACGACGAGGCGGCCCAGCGGGTGCAGCGCGGTGGCGTCGGGCGCCGTCCAGGCCCACGACGCCAGCGTGCCGACCGCGACCAGCGCGGCCACCGCGGCCACCAGGCCGGAGGCGAGCTGGCGCCAGCCGAACGACCAGCGGGCCAGGCCCTGACGCAGCCGGTCGGTGCCCAGCACCGCGGCGGCCAGGAAGCCGAGGAGGCTCAGCGAGAGGGGCGCGCCCGTCCACGCCGGGGCCACCGTCGCGCCCGTCACGACCACCGGCACCAGCGCGACCAGGGATGCCGTGGCCAGCCCGGCGGCGGCCACCAGCCACGAGAGCCGCACGGCGCGCGCCACCGGCCGCCCGCGCAGCAGCGCCACGAGCGCGAGCAGCACGAGCACGCCGCCCAGCGCCAGCGGCCACGCCTCCGCCACGCGACCGGTGAGGCCCGCAGGCACGAGCGCTCCGCCGTCGCCGGGGAGCCCGAGCAGGCGCTGCCAGGGCGCGGCGGGCGTGGCCGCGACGGGGAGCCCGGGCTCCGCGACCAGCAGGCGCAGGCCGTCCTTGCCCCGCCCGGCGGCCTCGACGAGCAACGGTGCGAGCACCGCCAGCGCGGGGACCGGGACGAGCAGCAGCCGCCAGCGGCGGCGCGGCACGGCCACCACCAGCGCGAGGATCACCAGCACCGCCGGCGCCAGCAGCACCGGGGCGCCCGCGACCGCGACCGCGAGCGCCAGCGCGGCCCCGGCCGCGGCGGTGATCGAGCCACTGGGGTCGGGCGTGCCCACGAGGCGGGCGACCCCGCCGGGCGGCGTCGCGGCGGGGCGCTGCGTGGGCACCACGCCCGCGGGCGCGTGCCGTCCGACCGCCGGCGCGCCGCCCTCCGCTGCGACGGTGGCGTGGTCGGCATGCTCCCGCCACGCCTCGTCGTCCGCCGCGACGCGGATCGCCGGGTGCGCCCCCTGCGGCAGGTCCGCCACCGCCGCCGTGTCGCCAGGCCACTCGTCGTCGCCGCCCTGCGCCCAGGCCTCGTCCCGCTCGGCGCGGCTGAGCGCGAGCACGTGCTCGTCCGCGGCCACGGCCGTGACCACGCCCGAGACCACCTGGTCGACCCGCTGCACGCCGCACGCGCGCGCGACGCCGAGGGCCACCCACGGCAGCGCGGCGTGCGCCAGCACCGCACCCAGCCGGCCCGAGCCGACGGCCAGCAGCAGCGGCGGTGCCGCCGCCCAGACCACCGCGGCCCAGGCCCGCACGCCCACCGAGCGCGTCGCCGCCCCCGCGGCCGCCCAGGCCCCCAGCCCCGCCAGGAGCACCGACCCGAGCATGATCACGGCGACCGCGGTGGCCAGGTGGCCGCCGAGCAGCGCGGCCGGCACCGTGAGCACCAGGAGCAGCGGGTCGGCCGGACCGGCCGCGCCCAGACCCCCGCGCACCCAGCCGCTCGTCGCGGCCGCCCAGGAGTCGCCCCACGTGGTGGTGGCCGCCGCCAGCGCGCCGCCCACGAGGCGGCCGCCGTCGCCGACCACCGGCCCCAGCAGGGGCCCGAAGCCGACCGCCGACGCGGCGACGAGCAGCACGGCCAGGCCGCCGAGGGTCCAGCGGCGGCGCGCCGCGGTGGCGGCCAGCTCGCCCAGCTCCAGCTCGGACGGCGCACGCTGCACCTTGCGCAGCTCCCGGCGAGCCAGGCGGCGGTCCTGCGCCTGCGTCCACACGTCGCGCCACGTCGCTTGCAGGGCCCGCAGCGCGCGGCGCGGCAGGCGGCGCGTCGCCGCGTCGCGGCGCCGGCCCCGCCACAGCGCCGCGAGACGCACGAGGGCACCGAGACCGCCCCGCACCTCGTCGGCCGCCGCGGCGGGCTGGCTGAGCAGCAGCTGCGCCAGGGCTCGCGCGAAGGTCACGAGGACGGCGGCGACGGCGACGAACGGCAGCAGCACGAGCGGGGCGGCGACGAGGCGGGCGTGGACCGCCGCGCGCCGGCGCCGTGCCAGCGACCGGCGCGGGTCCGGCTCGGCGCCGTGCTCCGGCCGGCCGCGCAGCCCGAGGTAGCCGGCCTGCGCGTGCCGGACCACCGCGGACGGGACGACGACCACGCGGTGCCCCGCCAGCCGGGCGCGTCGGGAGACGTCGAGCCCCGCGCCGAACTCGCCCAGGGCCGGGTCCGGCCCCCGCAGCGCGTCCCACACGTCGCGGCGCACGAGCGCACCCGCGAGGCCCACGGCGAGCACGTCGGTGCGCCCGTCGAGCTGTCCCTGGTCGAGCTCGCCCGGCTCGACGTCCGTCATCCGGCGGCCCCAGCGCGTGGTCCGCACGCCGACCTCGAGCAGCCGCTCCGGGTCGGTCCAGGTGCGCTGCTTGCTGCCGGCCAGCGCCACCGAGGGCGCACGGCCCACGGCGCGCACGAGCTCGCCGAGCGCGTCGGGCGCGGGTGCGCTGTCGTCGTGCAGCAGCCAGACCCAGGGCGTGGGCTGCTCCTGCAGCGCGAGGTCCAGCGTCGCCAGCCCGGCGCTCACGGCGCGACCGAACGTCGACACGCCGGAGGCGCTCGTGCGCGTGAGGCGCGGCTGGGGCCCCGGCGGCGCGGACTCGAAGGCCTCGTCGAGCAGCTGCGGCACCCCGTCCGGGCCACCGACGTCGACGACGAGCACCCGGACCGGGCGCCGCGTCTGTGCCGCGAGCGCGGCGAGCGTCGTCGGCAGGTACCGGGTGAGGCCGGCGGTGACGACGACGGCGGTCACCGGGGCCGTCACCGGGACGCCGGACGAGGTGCTCGTCGGCAGCGACTGGGTGGACAGCGTGTCGGTCATGACCGCGCCATCATCGGACGGGTGCGGCGTCAGGCCCGGGTGCGACACTCCCCCGGCGCCGATCGGTTCGCTGTGAACCTCGTCAGGCTCAGACGACACGGCGCTTGAGCTTGCGCCGCTCACGCTCCGACAACCCGCCCCAGATGCCGAACCGCTCGTCGTTGGCCAGCGCGTAGTCCAGGCACTCGGCCCGGACCTCGCACTGCGTGCACACCTTCTTGGCCTCCCGCGTCGAGCCGCCCTTCTCGGGGAAGAACGCCTCGGGATCGGTCTGCGCGCACAGCGCGCGCTCCTGCCAGGACAGCAACCCCTCGTCGTCGACCTCGGCCGCGAACAGCGGAAGGACGTTGCCGGCCGGCGGCGGTGCCGGCGTGCGGGGGGCCGAGGGGACGGCCCCGTCGTCGTCGAGCAGGTTCCACATGGGTGCCTCCGTGGTGTTCTCTCGGGCTCTGGGCTGCTCGGTGTCGGGCGGCGCGACGAACTGTGCGCTGAGGGAATTACACGCGTGTCGTTCAGGCCAGTCAAGCCGGGGCGTGATAACCGCACCACCCGGACGGGTGAACTTAGGCTGGGGGCGTGACCGCCTCCCCCGTGACGTCCCTGCACGCCCTCCTGGCCAGGTCGCCGCGCCCCGCGCTGACCTGGTACGGCGACGACGAGGAGCGCGTCGAGCTCACCGGGACCGGGCTCGCGCAGTGGGTGACCAAGACGTGCAACCTCCTCGTGGAGGAGCTCGACGCCGGGCCCGGCCGGCGCGTGCTGCTCGACCTGCCCGGCCACTGGCGCGCCCTCGTCTGGGCCCTGGCCGTCTGGCGCGTGGGCGCGTGCGTCGTCGTGGCCGACGAGGCCGGGGCGCCGCCCGTGGCCGACGCGGTCCTCACCGCGACGCCCGCGTCGTTCGCCGGCCGGGCCGGCGTCGTGGCGGTCGCGCTGCCCGCGCTGGCCCGCGCGTTCCCCGACCCGCTTCCGGGCGGCGCGTTCGACGGCGCCACGGTGCTGTCCTACGGCGACGCGCTCGGCTCCGTGCCGCCGGAGGACCCCGCGGCGCCCGCGCTAGACGGGCCGTCGGGGACTGCCACGCACGCCGACCTCGTGCGCCCCGGCGCACCCACGGGTCGCGTGCTGCTCGACGCGACCGCGCGTCCGCTCGACGCCACGCTGCGTGGCGCGCTGGGCGTGCTCGCGGCGGGCGGCTCGCTCGTCCTCGTCGGCGGCGCCCTCGCGCCGGCCCTGCGCACGGACGACGATCGCCGCGCGCGGCTCGTGGCGGCCGAGCGCGTCACCGCCGTCGCCTGACGCGGTTCCGGGGACCGAGGCCGGCCGTCGCCGCCCGACACCGGCCAGGGGCGCGTCACCCCCGGCGCCGGCCGGGTCGGAGGTCGGCCGTCAGCGTCCGGCGAGGTCGGCGGCGGTGAGGGGTGTCAGCGTGCCGCCGAACCCGAGGACCCCGGCCCACACCGCCTCGTGCCGCACCACGACGGCCTGCGGCGGCCCGACCAGGCTCCGCTCCCACTCGGTGCTGGCCTGCGCCGGCAGGAGCGGCGCGACGACGTCGCCGAACTCGAGGTCGACCGCGTTCGTCGACATGACGAGCACCGGTTCGTCCCCCCAGGCCCGCTGGATCGCGGCGAGCTGCACCGGCGACGGCGACGCCGGGACCTCGACGACGTCCACGCCGCACACCACGCGCAGCGTCGCGAGCTCCTGCCAGGGCTCGGAGGTCACCCAGACGACGCGGCGGGCCCCGGACCGGTCGATCGCGTCGCAGATCGCCCGCGTGATGGACAGCTGGCCGTCCAGGTCGCCGTGCGCCGCGACGGGGTTCCACGTGGCGACCGGCACCGCGAGCATCCCGGCCGCCAGCACCGCGGCCAGCAGGCGCCACGGCCAGCGGCGCCGCGCCCACGCGGTCGCCGCGCCGAGTACGGCGAGCAGCACCACGGTCGGCAGCGCCACCGGCAGCAGCCGCCGCACCGCCCACACCTGGTCCGGCGTGATGGCCGGTTCCAGGAGGTACAGCGCCGACCCCGCGACGGCCATGCCGGCCAGCACCGCGCCGGCGACCTCGCGGCGCCGCGCGACGCGCCGCACCAGCAGCACGCCGCCGGCCACCGCCGCGACCACGGTGGGCCACCCGACGTACCACGCGAGCCACGTCACGGTCTGCTCGCCGTAGGTGCGCGTGCCGTCGACGGGCAGCCCCTCGGCCGCCTGCTGCACCGCGACCGCCACCGCGGTGGGGCTCCCCGCGGGGCTCCCGTGCGCCGTCGTCCACCACGGCCGCGTCGCGAGCACACCGAACCCGAGGACCACGGCCAGCTGCGCGGCCGTGCCGAGCGGTCCCAGGTGCCGGACGACGACGCGGCGGACCGCGTCGCGCAGCGGGGTGGCGAGCACCACGGCGACCGCGACGAGCACGAGCGCGGTGCCCCCGAGGAGCTCCGTGAGCTGGTGGCGCAGGCCGTCCAGGTAGCTCGGGGACAGCACGGCGAGGTCGACGAGGCCCAGCGACGCCACGGCGGCCATGACGACGAGGGCCGCCGCGGCGTGCCGCGCCAGCACCCGCCGCTCGTCGGCCCGGCGCGCCGCGAGCACCAGGCAGGCCAGGCCGATCGCACCGCCCGCGAGGACCATCGCGCCGTCGATCCGCGCGGCCGCGGCCGCGCCGACCATCCCGCCCGCCAGCAGGTACCCACCCCGTGACGGGCGCTCGAGCGCGCCGAGCAGCAGCGCCACGCCGCCGAACGCCAGCGCGAGCACCAGCGGCTCGGTGTACGCCGACCGCGTGAAGGCCAGCATCGGCAGCGTCACGGCGACGCCGACGGCGGCCAGCACCGCCCAGCGTGGCCCGACGAGCCGCCGGGCCACGGCGTGGACGGCGACGATCGCCACCGCGCCGACGAGCACGTTCGCCCACAGCACCGCCGCCTGCCCGCCGGCCCAGCCGACCGTGGCGAGCACCGCCGGCACGGCGCTGTTGCCCTGCGCGAGCAGCACCGACCCGTGGACCGTGAAGCCGTCGGCGGCGGCGCTGGCGCCGCCCACGGCGCCCTGCAGCGCCGACCCCACCGGGATCCGGGCCGAGGGGTGGGTGACCAGCCACCAGGCCTTGAGCGTGAGGAAGCCGGGGTCGCGGTTGACCACGAGGTACTCGCCCGAGGCCGCCACGCCCCACGCCGCCCACGCGCCGACGAGCGCCAGCAGCGCCAGCACGGGGCCCGGCGTCGCGCCGCGCGGCGCGGCCGGCACCAGGCGCCACGTGAGCGCGACGAGGAGCACCCACGCGGGCAGCACCACGATCGGCCGGAACTGCCCCGCGAGGGTCGCCACCAGGGCGGGCAGCACCAGGCAGGCGAGCACCACGGGCAGGCGGTCCGGGAGCTCGACGAGGAGGCGGGCGACGCCGCGCGCCGGGGACTCCACCGGCTGACCGGTCGGGGCGGTCAGCGCGGACACCTGGCTCACCCCGTCACCGTAGCCACGCCGCCCCCCGGCGCCGCATCCGGCCGCCCCGGTGCCCGCCATGCGGGACGCGCCGTGCCCAGGGCGCCCGGGCGCGCGACGGCCCGGGCGGGCCCGGTAGCGTCGGACGGTGCCCCGCGACGACCTCCCGCTGCCCCCGCTGACGTGGTGGGCCACCCTGCGATGGGCCGCGGTGACGCCGCTGCTGCCGGCCGACCGGGACACCACGGTCGTCGAGGTCGGGTGCGGCCTCGGCGCCTTCGGCGCCCGGTTCGCGGCGCGCTACGCCGGGTACGTCGGCGTCGAGCCCGACGCGGCGTCCGCGGCCGTCGCGCGCGGGCGCGTCACCCCTCGCTCGGGCGTCGTCGTCCCCGACGTCGCCGCCGTCGCCGAGGGCTCGGCCGGGATGCTGTGCGCGTTCGAGGTGCTCGAGCACCTGAGCGACGACGTGGCCGAGCTGCGGCGCTGGTGCCGCCTGGCCGCGCCCGGCGCGCTCGTCGTCGTGTCCGTGCCCGCGGAGCCGGAGCGCTACGGGCCGTGGGACGAGCGCGTGGGCCACTACCGCCGCTACACGCGCGAGGGCATGGCGGGCGTGCTGCGGGCGGCGGGCGTGGAGCCGGTCGCCGTCACGCACTACGGCTACCCGTTCGGGTACGCGCTCGAGCGCGCCCGCAACACGATCGCCCGGCGGGGCGCCGGCGAGGTGACCGGAGTGCCGATGGAGCGGCGCACCGAGAGCTCGGGGCGCCAGCGGCAGGCCGGCAGCGCGGCGATGGGTGCGCTGCGCGCCCGCGTGTCGGTGCCGTTCGTCGCCTGGCAGCGCCGGCATCCCGACCGCGGGCCGGGCATCGTCGCCGCCGGCCGGGTCACGGGCGGGCGAGCCTAGGGCGCCGCGGGGCACGCAGCGCGGCACACCGGTGGCACCGGAGCGGTGTCACCGCGCCGGCGTCACCGGGCCGCCGGCGCGGCGCCGCGCGACGTAGCCGGCGCCGGCCATGGCGACGTCGGCCGCCGTCTGCAGCACGCGCGTGACCAGCACGAGCGCCACCGCCGAGCCGGCGGGCAGCGCGCCGGCCAGGAGCACGCCGAGCACGATCTCGCGCGGCCCGAGCCCGGCGGGCGCGACGACGACGAGGTAGCCGGCCACCCACGCGATGGCGTAGGCGCCCACCACCGCCGGCAGCGAGGAGCGCGACAGGCCCATGCCCAGCCCCAGCAGCCACACCTCGACACCCACCACGCCCCAGCCCAGCAGCGCCCAGCCGGCCGCGGTGGCGGTGCCCCGGTGCGTCATCGGCTGCTCGAGCGGCTCGCGGCGCAGCAGGCGCATCGCCAGGTCCAGCAACCGGTTGAGCACGGCCGGCGAGAGCAGCAGCAGCGCCACCGGCAGCGCGAGCCACAGCCAGCCCCGGGCCGGCAGCGAGCGGCCCGCCTGGACCAGCAGCGGCACGGCCGCCACGAAGCCCGTGCCGACCCCGACGACCGTGGCAACCGCGATGGCGCTGAGCGAGCGGCGACGCGGGATGTCGCGGTCCATGCCGAGCTCGCTCACCGCGACCATGTGCCACACGCCGCCGGGCACGTACTTGCCCAGCTGGCTGACGAAGAACACCTCGAACGCCGCGCGCACCGGCAGCCGCGAGCCCAGCGTGGTCAGCACCGCGCGCCAGCTCGCCATGGTGCACACCAGGTAGACGAGGTTGACGGCCACCGCGAGCAGCACGTAGCGCAGCGGGAGGTGGCGCAGCGCGAGCGCGATGGCGTTCCAGTCGCGCACCAGCGCGTACCCCGCGCCGGCGAGCGCCGCGACGCCGAAGCCGATCCGGGCCCACCGGGAGCGCAGCGCGCCGAGCACCCTCGTCACGCCCGCCTCACCGCTCCCCTCCGCCGCCGCCGGCCCGCCACGCCACCAAAGCCGGTTGCGCGCCGCGTGCCCATCATGGGGCCACGGCGGGCGGGGCACCCCGCAGACGCGCGTCGAGGCCGGCCACCACGTGCGCCGGCGCGAACTCCGCCTCGGCCAGCGTCCGGGCGGCGCCCCGCAGCCGGGCGAGCCGCTCCCCGTCGGTCGCGAGCGCGCGCAGGGCGGCCGCCAGCGCGTCGGGATCGCCCGCGGGGACCAGCACCGCCGCGTCGCCGAGCGTGCGGCGCTGCGGCGGCGTGTCGCCCGTGACGATCGCGCAGCCCGCCGCGGCCCCCTGGAACACCTTCGTCGGCACCACCCGGAACGCCTTGTCGGTGGTCCCGAAGATCCCGAGGCACACGTCGTGGCCGGCCACCAGCGCCGGGAGCTCGTCGGCCGCGACCCAGGGCACGCGCCGCACGCCGGGCGTCCCGCGCAGCAGCGCGTCGACCGCGGGCGCGTCCTGCCCGTCCCCGACCACCGTCGCGGTCACCGTGCCCGCCAGCGAGCGCAGGGCCCGCGCGATCGTCGTCGCCCCCTGCAGCGGGGTGAACAGGCCGAAGAAGACCACCGAGAGCGGCGCCGGCGTCACGACCGCTCGCGGAGCCGCCGCGGGGATCGCAGCACCGGGCGCGTGCGGGGCGTCCGCCGTGGTCGCGGCCGCAGCGCGCCCCGCGACGAACCACCGCTCGTCGGCCCCCACCGGCACCACGACCGCCCGTGCGCGCACGCCGGGCGGCAGCTCCTCCAGGCGCTCGTCGGTGTCGACGACGACGACGTCCGCCCGTGACAGCGCGAACCGGTCGAGGCCCGCGAGCAGCCGGCGCCGCCCGGCGCCCCCGAGGCCACGGTCGGCCGCCGTGCCGGCGCCCGAGACCAGGTAGTCGAGGACGACGGGCGCGGGCCGCGTCAGCACCCGCACGAGCCCCACGTCGAAGTGGCCGAGGTGGCCGACGACCACCGCGTCCGGGCGCGGTCCGGCCCGCACGCGCCGCCGCAGCCGCGGCACGAGCCGCCACCAGGCACGGCCGAGCGCGAGCGCCAGCCCGGGCAGCCCCGCCCCGTCGCCCACCGCCCGCACGCGCCGCGCGGTGTCCACGCCGAGGGGCTCGACGACCTCGTCGACCCGCCAGCCGCGCGCCCGCATCCCCTCGAGCAGCACGCGGACGCGCGGGTGCGCGTCGGCGTCGTACGTGCCGGCGCCGAGGAGCGTGCGGGGGGCGGGGGCGGGTGGGTTCACCGGCGGTACTGGATGTCCTTGATCCGCTCGAGCTGGTCCTCCAGCAGCGTGCGGTTGGTGCGCATGAGGTCGGACAGCACCCCGAGGGCCAGCGACAGGAGCGCGGCGACCGCCATGATCGCGCCGAAGATGAGCGACTGGACGTTGCCGGCGCTGCCGTTCCGGGCGATCCACAGCACGAGGAACCGCACCATCGGCACCAGCGCGAGCACCCCGAAGACCGCCGCGAGCGTCGCGAACACGACGTACGGCTTGAACATGATGTAGCTGCGCACGATCGCCGACCCCGAGCGCCCCATGTGCTCGAAGACGTTGCGGAACAGCCGCGACGGGCGCGTCGGCGGCTTCGTCTCCACCGGGACGCTCGCGATCCGCAGGCGCTTGTGGCCCGCCTGGATGATCGTCTCCATCGCGTAGCTGAAGTCCGTGACGATGTTCAGCCGCAGCAGCGAGTCGCGCGAGTAGGCGCGGAAGCCCGAGGCGGCGTCGGGCACGTTCGTGTCGGCGGCGCCGTTGACCACGGCCGTGCCCACGCGCTGCATGAGCTTGCGGAACGGCGAGAAGTGCTCGATCTTCGCCGTCTGGCGGTCCGCCACCACGATGTCGGCCGTGCCCGCGACGACGGGCGCGACGAGGTCGCCGATGCGCTCCTGCGGGTACTGGTCGTCGCCGTCGGTGTTGACCACCACGTCGGCCCCGTGCGCCAGCGCGTAGTCGATGCCGTCCCGGAACGAGCGCGCCAGCCCCGCCCGGCGGGTGTGGCGCACCACGTGGGTCACGCCGCACGCCAGCGCCACCTCGACCGTCCGGTCGGTCGAGCCGTCGTCGATGACGAGCACCTCGATCTCGTCGATCCCGTCGATCATCTTCGGGATCGCCTTGAGGACGGCCGGCAGCGTCTCCGCCTCGTTGAGGCACGGGATCTGGACGAAGAGCTTCATGCCCGCACTCTCACGCACGCGGAGAGTCATAGCACGCCAGCATGCCCGGGACCTGGGCTGGGCCCCTACACTCTGCCTGATCTGAGCCGGGCGCGGCCAGGGCATCCCGGTGAGGAGTACCGCAGCAGATGGGCGCAGTCGCCTCGTCCCGCCGTTCCCACGCGGTGCTCGGATGGCTGGCGCTGGGCGTCGCCCTCGCCGCCCTGCAGGCCATCTGGTCGGTGACGATCCCGCCCATGGCCTCGCCCGACGAGCCGTCGCACGTGGTCCACGCGGCGGCCGTGGTGCGCGGCCAGTGGACCGGCGTGCTGGGCCCCGCCCCGACCACGCCGACCGGCCAAGGGCCGGCCACGACGGTCCACCTCCCGTCGGACTACGCGTCCGCGAGCACGCTGCCGGACTGCATCGCGCACCTGAGCAACCAGCCCGCCTCGTGCCAGGAGCCGGTCCCGGCCCCTGACGGGACCGCGGCTGCCGTCAACACGTACGCCGGGCAGTACCCGCCCCTGTACTACCTGCTCGTCGGATGGCCGTCCCGGTTCCTGCACGCCGTGCCCGCGATGTACGCGATGCGGCTGGTGACCGGGATCCTGTCGTCGGCGCTGCTCACCTGGGGTCTGTACCGCCTGCGGACGGTGACGCCACGCGCCGCCTGGACGTGGGCGGCGCTCGCGGCCCTGACCCCGATGACGCTCTTCGTCGGCGCCATGGTCAACCCCCAGGCGCTGGAGATCGCCTCCGCCTTCGCCTTCTGGGCCGCCTGCCTGGCGCTCGTCCGGTCGCCCGACGGCCCGGGCCGGGCCGTCGTGGTGCAGGCGGCCGTCACGGGAGCGTTGCTCGTCAACACCCGGACGTCCGGGCCGGTCTGGGCGCTGACGATCGTCGCCGTGGCGCTCGTCTTGGCGCCCAAGGGGCGCATGCGCCTCCTCTGGCCGCTGCGCTCGATCCGCTGGGCGATCGGGGTGGCGGTCGCCGCCGGCCTCGCCGCGGTGGCGTGGGTCGTCACGCACGGCGCGATCGTCGCCGGCACGCACCCGTACCCGGTGTTCGCCTCACCCCTGCGTGCGGCCTGGTTCGAGCTCGCCCAGACGTCCGTGCACCTGCAGCAGATGATCGGCAACTACGGCTGGCTCGACGCGCCGAGCCCCGCGCTGACGGTGCTCGTGTGGAACGCCCTGGTCGGCACCCTGCTCCTGCTCTCGGTCGCGGTGGCGAGCCGTCGCACGCGTGCGGCACTGCTGCTCAGCGTCGTCGTCGTCGTCGCCATGCCGGTGGCGCTGCAGATCCCGACCGCCGTCGACACCGGTCTCATCTGGCAGGGCCGCTACACGCTGCCCGTCGCCGTGGGTGTGCCGATGGTCGCCGCCATCGCACTGGGGGCTGTGCCCGCCGCGCTCGAGGAGGTGGTGCGCCGGATGGTGCGATGGGCTGCCGTCCCGTCCGTCGCGGTGGCGCACGTCGCCGCCTTCGCGTGGGCGATGCGCCGCTACGCCGTCGGGCTCGACGGCCGGTTCCTCACCCTGTCCCCCGACTGGTCCTCACCGCTCGGCTACCTGAGCGCGGTGGCCGTGTACGCCGTCCCGGTCACCGCGCTGGCCTGGGTGGCGTGGCGCGTCCTGCGGCCGCCGGTCCGCTGCGCCACGACCGCCGAGACCGACGCCGTCGAGCGCGCTGCCCAGCCCGTCGCCTGACCCGACCGGCACCGCCCGGCGCGCACACGGCCGCGCTCCTCATGTGCCGTCAAGTCGATGAAGGATCCCCCCGTCCACCAGCCGGCGGCACTCCGCGGTCGTCAGGTCGACGTGCCAGGCGCGCTCGGCGACCCCGTCGTAGTGGACCGGAAGGGCCGTGATGGCCTGCGGCGTCTCGCCTCCAGCACAGGCCATGAGCGACTCGGCCCACGGGAGGTCGTCATGGTGCCGCGGGCCGATGAGCACCGCCTGCAAGGCCGCGAGGGACAGCAGCACGGTCGCCACCACACGCACGGTCACGCTCTTCGCTCCCGTGTGCTGGAGCAGCAACCAGGCGAGGAAGACGTACGGGTAGAAGAAGTAGCGCGGACCCGCAAGGACCGGGTGGACCGCCTCGATCGGAGCGCGGCACAGCGACATCCCGATGGCCGCGACGGTCAGGTAGGCAAGGCTCGTGCTTGTCGTCGACGTGCCGGGCGCGGCGCGCCGGAGCGAGATCGCTCCCGCGACCAGGACCGCGAGGACGAGGACGCCGACGCCCACCACCACACCGTCGTCCCACGACCACGTCGCGACGAACGGCAGGCCGAAGAACTTCCCGACGACCTGCGGCGCATCGCCCAGCCGCAGGTCGAGGTGGGCGCCGCCAGCGCCTGCCGCGAGCACGAGCCAGGCCTGCACCGCCCCGCACGCCGAGGCGACGAGAAGCACGGCTAGCTCGCGCCGCTGCCGACCGCTTTTCCACCAACGCCACACGAAGAGCGGGAGCACCGCGACGATCGTCGGGGATGACAGTGCGCCGACGACGACCATCAGCATCCGCGGCCACACCCGCCGCGAGCGTCGCTCGTCCCACAGCACCGCTGGGACGAGCAGCAGGGTCCCCCACCACAGGAGGTAGAGCGACACTCCGAACGTCTCCGGGTCGGTGGGGACCGCTAGGGGCAGGACCGCACAGAGGAGCGGGTGCCGGAGCGTGGTCGGCGCGAGCGCGATGCAGCAGAGCACAAGAATCTGAACCAGGATTGTCAGCGAGAAGGCGATTTCTGGATAGTGCGTCGCAGACAGTTTCCAGGCCAGGATGTCCACCAGTTTCGCCGGGAGCACGAGGTAGCCATTGACGGGCTCGACGAGTGAGAGGAAGCCGTGACGGAGGTACTGCGGCAGGATCTGCGCTCCGCTCTCGTCCCACACAGCCGGGTGGGAGAACTGATCCGGGCGTCGAAAAGCCTCGGTGGCGATCGTCGCCGCTGCGACGATCGCCACCTTCTGCCAATGACGCAGCGAATTCAGTCCACCGAATCTCGGAGCAGCGATCGACGGTACTCGACCAGCCTCTGCCTGGGCCGACACGCAGCGACATTAGTGCCGCGAAGGCGCCTCCGGGCGGGATTCGACGGTTCTTTCAGGGCACGTCAGCCTGGATCAGCTGTCCCGCACCCCGCACCGTGAGCAGACCGTCCGCAGCCGGGACGAACGCCGCCTGGCCTCGGCGCAGCACCAGGGCGCCGTCGTCGCTCGTCGCGACGTGGACCTCACCCTCCAGGCACAGCAAGATGCGCGGCCCGCGGCCCGGCAGCGGGTGGTCGTCGTCGTCGGCCGGCTCGGTGACCGACAGCTCGAAGTCGTCCACCGGCGCGTAGAACACCTTGGTGGCACCGTGGAACACCTCGGGCGCGATCCGGATCGGCGGGGCGGCGACGTAGTCGACGTTGCGCAGCAGCTCGGGGACGTCGACGTGCTTGGGCGTCAGGCCGGCCCGCAGCACGTTGTCGGAGCTGGCCATGATCTCCACCGCCACGCCGTGCAGGTAGGCGTGCACACCACCCGCAGGCACGAACATCGCTTCCCCCGGCTGCAGCGTCACGGGGTTGAGCAGCAGGCTCGTGACGACCCCGGGGTCACCGGGGTACTCCTGCTGCAGCAGCACCACGGTGCGGTCCGCGCGCGGGGACGGTGAGCCCGCCGCCAGCCGCTCCGCGGAGGCCTTCGCCACCTCGGCGACCTCGTCGGGCGAGGGCCGTGTGGTGGCGTCCAGCAGGTGGGTGAACGCGGCCCGGATGCCCTCGCTCGTCGGGCGCTCGACGAGCAGGCGGTGCAGCCGCTCGGCCAGCGGCGCGTCCAGGCCCGCGAACAGCTCCGCGGCACGACGCGGGGCGCGGAAACCGCACAACGCCTCGAACTGGGAGAGCGCGAAGACGAGCTCCGGCTTGTGGTTGCGGTCCTTGTAGTTGCGGTGCGGCGCCTCGAGCGGGACACCGGCGGCGTCCTCCTCCGCGAACCCCTCGCGCGCACGGTCGATGTGCGGGTGCACCTGGAGGGACAGCGGGCGCTCGGCGGCGAGGACCTTGAGCAGGTACGGCAGCTGCGGGCCGAAGCGGGCCACGACGTCGGGTCCGAGCGCTTCGTCAGGCGCCGCGGCCACGACGTCGACGAGCGACCGGCCGTTCTCGTCGTCGACGACGAGCGACGGCGCGGAGCAGTGGGCCCCCAACCACGCCTCCGCGATCGTGCCACCCCGGACGTGACCGAAGATCTCGTGCAGGGTCGAGGACGAGCCCCAGGCGTACGGCTGCGTCGCCTCGGTGATCCGGAACACGTGCACCTCGTCATGATGGGACTGCGGTGACCAGGATCGTAGCCGCGGATTCGTGCGGTCCCGCCTCGCTGGGCCAGACTGGGGCACCATGCGCGGCATCATCCTGGCCGGCGGGTCCGGCACCCGGCTGCACCCCATCACCCTCGGTGTCAGCAAGCAGCTGGTCCCGGTCTACGACAAGCCGATGGTCTACTACCCGCTGTCGACCCTCATGCTGGCCGGGATCAGGGACGTGCTGGTGATCACCACACCGCACGACGCCGAGCAGTTCCAACGCCTCCTCGGCGACGGGTCGCAGTTCGGCATCTCGATCTCGTACGCCGTGCAGGAGGTCCCGAACGGGCTGGCCCAGGCGTTCGTCCTCGGGGCGGACTTCGTCGGCACCGACGCCGCAGCGCTCGTGCTCGGCGACAACATCTTCTACGGCCCGGGGCTCGGCTCCACGCTGCAACGCTTCGGCGACATCGACGGCGGGGCGGTCTTCGCCTACCGGGTCGCCGAGCCCTCGGCCTACGGGGTGGTCGAGTTCGACGAGTCCGGACGCGCGCTGTCGCTCGAGGAGAAGCCGGCGCGACCCCGGTCCAACTACGCCGTGCCGGGGCTGTACTTCTACGACAACGACGTCGTGGAGATCGCGAAGAACCTGCAGCCGTCGGCGCGCGGCGAGTACGAGATCACGGACGTCAACCGGGAGTACCTCCGCCAGGATCGGTTGCACGTGGAGGTGCTCCCCCGAGGCACCGCATGGCTCGACACCGGCACGTTCGACTCCCTGCTCGAGGCGTCCGACTTCGTCCGCACCATCGAGTCGCGGCAGGGGCTCAAGATCGGCGCGCCGGAAGAGGTCGCCTGGCGGCGCGGGTTCCTCACCGACGAGGAGCTGCGGGTCCGCGCCGAGGCACTCGTGAAGTCCGGGTACGGGGCCTATCTGCTCGGCCTTCTGGAGCGCGGCACGTTCTAGGGCCCTGACGCCGGGTACAGCACATCTCAGGACGTCTGTACCTTCTGGGGCGCGATTCACCGGATCGCGGACGGTGGCGCACCAGCACCAGCCCGCGACGACACACGGGCGTTCCCGCTGGCCGCCGCCCAGCAGTGGAACACTTCCGCCGTGGCGGCATGGACGCGGGCTCTGCTGAGCCTTCGTCGTCGGGCCGCACGCTCGCCACGATGTGCGCGAGGTAGCGCGACTTCGAGCGAGGTGGGTCGGCGGTGACGACGCTCACGCGCGGCCCGGCCCCGTCGCTGGGACCGCTCGCCGCATCGCCCGCACCACGGCCGGCACGCCGCGCCCGAACCCTCGCGCTCGCGACGGCCGTCGGCCTCGTCGCCGCCGGTGGGGCCGCCGCCACCGTGGCGAACATGCCCGCCCTCGGTTCCGGAGGGATCCTCGTGGGCGCCGTCCTCGTGCTCGCGATACCGACGTCCCACGTGCTGTCTCGGCGCATCCTCGTCACGGGCGCCCTGCTTCTCGGGTTCACGCCGATGCTGTGGTGGGTCCACCTGCCCGTGGGAACGCTCGGCCGGGCGGGGCTCGTCGCGTCGCTCGTCGTCGGCGGACTCAGTGCGTGGCTCGCCGCGGGCGGTCGTCACGACCTACGCCGACGGGTGCGATCCCTCGTCCCCGGCGTGGCCGTGATCGACACGGTCCCGCTGCTGGCGGCGCTCGCCAGCGCCTGGGTGGTCTCGGGCTGGCTCCGCGCGCGCACCGGCTCCGCCGCACTGGCCGCGCTCGCGCCGGGATGGGACAACTCGGCGCACGTCGACATGGTCCAGATGCTCGTGCGGCACGGAGTGACACTTGATCGAATCGCTGCGCCCACCGGTCAGGTCTGGCACTTCCTGGACTACCCGCAGGGATACCACACCATCGTCGCGACGTTGATCGAGGCCGCCGGCGCACCCTCGGCCGGTGATGCGGCCTCGATGCTCGTCTCCTACCTCCATGCCGAGGCCTGGGTCGTGGTGCTGCTGGGCGGTCTCCTGGGCGCAGCCGTCTGCTCACTCCCCCGGCTGCGCCGACGGCCGGCGGTGGCGATGCCCGCGGCGGCCCTGGTCGTCGCCGCGTACGTCACGGGCGCCGGCGCCACCGCGTTCGTCGGCGGCTTCCCGAACTTCGTCTTCGCTGCGGCGCTCGCAGCCTGCGTCCCGCTGCTCGTCGCGTCGATGCCACGGGTACCGATGCCACTGCACGTCGCGGCCGTCGGAGCCCTCCTGGTCGGCGTCGCCAACGCCTGGATCCTGCTGCTCGCGGTGGCGGCCCCGGCAGCCGCAGCGCTGGCATTCCCGGCCGCCGGGGCGCGCTGGCGAGGGACGCGCCGCCAGTGGGCGGGCACGGCTGCTGTGCTGGTCGTCGTCACCGCCGGGATGCTGGCGCCGGCACGCCTCCTCGCCGGCCTGTCCGCGGGCGCGGTCCTGACCGTCCCCGGGGGCATCGCGGCGCAGGATCCGGGCTTCAGCATCGCCGTCGCTCTCGCCGCAGCCGTCGTGTGCCTCGGAGCCGGGGCCACCGGAGGACCGGCACGTTTCGCCCGTCATGCGGCGACCCCGCTCGTCGGCCTGGTCACCGTGGGGCTGGTGGGCGCCTGGCAGGTGCATGCGACCGGCGCGTTGTCCTACTACTTCTACAAGCTGCTCCTCGGAGTCGGCCTCGTCAGCCTCGCGGTGCTCGTGGCCGGGCTCAGCGGCCTCCGCCTCCCCGCGGCGATCAGTCGCCCCTCCAGGCGGGCCCGCGTCCGACTGGCGGCGCTGGTCACCATCGCGACGGTCGCAGCCGCGGAGCTCACGGGGCTGACGCTCACCGGGCACCGGGCTTTCACGGCGCCGCTCGATCCGGGCACGCCCATGTCCGCGATCATCCCCGCCGCCGGGAGCCGTGCGAGTGCCCAGTCCTCAGCCGCAACGCTGCTGGTGAGCGCTCCGGAGTCGGTCAGGCTCAACGCCCAGCAGTGGTACCTGGCCCTCACCGGCCGGTGGACCACGAAGGCGAACGACGACGCCTCGCGAATCCTGCTGACGCCGGGCAGCGGCCCGGCGACGATCGCGGCACTGCTCGACGAGTCCCCTGATGCGATCGTGCTCGTCGATCCCTCGACCGTGGCGGTCGTCCGGCAGACGATCCAGCCGGCCGCCCGTCAGGCGCGGGTGGTCGGCTGGTAGGGACCACGTCGCGGCCGGGAGGTGACCGCATCCCGTCACACGAGACGGCGAACGGCGGCCCAGTAGGCGGCGAGGATCGACTGGAGCGGCCGGGCCCAGGAAGGCAGCGGCATCGCCGCGGCGTCGAAACGGTCCGTCCAGAGCCGGACCAGGGCACGGTCAGGGACGCGGCGGATGGTCTGGACGACCCGGCGACGTCTCCCGACCCACCCGAGGTGGCCGAGCACCCACGCCCAGCCGCGCACCTTCTGCGGCCCCCAGCCTTGTGCGGCAGCGACGGCGGCCATCGCGATCTCGAACACGGCGAGAGCCGGCGCCAGGAGGGCGAGGGTACGCGGGCCGTAGCAGGTCAGCACGAACAGCAGTCGGTTCCGTTCCAGCAGGAACATCTTGCGAGGGTTCCGGCTGAACTCGTAGTGGTGCACCACGACGGCGTCCGGTACGTAGCGCACCCGGTAGCCGAGCTGCCACGTGCGCCAGCTGAGCTCGAGATCCTCCTGGTAGGCGAAGAACTCGTCGGGAAAACCCCCCAGCCGGTCCCAGACCTCGCGCCTGATCACCAGGCCCGCGCCGCTCGCGGAGGCGACGTCACGCGCCGCCGCATGGTCCGCGGCCGGCTCGCCCATCCCACCGGCCCAGCAGAGCCCCAGCACGTGGACCGGGTTGCCCGCCGAGTTCATGAGCGAAGGATCGTCAGACAGCCTGATGCTCCCGGAGGCGATGCCGACGCGGGGCTCCTCGACGACGTCGACCAGCCTGCGCAACGCGTCGACGTCGACCACGGCGTCGCTGTTGACCAGGCCGAGGAACGGCGCGTCGACGTGTCGGGCCCCCAGGTTGACGCCACCCGCGAATCCCAGGTTGCGCGGCGACTGCACCAGGACCGCCCCGTTGGCGTGGCACAGCGCGCCGAGGTCGTCCCGACTGCATCCGTTGTCGACGACGACCAGCGCGACCTCGATCCCGCGAGACGACGCCACGGCGGCGATCGCGCGGTCGATCACGGGTTCTGCGCCGTAGGCCAGCATCACGACGCCGACGCGTGGCACGGAGGGGTCAGTCACCTGCGGCCGCCCTGGCGGTGCCATCGGGGCGGTGAGCCCACCCTCGGACACGCATCATGGCCGCGCTGCCCAAGGCGACGAGGGCGACGACGCATCCGACGACGAGCGCCGTCGCGGCACGTTCGTCGATCGGAGCGCGCCAGGCGCACGCCGCCACGAGCGCGGCGAGCCCGGCCGCCCAACCGAGGACCACGAGGCGCTCGTCCCCCAACGCCAGGAGCATCTGCGCCGCCACCTGGGCAAGCATGAAGGCGGCACCCGATGCCGCGATCGCCGTGATGATGCCGCGCCCGGTCCCGAAGCCTGCACCGAACAGCAGTCGCACCACCCACGGACCCGCGAGCCACACCGCTGCGGTGCCGAGCACCCCGAGTGATCCCGTCCACGCCGCGACGAGCCTGCTCCGTGCTCTGAGACCCGCCGCGTCGCCAGATCCCACGAAGCCGGCAAGTCCGGGGAGCAGCACCGCCTGAACGGCCGCGAACGCGAAGAGCGGTACCCGGGCGACCACGAGGGCGGCCGTGAAGCGGCCCGCGGCAGTCGATTCCGACGGCCCGGCGAGCAGCTGCACGACGATCGGCCCGGAGTTGGCGAGCACCTGCGAGAGCACCGAAGCCGCGACGAGTGTCGCCAGCGCGGCCGTGGCTCCGGTGCGCGGGCCGCTCGGCCCGGCGGTGAGTAGGTGGCGCGGCCGCGGTGTCGTCAGCAGCACGGCGGCGATCGGCGACAGCACGAGGACGACGGCATAGGGCGCGGCACCGCCTATGCCGGTGGTGGCGAGCACCGCTGCCGCGGCGACCCTCAGGACGCCGTCGACGGCGAGCTGAGTGCCGTACCGACCGAAGCGACCGTTCCCGGACAGCAGTCCACGCGCCACGTACGACCCGGCCATGCCGGCCATCGCCGCGACGAGCAGGGCGACCAGCGAGGTCCGGCCCCCGAAGAGGTGCTGCGCGATCGGACGCGCACCAGCGGCCGCCAGCACCGCGACGGCCGCGAGGAGGACGGCAGCCGACCGCAACGCGTGCTGCACCGCAGCGCGGTTGGCTCCGCCCGCGGCCCGCGCCACCGCCGTGCGGCGCGACAGCTCCTGCTCGAACGGCACGAACAGGCCGATGCCGGCGGCGTTGAGCACCGTCCACATCACCGAGAGGGGTGTGAACTCGTCGGCGGGGAGACCCCGGCCCGCCGCCGCGAGGAAGCCGTAGGTCGCCAGCCCGTACACAGCGAGCCCAGCCGCTACCGACAGCAGACCCGAGGCACCTCGCGTCCGGGGTGCCACCCCCTCGTCGACGGACACCGTCACGATGCCGAGCGCTCGGACGGGCCGACCTCGTCGGCGTCACGGCCCGACGTCCTCATGCCGGCCGCAGTCTCCAGGACCTCGACACGGTGCCGCAGCAGGGCCGCTTCCTCGGCGAGCGTCTGCACTTCCCGCTCGAGTGACGTGACCTCCGCGCTGAGCTGGATGGCGACGGCGAGCAGCAGGAGGAGCGACCCGAAGAAGACGAGGTTGAGCGGGACAGTGACGCCGAGCTCGTCCGCGAGCCACGTCAGAACGTTCGGCAGCGCCACGGCGGCCAGCACGACGACCGAGACGACGATCCACAACGCGGCGTACTTCTCACGAAGCCGCCTGCGCCGGAGCAGCTCGATCATGAAGGCCAGGATCAGGCACGCGCCGAGGACGGCCACGAGGTAGCCGCTCATGCCGTCACCTCGACCGCCGGCACCGCGATGCGGCGGCGAGTGAGCGCGATGAGCAGCGCGAGGAATGCGCGTAGGAGATAGACACCGGCCTTCCAGGGCCGGTGCGAGGGCTGGCCCGCCGAACGCTGCCGCATCTCGACACCCACCTGAGTGACGCGCAGCCCGGCCCGCGCCGCGATGACCAGGGACTCCACCGTGTCGCCGAGGTACTCGGCCGGGTAATGCACGGCGAAGAGGCGCACGGCCCGAGGCCCTGATGCCTTGAACCCGGATGTCGTGTCGGTCAGCCGTTCTCCCGACACCCGGCTCAGCGTGGCCGCGAGCAGCCGCATGGCCCAGCGTCGAGGACCCCGCACCCGGTAGGCCGAACCGTCGGTGAACCGTGCGCCGATGACGACGTCGGCCCCGTCCAGCGCGGCCACCAGCCGTGGCACGTCCCGCGGATCGTGCTGCCCATCGGCGTCCACCTGGACGACCACGTCGTAGTCGTAGGCCAGGGCGTACCGAAAGCCCGCGCGCATCGCACCACCCACGCCGACGTTGAACGGCAGGTCCAGCACGTCGACGCCGAAGCTCCGCGCCACCGCACTCGTCGCGTCGGACGATCCGTCGTTGACCACGACGACCCCGACATCCGGCAGTGCGGAGCGGACCTCCGCGAGGACGGCAGGAAGAGATGCGGCCTCGTTCCACGCAGGCAGCACCACGAGGACGCGCGGCACCGGGACCTGAGGCACGGCGGACAGGTTACCGGCCCGAGTCCTCGCCGAGAGCCGCCCCTCTAGACTGAACGCCGCTCGGCCGCGCCCCGCGCGCGGTGATCCCTGGTGAGGAGTTGTCTCCGTGGCCGCACGTCCGTCGTCACGTCGTGCCCGTCGGGCGCTCGGATGGGTGGTCCTCGGGTTCGCTGTCGCCGCGGTGCAGGCGGTCTGGTCGCTGTCGATCCCGCTCATGGCAGCTCCCGACGAGCCCTCGCACGTCGTCTATGCAGCGGCGGTGGCGCGGGGCGAGTGGTCCGGCACGCTGGGGGCCGCGCCCAGCGACGGTTCGGCGCCGGGCGCGGCGACGACGGTGGAGCTGCCGTCGGACTACGCGGCGGCGATCCTGCTGCCGAACTGCTTCGCGTTCCACCCTGACGCGCCGGCCTCGTGCCAGCAGGCGCTGCCTGCGCCCAACGGCGGCTCCGTCGCGGTGAAGACGTTCGCCGGCCAGTACCCGCCGTTGTACTACCTGGCCGTCGGCTGGCCGTCCAGGTTCCTGTCGGCGGGCCCCAGCACCGTGGCGATGCGTCTCCTGTCCGCTCTGATCTCCGCGGCGCTGTTGACCTGGGGGCTGTTCCGGCTTCGCACCACGACCCTCGCCCGCCCGTGGATCTGGGGCACCCTCGCGGCGGTCACGCCGATGACCCTCTTTCTCGGGGCGACCGTCAACCCCCAAGCCCTGGAGATCTCGTCGGCGTTCGCCTTCTGGGCGGCGTGCCTGGCGCTCGCCCGCTCGGACGATCCCTCGGGCCCCCGCGGTGCAGTGGCACAGGCAGCCGTCACAGGGGCCCTCCTCGTCAACGCGCGCACCTCAGGCCCCGTGTGGGCGCTGACGATCATGGTCGTCGCGCTCGTGATCGCACCGCAGGGACGCCTGAGGTTGCTCTGGAGGCTGCGCGCCATGCGGTGGGCACTCGGTGCGGCGGTGGTGTCCGGGCTGCTCGCCGCCGCCTGGCTCATCACCCACGGTGCGGTGGTCAGCGGCGATCACCAGTACCCGGGATACTCCCGACCCCTCACCGTCGCCCACGTCGTCCTGCTCAACAGCTACGCCTACCTGCGTCAGATGATCGGCGACTACGGCTGGCTCGACGCACCGAGCCCCACGCTGACGCTCGTCGTGTGGATCGGGCTCCTCGCCGCGCTGATCATCGCCGCGTTCGTGGTGGGCCGTAGCCGCCGTGCCCGTGCGGCGCTGCTCCTGTCGATCGTGGCCGTGGTCGCCATGCCGGTGGTGCTGCAGATCCCCACGGCCGTCGACACAGGCATCATCTGGCAGGGCCGGTACACGCTTCCCCTCGCCGTCGGGGTGCCGATGGTCGCCGCGATCGTCTTGTCGACGAAGCCTCGAACGCTCCACGTCCCGGGACGCCGCCTGATGCCGTGGCTCGTCGTGGCCGCGGCCGCGGGCCACGTCGCGGCGTTCTGGTGGGCCATGCGCCGTTACAGCGTCGGGCTCACCGGCCCTCTCGTCAGCTGGTCGCCCGCGTGGTCACCGTTCCTCGGCTACCTGGGCACGGTCTCGCTCTACGCCGCCCTCGTGATCGTGACGCTCGCTGCGGCGCGGTACGCGCTGCGCCCCACTCCCTCCGCAGCGACCCCGTCGGTGGATCCCGGGACGTTCGACGGGCAGCGGCGCCTCGAGCCGCTCGCCTGAGAAGGAGCAGGTCTCAGGCCAGCACGGTGGACCCGGCCTGCATCCAACGCTGGGCCCAGTCAGCCACTCGCAGCTCGGGGGCCAGACGGTCGTGCCCCAGCACCGAGTAGGCGGGCCGGGGCGCCGGGCGCTGGGAACCGGCACTCGTCGTCGGCTCGACGAGGTCGGGGTCCAGGCCCGCAGCGGCCACCACGGCCCTCGCGAAACCGAACCACGTGGTGCTGCCCGACGAGGTGGCGTGATAGGTCCCGGCCGCCGCACCCGTGGCCACCAGGGCCTCCATCAACCCCGCGACGTCGACCGTCCACGTCGGCTGGCCCATCTGGTCGTCGACGACCGTCAAGGCCCCCTTCTCGCGCGCCACCCGTGCGATGGTCTTCGGGAAGCAGGGACCGTGCGCACCGTACAGCCAGGCGGTGCGGAGGATCAGGTGGTCGGGCGCCTCCGCCCGGACGGCCCACTCCCCTGCCGCCTTCGTGCGACCGTAGGCCGAGCGGGGAGCGATCGGCGCATCCTCGGCGTAGGGCGAGCCGGCATCCCCGGCGAACACGTAGTCGGTCGAGATCTGGACCATCCGAGCGCCCGCCAGGTGTGCTGCACGCGCCAGGAGCTGTGGGCCCACCGCGTTCACCGCGAACGCCGCCGCCTCGTCGGACTCGGCTGCGTCGACCGCCGTGTACGCCGCGCAGTTCGCGACCACGTCGAACCCGTCTGCGAGCCCCGCGACGGACCGGGGGTCCGTGATGTCCACCTCGTCACGATCGATTCCGAGGACGTCGTGCCCGCGGTCGACGAGCAGCGCGACCAGGTCCTGGCCGAGCATCCCCTTGGCACCCGTCACCAACCAGCGCACCGCTGCTCCCGTCGTCGTCCAGCCTGGGCCGCGGCCAGCCTATGCCCCGGTACGCTGGCTCCCGGTCAGCCGACGAGAGGACGACATGTCATACCGCGCGCTCCGCGTCCCCGGGGCCTGGGAGATCACACCCACCCAGTTCCGCGACCCGCGCGGCGTCTTCCTGGAGGCGTTCCAGGCCGGCCCGTTCGCCGAGACGGTCGGCCACCGGTTCACGCTCGCGCAGGCGAACTGCTCGGTCTCCGCGGCGGGGGTCATCCGAGGCCTCCACTTCTCGGACGTCCCCCCCGGGCAGGCGAAGTACGTGCAGTGCGTCCGAGGCGCGGTGCTGGACGTCGTCGTCGACATCCGCGTGGGGTCCGCAACCTTCGGGCAGTGGGACTCGGTCCTCCTCGACGACGTCGACCGCCGGGCGATCTACCTCGCGGAGGGCCTCGGGCACGCGTTCTGCTCGCTCGAGGACGACTCGACCGTGATGTACCTCTGCTCCACGAGCTACGCGCCGGGACGTGAGCACGGCGTCAACCCTCTCGACCCCGAGATCGGCATCACGTGGCCGACGACCGGACGCGACGGTGGCCCGATCTCCCCCGTGCTGTCTGACAAGGACCGGGCCGCCCCGTCGCTCGCCGAGGCGGCCGAGCAGGGACTGCTCCCCCGTGTCGACGATGTCGCCGCCTTCGTCGCCGGGCTGGGTGCCTGACGGACGGCCTCACGGCCTCGTTCGCGGTGCGGACGGCACGACGATGAGCACCGCGCGCACCGCGCCGACCGTCGCGCTCACGGTCGAACAGCTGTGGCAACCCGCGCCGGGAGGGTCCGGCACGTACATCCGCGAGCTGGCACGCGCGCTGGTGCGACTCACCGATGTCGTCGGGATCAGCGCACGGCACGAGGGCGAGCCTCCCGGTGGCCCGTTGCCGCACCCGATCGTCGCCTCGCGCCTGCCACGCCCGGCCCTCTACGAAGCGTGGAGCCGCCTGCGGCGGCCGCGGCCGCGCGGCGTCGCCGGCGACGCGGACGTGCTGCACGCGACGACATGGGCGATCCCCGGTGCACGGCAGCCCCTCGTGGTGACCGTCCACGACCTCGCCTTCCTGCGCCAGCCGGAGCACTTCACGGCACGAGGGAACGCCTTCTTCCGTCGCGCGTGGCGCACCGTGGTCCGGGAGGCCCGCGTCGTCGTGGTGCCGTCACGGACGACCGCGGAGGACTGCGTAGCCGCGGGCCTGGACGCCGCGCGCATCGCGGTGGTGCCGCACGGCGTCCGCGTGCCACCGATCGACCGCGCGGCGCTCGACATGTTCCGCGCCGCGCACCGGCTGCAGCGCCCGTACATCCTGTGGGTCGGCACGCTCGAACCCCGGAAGAACCTCGGCGTGCTGCTCGAGGCCTTCGGGCAGGTGGCCCGAGCCACCGACGACGTGGACCTCGTCATCGCCGGTCCGAAGGGGTGGGGCGGCGCCGGGGAGCACGTGCGTGCCACGCTGCGCTCGCTGCCGGCCGACCGCGTGCACGTCATCGGCTCGATGACGTTCCACGAGCTGCACTGCGCCTACGCGGGGGCCCGCACCTTCTGCTTCCCGTCCGTCTGGGAGGGCTTCGGGATGCCGGTCCTGGAGGCGATGGCCCACGGCATCCCCGTCGTCACCTCCGCCGGCACGTCGATGGCCGAGGTGGCGGAGGGCGCCGCACTCCTCGGCGATCCCGCGCATGCCGACGGTTGGGGCGACATGCTCCTGCACGCGGTCGGCGAGGGCCACGACGAGCTCGCTGCCCAGGGGCTGGCTCGCGCCGCGAGGTCCACGTGGGAGGCCGCCGCAGCGGCCACGCTGGAGGCGTACCTCCGGGCGTGCCCGAGCATCGCGGGAGCCTAGGGTGGGCGCCGTGGCTGGCAGCGCCCCGACTCGTGTGCGCGCCCTCGTGGTGACGTGGCAAGCGGCGGACCTCCTCCCGGAGTGCCTGGACTCGCTCCTGCGGCAGGATGTCGGCGAGGCCCGCATGGAGGTCGTCGTCGTCGACAACGCATCGACGGACGGGACGCGCGAGCTCCTTGCCAGGGACTACCCGCAGGTCCGCGTCATCACGTCGGCGACCAACCGCGGATTCGCCGGTGGCGTGGCGCTCGGCCTGGCCGACTTCGATGGCGACGCCGTGGTGCTCTTGAACAACGACGCCCGATTCGAGGCCGGAGCCGTGCGATCGTTGCTCGACGCCCTCAGCGCGGAACGGGTCGGCGCGGCGACGGCCCGTGTGCTCCTGGCAGGGCGCTGGCGCCCGACCACCGGCGTGGTGGAGTCGTCACCGGACGGCCGTTCCGCGTGGGAGCCGACCACCGACGAGGACCCGGCGGGGCGGGTGCTCGTCAACTCGACGGGGAACGTGGTGGATCGGTACGGCGCGGGCAGCGACCGCGACTGGCTCGTTCCCGTCGAGCACGAGCGTGCGGCGGCCTCCGTCTTCGGGCTGAACGGCGGCGCTTCGGCACTGCGTTGGGACGCGGTCGCCGCGGCCGGTGGGCTCGACGCCGAGCTGTTCCTGTACTACGAGGACACCGACCTCTCGTGGCGGCTGCGGGCGCTGGGCTGGACGGTCGTCTACGTACGCGACGCGGTGGCCTATCACCGGCATGCCGCGAGCTCCGGCGCCACGAGCCCCCTGTTCCGCTACTACAACACACGCAACTCGCTCGTCGTCGCCACCCGGCACGCACCGGCCGCAGTCGTGCTGCGAGCGTGGTCCCGACAGACGGCGGGACTCGTCAAGGCCGTGCTGCGCGGCGGCTCCCGAACGGACTCGACCAGGGCGCGGGCGCGTGCCGTGAAGGACGCCATGATCCGTCTGCCCCGCACGCTCGCCGAGCGTCGGGGTCTCTGGCGGCACGCGGTCGTCACACGGGAGGACGCACTCAGGGCGACCGAACCCGAAACCGGGACATAGCGGACCGGTTCGTCGACATCCGGGTGCTGGAGCGGTGCCGCGACAGGCGCCGCGGCTACTCTGCGCACGATGTGTGCACAGCGTAGGGAACGAAGCGCGCCCCAGCCACGCGGGCGACGGCGGGCAATCCAGGTCTCGGCGGCCGTCGGGGTGCTGATCGTCGCGGCCGGCGTCGCGGTCGTCGCTGCGCTCGGGCACGCCCCCAGCGCCGGTGACGGGACGCCGACCTCGGTCGCGACGACGACCACGGGGCCCGGAACCCCGCCGCCGGTCACTCCCACCAGCTCCGCCACACCACCGCCCCCGAGCGCCAGCACCACCCCCGCCGCTCCACCGGCGACGCCCACCACGCAACCCACGACGACGGCTCCCGCGACGCACCCGTCGCTCGCGCCGACGACGGTCTCGATCTCCACCGCGCAGTGGTCGGACGGCGCGGCGCGGGTCTCGGGCTTCGCCACGGTGGTCGAAGAGGGCGGGACCTGCACGCTGACCCTGACGAAGGGGTCGGTGACGGTGACGGGGTCACGTCCGGCCACGGTCGATGCCACCACGACCTCGTGCGGGGTGGTGCAGGTCAGCGATCCCCGCCTGACGCCGGGGACCTGGCAGGCCGTGCTCAGCTACACATCGCGCACGTCCACCGGTACCTCGGCTCCCACCACGATCACGATCGGCTGACCATGACGAACCCCCGACCAGCACGTGGCACGCTCGGACGCGCCGCGGCCGCAGCAGTGGCGTGCTTCGCGACCGCCCTCGCACTCGTGCTGACCCAGGCACCCGCGCCCGCCCGTGCGGCGGACATGGGGGCCTTCGACGCCGGCTACATCATCAGCGACGCGATCTTCTTCGACTCCGGCACGATGACGGCTGCCTCCGTCCAGTCGTTCCTGACCGCCAAGGGCGCGGCCTGCGTGCCGTCCGCCGGGAACACGTGCCTCAAGGACTACACCTACCAGCCACCGTCGTCGGGCCCTCAGACCAAGTCCGCGGACTCCTACTGCGCCGCCTACACCCCGGCTGCGGGTGACAACGCCGGGACTCTCATCGCCAAGGTCGCGGTCGCCTGCGGCATCAACCCGCAGGTGATCGTCGTGACGCTGCAGAAGGAGCAGGGCCTCGTCACGGCTCCCCGGGGAGGGAGCAGCGGGACCTACCAGATCGCCATGGGCTACGGCTGCCCGGACTCCGCCGCCTGCGACACGCAGTACTACGGGTTCTCCAACCAGCTGTACAACGCCGCGCACCAGTTCCAGCGCTACACGCACAACCCCACCAGCTACAACTTCCAGGTGGGGATCACCAACCAGATCCTCTACAGCCCGAACACCGCGTGCGGCCGCAAGGCGGTCGTCATCCAGAACCAGGCCACCGCCAACCTCTACGACTACACGCCCTACACGCCGAACGCCGCCGCCCTGGCTGCCGGCTACGGCACCGGCGACTCCTGCTCGTCCTACGGGAACCGGAACTTCTGGGAGTTCTTCTCCGACTGGTTCGGCTCGCCCACGCAGCGCCTGCCCATCGGCTCGGTCGACACCATCTCAGCCGCGTCCCCGACCCTGATCACCGTTGCGGGCTGGGCGCTCGACCCCGACACCACGAGCCCCATCAACGTCAACGTCATCATCGATGGCGCGCTTGCCGGGACACCGCTGGCGGACGGCTCGCGGCCGGATGTCGACGCCGCCTTCCACAAGGGCGCCAACCACGGCTTCTACGCCCAGTTCGCGTCCCAGCCCGGGACGCACCAGGTCTGCGTCTGGGCCATGGACTCGGGCGGCCACGGCCCGAACCCTGAGATCGGCTGCAAGTCCGTGACGCTCGTCAACCACGCGCCGATCGGGTCGCTCGACACGGTCACGGGCAACCCGACGTCCATCACCGTCGCAGGCTGGGCACTCGACCCGGACACGTCCGCCCCCGCCAACGTCCACGTCTACATCGACAACACCCTGGTGGGGGCGCCGGCCGCCAGCTCGCCGCGCTCGGACATCGCCCAGATCTTCGGTCTCGGCGCCGACCACGGGTTCTACCAGGTCTACCCGGCCTCGGGCGGAAGCCATCAGGTCTGCGTGTACGCGATGGACACCCTCGGCCGAGGGCCCAACCCCCTCCTCGGGTGCCGCACCGTGACCGTGAACAACCGAGCCCCGATGGCCTCGCTCGACGCATTGACAGCCACGTCGTCGTCGATCACCGTCGCCGGTTGGGCGCTCGACCCCGACACGACCGCGTCGATCAACATCCACGTCTACGTCGACGGCACGTTCGTCGACGCGCCGCTGGCCGACGGGTCGCGTCCGGACGTCGGCCGCGCCTTCGGGGACGGGGACGCGCACGGCTTCTACAAGACGTATCCCGTCGCCGCCGGAAGCCATCAGGTGTGCCTCTACGCCATGGACTCGAGCGGCCGGGGCCCCAACCCGCAGTTCGCCTGCCGCACGATCACCGTGGTGAACCAGGCACCGTTCGGCTCGGTGGACACCGCGTTCGGCTCCGCGTCCGCGATCACGGTCGCGGGCTGGGCACTCGACCCCGACACCCAGGCGTCGATCAGCGTGCGTGTCTCGGTCGACGGACAGACGGTCGGCACGGCGCCCGCCTCCGGCTCTCGGCCGGACGTCGGGCAGGCATTCGGCAAGGGCGACCTCCACGGCTTCTACCTCACCTACCCCGCCACGGCCGGGGCACATCAGGTCTGCGTCAGCGCTCTGGACTCCAGCGGCAACGGACCGGACCCGCAGATCGGCTGCCGGTCGGTCACGGTCACGGGTTGAGCTGAGAGGGTGCCGTCGCTCTCGACGGCGGGGTGGTCACCGCCGTCGAGAGTGACGCGCCACCGCTCGCTCGTACGCAGCCCGGTGGGCTAGCGCCGAGGCGTCCCAGGTGAAGGTTCCCGCGCGGGCGAGCGCCGCCGCACGCAGCTCGCGCCGACGCTCGCCGTCGCCGAGCAGAGCGAGGAGGCCCGCCGAGATGGACGCCTCGTCCGGATCCACGTAGGCGACGGCATCGCCACCGACCTCCGGCAACGACAGCTCGCGCGTCGTGAGAACGGCCGCGCCGCACGCCATCGCCTCCAGGACGGGAAGGCCGAACCCTTCACCGAGACTGGGATACGCGACCACCTCCGCCCCGCCGAGGAAGCCGGCAAGGTCCTCGAGCGGCAGGTAACCGGGGCGGATCAGGGTCAGGTGGGACGGGACCGAGTCGACGGCCGGCTGGACACCACCGTCCCAGCCGGCCCCTCCGGCAAGGACCAGGGCCGGAGCCCGATCGAGCCGATCGCTGGCCCGAACCCAGGCCCGGATCAGCGCGGGGACGTTCTTGCGAGGTTCGAGCGTGCCGAGGAAGGCCACATAGGGCTGGTCCCCAAGGCCGAGCGCCGACCTCACGCGGGCGACCTCGGCAGCCGCCGCCGGGTGGAACTGGCGCGCGTTGACGCCGTGGGGTGCCACGGTGAAGTGGTCCGCGTGGCCGCCCGCGTAGCGGAGCACCTCGTCGCGCGTCGCGGCCGAGGGGACGACGACTTCGTCAACCCTCCTCACCGCCCGGCGGATGGCGGCACGGAACACGCGTCCCTTGATCCCGAGGTGAAGCTCGGGGTGGCTGAAGAACGTCGCATCGTGAACCGTGACCACCGAGGCCTGCGCCGAGCGGATCACCGGACTGGTGTAGTGGATGCTGTGCAGCACATCGGCCCGCACCCCCCGTGCCAGGGTGGGCAACCCGGTCTGCTCCCAGGCGAACCGTGCCGGCCGACGCGCTGTGGCGCTCGGCGCCACGACGACCTCGGCACCTGGCCACTCGGCACGCCGACCGGCCTCGTCACGGCCTTGGACTACGGCGACCACGTCGACACCGGCGCGGATCAGGGCGGGCACGAGCTCGTCGACGTACCGCCCCACCCCGCCACGATCGGCAGGAACCGGGGTCGCATCGATCAGTACACGCATACCAGGCCCTCCGTCACCGGGTGGTGCACACGGAACTGCCGGGCGTCACCGGGCGAACCGTCAGGTCGGGCACGCCAGCGGGAAGGTCGAACACGAGCTCCTTCTCCTGACCGGCGGGGACGACGACGACCCGTTCCGGCGGGGCAGACGGCCCGCTGCCCAGCTCGATGCCGTACTGGGCGCCGTCCGGACCTTCGGAGCGCAACCACAACGCGTGCACGCCGCCGTCGATCCGCACGACGACGTCGCTGGTCGTCGCTCCCGCGGCCGGGACCAGGCAGCCGGTGCCGGCTGCCGGGGCCAGACCGCTCGATGCCCCGATCGTGGCCGGCGTCGACGCCGGTCCCGCACCCGGGCTGACGACCGCGACCTGGATGAAGAGGCGCGCACCGAGCTCGCCGCGGGGGCTGGTCGCGTTGGTGGGGAGCCGGTTGCGAGCGACGAAGGTACGCAGTGAGGCGACGGAGATGTCGGGGTTGTACACCGGCTCGGGCTGCACTCCCACGGTCGGGGCTCCCTGGGTGATCAGGCGCGCCGCGGACTCGATGACGTCCCGACCCCACGACTCGCGGGCGCGGTCTGCGCTCGCCTGGGTCCGCAGCAGCTGGACGTTGTGGACCGCGACGACGACGACGGCCACCACGACGGCGGCCTCGACCCAGCGCCAACGGCTCGCGGTGGCGACCGCGAGAGCGAGGGCCGGCAGACCGAGCGCGACGATGACGTACACGTAGCGGGACGAGCCGAGGTCCCCACGGCCGAGCGCGACCATGACGCAGAAGGCGAGGACACCGGCGAGTCCGGCCAGCGGAAGTGCGGCACGGTCGGCGTCCCGCCGCTGACGCACGGCGCGGACGCCGGCCCACACGCACGCGATCCCGCCGGCGACGAGCAGCACGGTCGCCACCAGGGCGGGCAGCCAGAAGGTGGCGCTGACGGCATGCCGAAGTCCGCTCCCGACGATCGAGAGCAACGCGCCGAGCGAATGGGCCGGCTTGCCTGCTTGCGTGGACACCCGGCCGCCGTTCTCGTACCAGACGAGAAACACCACCGCCGGCACGCCGCCGACGACCAACGGGCGCCAGACGCTTCGGCTGGAGATCCACACCGCCGTCGCAGCGACCACCACCATCGGGACGCCCACTCCCGAGCACATGAGCGCGCCGAGCAGCAGGAGCACCGCCCAGCCGTCGCGCGGACCGAGCCGGCGGCCATCGGTCGCGACCACCAGGGCGGCCGTCCAGCCGAGGGCGACGGCCCCGATGAACCCGATCTGGAAGGCCCACAGCAGGTTCTCGGACCCCACCCCGAGGACGCCGAAGAGGCCCGCGGTGATGGTTGCGACCGGCGCACTGACGCGGGCCCGGAGCATGACCCGCCACAGCAGGTGCGTGAGCGCAAGATGCACGAGGATGAGCACGCCGATGTAGGGCCAGTAGCTCGCCAGGCCCACCGTGTCGCGGAGCGTCACGAACACGAGGATCGGCAGCGTCGACCAGTGCTCGTTGTGCGGATGGAACAGCCCGAGCCGCGCGCCTGCGAGCCCACGATTGACGAGGAACTCCCACTCGTCGCCGAAGAACCACTGGCCCCGGTTGGCCAGCACGAGCACGACCGCCGCGGTGGCGAGCAAGATCCCGTGGGCAACGAGCCACCGGTGCCCTATCCGTTCATTCCCTGTCAAGTGAGCCCTCCGGGCCGGTCGTTGCGGTGTCGTCCGCTGCCGCCCGCGCGGCCGGCAAGGAGACCGTACCTTCGGGCGCCCGTGCGTCTCCAAGATCCGCCGCCGCAGCCAGGGTGCTGATGACGATCGCCGAGGCGGTGTCCGCGAAGGGCGCCCCCGCGTGTGCGACCCGGGGCGCCGCAGCGGACGAACCATGCCTCGATCGCGAGTAGGCGCCGAGGACGACGACGAGAGCAGCACCGGCCCCGATGGCCAGGACGATGCTCTGCTTCGCGACGTGGGCGGTCTCCATCCATGGCACCCCGGCTTCTGGGCTCAGTGGCGCATAGACGAGGAGTGTCAGCAGCCCCTGGAGCCCGACGACCATCACCGTGGCTCTCACCGATGCCATCGCACCGACACCCACGAGAATCGCGGCACCCATCAGCGTGAACGCGTACGTGCCCTGGTGCGTCAACGTCGTCCGGGGCCCGAACATGAGCAGACACCATCCGAGCACGCCTGCGCAGCACACCCCCGCGAGCCGGAGCTGCGCCTGGAGTTCGGTCGCTCGCGCCCGCCGTGCTCCCAGGAACCCGACCACCAGCACGAGCAGCAGGCCGAACGACGGGATCAGCTCGTAGAACCAGACGCCGCGCAGGAAGCGGACCACCGTGCCGATCTCGTCGCTCGCGTGAAGGGGGAACGACTGGAGGGGAAGTCCCCAGACCTGCTCGACGTTGCTCAGCTTGTTCTGCACGACATGCTCGACGCCGAGGCCGCGATATCGCTCGACGACCGCCCCCGCGGCAGACCGGGCGTCAATGGGCTGGACATCGGCGAGCATCCACTTCAGGAGCCGATCGCCAGGCGGGTCGAAGAACCGTTGGTAGAGCGTCCAGGGCAGGAGCAGCACCAGGGCCGATCCCACCGCAGCCGTGCCGACACGCAGCAGCTCGCGGCGCCTCAGCAGCTGCCACGCCGCCAGGACCGCCACCGGAAGGAGCGCAAAGGCGGCGCCGCCGTGCGACAGGTACGCCAGAGCCGCCGCAGCCGCAGCGAGCGGCAGTCGCACCACGTCACGAACCCCGTCTGTCCGGAGCACGAGCGCGACCGCCACGAGCGCCAATGCCGCGGCGAGCAGCTTGGGCCACGTGTAGAAGGAGTTCAGCAGCACCTGGCCGCACACCGCGGAACCGGCGACGATGAGCGCACGCACCGAACGCCGTTCCGTGACCACCAGCGTCACCGCCCAGACACCCAGCACCCAGGTCGACTGGAGCAACGTCCCGAGCACCTGCAGGTCCAGCTGCGCGCTCGAGTCCGGCATCCGCCACAACGTGTGCGCCAGGAAGAAGGCGCTCTGCAGCGGAGGACGATCGCTCGACAACCAGTCGCCGACATGGATCGGGGGCCCGCTGTGGCCGAACTGCTGGATGTGGCGCGCGAACAGGTAGGGCAGCTGGTTGTCCATCGGCAGCAGGTGCGAGAATCGCGACGCCGCCACCTGAGCGGAGCGGTCCTGCCCGCCGTAGAGGAAGCCCATGGCCAGCGTGAAGGCCGCCCACAGCACCGTCAGCAGCCCGGGCACACCAAGGGGCACCAACGCGCTCCTGGCGGCTTGTCGGTCGCGGCACCACACACGCGCG
>Ga0187809_10000057_pt1 | contig 83092 bp, 94 predicted proteins | sample NC_wetland_sal_i_8_FD_132415 | JGI IMG/M metagenome (GOLD analysis project Ga0187809, IMG submission 132415) | Wetland sediment microbial communities from Neuse River Estuary, North Carolina, USA - ASW_4 | ecosystem: Environmental > Aquatic > Freshwater > Wetlands > Sediment | place: USA: North... | reverse complement strand
TCGTCGTGCGGCTTGCCGGTCAGGTCGCCCAGATGGCGCTCTGCGAACCACTCACTCGTTACGATATGTTCAGCATTGTAGCCTATCTGACGGGCAATAATTGCGGCAGTGTGCAGCGCCCGCTTCTGAGGGGATGATACGATGAGCTGGATCTCCTTGCCCTTGAGCATATCGCCAACCTGTACAGCCTGGTCCATGCCGCGTTGCGTCAGGTCAACATCCAAGCCTCCGCCGGCGGTGATTCGGGCCGCATTGGCTTCGCTTTCGCCGTGCCGGACAAAGTAAATCGTCTTCATGGGAGTACTACTTTGCGAATTCTACGGCACGAGTTTCGCGGATGACGTTCACCTTGATGGTGCCTGGGTATTGCATAGTGCTTTCGATCTTCGTAGCAATATCGCGGGCGAGCTTGATGGCGCTTAAGTCATCGATCGACTGCGGTTTCACGAATACACGGACTTCGCGGCCAGCGCTGATGGCGTACGATTTTTCGATGCCGTTAAAGCTGTTGGCGACGTTCTCGAGCTCCTTCATACGCTCCACGAAGTTCTCGGCACTGATATTGCGGGCACCCGGACGCGACGCGCTGATGGCGTCAACAACGCGGATGATGAGCGCTTCAGTACTCGTCGCTTCCACATCATCGTGGTGCTGTTCGGCTGCAAGCGCGACCTCTTCCGGCGCGCCATACTTACGCAGCATTTCACCGCTGATGTGGTGATGCTTGCCTTCCATTTTGTGGGTGAGCGCCTTGCCAAGATCGTGAACCAGGGCGGCATACTTCGCGGTCTTCACGTTCGCGCCAACTTCCTCGGCGATCATGCCGGCGATGTGCGCCATCTCAGTTGAGTGCTTCAGGACGTTCTGGCCGTAGCTAGTGCGGTATTTCAGTTCACCGAGCAGATGCAAGATTTCCTTCGGAATACCGATGATACCGACTTCGCGCGCAGCGTCTTCACCGGCGCGAATGACATCTTTCTCGACATTCTTTTGCGCTTTAGCGACAACTTCTTCGATGCGGCCCGGGTGGATACGGCCGTCTTTCATCAGCATCTCAAGCGCCTGACGGGCGACTTCGCGGCGAATCGGGTCGAAGCTGCTCAGCACGATGTAGCCCGGCGTGTCGTCGACCATGATGTCGACGCCAGTCGCGCGCTGGAGCGACTGGATATTGCGACCTTCTTTACCGATGATGCGGCCTTTCATTTCTTCGTCCTCAAGCTTTACGCTGGTTACGGTGCGTTCAGCGGTCACTTCGCTGGCCATGCGCTCCATGGCAGTCGTGATGATAAGTGCAGCCTGTTCCTCAGCTTCGTCCCGAGCCTCATCCTGCATTTTGGCGATCAGGCCAGTCAGGTCGCCGCGAATATCGCGCTCCGTCATCTGCATGAGCTTTTCGGCGGCGTCCTTTTGACTCAGCTTCGCGACTTTCTCCAACTTTTCCTGCTGCTTCTTGCGGATGGCGCGAATTTCTTCTTTCAGGTCTTCGACTTCACTTTCGCTCTTGCGCAGCGATTCGGTACGTTTATCGAGCGTATCGAGCTTCTTATCCAGCGCCTCTTCGCGCTGCACGAGCCGGTTCTCAAGATCTTTCAGCTCGCGCCGGTGCGAAGCTTCCTCTTTTCGAGCTGTTTCAGCCAGCTTTGCTGCCTCCTCCCGCGCGTCGGTGACAATCCTACTTGCTTCACGTTTGGCCTTCTCAAGTTCTTTCTTAGCCTGCTCTTCGGCGGAGCCTACTTTTTGTTTTGTAAAGAGTGCTGTGCCGGCAGAACCAACACCAAGCCCCACCAAAGTGAGGACAATGGTTAGTAGTACCATGTTTGTTCCTTTCTATCGGCAGACTACGCTGTTCGTAAGGCAATCGCTATCACGTCACTAGCCTTTGGAGCGTAATCTGGAAATCAAATTGAATATTAGAAAATAAGGTTGGATCGTTGCGAAAAAGTCCGACGAATCCTGGCCCCACTATACGCTGCTTGACGATGACTGGTCAATATGGCACAGTCTCACGCTATTTTTTCTGCACCGTGATGTGGGCTTCAGCGCCGTATTCGGGCAACGCAATCTTCTCATTCTCACCATTTTGCAGTTTTTGCACGCCGTCTTGCCGCCAGTTCTCACCCATCGTACTGACGACGGGGATGTGCAAGCCATACGCCAGCGTATTGCCGACCGTCAGACCAATACGCAAACCCGTAAAGCTGCCGGGGCCTTTGAAACACACGATACCTTGTATATCCGCGAGCTTTTTACCTTGCGATTGCAAAAGTTGGTCCAGTTTCTTCAGAATTGTGTCCGAAAGTTCGCGGTGCGCATGCCACTGCTCATACGCCAGCTGCTTGTCGCTGTCAAACAGTCCGAGTTCAGCCTCCGGGTTGTCACTGCGAATCGTCAATACTTCCATTTAGCGTTCCTTCGGGATTAGGTAATCGAGCTCCGGTGGGTATGTAAATGCAAGCCGGCGCATTGTGTCGCCCGTCGCAATAAGCTTGACCGTCACCCGCTTCTCGGGCAGGACGTGCTGTACGATGTCCGACCACTCCACGGCAACCACGGCTTTTGGATCGTCGATTATTTCCGCCAGTTCAGCGGTCATAATGCCCGGTTCGTGCAACCGGTAAAAATCGAAGTGATAGAGCGTCAGTTTATCCGCATGATATTCACGGCTAATCGTAAACGTCGGACTGGCGACGTGATCACTGCTGCCCATGCCGCGAGCCAGGCCGCGCACGAACGCCGTCTTACCGCCGCCGAGGTCACTCACCAGTTCAATTACCTCTCCGCCTTTCAGCCGTTTGCCGACAAGCGCTGCCAACGCTTCAGTGCCTTCCAGACTCGTTGATTCAGTACTCCACGTATTCATTACTCCAGTAATACTACCGCGAGAAGTGACACAGGGCAACTAGTGGCGCAGAGAATAGGTCGTGAGCCGTTCCGTGCAGCTCATGCAATTAAGCGTTATACTGATGGTATGTTGCAGCTAAGTAACGTTTTTCAGAATCGACCAATTTTAAGTCTGCGCACCGGTACTACGATAGCAACTGCTACCGCGCCGATAATTAACCCGAATAATTTGAAAATTGAAGGCTTCTATTGTATCGACCGCTTCGACAAAAAGCAGCTCATTCTACTCGGACAGGATATCCGCGATGTCATAACGCAAGGCATCGTGGTGAATGACCATGACGTCCTCACCGAGCCGGAGGAGCTTGTGCGCCTCAAAAAAATATTGGAGCTCAACTTTGCGCTGATCGGCAAGCCGGTCGAGACGGTTAGCAAACACAAGATCGGTAAGGTCGGCGACTACGCAGTCGAGGTTTCCAGCATGTACATCCAGAAATTGTATGTATCGCAATCAGTACTCAAAAGCCTGACAGCCGGCAGTTTGAGTGTCGACCGCACTCAGATTAATGAAATCACCAACCGCCGCATCATTATTAATGATCTCGAGGGCAAAGTTCCTGCGCACGCCCCTGCCGCTGCATAGCTGACATATCTTTGCTAAAAAATACGAAAGAAATATTAATGCAGCGTATAATTCGTACCCTATTCCGCGCAGGCCGTGCTCGCCAACTACTGTTTACGGGGGCATTCTGCCTTATGGGGATCGTGGGCCTACTGATTGTCCATGCGGCACCAAGCCCGGGCGTCGTTGTGTCGGCGTCTTCCGGCCATATTACTGGCAATGCTGCCGTTGTCGCTGACGGATCGGCCGGTAAGGTAGTACGATTTAGCGGCAGTAGCGCCGGTGCAACAACTACAGGCATTGTCGCTGCCGGAGATTCAAAAGCCAATTGTGTTGCTATAGCAGGCGGCACCGACGGAGAAGTGAGCCAGGCGAATCTCGCAGCTACCGAAAAGGCGACCGGGATGACATACAACTGCCTGGAGACGTTCGCCAACCCGTCACCCGCCTGGAACGACTGGATAGCACCCTGGCAATTCACGAACGACCCAAGCCCTAATGACAGTGTCAGTTGGGAGCATTGGCTTGCGACCGGGCATCAAATGATTCTGGGCGTAGATCTTATTCCGCAGTCAGCGGGAAATGTGAGCGATCCATTGACTTGGGAGCAATCGTGTGACGCCGGAGATTACAATAGCTACGCCACGCAGCTCGCTAAAAATCTCGTTTCCTATGGCGCTGGTAGTATCATCATCCGCCTTGGCATTGAGGCTAACGGAAGTTGGGAGTCCGACTTTGTGGGTACGACGAGCACCGAGATGAGCGACTGGGCGCATTGCTACGACACTGAAGTTAAGGCCATGCGCTCAGTGCCCGGGGCCAAGTTCTTGTTTGTCTGGAATCCGAATATCTGTACGCTAGACCTGCCGCTCAGCGACTGGTACCCGGGCAATTCCTACGTGGATATCATCGGAGCGGATGCTTACGACAACGATTGCCACGATTCGTCACTTACGACGGTTTCACAGGAAGGCTGGCAAGCGTACTATACGGATAGTGCCAGCGCGCCCGGCGCCGGCTTCCCAAGCCTTGCCAACATAGTAGCTTTCGCGAAGACCAACAATAAGCCGATGAGCTTCCCTGAATGGGGGCTTTCTCAGGGCGGCCCTGATGACAATGTCTACGTCACCGACATGGGACAACTATTTAAAAACAACGACTTCTCGTTTGAGTGCTACTTCGATGATGGGAATGATGGCATCGCTCAGCTCGGCACATCCATACCGAATGCTACTGCCGCATATACGAAAGCATTTAAATAGCTGGCAATTTGGGGCGCACCTTACGTTGTGTGCGCATTATGTGTAAGTAGATTCGTCGATAACCGCCTTAATATCGTCGTAGCCGAAACCCTGGCGGGCGAGATATTGCATGAGCTTGAGTTTATCGGGGTAACGGGAGCGTTTCTTGGCGATGAGTTCGCGCAAGGCAGTACGTTCGTCAGTTTCGTCTGCTGCGAGCACCTGGCCGATCACCTCAGTGTTGACGTGCTTAGCTCGTAATTCTTGTTGTAATTTACGCTTCGATGTAGGGCGGAGCAGGCGTCGGTTTTCGATCCAAGCTCGGGAGAAGTTCACATCGTCTACCATTCTCATATTACGTAACTTGCTAAGTATTTGATCGGCAAGGGCAGGGGGTGCGCTTTTACGCTGCAGGTAGCTACGGATTTCCCACTCGCTGCGCGGGCGTATCGCCACATAACGCAGTGCCTGGCCATACAGCTTATCGTCGCTGGACACCTGCTTCAGCCGTTTTACCTCCGCCGCATCCAGCCCCTGGCCTACATGCAGCTTCTCCTCGAGCAACGCCGTATCGCTCAAGGAGAATGTGTACTTGCCGTCAACAAAAATAGAAAAGCGGCCCGGAACTTTGACCTGCGCCTTTATTTCCGTAATCTTCATCCGGCCAGCTGTTTAAGCTCCATGACGAGTTCGGTGAAGTAGGCCTTGTCGTGCGGGATTATCCTGGCTCCGGCGATCTTGCCAGCTATAAGATGCTCAAGCGTCCTGAAGCTGACCCAGCCTACTGATTTAACTTCCTTCTTCTCTAATTCAAAAGTATCCCTGCCGGTCAGATCGTAGCCGTATACCCACTGGATTTCGTTTTCGGTAATGTTCGCCGGCCCGTATCGAAGCTCCTGGCGGTGGACGAAGAGAAGTTCTACATCCTTCTGGTCTATATCGATGCCGAGTTCTTCTTTCGTTTCGCGCAGCGCGGATTCCAACGGCGTTTCTCCGAAATCGATATGCCCTGCCGCCGCAGCATCAAGGTATCCCGGCCAGGTCTTGATATCGTCCGCGCGCTTTTGCAATAGAACCTGCATTTCTCCGTCGCGCATCCGCCATACCCACATATCAGCCGAACCGTGCAGTGCGCCGGCGGCACACTGCTGTTTCGTCAACCCCTTGTCAGTGAGCGGTTCACCTTCTTCGTTGTAGCCTTGCCAGAGTTCGCGAGCTGCAGACATTATTTCCAGATCCTTTGCTTATTTTTCTCTTCTTTGTTTCGGAATGCCTGCTCCAAGTCTATATCAAACATATTGCACAAGCCAAGCAGCACGATAAGTAAATCCGCTGCTTCGTCACCCAGTTCTGATGAATGTGTGTCGTCCGCGAATTTCATGCCCACGACTTTCCGGGCGGCACGTGCGAACTCACCCGCTTCTTCAAGCAGAAGCATGAACCGCTTTGGCGCATCGGCCAATGCATCGCTATGGCCGCGCTCCTTCATAGCGGCTACGACATACGCCTGCAGGTCCGCGAGTGTCGGGTTTTCTTTGAGCGATAAATTGCTCATGTAGCTACCCCAGCAGCTTTGAGTGCATTTCGTAAACAATCGGCCATCGGGCCGGTCGTCGGAAGCGTGGGAATATCTTCAATGGCGGTCCATACAAACTGATCATGTTCAGGCGACAAGGTGACGTCGCCGTCTGCCTCTACTAAAAAGTTGAACTGGCGGACTTTGGGCTTTTTCGGCGTCGTGTAGTCGAAACCCAGAAACATGCCGAGTATACTTCGCAGCTTGAGGCCGGTTTCCTCAAGCAGTTCTCGCTCTACTGCCTGCATGAACGTTTCGTCAGGTTCGACACCGCCGCCTGGCAGCTCAAACATACCTCCTGGGAAATCGTCCGGCGCTCTGCGAACTGCGAGCACCTTACTATACCTAACGACTGCGACGCCAGTAGAAAGATGGGTAATGCCGTCAGCAGAAGCCCGCCCTCTGAGTTCTTTCTCAGGGATTATGTAATCTGCCATGCTGTACTTTATTCTTTCGTGGCTTCGGCGCGGACTTTTTTGGCAACTTCTTCCATCACTTTCGGATTATCTTCGAGATATTTCTTGGCTGCTTCGCGGCCTTGGGCGATTTTGGCATCGCCGTATGCGAACCATGCGCCGGATTTTTCAACAATATTGTGCGCGACAGCCAAGTCGAGGATATCACCAGAGGCACTGATGCCTTGGTTGTACATGATGTCGAACTCAGCTTGGCGGAACGGGGGCGCAATTTTGTTCTTGACCACTTTCACGCGGGCGCGATTGCCAATGACTTCTTCACCTTGTTTGATCTGGCTGATACGGCGAATGTCCATACGAACCGATGCGTAGAATTTGAGTGCGTTACCACCCGTGGTCGTTTCGGGGTTACCAAACATGACGCCGATCTTCATACGCAGCTGGTTGATAAAGATAACTGTCGCGTGACTGCGGCTGATGACGCCAGTAAGTTTGCGCAGCGCCTGGCTCATGAGTCGTGCTTGCAGACCCATTTGTGCCTCACCCATCTCGCCCTCGATTTCAGCGCGCGGTACGAGAGCAGCCACAGAGTCGACGACAATCAGGTCGACCGCATTGGAACGAACTAATGTCTCGGTAATTTCGAGCGCCTGCTCACCATTGTCCGGCTGGGAAAGCAGCAAATTGTCGACATCCACGCCGATACGCTTAGCATACGATGGATCAAGCGCGTGCTCGGCGTCGATGAACGCGGCAGTGCCGCCAGCCTTCTGCACTTCCGCGATCGCGTGTAAGGTAAGCGTTGTCTTACCTGAGCTTTCCGGCCCGTAAATTTCTATTACGCGGCCTTTCGGGATACCGCCGCCAAGCGCCAAATCCAAGCTCAAACTGCCAGTCGGCCAGCACTCAACCTGCTGATGCGTCGCCTCGCCTAGCTTCATAATCGAACCTTTGCCGAATTGCTTCTCGATCTGGTCTAGCGCCAGTCCAAGTGCCTTGTTTTTACCTTCAGTAGCGCCGGTGTCTTTCGCCTCTTTGGTCGCCTTCGTTTTTGCGTCTGCCATATTAAAAACCCTCCGTCAAAATTAGAATAAGTCTCAAAGCCTCCACCGCTTTTACTTACTTATAGTATAACAAATCCGGGCTTTCTGTTCTATCGTGTTTACGGTAGAATGAAAGCAATAAGCATTTTCTAATGGCTTGAAGAGGGTGGACCGTTGCAGATAAAAATGCATAAATCAAAAGAGGAAGCGCAGGAAGCTGCGGTCGATAAGACCGTGTCCGCTCTGATCGAGAAAGCTTTGGCCCGCAGCGCGACCGACATACATATCGAGCCTCGCGCAAACAGCATTGTGGTGCGTTTTCGCGTGGACGGCTGGCTGCAGGAAACAGCGAAACTGCCCCTGCCGGCTCTTACTGCACTGGTACGAAATTTGAAAAAACGTGCCGATCTGGATGTCGAAGCGCACAATACGCCCCAGAACGGCAGGTTCCAGTTCGACTCTGAACAGCTAAGAACAGAGGTCCGTGTCGCAATTATGCCGACGGTTACCGGAGAGAAAATTGCACTACATCTGGCGCGCTATCTGAGCGAACCGGCGACGCTTGCATCACTCGGATACTGGGGCGACGCGCTGAACCGCGTCGAAACTGCCGTCGCCGAGCCCCATGGTTTAATTATTGTCTCCAGTCTGGACCGCACCGGCGTCAATATGAGCCTGCTCGGGGTGCTTCACCTGCTTAATAATCCCGCGCTTAACATCGCCACGCTCGAGGATCCTATCGAACACCAAATCGCTGGCATCAGTCAGACCCAGGTGAGCGCTGCGGCCGGCATTAGCTTTAGTACCGGCCTCCAGGCGCTGCTTCATCAGGACCCAAATGTTGTTATGGTCAGCGATTTACACGAGGCCGATACTGTTCGCGTCGCAATACATGCTGCGCTGAACGGCCGGCTCATTATGGGCGGTCTGCACGCAGCTGATGCGGCGCATGGCGCAGCGCATTTGTTACACATGCATGTCGAACCATTTTTGGTAGCATCAAGTTTGCGCCTCAGCATCGGACAGCGCTTCGTGCGCAGACTCTGCCCCTCCTGCCGACAGGCTTACACGCCAGACGAATCAGCGCGCAAAGATCTGCGAACACTACTCAGGGCAACCGGAATTACATCAGTGAAGGCATTGCACGAGCTTGAGCAAACCGCAGCAAAACACGGGCTGAATGGAGACGATGCGCCGCACCTGAATACCACCGAAAAAACGATTACGCGCTTATACCGTGCCAATACGGAAGGCTGCCCGCACTGCCGCTTTAGTGGCTACAGCGGTCGTTTAGGCATCTGTGAGGTTTTGGTCACTTCCGATACCATGAAGAAGCGGATTGCCGAGAACGGTGACGCGAGCACAATTCGCAAAGTTGCCGTCCAAGAAGGCATGATTCCATTGCAGCTCGACGGCCTAGTCAAAGCTTTGCGCGGCCTGACGAGCGTGGAAGAAATATTGCCGCTTGCGCTAGCCTCTTGAATCGCAGCACATGCGTTATAATTAAACCACCATGCGAAGACTTGCAGCACGCGGCGTCACAACCATCGAGCTACTCATTCTATTGATAATTGTCGGTGTTCTGGCGGGTCTCATTGTTTCGACGCACGCCGGTATCGCTGAGAAAGAGCGCAACACCGAACGCCAACGTGATATCGGCGAACTGCGTGACGAACTCGAAGCATACTACACCCAGTACAACAAATATCCGACCCTCGCACAGGTAAACGACCCGGATTGGCGTGCGGTCAATATGAAGGGCCTCGCCCGTGAAGTATTACGCGATCCAAGCAGCAAAACATATACGCTAGCCGCCAATCCCGCTAAACATACCTACGCATATAAGGTCACTTCCGCGAGCGGCAAACCGTGCGACGACGTCAAAGTTGTCTGCACGCAATACACGCTAACCGCCACGTTTGAGGGCGGCGGCACGTATGTCAAAACAAGCTTGGACTAAGCAGATCGCGCACGATCAACCCGATGTCCCGATTCGGAGGGAGCGGTAATTACGAGGGCTGGTTGAACGAAGTAGTGGTTGCGAGTGGACGGTTCGCGGTCACTGTTTCTTCCGGTTTATTGGCGATATACGCCTCGTGCGCTTCGATAACTTTGCGGGCGTAGTCATTCGGGTTCGGACAGAAGGAGAAAAAGAACTTGCCGCGGGCGCCCGCCGATTCCGCACGCAACGTGCCGAAGCCGAACATCGACTGCAGCATGCCGTTCTGGTCTACGGTCACATCTTCCAGATTAGCAAGCGACAGTTGGCTCGTCTCCTTACTAAAAAGTCCCGTCTGGGTAATTTGTGTAATACTATCACTCGTCACGATCCAACGATTCGCGTTGTAAATTGATGCGTTGACATAGGCAAAAAGCATAATCAGTGCCACGAGGATAAGGGCGCCGACCACTGCAGCCAGCTTCGTCTGTTGCGTTACGCCGGTCAATAATGTGGGTACTGCTACTGCCGCGCCGAGCACAAAGACTGCCAAGATACCGGAAGAAATATACATACTGACCAATCCGAACGGATGACGCTTGATCTGACAAATGACGCGCTCACCCGGCTGCATTACAACAAATTTATGAATATCCGACCCGTCGGATTGTGGTTGCTGTTGCGCGGGCATTGGATTAGTCGTCGGTTCCATGGCCTCTTATTATACACCTTAGAGTAAAGTAGGCTGACTGTCTGTTTGGATTGGCGAACGGCCCAGGTGCTTGTATGTTTTAAGGGTCACTTTGCGGCCACGGGGCGTACGTTCTAGCAAACCAATCTGCATGAGATACGGTTCGATAAAATCTTCCAGCGTGCCGCGCTCTTCAGCCGTAAGCGCCGCCAACGTTTCGATACCGACCGGCCCGCCATTATAATGTTCGATAATCTTTTCAAGCAGCATGCGGTCGGCCGGGTCGAGGCCGAGGTCATCTATTTCGAGCAACTCCAGCGCTTTGTGACTGATAGCCGCATCAATAATCCCGTCGCCGTTCACGTCGGCATAGTCGCGCACACGTTTTAGCAAACGGTTTGCGATGCGTGGTGTCAGTCGTGCACGGCGTGCCAGTTCCTGAGCTGCAGCTTTCTCTATTTTTACGTTCAGAATACTCGCTGCGCGTTCAATGATTTGCTGTACTTCGTCCGGCGTATAAAATTCCAGCCGGTGAATCAGCCCGAACCGGTCGCGCAGCGGTGCCGCCAACGCGCCTGTGCGCGTCGTCGCGCCGATAATCGTGAACTTCGACAAATCGAGCCGCAAGCTTCGGGCCGATGGGCCTTTTCCGAGCATGATGTCGAGCTTGAAGTCTTCCATCGCGCTGTACAAAACTTCCTCGACTGTCCGCGGCAATCGATGGATTTCGTCGACAAACAGAATGTCGCCGTCTTGCAAGTTCGTGAGCAAGCTGGCCAAATCTCCTGCCCGCTCCACTGCCGGCCCACTAGTAATGCGGATGTTCGCGCCCATTTCGTTGGCAATCACGCTTGCCATGGTCGTCTTGCCGAGCCCGGGCGGCCCGTACAACAAGATATGGTCGATCGGCTCGCCGCGCTTCTTGGCCGCCGCTATCGCCAGTTGCAAATTCTTTTTCAGCCGCTCTTGTCCAATGTAATTCGCAAAATCTTTCGGCCTTAAGCTATTTTCTAGCTCAACTTCCTGCTGGTCCTCTACATCCGCACCCGTGTTCACAATTCGATCAATCATAACCTTACTATACTGTCACGTTTCATAGTCGACGTCCAACCCTACCTCTGTTGCGAATGCCGGCGCAAGTTGCATGACCTGATCACTCGATACAGTAACACCTTTCAGCCCGAGCACGCCTTTGATAGCCGCGAGATTCTCACCGCGCATATCCACGGCAACGCATGTCGCTTTATCAAAGTTAGTTCCTTCGAAGTCGCATCCCGAGAATGAAACATGTGAAAGCTTCGCGCCGCTCAAGTCGGCATGTTTCAATACACAATTAACAAACTTCACTCGCTTTAATACCGCAAAGCGTAGGCCTGCTTCATCGAACTTTACATTCTCGAATATGCAATCCTCCAATAGCGCAGCGCCTAAGTCAGCTCCCGTAAATCGGCCGTTCTCGCAGACGACCCTTAGCCACGCGGCTTCGGGTGCACGCATACCCGCCGCATCTAGTCTATGCAAACGCGTATCACTTATCTGCATCCTATCAAGTGCCGCAGACTCAAAATGTACTGCCGATATTACGCAACCTTCAACTTCAAGTCGCCGTACCTTGGTAAAGTCACCCTCTTCTATCGAATAATCATTCAACTCCAGATCGTCCATAATCAAGCCTGACCACTCATCCAACAGAGGCAACACTTTCGGAGCGACAGGTTGTGCGACGACGTGCATAATTACTTCTTGAGAGCTAGCCGTATGCGCTCTTCGGTTGGTAATGCCGTGTCAACGTTCTGCAGCGCTTTACTCGCATCCTGTGGCGAGTAGCCGAGACTAACGAGAGCTTCAACTGCTTCGTCTTTCATAAGCAAGCCTTCGCCCTGCAGGAGGCCGGTCGCGGAAAGCTCCACGCCTTCCAAGCCGACTTTGTCTTTGAGCTCGACGACGATGCGCTCGGCCACACGCTTGCCGACACCGTTCGCGCGCTGGATGAACTTGACGTCGCCACCGGCAATCGCAGTACGGACATGGTCGATATTGCCGATACTTAAGACACTGAGCGCCATCTTCGGACCGATACCATTGACGCCGAGCAGCTGCTCAAATAAGCGTTTGGTATCCAGCGTAAGAAACCCAAACAAATCATGTGAGGCTTCGCGGATATGTTCGTAGACATATAGCTTAACATTTTGCCCTTGCCCTAGTCCGCCGTAGTCTTCATTCGTTACAAATAGGCCGTAGCCGACACCCTGTACATCAAGCACCACGATATCCAATAGTTTTTCGGCTACCACGCCAGTAAGAGTCGCAATCATCACCTTTTAGTATAGCAGCTCGGTATGTAGATATAACGCCCCTGGTCAAGGAGCTTTATATGCATCAATGAGCTGGCTTGAGCTACTGCTGTGACGGAAATGCACTTGGACTAGCCGGCGGTGTTTCATCGTCGGCAGGCGGTGTTGGTGATACGTCCGAGCCCGGTACTGGCGGCATTGGAGCGTCAGTTGGCGTGTTCGCAGCCGGAGCGGGGGCAGACGGTGTTGGCTCAGCAGGCGGCTCGGGCGCTGAACTGAAACCCGGAGCTACCGGTGACGGTGCGGCTGGCTGGTCTACCGTGGGCTGCGTCGGCTGTAATGACGGTTGGGCTACATCCGTATACGGAGCCGGCGGTACTGGCGACTGGCTGACATCTGGCGCAGGTGGAGTTGGGACTTGCGCGGGTTCAGCCGGCTGCTGGCCAAGCGGATTTGTATTTTGTTGATCATCTGCTGGAGGCATGGTCATTCTCCTGTTAGTGCTAATGGTTATTACTCTAACACAACATACGCCTCATCCCAAGCGAGCGGTCATCGAATGACAGATGGCGGCAGCCAACGCGTCGGCACAGTCGTCCGGCTTTGGCTGCTCTTTGAGCTGTAGAATGACGCGTACCATTTCCTGCATTTGCTTCTTGTCGGCGCGACCATAGCCAGTCAGTGCCTGCTTGATTTGCAGCGGCGTGTATTCAAAAAGTTGCAAACCGGCCTGCTGTCCGCACAATAGCACCACGCCGCGAGCCTGCGCCACGCTCATAGCAGTCGTCACGTTTTGTGCGAAGAACAACTTCTCGACCGACATGATCCGCGGCTTCGTTTCGGCAATAATGTCCGTCAATTCCTCATAAATCGTCGCAAGCCGTATGGCGTCGTCCTGCTTAATCGGCGTCCGGATCACGCCCGCATCGACCATCTGCGCTTTGCCGCCGCTTGCTTCGATAATCCCGAATCCTAAAATCCCAGTCCCCGGATCAATCCCCAATATTCGCATATTGAATAGTATAAAATAGTCTCGTGACCAATAGCGACTTTCAGTTTTATAGCAAGGCCGAGTATTACCGCGATGTGACCGGCCGCGTAACTCAAACGAAAAAAGGCGATGCGATAGCACTCGCAACCATGAACTTCGACCCGAAGTACGAAGAAGTCGGCGTTTTGATGACGGCACTGTGCGATGCGGCCGGGCGGGGCGTACGCGTGACGCTGATGATCGATGCCTACAATTTCCTGATGAACGAGCACAAAATTGTCGGACCACTATGGTTTACGAAAGACATTCCACGATATGTGCCGGCATCGTACCGCAAGAAACTCAGCTCGCTCAAACAGCTCGAAACCAGTGGCGGCCGTTACATTATCACTAACATCCCCACTCGGCCATTTGGCGTACCATTTGGCGGCCGGTCGCACATTAAATTTGCTGTGGTTAATGACTACGTGTATATCGGCGGCTGCAACTTGAATATTGTCAGTGTCGATACGATGGTCGGCTGGCAAGATCAGACAACGGCTGACTGGCTGAGAGACTTCACAGACAAAGTCGATGATATGAAGAATGTCAGGCTCGTGCTTAACGACACGGACGTCGCCCGGTCTCTCGACGCGCAGACTGAACTGCTCATTGACGCCGGCGTACCGCATCAATCGGTTATTTACGACAAGGCATTGGAACTCATCGACCAAGCAGAGAAATCCATATACATAACCTGCCAGTTCTTTCCGAACTCTACCACGACACGCCACTTGGCAAAGGCACACCAGCGCGGTTTGGATGTCACAGTTATCTTCAATCACCCGTGGCAACATAGAACGCATTATCCTTTGCAACAAGCAGTTGTCTGGCGCGAACGAGCACGGACACCGGCGGTGTTTTTCTCGAACCAGCTTTCACGTTCGCACTTGTATTTGCACGCTAAATTAATCGCTACCGAAAAAGGCGCTATTGTCGGCAGCCACAACTATGTGCCCACCGGTGTAAATCTCGGCACGGCCGAAATAGCACTACTGCGGCATGATCCAGAATTCGCAGTCCAAGCTATACGGGCGATCAAAGATCAGATTACCGTGTAGCCGCGCGCACGATATCGCGCCAATCATGGCTGCCGGTGTATTCAAGCGCATTGAGCTTTGATAACGGATACCACTCGGGCATGTCGGCATATATCTTCTCGCCTTCATCGAACCCGTCTATTGAAAAATCTCCACCCGTAAAATCGCAAACGAAGTACAGCAGCATTGTTTGACAGAATGCCCTGTCCTCGTCCGTATAGGGGAATTTGAAGAACTGAGATGCCATCGAGACAAGCCGTGGGTTCGCCGCCTCAATACCGGTCTCTTCTTTTATTTCACGGATAACTGCCGCTTCGGGCATTTCGCCCAACTCGATGCCGCCGCCCGGCAAGTTGTATCGCCCGAATTGTTTTGCGACCAATAGCGCACCATCCTTTACGACTATACCGTACGCCGACGGTCGCCATCGGAGCTTGCTCGCCGACACCTGGTGCTCATTGCCGTCGATGTCAACGCAAGCCACGATTTGTGCTGCAGTGCTCATGCCAGCAGGCTTTCGTCGATATCAAAATTGACGTGCGTGTTGGTGACATCGTCGCATTCTTCAAGCGCGTCCATCAGGCGCATGATTTTGCCGGCCGTGTCTTTGTCGGTAATTTCGACTGTGTTGTTCGGTACGTACGTAAGTTCGGCTTCAGTAATTTCGAGACCCGCATTTTTCAGCGCATCACGGACTTTGGCGAGTTCGGTCGGGTCGGTGTAAATGACCGACTCGTCGCCCTCGTCCTGCACGTCGTCGGCGCCAGCATCAAGCGCTTGCATCAGCACTTCGTCGCCACCACCCTTCACGCGGATCATGCCTTTGCGGTCAAATTGGAACGCGACCGCCCCCTTCTCGGCAATGTTGCCGCCGTGCTTGCTGAACGCCAGACGAACTATCGGGTATGTGCGGTTGATATTATCAGTCGCAACCTCCACGAGAATCGCCACGCCGCCTGGGCCGTAGCCTTCGTACAAAACTTCTTGCAGCTGCGCGGCGTTCTTGTCTTTGATACGGTCGATCGCACGCTGAATGTTTGCCGCCGGCATGTTGGCAGCTTTCGCGCGGTCAATAGCCAGCCGCAGCGCAAAGTTCATATCCGGATCGGTGCCAGCGCGAGCCGCAATGGCGATGTTGTTGCCGAGTTTGGTAAATACCGCACCGCGAGCCGCGTCTTTTGCGCCCTTCTCACGTTTAATCGTCGACCATTTTGAGTGTCCGCTCATGCTCGCTCCTTTTCGTAATTCCTTATCTGTTATTATACCATGCGTGGCCCTGAAGTTTAAGCGTAGCCACCGAGCGCTGGTCGTATGTGCCGCTGCTCTACTCGGAATAACTGGTACTGATTGAGCGCACAACGCCAGCCGACAATTGTGGGGGCACACATTCGCCAAGGTATTCTGGCAAACCGCGCGCAGCAAATTGATAGTCAAAAACCGGAAATCCCTGACCGGTTACAGCAGAGAACAATTCGCAAGCGGCCTGGGCAACTGCTTCAATAATAGCAAAGCCTACAGCCCACGGCCCGATGGGATGCAGTTCGGCAGCACTACTTTGGACAGGCCGAGACGGGCGGCATCTTGGCATGACACGCCTTGCTCAGTAGCGAGTACGTCTTTGTACGCACCATCTTGGTAGACATAGTAATGACTCGCGCCCGGACCAGCGTTGCCGCAAACCCCTTGCTCAACAACAGCCTGCTGGTCGCCATCAAAGGCCTCGAGCGACACAGCCCTGTATTGTCCGGGTTTGCAGCCTCGGCTCGCTAACTGCTTTACAAATTGGTCAAGCCCGGGCGGCGGCGTCCCGTATTCGTATACATAGTCGCTGGCAGTAAGCTTGTTCGTGTCAGCCGGTTTTACGAAAGGCAGATTTACTAAGCCGCTCATACCGTTGTTGAGCATGTGGAGATTCATCGAAAGCTTCGTGATCGGATGCTGCCCGTCATAAAATGCAAGGCTGCCATCGGATTGGGTCGAAGATGTGTCGAGCAACATGCCTTTCGTGGTCACGGTAATCGTGGAATCAAAATCCTTCTGATACGTCGCCAACGGGATAAGTTTTAGTTTGTTCCCATTTGAGACTAAGCGGGAAACAACAGTTACGTCTTTGGGGTCGTGGGTGTCGACACCGGAAGCATAGAACAGATCGCTGCTTTGATTGTAGAAAACTCTGGCCTGCGGATCTAAGTTTTGGTATACGGCAGATGTATCGATGTTCTGAACGCTTCCGTCGGTACTGGAAATTGCCGCCAATGTTTCAGGCTCGCCGGTAGGCTCGTTGCCGTATGCTATGATCCGACCACTCCTGGTGACCGTGGGGTAGTAAAACCCGACCGAGTCTTTGGGGTTAGTCAACATGCGTGTTTTGCCGGTGTTTACATTGTATACATACAGCCGAGACGGACCGAACTGCCCGTCGCTGCCTTGCGTCCGCAGATCGTACACCAGCGACTCCGAGTCGGGAAGCCAGGCGTAGTCATACCCGTCCTGTGTCGACGGTTCACTGGGCAACTGCTTAATAAGCTCAAAATTCTTGTCCACGACATAGAAATGCTGGGTTTCATTCGGAGTTGTGATGCTATTCGCGAACGAGCTGAACAGTATTTTGCTGCCATCGGGGCTGACGTTAAACATATCGGGTGCGCCCAGATAGTGCGGGATCTCGTACTTAGTAACGGCATGTGTGTCGACGTTTTCGCACAGTATGGCATTCAGCGCCCCAACGCCGCACACATATTTGTCTTTGCCCACTAGATAGCTCGATTGAGCCGCGGTCGCAGTGTCAGCTTCCGGCGCTCGGGTTGGACGATGTATATATAACACTGCCAGCGTAGCGCAAATCACCAGCGCTACTGCAAGGAACGGAAGTGCCGCAAACGGCCACCACTTCCTGCTGGGCTCGCTTGCGGGAAAATCTGATCCAAGCTGCGGTATGGGTGCCCGGCTTTTTGACACACCAATAGACTCCGGTGTCTCATGAGCACCGTTGTGGGAATTATTGTGATGCCCCATACGCAAAACTATAGCATAAGCATTGGTGCCGCGCGCGAAAATCGACGTCTGCAAAAGCAGCCTATGTATCGGATCGGGAGATGTTAATCATCCAATTGATGCCGAATTTATCCTCCAGCCAACCGAATGTATCGCCCCACGATTCCTGCTTGAGCGTTTGCTTGACTTTGCCGCCCTCGCTCAGCATCTCGAACGCTTTACTCAGCCGCTCGCTGTCGCTGCCGCTCAGGGCGACGGCGAAGTTGTCGCCCACCGTCGGCGGATATTCAGCCATACCGTCCGTGCCCATAATCATTGCGCCATCGGATTCGAGCACGCCGTGCATAATGCTTTCACCAGCCTCTGCCGGCTTCGGCGCGCCATCCGGGTTGAACGTCAGTAGGGTGAGTTTGCCGCCAAGCGCCTTGTGATAAAACTCGAAAGCTTCGCGCGCCTGCCCTTTAAAGTTAATGTACGGATTTGCGGATAGTTGGCCCATGAGACATTCCCTCTATTATTCGTGCCCAAATTATCCCATGCCGCACTATAAAAAAACAATGAAGATGCTTGCAGCTAGTCACCGATATTTGCAATAAACAAACGATTTGTTCGGATGTCTTATCCGAAAAATACACGTCGGCTGGTTGGCAGTCTGGTCTGCGTTCGCTTTCATTCGGGGCCGCAGCCGCGCCCTGAGTAAAGCGTGAATTGTATTCGCCGAAACACGGTACAAAGGATAAGCTAGCAGAAACTGCCAAGGTAAGGCGATAACACGCCAGAAGTTCAGCCCTCCGTGCGCTATAATCCAACTATGACATATGTAGCCCTGCTCCGCGGCGTCAACGTCGGTGGCAACAACAAAGTCGAGATGGCGAAGTTGAAGTCAACGTTCGAGGGGCTGGGATTTGGGAACGTCAAAACATTCATCGCCTCGGGCAATGTGGTTTTTCGTACGAACGGGGCGGACAAAGCCGTACTCGCAAAAGCAATAGAAGCGGCCATCGAAAAGGATTTCGGGTTTCATGTCGATGTACTGCTGCATGATCTATCCACCATTGGAACCCTCGTCAAGGAGCTGCCGGACGATTGGGTAGAAGATAAGATTACTCGGTGCTATGTGATGTTCCTGTGGAATGAAGTAGACAATCCGAGGGTGCTTGAGCAGCTGCCGCACAGCCCAGACATCGAAGATATGAAGTACGTTCCAGGCGCGGTAGTCTGGCACATCAAGCGAATGAATATCACCAAAAGCCGCGTGCTCAAAATCATCGGCACGCCGTTTTACAAGCAGCTGACTATGCGCAATGTGAACACCGTCCGCAAACTATACGACCTAATGCTCGCCGCCGATAAAGCGTAATGGGGCTCACAGCGCGCCCAGACATCAAGGGCTACCATGAAGCTTGATGTTATACTATAAACAACAAAGGAGCAGCGTCATGAAGCATGTCGACAGAGTAAAAGTAGTCAACCAAGGACCACTCGGATTCGTATTTTTTATAGCCTGGATTGGGTCAATCGTATATTTCGTACATATGTCGCATGGTTTTTGGGGCTTCATATTAGCCTTACTAAAATCCATCGTATGGCCGGCATACGTAGTCTACCACGCGCTCGTGCTACTGCACGCTTAGGGGGAAATCTTTACGATTTAGCCGGTTCGTATTCCAGCACAACCGTGCCTGAGCTGAACTGTTTGCTGCCAATAAGTCTGTAGTTCGCTTTCGGTGCCCCGTCGAATAGGCGCTTGCCAGCCCCAAGCACCACCGGGTGAATCATCAAGCAGAGTTTGTCGACTAGCTTCCGCTCCATGAGTGCACGAACTAGCATGCCGCTGCCGGCTACCAAAATATCTCTGCCGTCTTGCTGTTTCAGTTCGTTGACGGCTTCGGTCAAATCGCCCTTCAATACGTGCGAATTATTCCACGTCAGGTCTGAATCCTGCAATGTGGTGGATACAATATACTTCGGCATACTGTTTATTTTCTCGCCGAACTCGCCAGCGCTTTTCATGCTCGGCCAGGCTTTGGCGAAACCTTCGTATGTCACACGCCCGAGCAGTGATGCGTCGGCAGCCATCAGTTCCTCGTATTTGTATTTCTGGTATTCATCGCTTGCGAACTGCATACTCCAACCGCCATATTTGAAGCCTTCGGCACCGCCCGGATCTTCGAACACGCCGTCCATTGTCACGAATTCTGATACAACTACCTTCCGCATTATTGTTCCTTGCCCGCTTGTTTGAGTGCTTCGATGTCAATCTTCTTCATGTGCATGAGCGCCCCCGTGGCGCCCGGCATTTGAATGAGCTCCTGTATATTCTCTGGCACAACTTGCCAGCTGACGCCGTATTTGTCCTTCAGCCAACCGCATTGTTCAGATCCCGGAACTGCTGAAAGCTTTTCCCAGTAGTAATCAATTTCAGCTTGGTCGTCGCAACGAACGACGAACGATACCGCTTCATTTAAATCAAAATCATGCTCGGCACTGCTGCTGTCCATAGCGGCGAACCATTCTCCTAGCAGTTCAAAGTCTTCGTACGCCACATTACCGGCTGGCTCTGCTACATTGTCGGCCGGCTCGTACGGAAAGACGTTGCCGGCGTAGGCGTCTTTGAAAACCGATACATAAAATTCCATGGCCTCTTTGGCTTTGCCTGCGTTTTCGTGGATGAACATGATGGACGGCGTGAACTTCGGTCGTTTATTGCCGTCCGGGTTCGTTTTCGTGATTTGCCAGCTGACGCCGTATTTGTCCTGAACCCAACCGTAGCGTTCGCTGAACGGATACTTGTCGAGTGACATTAAGACCTTGCCACCGTCGGATACCTTTTGCCAATATTCGTCGACTTCTTCGCCACTTTCGCAATTGACAAAAAATGAGATGGACGGGTTGATATGGAACGCCGGACCGCCGTTTAGGGCCGTGAACTCCTGGCCGCTCAACTCGAAGCTGACGGTCATGACCGAACCTTTGGGCCTACCAGAAGCGTTCGCGCTCGCTTCGTCATAGCGCGTCGTACTAATCACTTTCGAGTTTTTAAAAACTGATGCGTAGAACTTCGCCGCCTCTTCGGCCTGATCGTCGAACCACAAAAATGGTGATATTTTCTGCATAACGCCCTCCTACTGCTGACTTATGAACTCTGTAAGTTTATCGAAGCTTTGCGTCCAGCCGGCTTCCATGCCATCGAGCATTTGCGGAGCCTCGGGCGAGACGCCGCTCGCGGTGGTGCGCATGGTCATTTTGGTTTTGCCGTTTTCTTCTTCGAACGTTACGGTCGTAATTCCATCGATCAGCACAACATCGTGCTCATCCACTGCTTGATTTTTGAAAGCCAACCGTTCCGGCTCAACCAATTCCGTGAACTCACCGCGCATCGGCCAATGCTGACCGGCGAGCGGTCCGAGCGCTTCACCCGCCAGCATAACGATATGAATCTTGCCGCCGACTCTTACGTCGATCTCACAGGTCGGGTTCGTGACGCCGTTCGGTCCCCACCACTTTGCTACTAATTGCGGATCAGTCCACGCCCGCCATACCAACTCCCGCGGTGCATCAAAAATTCTTGTCAGTGTCAGCTCTCTCGTCTGTCCTGTCATGCTTCACCCCTTCTTGCTCTTATATTTTTCCTGCTCAAGTACACGTTCAAGCGAGTCAAAGCGCTCTTCCCAAAGCGCCCGGTATTGCCGCAGATACCCATCAGCATTCGCCAGTGTCTGCGGCGAAATGTATATCATTTGCTGCTTGCCCCTCCTTTGTTTGATAATTAACTTCGCCTTTTCGAGGACTTTCAAATGCTTGGAAACTGCCGCAAACGTCAGCCTATATTCCTGCGCAAGTTCGCCGACAGACTGCTCGCCATGCATAAGACGCTGTAGCATATCCCGCCGCGTCGGATCGGCAAGCGACCCAAAAACCAAATCTAACGAATGCTCAACCATATAGTTGAATGTATACGTTTTGGACTTTTCTGTCAATCAGAATGATTATGCGGCGCTCGCGACGCGATCTACGGATAAATGTACGACGAGAACTTGCTCAGCGGACTATACGAATAACGGAAATGCCCGTCCCAGTCATAATTCATTTCACTCACCAGCACGTAGCCTGCCGGCACTGTCTGGCCGCCGAACTTTTGCCCCGCCAGCGCTTGCACGACGGCAACATGGCCATACGCGCCCGCCGTTTCAACTGCAATCGCGCCAATGGTCGGTGACGCATGCGTCGGATAGTTAGAAGTCTGCGCCCAATATTTTGCGTCGCCCCAGGCGCGAAAATCAGCGTGACCCTCGACGCTCGTAAAGTACCAATAGGCATACGAAGTACATTCACGGTTGATCGCGGAGCCACTGTACGGAATAGTCTCAATGGAATCCATTGTCGCATTACACCATTTCATCGGGTAGCCGCCATTACCGTCACCGTCATCACAGAGACCGCCCGTACCGCTCGTCATGGATGCGATTGTCACTTCTTTCGTATTACTTACAATCAAGGCAGCCTGCTGGGCACGAAGCTGCGTGATGGTCGGCACAGCCGTGTGATCTTCTGGCCGGATAATCGAACTGACATGCGTCACATCCGAAGCGAGCCGGACGGTACCACCGGCAACATGACCAATAAAGCCAAAACCAGCGCCGATACCATGCCCCACGGAACCGAACCCGCCGCCGATAATGCGCCCCACGAACAGTACGCTGCCGACAGCGGTGCGCCCCATAAATGAGAAAGTCGCCCCCACACCATGCACGGCAGATGTCGTGCCTATATAGGCACCGTGCCGGACAAGCGCACCGCCGTGTGCCATGTTCATTGCAGCAGCGCCGATACCGCCAAGTACCCGCTGCTCTAACGTATTCGCCGCCTGGGCGGCGCTATCCATCATCATGAGCAAACCGTTCGTCACCGCGTTCGGGCTGTCATACGTGTGCGGCGTTATGCTGACGCTTGTGGTGTTATTGTTCTGGGATGATGCATGTACATGGTGCGCCTGGGCCGTCGAAGCTAGTAGTGATACCAAAAACACATCGACGGCGATGAAGACGCCGGCGATAAAGAACCACCGTTTCTGTATGAGTATGTCCATAAATTCGGTCATGGGCCTTGCCTCGAGTCGCACACAACAACCAAGTTACAGATTATACCCCTTACTTGCATAAATTGCATGTTAAATGATTAACATTTAAACACCTCGTCGCGCACGGCAGGCTTACTGCCTTTAGAAAGGCTACGGACTTTGCCGCGCTCGACGGCTAACGCAGCAGTTCTTTGATACCAATCCTTCGGCCATATTCCATGGCACCATAACGAAAGGCCTTCATGGCAAATGCTATAGCGAGCACTGCGCTCAATCCCACGACCGCAAAAGCAGTTAACGCCTGACCGACCGAAACCGTGCCAATCGCGTTACGGATCAATAACGTGGTCGGAGCTGTGAGCGGAAAGTACGTGAACACGTTCACGATCAATGAATGGCTGGAGTTAATGATATAGCCTATGGCGTAAATGGGCAGTAACGCTGAAATCATGGCAAGTCCTACATATCGACCCGCCTCCTGAGCGCTTGGGAATAACGAACCAAAGCCCACCAGAAAACCTGTGAATAACACAATGCCACCAACAAAAAACATCGCGCCGAATGTGGCCGCCTTAGGATCGAACGGTATATGGCCCAAAGATACTCCCTCCGGCAGCGTGATGTGATGTCGGAACAGTACGTACGCTACGACGAACGCCGCAGCGATTACCAGTAGTTGCACCAGCCCCAGGACAAATAACGAAAGAATCTTACCGGCTATCAAACTACGCGACCGTATGGATGTGAGCAGCATTTCCGCAGTCCGATTTTCTTTTTCTTCCGTCGTGCTCGTGATCATGAGATATGTCTGCAGCACTATGAGGGCCAGGAAGGCTACCATGAATATCCCCGGCACGATGATAGCGGCTGCGTCATTTGTCCGCTTGCCGTGCTTGTACGTGGTAGCTGTTACGCCCGGACTATTTTCTAATATCTGCACGATCTGGGAATCGTGAACCGCGGTGGCAGCCGCCACTTTCGCGCTCCCGACGAGCAGTCCGGTTGCGACGCCATTATACGGCGTAGGGTTGCTGATACCTTTATCCTGAGCGTAAACCTGAATGCCGGCGCTCGACACGTCCTTGGGATAATAGATAAAGGCGCCAAGCGTCCCTCTTTTTATTGCACTGATACCGGCTTGCTTGCTTGGCTCGGTGGCTATATGGCTCTGAGCAAGCGCTTGTTTATTAATAATGCCCGTTTCGTCAAGCACGGCGATCTTGGAACTTTTGGCAATGTTGGCCGCCTGCTGTTGCGAGGCATTGCTGCTGCTCTGACTGGACGCATGACTGATGCCAATGATAGCCAAAATAAGGAATGGCGGGGCCAACGAGGCGTACCAGAATGTCTTCTTTCTCAGATTACGCAAAACTTCAAAACTGATCACATCCCGCACGTTAGCCATGGTCGACTCCTTGCCCCTTGTACAGCTCCAGGAAAATATCGTTCAATGTTGGCCTCCTGACTTCAAACGAAGTTATGTGTAGGTCTTTGTCGGCAGCCAGAAAGCGCAGCACCTCATCCGTGGATGTGTCTGCGTGCCATTGCAATTCAGCATAGTGTGGTAGCCTCTTTGGCACGCTATACAGTTTGTCATTGGTCGGTACCTTGCCGCTATAGTTCAATGCTATAACCTGGGCGCCGAAGCTGTCCTTCACTTCATCGACTGTGCCGTACAGCGCCGCTTTGCCATCCTTCAAGAGTAAAATGCGGTCACATAGTTGTTCGACTTCTTCCATGCGGTGCGTAACCAACATAACCGTGGCACCATGTGTGCGCCTTTCATTGATAATATCCATGAGTAGTGACCTGTTCACCGGGTCGAGCGCTTCGGTCGGCTCATCTAAAATCATGAGCTTCGGATCGTGCAGGATAGTTACACCCAATTGGATCTTTTGCTGTTGCCCGCCCGATAGGTTCACCAAACGTTCAGAGGCTTTGTCTTCCAAACCTACACGTTTTAGATACGCCAAGGCTCGGCTCCTCGCTTCGCCCTTACTCAAGCCGTGTAGCACCGCAAAATACACCATCGTTTCTATCACCGGCTCGTTGCGGTATAGCCCTCGCTCTTCCGGTAAATATCCGACAATGCCCGACATGGTTGGGTTGAATCGTTTTCCGTCTATACGCAATGTACCGTGAGTCGGCTCGTGCAAAGCCAACAGCGTGCGAATTGTCGTCGTCTTGCCAGCGCCGTTCGCGCCAAGAAAACCGAATACTTCGCCCCGGTTAACGGTAAACGATAGATTTCCGATGACCTGTTTCCGGCCGAAGCTCATGCCAAAGGACGCGACATCGACAATCGGCGAAGCTGTCTGGTTCATACATATACCAGTATACCGATTATGCTTGTGTTGGCCAGCCTCATCCCTGCAGCGCAGTTTCGGTTACAGAGCAGAGAGGCTACGTCGCAAGGGCCGCTCCTTGCCAGACGAACATTGCGCACGCTAAGATAAACGCATGACCAAAGAAGCATTGGCTGGCGGCACGGTACATACATTGCCGACTGACTTGAATCGGGCGCTTACTTCCGACCCGGCAGCACGAGCGGCCTGGCAAAGCTTAACGCCACTAGCGCGCAATGAGTGGATCTGCTGGACAATAACCGTCAAACAGCAGAAGACCAGGGACGAGCACGTTACACGAGTAGTTTCCGAGCTTAAGGAAGGCATGCGACGCCCGTGCTGCTGGATCGGCTGCATCCACCGCAAAGACAAAGCCGTAAGCCCATCGGTTCAGTGGGTGTTGAATAGGCGGTCCCGGTCAAAATAGACACCGGGAGTGCCTAAAGCCTGCCACTGATTAGTTGGATGATGTCGTGGGAAGGTCTTACATCGCCATAATTTCGGAAAAACGTGGCGAGCGAGGCTTCATGCAAACCATTGCCATGCCCCCACAGTGCATCAGAAACCATCGTTACTTTATACTCTAGCTCCGCAGCGTCTCGAGCAGATGCCTCACAACAAACATTTGTTACCGCCCCAACGATCAGAACCGTGTCGATACTCCTTTGCTGGAGCTGCTCATGAAGATTGCTCTTGCCCGGAAAAAATGCGCTGCTTGCTGTTTTGATGGCATGGATATCGTCAGGTTGTATTTCAAGCTCGTGCCATACTTTACGAGCCTTGCCGTTTTGCGCCCCCTCCTGCTCATACATTGATGTCAGGCTGGGACCATAAATGGCCCTAAAGTTGTCAGAGGCCTTTTGTATCGGTGTCGTCACCCATGCGACGACACCTCCCTGCCTTCTGAGCATAGCTGCAAGACTATTGATCTGCGGCACGAAGCTACGAATCTCATCGCCAACACGCGTCACTGTTCCCGTATCAAGATCTATAACTACTAGCGCTGTTTTGGTCGGGTCTAGCGTAGGAAAGGCATGCAACCTGCCCCGGCGTAGAAATACTTTATCTACAATGGTCTGATTGATACCGCTTGGATGTCGGGGAATAGTATTATCGGGCATGACTATCTAATAGTAGCAGGGAGTTTTGTTATTGCATCCCGTATTGCGCCGCTCGCCAGCAAGCGCGCGTTTGGTCTCTCGGCCAAGGCCTACTCGCCTGCTCTGTCTTTACTTAGCTACATTGAAGTCTGCAAAGCCCGCCGATCCGCCGTCCTTGTTGCCCAAGTTGCCGGCGTAGATTTGGACGCTGGCGTTCTTTATATCGAGCACTGAAGAACTCCATGCCATGCTCCAGCCTGACGGCTCGGTCCAATTCTTGCCGTCGGCCGAATAACCAAAGTACAGCTTGCCGCCACTTTCGCGGATACGCGCGTATGCCATCGTTGACGGATTATAGTTAGCCGAGAAGCTAAAGGGCGCCTCGTTATCTCCTATAACTTTCTCAACATACAGCTTGGTCCCCTGGACGCCGATCTCGTAGCCATTACTAAAGCTAGGGATGCCGTTAACGGGCGTAGAATTCCAGATTCCCCAGCCGTCATCGGCCTGATCGGCACTAGAGTTAGGGTCCGGGATTAGTTTCATGAATCCGCACGAACCCGTAACGTCGTAAGATTTCTGAGAGTTGACGCTCGTATAGCCGGTGTTTTGCGATAAGGTCAGGACGCCACCGGATACTTTGGCAGAGCCCGACGGCGTATTGCTATTACCAATTGGTTCGAGATACCAATTGTTGGAATTAAGGGAGTTCCCGGGAAAGCTGTCTGTGAGTGTCGCCAGCTTTGATCCCCCGGTACTACACGTCGCTGTCGTGCCGGATCCCGAACCGCCCGATGAGCCGCTTCCGCTCCCCGATCCTGAGCCACCCCCACTGCCGCCAGAGCCGCCGGATGAACCGCCGCTGCCACCGGACGAGGCCGCATGAAATTGGACGACTTTCCCATTGGAGGTACCGGCAGCCGCGATAATGGAAGCGCCGCCGCTGAGCGTACCGTTCTCGGCTTCAGCAGTACCTGTATTGGTTGCCGCATGCGTAATCATCAGAGTTGCATAACCAGCAGCCGCAACTAAAAGAACGGCAAGAGCCTGACGAGTACGGTTAGCAGGCAGATGAACACTGCGTCTGGGATGTGTAAATTCGAGGTTGGGCATACCGATATAGTAGCATCAGCGTAACCACGATCACGATGCTTTGTATAGATATGACGGGCGGTACTGCGATAATCATTAGGGTACGCCGCGACATAGAGCTCACATTCACCAAAACAGAGGCGTGCATACAATAAAAACGCCAGAAAGAAGTTCTAGGGTTCTCGTACATAGATAGCCGATCAGAAGGTCATCGTGGAAGTTGCAGCAACCGAGATATGGGAAGCTAGTGCAACTTCTCGCCTCTATTTAACATGTCTATAAATTTATCAATCCTCGCCTGTCTGGTTTCTGGCTTTTTAGCTGTTTGTATTCGCCAGCAGAATCCGTAGACATTTGCTTTATTGAGCGTTTCGAAAAACTGCTTTGCCTTAGGGTTTTTATCAAGAGCTGCTTGAAAGTCCACTGGTACAGTAGTAGAACTAGGTGAATCGTAGGCATTTTGCCATGTGCCGTTGTTCTTGGCGGCTTCTATAGCGGCTAGTCCGGCAGGCTGCATTTTATTGGCTTTTATCAGCGCCTCGGCTTTTGCCACATTAACTTTTGACCATATACTTTTTGCCCCACGAGGCGTGAATTTCTGTAGCCAGTAGTCATTGTCATAGGGCGCTTTTTGGGCATCTATCCAGCCATAGCATAGCGCTTCTTCTAGGGCCTCTGCATACGATATGGAAGTCCTGCCTGATGATTTCTTGGCAAGCTTCAGCCACAGACCCTGAGGTTTTAGGCGGTGATTTTCCTCAAGCCAATCTTGCCAGCGCTTTTGCGTCTTAAATGCAATGACTGGTAAATCTTTAAACACTTCCATGCCCAAAGTATAGCAATAAAAAAACTACCTCAAAGGGGAGGGATTCTCGTAGTAATAGACGACCAAATGGAGGGCCCACGTATACTTTTGTGAAACCCCAGCTTCCCGATAATCTTATTGAAGACCTAGTCCTGCTGTACATTAGGTTGGTCGGTCTCGGTCTGGAGTATCGGGAGGGACAAGTCCACCTGATTGACTTAGCGAAGATCGGCAGGGACAATTCGCTCTAAGTCTTTGCCGCTGAACTAAAGCTATTGAGCTGGCAGTCGGCAAGTAGCTTATTGGTGCGCCTAATTACTGCATTGATGTGTGCTCCTGCTGAATCTCGAGTAATAGTATCGCTTCTTCGTTTGGTAAAACGCCAGTTTTGGCCACGCCCGAATGATAGCAAAGAAAAACTCCCTAAGGCAGATGAGTGGTAACACTAACTTGACTGGATATACGACGCACACATTATCGCAACTGCGATTCGAGACGAAAGAGGACTACATCTTCCTGTTGAGTAGTGGAAACCCCCTATGACTTCAATTATTTAGACTTGGCTCGCCTGCCAAGTACCCACTGCACCGATACGCTCAGGGGTCTATCTTTACGGTGGATACAACCTACCCAGCAGCAAGGTCGGCGCATCCCTTCTTTGAGCTCGGAAACCACTCGCTTAACATGCTCATCTCTGGTCTTCTGCTGTTTGACCGTCACAGTCCAGCAAATCCACTCGTTCCGTGCTAGGGGTGTCAGGCTCTGCCATGCTGCTTTTGCTGCTGGTGTAGATGCAAGAGCCTTCTTTAAATCGGGTGGCAGTCTATGTACCGTGCCACCGGCGAGCTCTTCTTTGGCCATAGCTTTATGCCACCCCCACAGTACTCTGTACTATACTGGTGATTTTGGCGAGAGAAGCTTCATTGATTTGCGTAAATGCCCACGCGGTAGTTGCTGCGTGAGTGTCCTTATCGAAATCGAGACGAGCAAGTTGTGATTTGCCGAAGGTTATGTATTTATCCTTGCGGAAGTATATAAGGACAGGCCCTGTCGGAGTCTTGGCATATCCAGGCATGCCATACCAGAGACGCGGGTAGAGCTTTACCCCAGTGCCCATAATTGTTTCATGCATTTTTTCTGCCACTAGACGAAAGTCGTCCGGATAGCCAGCTATTTTCTTCAGCGTATCGTCTGCGCCGGTATATTCTTTTACACTCATAATATAAGCCCTCCTCTTGGGGTTTTAAGAATTATATTAGCGTGAATCGAATGCCGAAGCGGGTGATCAGTAATGATATTATATCGGACCTTGGGTTTTCGTAAAAGGCGTACGGACAAATAAAACTCCTCAAAGAAGAGGATTTATGACATAAACTTGGCTGGAGGGCCAACGAGTATTTTTTCGAACACATGTCCACAGAAAAGCTTATTGAAGATCTGCCACTGTTGCACACCAGGCTGGTTGACCTTGGCATAGTGCGTCGCGACAGACAAGTCTACCTGGCTGACTTAGAAGAGATCGGAAGAGATCACGTACCCTGCATATATGCCGCGTTGCTTAGGTCGGGCTAGTGTGGATGACATACAACTACGTAGTTGCTAATTCGGCAAGCAACTTATCGGCACGCCTAATCACTGCGTTTGACCTATGCTTCTGCTGGATCTTAAGTAACGGGATGACCTCTGTGGTTGATAAAGCGCCAGTTTTGGCAAACTGTACCAATGTATCCATTGCATTCGCCGCGACGATCCAGTCTACTTCTTTAGTGGATAATAAGCGCTTGAGCCAATTAATTGCGAATTCCTTTTGTTCCTTTGTTAGTTCAACCTCGCCATAGATTTGTGCCATATGCCACTGTATGGACGGTTGAGTACTGGTAGCCAGATCGGTAGAAAGCCTGTCTATATATGGCTGCAGCCATTCGGAATGCTGACGGCAAATCTTTTCAAGTGCATCTGCGGCGCGCATACGGATCCATGCATCCTCGTCGAAAAGACAATCGTATAATTCATCAAGCCGAAGCTGATCGGCGAGTACGATTTCGATAACTTCGTTAACTTTACCAAGAGAGTTTGATTTTCCACCTACGGCCAGCATTTCTATAAAAGTCTCTGCCATGCTCGAATAATAGCAAAATAAAACTCCTCGAAACAGAGGAGTTATAACATAAGCTTGACTGGAGGGCCCAGTGGGATTCGAACCCACGACACGCGGCTTAAAAGGCCGCTGCTCTAACCGGCTGAGCTATGGGCCCGCATGAGGATATAAGACAATTCCGCGATTCTCTTCATTGTGCGGGAACACGAGTCATTCTTGCCAGTGGCAAAATAACTCCTTACATTATCGATATTTTTAGGGAAAAGTCAATCGCCTGCATGCTTGCGCCGACCGCGCTTGCCGCCTTCGTGGCTCGATCTGCCCGGGCGCGACATAAGCAAAAACAGCAGACTGACAATCGTACTCGCACTGACGACCAGGACCTGCAACTGCTGCATGGTGTGCCATACCTGCGTACTTGCGATAGCGCTGCGCAAACCGGGCGAAAAGAGCGGCTCCGCAAGCAATACCCCCACGAGTCCAACCCCAACTGCAGGCAATATATTAAGTAGCGCCCGAAGCTTACCGCGTACCGTGCCGATCATGACGATCATAGTAAATATGGACGGCATCAGCAGGAGCGCGAGCGAAGTCTCATAGTTTCGCGCAGCAGCACTGCTCGAAAACAGATTAACGAACGATCCGGCGTCCTGGCCGGCGAACCGCACGAGCACGCTCCCAAGACAAAGGCTCAGAAAAACGATTGCCGCATTAATGCGCAATACTAGGAGCAATACAACCGGCACTGCAGCCATCGCGGCAATGAGTACAAGTGGTGTGGCCATAAGCCTAGTCTAGCATGCGGATCTTAAAAATTGAGCGTCTGGCCAACGTGGATACCTGTAGCTGCAACAGCCCCCGCATTCAGTTCAATGACGTATTGCGCCGGTTCGCTGGAACAAAAACTATGCGGATATGTGTCCGGGCTGACGTTTTGCTCGATGTGCACGACTTGCTTGTCAGGCCCAAGCCAAATGATATCGAGTGGGAAATTCATATCCCTCATCCAAAAACATTGTTTTTGCGGAGTGCCGGAGAAGACGAAAAGCATGCCATGGTCAGCTGGCATCGAAGGGCGGTTGCCAAGACCCAGCTCCTGTTCTTGGGGAGTACTCGCAACCTCCAACGAGAAGCTTTTACCGCCCACGCGAAGTGCATGAGCGTCAGGATGTCGATCAAATAGAATAAAGCCTGCTACGATGATCACACAAATAAACAACGCCACCACGACCGCGCCGAGGTGTTCTTGCAGCCATTGGAGCTTTCGCATGGCCGGACTCATGCTTATTATTCTATCAGCATTCGGCCGAGCCGAGCTACAAGCTATGCACCAATGCGATCTTTGCGGCGTGTACGCTGGGCGTTCTGCTCGATGTAGTCGAGGATTTTGCCTGCCACATTATGCCCGGTAACCTTTTCAATACTAAAACCCGGGCTCGCGTTCACTTCCAAAACCAGCGGCCCGCGATTACTGCGCATCATGTCGACACCGCACACAGCCAAGCCGATAGCCTTGGCTGCCCTTTGTGCGGTCTTGCGTTCTTCGTCAGAGAGTTTAACTGGTGACCCTTCACCGCCCTGATGGAGATTGGAACGAAAGTCATCGTTCAGGCTCTGACGCTTCATACTGGCGACGACCTTGCCGTTCACAACGAACGCACGGATATCGGCGCCGGCACTTTCGGCGATGTATTCCTGCACCAAGAAGTTTACGCCTTCAACATAGAATGCCTGCATCACGGCTTCGGCCGCTTTGCGCGTTTCGGCGAGCACGACGCCCTTGCCATGCGTGCCGCGCGCCACCTTGATAATAACCGGTGCGCCGCCGACTTGGTCGAGCACGTCAGCGAGGTCAGCTGTCTCTCGCGCGAATACGGTTTTCGGAATGCCCACACCTGCTTTCGCGAGCAACTGCGTGCTACGCAATTTATCGCGCGAACGCACGAGCGAAATCGAGCTCGTCGTCGTAAATACATTCTGCATCTCGAACTGCCGTACGATTGAACCTCCGTACATAGTGAGGCCCGAAGCTATACGCGGAATAACGACATCCACATTCTTGATAACTTTACCATTGTAACGGACGACTGGGTTACTGCGCTCAAGCGTCACATAACACTTTGCATAATTCACGACATGTACTTTATGACCGCGATTTACTGCTTCTTCTTTGAGCCGCTTCGTTGAGTAATTCCCCGGCCCTTTCGATAAAATAACAATATTCATTTGCCCTCCTCTTCATCCATTGGCAATTCTAGCCCATAAAGTCGCTTTAGTTCAGCACGATCGATAGATGTTTCGGCAGTATCTACAAGAAACCGACCATTCAACAACTTCCGCCCGAGCAAAATCGGATACGTCTTCTTGCTCCGGTCTGCCAGAGTAAACCGTGCTGAGAATACTTTCGGCCCCAGTTTGACGCGCATGCGTACTTCATATCGGTCTTGGCTTTGGCCAAATGAATTCTCTACCGTCACCTTCTCGAAAGCATCGGTGGTAATCTCCATAGCTGCGTTACCATAATAAGGGTGGCCGCCCAGCAAACGAAAACTCAATGTCTTACCATCTTGGCTTATTTTGATCTTGTCAGCATGCACCGCAGAACGGTAAGCACCGGTATCCGTCTTCGCGGGGACGTGTTCAATAGACGGTTCGATGAAGGTTAACATCTCCGCCCGACCGATCACGACTTTATGAAAATCCGTTCTTGCCATATTCCCTATACTATCAAATGGTGTACAATCTTAGTGTTTATAGAAATGTGGTGTTTATAGTAATATAATTACAACATTTTGTCAATCTGTATTACATGTCTACTTCTATTCTCATTGTCGGCAATAGCTACCACACACTGCGGGATTATCTCGAAGAGCATGACTATGACTATGTCACGCTCAAGGATGTACGCCTGACTAAGTTTCCAGATAAGAAGCTCAGGCACCGAGAGGTAGCCGATTTCAGCGACCGCCAGGAATTATTTAAAGCCGTCGATAGGGTTCATGAACAATATTCCTTCGATGGCGTGATGGTCGTGTACGAAAGCTATGTGTTCGTAGCCGCCGAGATCGCGGCTTATTTGGGCGTACCAGCCATGCCGCTCGAAGCCGCGCGCGCCTGCACCGACAAGTTCCTCATGCGCCAAAAGTTCGCGCAAGCACCGATAAAAATCAGCCCGGATTTCGCGCTCGTGGAAAGCGAGGAGGGCATCCGTGACTTCGCAACCAAATTTGGCTTTCCACTTATACTCAAACCCGCGCACCTCGCCAAAAGCTTACTCGTCACCAAAAACCATTCGCTTGAAGAGCTGCTCCGCAATTACGAACGGACGACTAAGAACATTGACGCTGTGTACGCCAAATATGCGCCTCGTGTCGCTCCCAGGTTAGTGATCGAGGAATTCCTGGAAGGGCCCGTCCACTCAGTTGATGCATTCGTGGATAGCTCGGGTACGCCGCATGTACTCGATGGCGTCGTAGATTACCAGACCGGCTACGACATCGGCTATGATGACAATTTCCACTATAGCCGGCTCCTGCCTTCAAAACTAAATCGTGAAGATGTAGAAAAAATACGTGAAGTCGCCGCCGTAGGCTGCCGTGCATTGGGGATGAAAAACTCCCCGGCACACGTTGAGATTATCCGTACGAAGGACGGCCCGCGCATCGTGGAAATCGGCGCCCGTAACGGCGGCTACCGTGAACGCATGTATGGGCTGGCCAACGGCCTCAATATCACCGGAAACGCCGTTCGCACCGCACTAGGCGAACCGCTTGATATCCGCAGTACTAGGAATGAACCAGTAGCCGTACTGGAACTCTTCCCGAAAAAACCGGGAGTTTTCGACCATCTTGCAAACGAAGACAAGCTACGGGCGCTGCCGTCTCTCGAATATCTCCGTGTCAAAGCTACGCCCGGCAATTTCGTTGGCAAGTCGTCCGATGGCTACAAGATGTGCGCCGTCGTTGTCCTGCACAGCCCAGATCGTGCGCAGTTTGAGCAGGATCTGGCCTTCGTCAATAATCATGTTGCTGTCATAACGCGCTAAGTCACACCTTACGTAACCACCGCTTCAACATCCGTTTCGATGAACGACACCAGTTCATCGAACGCTCGTTTGTCTGGGCCGGCTATGACGAACTCAGCCAAGGCATGCCCGCAATGCTTAGCATACAAACACTGATCACCCGGTGCTGCTTTAATTTGCAAAAAACGCGTCAGCGGGCTTATCCGCACATACTCCAGTCCCTTGATGGTCATCAGCGTACCTTCTCTTTTCGGCCATATACTATAAGCAGCACAATATGCACGCTGCCGCGAGGGAATAATCGGCTTTTGGCCCAAGTGGATAAACACGTCATTCATAGAGTGATCAATGCCGTATGCCCACTTATATATATCGGTACGAAACTTTCCGACACGCGGTCCGATTTCAATTACCTTCCAGCCGCTGGCGGTCAGAACCAGTTCGGCATGGACGGTAGTATACGTGAGGCCGACCGCGGTAATGGCCTTGGTGACAACCTCCTGTGCAGCCATAACTTCATCCGCCGATAATTCCGTCGGGACAGACCGTTTATACACCGCAAAGTCGTCAACTTTCAGCTGCTTCATGGGGGTATACGCGACCGGTGGGCAATGATACACTCGGCCTGGCTCCATCACGTACGCGTCGATGGAATAGAAATCACCCTCCAGATATTCTTCGACAATCACTTGCGGTTTGTCGCGACGCCCTTCAGACCGGTAGACGTCGTGGATTTCTCTGAAGATCTTTGTGAGCGTAGGTCGCAGTTCATCGCGACTATGGCAAGCGCTGATCATCAAGCTTGTTGCCAGGTTTGCAGGTTTGACGATAACTGGATATTGCACATGAGCCTCAACCTCTTCGACCGTTCTGTCGGTATCGTCGTGAATCTCTACGAACTGCGGTGTAATCTGAGGATAGCTCCGCGTAAAGGCGGTACGCATCAAATATTTATTAGTTGCGGCCTGCAAGGAATCAGCGGACGAAACCAGGATGGACTGAGGTAGAAAGGGGATGAGACGCCGAAGGTCCTGTATATACTTTTCACCACGATACACGACACCGAGCAAAGCACCATAATATGGCGCGATGGCAGCTGAAATTGATTCAGGACTATCGAAATCGCACGGCACAACACGCACCTGCGGAGAAAGAAAACGCTTCTTGCTATACTTTTCTGGCGAGCTTGTCAGAATAAGCAATATAAGGTCAGAGAAGCCAGGCCGTCTCCTCAGCTCTCTAATACTATCCTGCAAGCTAACTGGAACGTTGTTAATAGCTGCAATACACTGCGGAGCGGCTTCCATATTTTTCCTACCTGACCTTCATACTTGACAATGCTTAGGAGTGCGGCATCCGTTTATTCCTGCATCTTGGACACATTATAGTAATTACCTGCGATTTGTACAGTAAGCTGTAGCTCACCGATGCAACGCTTGGACACGTAGAAATACGAAGACTATGACAGCGACCAAAGCCAAGAACAGCATGATAAGCAGCGGGATAAAGCCTGATTGCCGCGCCGTAGGTCTTCTCATGATGACCTTATTATAGACATCTTAACGCAAACTGGGAATAATAGACGCTATGAGTAGCGGCCCGGAACAGTCGCCAGACGCCACACCAGGGGATATCATCCCCGCAACCCAAGCTGAACTCAATAAGCTCGTCCCCACCGAACCCTGGCCCGACGCAACACTAGTCCAGCAGGTGGCATACGAAACCGGCTACCATGCGGCGAACCGCCTGTGGGAGCTGCAAGAACTCGCTCGCCGCGCCACGCACGATGAGCTGACCGGCGCGCTTAATCGCTGGGGTATGCGGGATGCATACGGAGACATCGACAGACGGAGCCATACGGCAAAGGGGGCTACCTACGTCCTGTTGATCGATGTGGACGATTTCACCACCGTCAACAATACTCATGGGCATCCAGCCGGCGACAGAGTATTACGACAATTAGTAGAAACCATGCAAGCGAACGCACGTGAAACCGATATCACCGCTCGATTTGGCGGCGACGAGTTCGTGCTCATCCTACCGTTCATCACGGGAGTACGCGCCCTCCAAATCGGCCAGAACATTCTAAAAGGCATGGAACGCGACACGCTAGCAACAGTGAGTATCGGCATAGGCCGTGCTTCGTTGCTCGGGGCGCTCGACGAAACGCTCGCGCAAGTCGACGAAGCCCTATATGCGGCAAAGCATGCGGGCGGGAATCATGTGGCCTATATTGTCGACGATGAACTGCGATAGACTTGGCGAGCGCTTTAGCTCCAAAACTTGCGCTTCGGGCCTTTTTCGGCGGCAAACGCTTCCAGCAATTCTTGCTGGCGCTTGGTGAGTTTGATCGGCGTATCAACGATGATGGTCACGATGTGTGCACCGCGAGTGTTGCCGCGCAGATGTGGGACGCCGTGATTCGAGAGCTTAAAGTCCGTACCACTTTGGGTGCCGGCCGGGACCTTCATGTGCACTTTGCCGTCAACCGTATCGACGCCGATTTCGGTGCCGAGCGCCGCCTCAACCATGCCGACATGCTCTTCGCTGAGGATAAGCTCACCCTCGCGTGTAAAGCGTTTATGGGGCTTAACGCGAACATGCACGTACAAGTCGCCTTTCGGACCGTTCGCAACCGCTTCACCATGCTCACGCAAGCGAATGGTCGCACCGTCGTCAATGCCGGCAGGAACTTTCAAGGTGATATTTTGGGCTTTCACCTGCGTACCTTTGCCGTGGCAGACAGTACAAACCTTTTCGGGAATCTTGCCTCGACCTTGGCATTTCGGGCATACGGCAGCTTGCTGGATATTGCCGAAAACGGTACGCATTACGTGCGTCACTTGGCCGGTGCCGTCACAATTATCACAATTCTTGAGTTCATAGCCCGGCTCAACCGTCGTGCCTTTACAGTGCGTGCACGTGTCTTCGAGATTCAGGTGTAAATCAACTTCGGTGCCGAATACCGCCTCTTCGAAGCTGATATTAACATGCGTCTCGACGTCGCGGCCACGGCGCTGACGCTGGCCTCCTGCTTGCTGGCCGCCGCCAAAAAAGCTGCCGAAGATGTCGCCCAGGCCCAGGTCGCCGAAATCGAAATGCATTTCCTGGCCTTGGCCAAATCCGCCGAAACCGCCGCCACCAAACGGATTACCACCGGCGGCGCCATTGCCGCCGACCCCGGCGTGCCCGAACTGATCGTAGCGCTGGCGCTTGCCTGAATCTTTCAGTACTTCGTAGGCTTCGTTCACTTCTTTGAACTTTTCCTCATCGCCGCCTTCTTTGTCCGGATGGTACTTAATAGCCAGCCGCCGAAACGCCTTCTTAATTTCGTCAGCACTCGCGTCTTTGCCAACACCCAATATTTCGTAATAATCTCGCTTTGCCATGATGTTATGCTTTCCTGCAATTATAAAGGCGTAACCCCATCCATGAAACCCCGCCTTAGTTCATTCTCCGCCTCGGCAAATTCTTCCGGGTTGGGTATTGTGAAACCGTGCCTCACCTCAAAGGCGAGGGAAACCTCAAGCCGCTCTCTTATGCTGTCAATGTCGCTCGCCTCCACATTAAGGAACTCTATCACATGTACCAACATGCCGGCTTCATCCAGGAGGTATGTTTTGAAGTCGTGCGCCCCGGTGTCAACCCGCGCTGCGCTCAATCTGCTTAACTGATACGTAACCCCTAGTGCTGCTGGAGCTGCATGCTCGGTAAACAAATATGTGTACGGCCATCGTTGCCAGGTGCCATAGCGTCGCAACGGCCGGCCGTTGTCTGCTTCCCGCCAATCGCCAAGAGATGGAGATATGTCTCGGCATAGTTGTAGCGCTCCATCCCCTCCCTGCTCAGCGAGCTCAGCGGACATATGCTATTCTTTCTTGTCGTCGACGACTTCGCCTTCTACGGGACCGTCGTCTTTTTTGTCATCGGGCTTTTCGTTGGATTTGTCAGAGTCTTCGGCTGGCTTTTCTTCCTTGGATGCGGCTTCGTACATTTTGGCACCGATCGGCATAATCTTGTCGTTCAGGGCTTTGGCCGCTGCTTCGAGCATATCTTTGTCAGCCTTGTCGTCTTTGACGACTTTCTTGGCGTCATCGATCGCTTCGTTCAAGCTCTTCATATCGTCGTCAGCCAGCTTGTCCTTGTGTTCGCTCTTCAACTTCTCGGCTTGGTAGACGGCACTGTCGAGCAGGTTGCGGGCTTCGACCGCTTCTTTTTTCTTCTTGTCCTCTTCGGCGTGAGCTTCGGCATCTTTGGCCATCTTCTCCACCTCGGCCTTGTCGAGGCTACCGCTGCCCTGAATGGTAATGTTCTGCTCTTTACCGGTGCCTTTGTCTTTGGCGGTGACGTTCAGGATGCCGTTGGCGTCGATGTTAAAGGTGACTTCGATTTGCGGAACGCCGCGTGGGGCGGGTGGAATGCCATCGAGCACGAAGCGCCCTAAGCTCTTGTTACCATCGATCATCTCGCGCTCACCTTGGGCTACGTGGATTTCTACCTGTGGTTGGTTGTCTGATGCGGTACTGAAAACTTCTGATTTGCTGGTCGGGATAGTCGTGTTGCGTTCAATGAGTTTGGTCATGACGCCGCCCATGGTCTCGATACCGAGGCTCAGTGGAGTCACATCGAGCAAGAGTACATCTTTTACGTCACCCTGCAGCACACCGCCTTGGATTGCGGCGCCGACAGCTACCACCTCGTCCGGGTTCACGCCCTTCATCGGGTCTTTGCCGAAAATTTTCTTCACTTTTTCCTGCACGGCTGGCATGCGGGTCATACCACCGACAAGCACAACGGCGTTAATATCGCTGGCTTTCAAGCCGGCGTCTTTCAATGCCTTTTCGCACGGCTCGGCAGTCTTGTCGATAAGTTCGCCCACCAGACTTTCCAGCTTGGCGCGGCTCAACTTGTGTTCGAAGTGTTTCGGACCTTCAGAGTCAGCAGTCAAGAATGGTAAGTTAATGTCGACTTCCTGAGCGGTTGAAAGCTCGATCTTGGCCTTTTCAGCCTCGTCACGCAGACGCTGCATGGCAGCCTTGTCATCGCTGACGTCGATGCCGCTATCTTTCTTGAATTCTTCGACAAAGTAGTTCACGAGTGTGCGGTCGAAGTCAGCACCTCCGAGGTGTGTATCGCCGTTAGTGCTTTTTACTTCGAACACACCTTCGCCAAGTTCCAGGATAGAAACGTCGAACGTGCCACCACCAAGATCGTACACGGCGATCTTTTCGTCAGCCTTGCCTTCTTTGTCCAAGCCGTACGCAAGCGCGGCAGCGGTCGGCTCGTTGATAATGCGCTTCACTTCAAGTCCGGCAATTTTACCGGCGTCTTTAGTCGCCTGACGCTGACTATCGTCGAAGTATGCAGGCACCGTAATAACCGCCTCAGTTACCGGGCCGCCCAGGAATGCTTCTGCATCGGCTTTCAGCTTACCAAGGATCATGGCGCTGATTTCCTCCGGACTGTATTCTTTGTCGCCCATCTTCACCTTCACACCATTACCGGACTTCACGATCTCATAACCCATCAGCTTCAGATCGCGCTGGACTTCCTTGTCGCTCCAGTTACGGCCGATCAGGCGTTTTACTTCATAGATCGTATTCTTCGGATTCGTCACTTGCTGGCGACGCGCCACCTGGCCAACCAGACGTTCGCCATTTTTGTTAAGCGCAACAACAGATGGTGTCGTGCGGTTGCCCTCGGAGTTTGCAATAATCTCCGGCTTGCCCGACTGCATCACCGCCATCGCGGAGTTCGTCGTACCGAGGTCGATGCCAATAATCTTACTCATGAATATGTACCCTTTCGTTAGCAGATATATTAGTAGAGTGCTAAAACAATTCTAGCATAAAAAATTAGCACTCGCATGTCAAGAGTGCCAGTGGCAAATCTTCCTACCTATACACTATCCGGATAGCGCGGCGATAATTCATGCGTCAACTTAGCCGGATCTCTCGTATATACATACAACAAACACGTACCCCTGCATATATAGTCCGCACAGGCTCTGGCTGCCCCATCACGCGACTCAGGTAGAGCGTGTTCTTCGGCTATAGGCGATGCGCCATGTGGTTCACGAAGTGGAACACTGTCAAACAAATACGTGCTCACTGATACATCCTCGCGTGCAGCCACAATTTGATCGTCAGTCGGACCTACGTCTTCAAATGAGCAAATCTCACAATGATCACCTTCCAAGCTCGACGGCATAACTTGCTCCTATTTTCTGCAGCTACCAAGTATCTGGAGTACTTCTAGCGCGACTTTCTATGATCGGACGCGTGTTGAATTAATAGTACTACTGCACGGATGCACGCGCTGTTAGATTTTACTGCATTTTGACTTTGACCATCGCGTGACGGATGACGTCGTTGCTGATGCGGTAGCCGGCTTGCAATTCTTCGCTGACGGTTTCTTGCGCGCCGTCGCCGTCTTCCATTTGGACAGCTTCATGCATAGATGGATCGAACGGTTCACCGACGGACTTGATACGCTCCACACCCATGTCGGCAAGCGTTTTCTCAAATTGCTTGACAACTCCTTGGACGCCTTTGACATACTCATTGTCCTCAAGCTCTTTCGGCACATGCTTCAGCGCCCGCTCGAAATTGTCGATAACAGGCAACAGCTCACGGATAATGTTCACCTTCGTGATCGTTCGCAGCGAAGCGACCTGCTCTTCATTGCGGCGGCGCAGATTCATCGCATCCGCGCGCTCGCGCTGGAGCGCTTCGGTCAGATCGGCGATCTGCTGCTGCAATGCATTCGATTGCTGCCGCGCGTCAGCTTTGGGTTGTTTTGGTTCTGCTGCTTTGGGTTCGTCTTTATTCATACAATACCTCCTCTAATGCTTCGCCAGCATGCCTGACCAGTGTCATCACGTCACGATAGCTCTGGCGCGTCGGACCAAGTACACCGATATAGCTACGATCGGAATACGGGCTTTGGAATTTGCTTATAATCAGGCTGCAGCCGGCGGTGCGGCCGATAGGATTTTCGCGACCGATGTAGACGCTGAGCGGCTGATTGGGCGCGGCCTCACGCAGCCATGGTTCCAAATTGTCGAGCAGCTGCGCGACTTGCTGCACCTGTCCTCGCTGCATAAATTCAGGCTGGCCAAAGAGGTTGGAAAGGCCACTCATATACAATTGATTGCCGATGGTTGCCAGGCCAAGATTGTGTGTCAGCTCCACCAGTGTGTCGACTGCGTTGCGAATCGTGCGCTCGGGCAGACCACCGCTGGCAACACGGGCGCTCAACGCTTTTTCGACGCGGCGCTCGGGCAGCGTTTCCTTCTGCTCATTCAAGTGATTAACGTAAAAACGGTAGCCTTTGTCGGTCGGCACGCGCCCAGCGCTGGTGTGCGGCTGCGAAATGTAGCCACCGCGCTCAAGCTCGGCCATTTCGGCGCGGATAGTTGCAGACGAAACGCGAAAAACCTTTGCGAGCAGCTGCGAGCCGACCGGACTTGCCACCTCGGCATACTGTTCGATAATCGATGATAGAATCTGTTGCTGGCGCTCGGTCATAGATACTCCCTGAAGAATTCTTGTCCTTAGCATAAACTTTTAGCACTCAAGAGTCAAGAGTGCCAGTAGGCTGTCACGCCTCGGCGCCCAAGAAGCCGCAGTAATACGCCACCTCAAGCAAACGCGACACGCTCAGAGTACCCAGAATATCAGAAACACGTTCAGTTCTAATAGGCCGCTCGACCACCGCGCCTTCGTAGGCAGCCTGCGCCTGGATAGTGATCGGCACGCCACCATCGGTCATTCCTGTAAGGACGCTAATGTGCGCAGGCACAAGCGCACTATTAATTCCATCTGTCCACAAACGACGCGTCACGAGCAGCATGCCCGTACTTTCGGCATCCAGTTCGGTGCGCCGCTCTCCGACCGCGTGCCACATCTGACGTGTGTGTCTCAAGTTTCGCGGCCATTCGACAGACGGTACATCCAGCACTCGAGAAATCGCGTGAATGACTAAGCCCGAACAGTCGAAAGTGCCGTCCTGACCCATGCCGATTTCCATGCAAACATCGGACGTGTCAGGCGTGCGCCAGCAGCCTGGCACAACCTTTTTGTGATTAATAGCCGGCCGTCCGATTTGCTCGCGTGCTGCCGCAATCAATTCATGATTAAAAGAGATATTTTCTGTAACAGTATCCTCATATTCTACCCAGTTAAAAATAAAAGGTGAATGATGAGAAATTGCTAGATCATGAGGCTATTATACCAAGTGCCGTAAATATTGTTGTGTGTCCTGATGCAGCTGCGCCGCTACTTGATGTGCGTGCGCCTGATCTTCAAGCACTTCGCCGGAGCGTGCCAGATGGTCGACCTTGCGTACCGCGTCCTCGAGCTGATCATTGATAATAACCGGATATGTGCCGTCTTTGGCCATAGCGAATATCTCGACTGCAGTATTGAACCGGCGGCGGCGCTCTTCCGTGTCCATACGCCCACGCGAGTCTACCCGATGCAGCCATGTTTCAAAGTCTGGCGGAATAATAAGAATACCGATTGTATCGGGCTTCGTCGGCAGGACGTTCGCTATTCCCTGCATATCTACCTCATCAATCGCGATCTTATGCAAAGACTTTGCCTTTTCCAGCTCGCGTATACTAATGCCCGACACCTGCTGGTTATGAATGAGTTCCGCCTCTAGATATTGGCCGTGTTGGAGATCATCCAGGAACTGCTCTTCGGTCCTGAACCAATATTCCCTTCCATTTTGCTCGGGAACGCCTTTATTGACGCGTGGCTGGCGAGTGGTGTCCGAAACGATAAAATGGTATTCGCCCGTTTTCACCAATTTGTTAATGATAGTATTGCGTCCACCAGCGGTAGGCGCAGTTAGCAGCACAAGCGTCATACCCTCAAGCGACTTCCGTGCTGCCGCGGACGGCTTATACTCCTTCAGGACCGAGCGGAACTCGGCCATATGTTTCAGTTCGTTCATAGCCTATTTATAGCAGAAATTACACATTTCCAGGAGGGGTAATTTTGGCTACAATAAAACTATGAAAAAGCAAGTGCTCGAACAAATACAAAAAATGTTTGGTAAAGCACTCGCCGCTATCGCGCAAAGTTATCTCGAAAAGTTTCAGCCGCGGGTTGTAGTTATAGCCGGCAGTGTGGGCAAAACTTCCACCACGCAAGCTATCACGACAGTATTGGACGAACACTTCAATGTACGGACGACACACGCGAATTACAATACGGCAACCGGCGTACCATTATCCATACTTGGCGAGAAGTTCCCTGTCTCGCGTCTCGGCTGGGCGCTGCTGTTGCCACGCATGTGGCTGCGTGCCCAAAAGCGACAAAGCTTTAACATGCTGGTGCTTGAAATCGGCACCGACCATCCAGGCGAGCTACAACAATTCGCCTATTTACACCCTGAACTTGGCATCGTTACCGCCATCGCGCCTGAACATATGGAATTCTTTGGCACGCTCGACACCGTTGCGGCAGAGGAACTGAGTATCGGCAGCTTCTGCGAGCAACTCCTCATCAATCGAGACACGGTCCGGCCGACGTTTATCAAAAAGTACGCTGGTAAGACGGCACATTTTATCGGTAGTCAAACCGATTATAGAATCACCAATTCATCTGGCAAGACGCTGGACTTACTATGCGGTCCGCTGAAACTCAAAAGTATAAGTACGCATCTTGTTGGCAGGCATAGCTGGTACAGTATGCTCGTTGCGGCAACCGTTGCGCAGTTACTCGGTATGGACGAAAAATCCATCCGGCGCGGGCTGCAAAACGTTAAACCCATCCCCGGCCGTATGCAATTGTTGGACGGGAGGAAGCATAGTAAGGTCATAGACGATACCTATAATTCCAGTCCGGAAGCGGCTATTGCTGCGTTGAACACGCTCTATGAACTGCCGGGTAAGCAGCACATCGCATTGTTGGGGAGTATGAACGAGCTGGGTAAGACGTCCGCGCTCGCACACCGTACTCTTGGCAACTACTGTGATCCCGCAAAACTTGACCTTGTTGTCACGCTCGGCAAGGATGCCAACAAATACATCGCCCGAGCTGCACGTCAGCGTGGCTGTGAGGTTATCGAAGCTGCGACGCCCTACGCCGCTGCCGAAATTATTTTGCAAAACTTGAAGTCGCACGCCGTCGTACTTGCCAAAGGCTCGCAGAATGGTGTCTTTGCCGAGGAAGCCGTCAAGCTCCTGCTCAAAAAACAGACCGATTACACAAAACTCGTCCGCCAAACGCCGTATTGGCTCGCCACAAAGCGGATTGCCTTCACTGATGCGCCAAAATAACGGCACGATAATCCCATCCCTATGGTATACAATTGATAGTAGTGGTAATGCGGCGCGGTAACGCGAGGAGGAATTATGCAGAAAGCACCGGATTTTAGTCTGCCAGACCAAGAGGGCACCATACGCTCGCTTGAAGATTACACGGGCAAGTGGCTCGTGTTATATTTTTACCCGAAGGACGACACGCCGGGCTGCACGACCGAAGCCTGCAATTTCCGCGACGAGCGGTCGGCCATCGCCGAGTTCGGCAATGCCGAAATAGTGGGCATCAGCAAAGATTCGGTAGCCTCGCATAAAAAATTTGCCGATAAGTATCATCTTGATTTTACGCTGCTCAGCGATACTACACATAAAACTATAGAAGCGTACGAATCGTGGAAGCCGCAAAAGTTTATGGGTCGCGAATACCTCGGTACCAAACGAAATACCTTCATCATTGATCCGGCAGGCAATATCGTAAAAAAGTACGAAGGAGTCGACCCCAAAACCCACGCTGCGGAAATAATTCAGGACCTCAAAAATCTACAAAGCAAATAGTCAGTCACGTTTGAGCATCACGGTGAAGGCTTCGGCGGGGATGTCGACTTTGCCAAAGCGCTTCAGACGGGATTTGCCCCGCTTTTGTTTGGCGAGCACTTTTTTCTTGCGCGAAACGTCGCCACCGTACAGGCCGATGGTCACATCTTTGCGATACGCACTCAGATCTTCACGGGCGATGAACTTACCGCCGATAGCAGCCTGTAACGCCACTTGGAAATTCTGACGCGGTATGACTTCTTTCAGCTTCTCGACTGTTCGACGCCCCAATCCTGGCGCCTCGCTGCGGTGTACCATGATACTTAACGCATCAACTTTTTCGCCGGCTACATAAAAGTCCAAGCGGACCAGATCCTCGGCGCGATAATCGGCGAGTTCATAATTGAATGAACCGTAGCCACTCGTCAGACTTTTTAGCTGATCGTAGAAATCTGTCAGCAAATTGGCTAGCGGCGCTTCGAACGCAACGAGCGCACGCGTGTCGACATAGCTCAGGTTCTTGTGCTGCCCGCGCTTGGAGGCGATCAGTTGGATGATTGAACCGACATACTCTTGCGGAGCCACGATTTCACCCTTGATCCACGGCTCGCGAATCTCGGTAATCTTTGCCGGGTCGGGCAAATCTGCCGCACTTTTGATATCCAACTCTTCGCCATTATTCAGAACTATCTGGTAGTCGGTCGACGGATTTGTGACGATCAGATCCAGGTCGTATTCACGTTCCAACCGTTCACGCACGATGTCCATGTGCAGCAATCCCAGGAAGCCGACGCGCACACCGAAGCCAAGCACCGGCGAATTCTCCGGCTCGAACTGTAACGCCGAATCGCTCAACGATAGTTTCTCGATGGCATCTTTCAACTCTTGGTAGAATTCGTTGCTCTCCGGGAAGAAGCCAGCATACACGAACGGCTTCACGTCTTGGTAGCCGGGAAGTGCCGTAGTGGCCGGCCGCTTCGCGAGCGTGACCGTATCACCGACACGGGCTTCGCGTGTGCTTTTGAGGTTCGTCACGATATACCCGATCTCGCCGGTTTCGAGTGTCGGTTTCGGGGACATATTCGGGTTGAGACTTCCGACTTCAAGCGCGAGCCCCTTGGCTTCGCTCGCCATCATTTGTATCGCGTCACTCTTGTGCAATTGCCCGTCTACTACACGAACGTACAAAATAACGCCACGGTAATCGTCGTAGTAACTATCAAAAATAAGTGCGCGGGCCGATGCAGCATGTTCGCCGGTTGGTGATGGTACGTCATTGACAACACGCTCCAAGACTCGGTCAACACCCTGCCCGGTTTTCGCGGAAATGTGCAAGATTTCTTCCGGCTTGCAGCCGAGTAAACTCACAACCTCCGCGCTCACCTTTTCAACATCGGCTGCAGGCAGGTCAATTTTATTCAGTACTGGAATGATTGTCAGGTCAGCAGCAATAGCCAGATAGACATTCGCAAGTGTCTGGGCCTGCAAACCTTGCGTCGCGTCCACAACCAGAATCGCGCCTTCGCACGCTTCAAGACTCCGCGATACTTCGTAGCTGAAGTCAACATGGCCAGGCGTATCAATTAGGTTCAATTGGTAATCTTTGTAACTCATGCGGACCGGTTGCAACTTGATAGTAATGCCGCGTTCACGCTCCAAATCCATGCGGTCGAGCAACTGCTCACGCATCTCGCGCTTCTCCACGGTTCCGGTCAATTCGAGCAAGCGGTCAGCCAGCGTCGACTTACCGTGATCAATATGAGCAATGATGCAGAAGTTGCGTATATGGTCTTGTCTCATTCCCCCAGATTATACCAGAGGTGAGTGTGTTCAGCGATTGCTGCCATTCCACTGCAGCTCGTATTTTTGGCTTGGCTGCGATGTGTAGCTATCGAATAAGTAAAATGTATCGACAGAAATCTTGTAGAACTGGTGGCCATCCTCACGCTTCACTTCAGCTAAAATTTCATCGCTGAGATGCAGGCGCTGGCGCATCACTTCAAAGGCTTTCTGGCGCTCATTGTCATCCGTCACTTGCGCTGCGTTTCCCTCAAAGTACACGGCGCGGACCGCTTGGTATAGAAAATGCTGCGTCACCATATTACCCGCAACGTGAGGGTTCTTGGCAATTTCCTGACTGTGCCGCCGCGTGGTCAACGAACGAAAGTACAGATTGAGCCGTTCGTCGTACGCGAAGTGAACTTCACACACCCACGGCTTGTTGCCGTCAGAAGTCGCAAGCGACATATGAACCACTTGCGGGAGATATTGCCGGATGGTCTTTTCTACGTCCATGACTTCTCCTTACTTCTAATATTGAATACTGATGGGCTTCAGGATAATTTGTTTGACGCGGCGGAAGAGTGGCTGGACCTCTTCGAGGCCGAAGAGCGAAGAGACGGCTATGTGGACGGTAAATACTACGAGCGTTATGAAGAACAGCTTGGAACCAAGCGTAATAATACCGCGGTCACTTGCACCTAGGGGATACAGGGCCGCCACCGTTGAGCCGGCAACAACCGTAAAGCCGGTCACTGAAACAATGCGCCCAATGCCGCCAAAGAATGCCGTATCAAGTAGCTTGCGGTCCCGGATGACCATAATGACAAACAGAATGAACACTTCGACCATCGCTACGATCGATTGCGCCAGCGCCAATCCGACCACGCCGTATGAGCTTGGCCGCGATAGAGTGTATGCCAGTATGATGTTCAGCCCAATCGTGAATACCGAGACGAACAGCGGCGTCTTGGTGTCCTTCTGGGCATAGTACCAGCGTGAGATAATGGTATAGACAGTACGAAACAGAATTGCCACGGTCAGAAACCCGAAGATAACCGCAATCTCCGGCGCATTCTTCGTGAAGATGATGCGCGCAAGGTAGCCACGGGCGAAATAGCTTACGACTACTACCGGCATGGTTAGCCAAATCATTGCTCGCAAGACGCGCAAGAAATCACGACGAAACAAATCCGGCCGTCCTTGACTCAACCGTTGGTTCAATCGCGGAAATGCGGCCGTCGAAATGGCCGTCCCAATGAGAAGGATCGGCGCCGTTTGGAGCGTATACGCATAGTTGTAGAAACTGATGGCCGTTTGACTCAGGCCACTTGCAATGTGCGTCTCGACAATGCTCTCAATCTGATCCATTCCCTGGTCAAGTGATCGGGGCGGCAAGTTGTGTAGAATGTCGCGGAAATCCTTACTCCGCCACAAAATCTTCGGCCGCCAGTGGAACCGTAGTCCGACCAATCCGAACAGCACCACTACCAGCTGCAAAACGGCACCCGCCAGCGCACCGATGCCAAGCCCAACCAGTCCGATGTTATGCCTGAATAATAAGATACTCGCGATAATCGACAAGTTATAAAACAGCGGCGCCAATGCGTAGAAGAAAAATCTCCCCAGCGTCTGCTGTGTGGCAGTCAAGACGCCGGAAATCGTAAAGAGCAGCGGGTTGAACGATATGAACCGCATGATTACCACCGCGTTATGCAGTTGTTCAGGATGATTGGCCAAGCCCGGCGCCACCACGTAGCGAATGAGCGGCTCCGCAAACACGAAAATAAATACACCTACAATAGCCATAACAACCGACAGCAAGTTCATAAGGCTTGCCGAGAGCTCCCACATACCCCGTCGGTCACCCCGCTGCAAGTGATCGGACAGTACCGGCATGAAGGCGACGCCAAGCGCGCCGGCTGCAATCGTAAAAAAGAAAAAGTCCGGAATGTTGAAGGCGGCGAAGTATGCGCTCGTACTCTGCCCCCCATCAGGCGGAAAGTTTGCGCTTACCATCTTCGTGCGCAAGAAACCGAGCACCTGCCCTAACAAAGAGGAGCCAATAAGCAACATTGCAATCGCACTGAGAGGTACGCGGCGCGATCGCTTTGCTGGTTTTGCGGTTACGGGAGGGTTCATTGGTCTCTTAAAGTATAGAGCAGTGCCGAGGCAACGAGAAGGCAAAATTCCCGCTCTTTATGAAAAAACATTACCGGTTGAGGTGGACAACGCCGGTCTCCTCGAACTCCTGTGGGCCTGAGTACTCAGGTTTAGGCGCCGACCTTACCGCCTGCGGGGCTGGGGGCTGCGGAGGCGATACTGGATCGGACACGGCGTGTGAAGGTACCGGGCTCTTGGCATCTTCCGCGGGTTCGGTGGTCTTGCGTTTGCGGTGCCGAGTGCGTTTGCGCTTGGGCTTTGCTTCTGGCGCAGGCTCTGGCTCCAGAGTAACAGACGCCAGTGCTGCCGTCATTACCGCATGGGCGAGCGCACTTATATCGCCGATTTTCTTTTTGGGCGCAGCTACCTGCCGAGGTTCAGCTGGAGGTCCCGATATAGTCACCTCGGGCTTGGATTTCTCGGGCTTCGATTCCAACGGATGCTGCGGGGCTGTCGCGCGTTTTTCGGCCGGCAGCCCTTTGGCGGGTTCGGCTTTCGCGACTTGCGTCTTTGGTTTGCCCGCATCTAGGTAACGCTCCCCGACGTATCGCTCGACAACTTCAAGACTCGAGGCATACAGCGCGCGTGAATGGTCCACAATGAACTGACTCTCGTCGCCTTGCTGCGGCGGCAGGTTGAGCGTGATGGCCGAAAATGCCGGTACTTTTTCACCCTCAATCGTCATACTGACGATGAGGTGTCGGTTGTGCATATGTATAAGATCGCCCTCTTCGAAACGCGGCTCGACATATTTGAGCATGCCGCGTGCATCGTCCGCACTTGTACGGAAGGCGATAATAGAACCCACGTTGCCAAACACGGCATCCTTCACCTCTATAGGCATTTGCGCGATGTACTGGTTGGCGACGGTCAGATTCAAGCCGTACTTTCGGGCCTCAGACAGAATCGTGGCGAACGAATCGGTTGCAAAGTTCTGAAACTCGTCGACATACAGATAGAATGGCTCACGCTGACCGGCCGATATGTCGGCGCGGCTCATGGCTGCAAGTTGAATTTTCGTTACGAGCAGTGCACCGAGCAAGCTCGCGTTATCCTCGCCCACCAATCCGCGCGACAGGTTCACGATAAGGATTTTGCGCTCGTCCATGATTTGTCGGATATTAAAACTGCTCTTCGGTTGTCCGATAATATTGCGCACCAGCGGGTTCGCGGTAAATGCGCCGACCTTGTTCAATACCGGCGCGACAGCCTCGGCCGCGAACTTATCATTCCAACTGGCGAATTCGACCGTCCAGAAGTTGCGTACGACCGGGTCTTGTACATGTTGCAAAACTTCCTGGCGGAATTTTTTCTCGGTCAGAACACGGGTGATATCGAGCATAGTCGCGTCAGGGTAATCAAGCAGCGCAAGCAAGCTGTAACGCAAAATGTATTCCAATCGCGGTCCCCAAGACTCGAACATACGTTTCAGCACCCCGATAAGCTCAGAGCACGTATGCGTCTTGAGCTTCGGGTCGCCGACCTCCATGGGGTTGAATGCCATTGGGAAATCAGTATCGGCCGGGTTGAAGTAGATTACATCTTCGGCACGCTCGCGCGGAATCCGCCGCAGTGTATTCAATGCGTAGTCACCGTGCGGGTCAATAACCGCGAAGCCATAGGGGCTATAAATATCCGAAATGGTCAGCAGCTCCAGCAAGCCGGACTTACCGACACCAGTCTGTCCGATGATATACAAATGCCGCCCGCGATCTGATCTCGGCAGGCCGAACATTGTATTGTGGCCTCGAAAGTTGGTAGCGGCGATAGGACTGACATCACCCCGGTGCTCACCGGGAATGACAATCGGCAAATTAGCCGGCGGCTCAGCCGTCTGTGAACTCGCCCACAAAATGTATGGTGTTTCCACGGTGGTATGCGGCAAGTGGTAGAGCGTTGCGACTTCTTCAATATTGAGAGTGTAGCCACTACGATTGAAAGCACGAGATCGATAGTGCGCGACGAGAAATGGATCGTCAACCATCCGCTTTGCTTCAAAACCATTTAAGTATGTAGTGTTGAATTGCTTGTAGCTGGCGATGATGGACTGCATACGCAGTTTAGCCGCTTGATCATTTGCGCCGCCCCGATATACGACACGCACTTGGCATTCGAACGCAAGCTTCTGGCTCTTCTCTTCCGCGCCGCTCGCCCGCACCTGCTCATGCTCGGCTAATTTCGCAGGTTCGCTTTTGGTTTCGGGCGGCGCCCACAGCATGGTCACCAGCCCCTTGGTGCTCATCTTCGAGCCGTTCTTCAAGCCTGCTAGATATTGCTCGCTCTTGTGGTGCCACTGGTGGGCGGCAGGCTTGATAAGCAGCTGCACCCAAGCCTCTTCATCATCTCCGAACTTCGCAAGCGTCGCGGTAATTGCAGCCAGCGGGTCAACTTCGAAGCTTTGGAAGGTTTTGATCGGCAATACATCGTTGTGTACCAAGTTCATTTCCGTGATGAGCGTTGTCGGAAAATGCTGCTCGTCGTTCAATGTATAGTCTGGCACTACCGAGATTTGCACGCTCGGATACTGCGCGTAGATCTGTTCCTCGACGAAACTTTCGAGATACTTGGGAACCCACACGTAAAAGCCGATGCGCTTTTTGAGCACCGCGATTTCAAAACTTATACGCTCGCGCTTAACTTTTGGCGCGAAGAATCCGCCGCCGGTCTGCGGGATGGTCAGAAGTCCTTGGAGGCTCGCGAACATCTGCTCGGCCGCCAGTTCCTTTTTGTCGTTCGTGCGCGGCACCTGGAGTAGTAATACAACTCCTTCATCAGAAGCATCCGGCTCTTGTGGTTGCGAGTGTCTCGCCATAATGCAAATCCCTACCCTAGAATGTTAGGACACTCTTTATTCTCTCATTTTTCGCCGCTGAAATACAGTCGCTTGAACGGTGAGCGCTACTTTTGCTCTTGATGAAAGAACTGCGGGTTGTCTAATAGATAATTCCAGACCTCGTCGTAATATTCAAAGACTCCAGCGTGGCTGGCCGCTTTTGCTCTGTGCTTCTGCAATAGTGACTGCCATGCTTCACGCGAAACTTTGTTCTCCTTATAGCAAAGCCCTTTGTCGATAATATCGAAGAGTAGACTCAGGAGTTTGTCGACGGATTTTACAAAACGTGCTTCTGCTGTATTTTGTGCTTCGTATTCGACGATCGTCTCGGTAATCCAAGGGAATGTCTTGCATTCCTGCTGCAATCGCTGCAGCGCCTCCTGTTCTCTCACTTCTTTCGTACTCTTCTCTGCTTCTGAGGCAAGATTGGAGGTGTCACCTGCATATACTTCTACCAAGTCGTGTACTACTGAAAATTGGCAGATCTTGCCCATGTCAAGCGTCCGGTCTACATGTGGCGAGAGAGCGCAGGCGAACAATGCCAGCGACCATGAGTGCTCCGCATCGTTCTCATGACGCCCCGGTGCAAAGTGCAGCGGCGTCGCTCGCTCTACCTGATAGAACGGATAAATTACCTCTTCCACTAAACGCTCTAGCTTCGTCCGCGGCAACTTTGGCATGTACTACTGTTCTTGGTTTAGTAAAGCGCTGCGGCCTTAGGCATCGTGGAACCTTCGAAGAGCTTCTTCACCTCTTCGGCGTCAACGGTTTCTTTTTCGAGCAGCTTGTCTTTGAGCGCTTCGATCTTGCTCAGGTTGGCTTTTATGACAGCGCGAGCGCGGTTAGCTGCCTCTGTAATAAGCGCTTCGACTTCATCGTCGATGACTTTCGCGGTCTCGTCCGAATACTCACGTTCGTGCACCAGACGCTCCATCATGATGCCTTCATCCAGGTGAAATACTTGGTCACGGAGTTTCTTGCCCATACCCTGGTGCATCACCATATCGCGAGCAAGTTCGGCAGCCTTCTGTAGGTCATCCCCGGCACCGGTCGTTACCCAATCAGCGCCATACTTCACTTCTTCGGCGATACGGCCGCCCAGCATGCGGGCCAGAATGTCTTTGTATTCAATAACCGAGTGATAGGTTCGGTCTTCAGGAGGGATGAACCAAGTCACACCGCCGGTGCCGCCGCGCGGAATAATTGTTACCTTATGCACCAAGTCGCTGTTCGGCAACACATGGCCCACAATTGCGTGGCCAGCTTCGTGATAGGCGCTGAGTTCCTTCTCTTTTTCGTTCATCACTTTGCTCTTGCGCTCCGGCCCAATGGCAACGCGCTCGAACGCTTCAGTAACATCAGCATTGCTGATTTCTTTGTGGTTCTGGCGGGCTGCGATAATAGCGGATTCGTTTGCAATGTTCGCAAGGTCAGCACCGGATGAACCGGCAGATTTGGCGGCCAATGCGTCGATATCAACCGCCTTAGCAAGTGGCTTCTTTGCATAATGCACTTTGAGGATGGCCTCGCGGTCTTTACGGTCGGGCAAGCCGATGTTTACACGGCGGTCAAAGCGTCCCGGACGGAGCAATGCCGGATCAAGCACATCGGCACGGTTGGTTGCGGCCAGCACGATCACGTTCTGCCCCTGCTCAAATCCATCCATCTCAACCAAGATCTGGTTTAGAGTCTGCTCGCGCTCATCGTGACCACCGCCCATACCGGAGCCACGGCGACGCCCGACGGCATCGATCTCGTCAACAAAGATAATGCACGGCGCGTTCTTCTTGGCCTTGGCAAACAAGTCGCGCACACGGGATGCACCGACACCGACGAACATTTCCACGAACTCAGAGCCGGAAATGCTAAAGAACGGCACGTTCGCTTCACCAGCTACGGCGCGAGCCAGCATAGTTTTACCTGTTCCTGGAGGACCGACAAGCAATACACCCTTCGGAATACGTGCACCGACGCTCGCAAATTTCTTGGGGAATTTCAAAAATTCGACGACCTCTTGCAGATCCTGCTTGGCCTCAGCACTACCGGCGACATCGCTGAAGTCAACCTTGTTCTTTTCGTTGCCGTACAAGCGAGCGCGGCTTTTGCCGAAGCTCAGCGCCTGGTTGCCCTGGCCTTGTGCGCTCCGGATCATAAAGAAGAACAGACCACTGATAAGAAGTAGAGGCAAGACATAGTCTAGCCCAATAGTTGCAAGTGTTGAGCCGGTGCTTGATTGTGGCTTATTCTCGATAGTCGTCTTCTGGAAGTCAAACCCAAGGTTCTTTAGCGTATCATTCGAGCCTACGTAGCTTTTGAGCGTCGCTGTCTTGTCACCTTTTTTCGTAATATCAAGCTCGTCGCCATTAGCGACAATCTTGCTATACTTCCCGTCATTGGCTTGCGAAACAGCTTGCGTAATCGGAATTTCCTTCAGAGCGGTCGGCTGCCCATAGGTCGCAAAGATTACTATTATAAGTAGTACAATTATGGCAATGAAGCCCGCGTTCCGGAATCCGCGGCTTCCCTTATTGTTCTTTGACTGGTTCCCTCGAAATGGTTTTTTATCCATAAAAATCTATTATACAGACTGCAAATAAGTTTGCCTAGCGCTCACGCAATGCGAGTGCCAGTTTATACCTTTCTACTTTAATAATATACGAACCCTTCACATCAATCCACTTGCCGGGCAGGTACGTTTTGGCTGCAATCGTAATACGCTCGATAGCCTTCTTGTCGAATTCCCTGATGTCATGCGAACGCAGCCAGGCGGCAATTACTTCCCTGGCCACCGCGTGGGGAAGCATGACGAGCCAGTGCCGATCAAGCACTCCCCGCGCTGGCTGGAGGCCTAACTGATCAGCAAGCAGTCTATCAATCTCCATATTGGTCGTATGCGCTGTGGCGATCAGCTCACGGAAATTTTGCCGCGCTGCCGCATCAAACCGCGGCAGAATATTATGCCGAATGTGGTTACGCAAGTAGGCATCGTCTTCATTGGTTGCGTCCTCGCGCCAGTTGAGAGTATGCGCCTCGGCATACGCAAGGATTTCCCGCTTCGATATGTCCAACAGCGGCCGATTGATAGTATGGGTACTGTTGAGTGAGCTCAAGCCTTTTCTACCCGTTCCGCGCAATAGATTAAGGATTGCTGTTTCGAGCAGATCATCTCCGTGATGCGCGGTGATAATCGCCGAAGCGTCCGCTGCACGCATTACTCGCCGCAAGAATTTGTAGCGGGCCTCACGGGCAATAGCCTCGCTCACCCGTGTACCCAGACGGCCTTCGTCATACACGAACGGCAGCCCGTATTTTCCCGCGAGTTCCTGAACGAACCGCCGATCCTCGCCGGAATCAGACCGAATCCCGTGGTCAAAGTGTGCGACCGTCAGCTGCAAGCCCGGAAGTTGCCGCAGCAAATCCAGCAGCACGACCGAGTCCACGCCGCCCGACACAGCCACCACGTACCTTCCTGGTGCAACCACAATATTCATCTATGCAATTATACGCGTGATTTGTATACTCTTACTCATGAACGATCGTCCGAAAGTCGGCGTAGCAGTATTTATTTGGCGGAACGGCAAGTTCCTCATGTATCGCCGCAAAGGCTCGCATGCCGAAGGAACAATTTCCCTCCCCGGCGGTCACCTTGAATTCGGCGAAAGCTGGGAAGACTGTGCTGCACGCGAAACCGAAGAAGAAGTCGGCATCAAAATCAAAAATGTTCACTACCTTGCCACTACCAACGACATTATGCCGGGCGAAGGCAAGCACTACGTCAGCATCTGGCTGACCGCCGATTGGGCCGACGGCGAACCGCGTATTATGGAGCCGGAAAAGGTCGAAGAGCTCAGCTGGCACACTTTCAAAGATCTGCCGTCGCCACTCTTCGAACCCTGCTGGACAAACTTGCGCAAAGCCAAGCCAGAGCTGTTCACATAATGCAAAAACCCGACATCCACCGACTCATTGCCCTACACCGCCTACTATTGCAATTCCACCACATCGAACGAACCGTCCGCCACCCGGATGATTTCGAAAGACACGAGACTAACACTGAACACACCTTCACGCTTGCTATGATTGCTTGGATGCTTGCATCGTATTTTCCGGAGCTGGATAAGAACACGATCATACAAATGGCGCTCGTCCATGACCTGGTTGAAGTTTACGCGGGCGACACCTTCGCCTATGCCGACTCGGTTACGCGTGCAGGCAAACCTGACCGCGAGGCTATTGCACTCGCAAAGCTTACTTCGGAGTGGCCTGATTTCCCAGACATGATCAAATCAATCCAAGACTACGAAACGCGCCAAACCAACGAAGCCAAATTCGTGTACGCGCTCGACAAACTTATGCCCATCATCCTGAATTACCTCAACCAAGGTCGCACCTGGCAGCACGACAACATCACGCTCGAAAACATCAAAGCGTACAAAGACGCCAAGATAGCCAAGTCCCCGGAAGTTAACGAATACTACCAGCAGATGATTGTCATCCTACAAGACCACCCGGAATTCTTTGCGCCCAGCGCTAGCCAACAGAGATAAAACATGCTATATTCTGTTGTGTTCGTTGGCGAAGGTAAAAAAGCCGCGAGCTTGGTTTGGCAAAGGCCAAATTCGGCTTTGTAGACGAGCATTCCAAAACTGCAATCCAAGGAGCGAAGCGACTGAATGCAGCTTTGAGAGGAGAAGCATGGGACCAAGCCGAAGCTTTTGCCGTCAGGCAAAACGAGGTAAGTCCGTAGGCTTCGACGAGGCAGGGTAGCTCAGCTGGTTAGAGCACAGGACTCATAAGCTTTGAGTCAACTGTAGGATTCCGCTTATCTCCACCGATGTTATTGTTGATTATTATTTGTGTATTTAAGTGACTTGACGGCTTAATTTGACGGCTACAAACACTTACACTGACAATTTCTTGCTCATAGCGTTCCAATGCCAGGTATCGTCCCTCAATGTCGGCATGTTGATAAATTTGTTGCGTTGTCGTGATGTGAGCATGGCCGAGTATTAACTGGGTATCCCTTGCAGGTACGCCAATGTTTTTAAGATTTGTCGCAGCGGTGTGTCTCAGGTGATGCAGTGTAATAACTGGCAAGCCTGCAGCTCTACTAATGCGCTGGAAAGATCTACGCAAGTTCCCACGGTCAATCGGCGTTCCATTACCAGTCTTAAACACTAACTCTGGCAATGGCCCATTTTCTGATCGTTTAACATTCTTTAAGACTTCTTCTACCATGTTCATAAGAGGCAGCTCACGCCGTCCAGCCTGCGTCTTTAAGTCTGCGTAGTAATAAGTGTTTTCGTAATACTGGAGCTGCTGGCGCACATGAATGACCCTGTTAGTAAGGTCTATGTCAGACCATGATAATCCTAGCGCCTCACTTGTCCTCAAGCCGTACATAGATAGCAAAACAAATATCGGGTAAAACGGGTCCGTACTAGCACGGTCTAAAAAGGTTCCCAATTGCTGTAAATCCCAAGGGATAACTTCTTTGGGGCTATACTTAGGAATTCGAGCGAGACTTGCAACGTTTCGAATTACTAATTCTTCGTGTGCGGCACGCTTAAGAGCCGCCGACAGCACCAGCCGCTGCTTTTGAATGGTTCGATTTGATCTCCCTAGCTTGATTTGGTCATCTAAGTGTGACTGAACGTCAGCCACACTGAGTTTAGTTAGATACTTTTGGCCAAGCCCTGGCTTAAGGTAAAGGCGTACTATTGACTCATAAGAGCCGTAAGTGCCTGGACGCAGTGTCGGTCTTACTACTGTCAGCCAGTGGTCTAAAAAGTCACCTAATTTTTGTTGACGAGTATTCGTTAATAAGCCGTTTTGGTTCTTGCGGCGTAACTCAACAAGTAATTCCTCAGCTTCAACCCTCGTAGAAGCGTAGCGGCGTACCCGCCTAACACCAGCCGGTGTTTCTACGTAAGCCGCCACTTCGAAACGACCATCTTTACGTTTACAGACCGTTCCCTCACCCCTTCTACGTCTCATGCTCCACCTCCTTACGTTGTTTGATAAAGCTGGCTAAATCATCAGAAGCAACAAATCTTCGACTTGCGATCGTTATAGTTTTCAATTCACCGTTCCGAATCAGTTGATATATTGTCCACCTGCTTATCCTTAGCTGTTGGGCTGCCTCAGGAATTGTTAATAAATTTGGGTAGTGCTGTTCGTTCGCCATACATTGCGCCTTTCTGTGCCGTTCTACAATGTAAGCCGAATCATTTGCGTCCAAGTTAAAAACTCAATCAAAAAGGACAGCACGGCTGTTTCCGCATCCAGACGCCCAAGGGCTTCCTTCTGCACCATGCTGCCCTCAATGAGCAGTAGAGACAAAAAATCCCTCAGGGCTATATGCTGAATACGGAAACAATTACATTATAGCTTGTTAAAAATTGTTGGTACATTGTCATCGTCATTTTGTTAATTATCAGTGCAGCGAGTAAGCGGTTAAGCCTGCTTTTTGCCAACACGCTCAGCCTTTCGGTAACAATTTCTCCAACTCATTCCTCCTTTCTCCGTTTTACTTTTAATCCCAGTTCCTCATTAAGGTCGGCATGATGGGGAGAATGCGGACCAATCTGCATACCAAAGTTATCAATCTTACTCTCTCTTATGTACTGAAGCGTGTTCGTATTAAATGCAGCTCTAACCGCCTCAACGAGCTGTTGCTGAAACTCTTCGGCATCCGCATACTCTAGTGTTGAGCTGTAGTCGCTAAATATATTTTCGGCTGACCACCAAACGTGAAACCACGAAAAGTGCTCAGGCTGATCTTTTTCCGCATCGTAGCGAGTCGGCTCATCGAGTTTTAGTAAAGCGTCTTCCACTAAGTAGCCCATGTCGTCTATGTATTTGTCTGCTTCACCCATTTAGCCCTCCTTCATTGCCTGGTTTTTCATCGCCAAAATTAGGCGGTGGCTCGCCCAACATCTCCACGTCGTCTCCAAAGACTTCCCGTATATTTTCGGGAATAACATAATTCACCGTGCCGCTCGATTCACTATTTACTTTAGGTGCCTGCAATTGTCGATTAACTAACTTATTACCACCCTCGTTTTCGGCCACCGTGTCATCCCCACTATATTCATTACGGGAGTACTTCGGGAAAATCACTATTTGCTTACCATTTGCCGGATCTTTTTCTTGGATTATCAAGCTCGCAGCTTCCAGCGTCGGCAAAATATTTCTTCGTAGGTCGTCTTCATTTACCATCTGACCTGTTAGCTGGAAGTGCTTAGCTCGGATGTCGGCTCTAGTTACACCAGTAGCCCCATTCGCTTCTACCAATTCAGGTTGTCGCCCGCCATTCTTTTCTTCAAAGGCCGGCACAATAAAGGTCTTATAAAAGTTGTAGGCGAACGGTGGTATACCTAGCTCCTGGCTGGTTGATATGCGTTTCCAGAGCAGTATTGCTTGCTCTACGTCCGCTTCGTTAGCAACAACGTTGCGCTGATCATCCAGCCGCCACCAAGCATTTATTAGAGCGACAGCTTTAATAAGCGAGCCGAGGTGTGCAATATCCCGCTGGTGTCGTGGCTTAGGTTTCTTCGTTATTTGCTTAAAGATCGTGAGTACTGTCTCTGGGTCTGGAATGATGACTGAATTGATATGAAGTTCCTTGATAGCTCTCACCCGCCGCTTGAGCTGCTGTCGCAGCGGGTCGTTATCAATCATTTCTTGGTACTTGGCTGGGTCAGCCGTCCGCAGCATAGATAATTCAATACCCTCAGTCAGCTTTGCCTCACTAACTTCGGGGCTGAGTAAGATAGCACGGGTTGCTTCTTGGTCGTCCATTCGCATTGAGACCGAGCAGAAGGCAGTGGCGGCATAACCACGCAACCGACTTTCTTTAGCACGGTTACCGCCCCGTTTATTCTTATCAGTAGTCAGGTAAACGATTTCCTTTTTGTCGTGCGATAAGAAGGGTCGTAGCTTGGCTTGCAGTTGGTGGTGCGGCAGTTCCAAGAACAAGAGGATTTTCCGCTCGCAGTCAATGTAATATCTACCGGTTTCAGGGTCTTTTGTGGGGTAGCGATGTATAAACGACGTCGGGCTGGCGGATGCATACTCTTCCACGTCTTCTTCTGGAAAATACTTCGCCACTTCCGTAACCAGATATGTTTTCCCTGATGATGACGGTCCGTTAATGTAGAGGTTTAGCTGGTCAGCTTCAGTGTAGGCTGTCAAAAAACCGAGAAAGAGGATGCACTTATTCTCGTCATCATATCGAATAGTAAGGTCTAGTACTCTAGCCAAGTCATCGATGGTCATCTCGTTAAAATCGACTGGCTCTAATGCTGCTGCGTCGTTAACTGTTTGGTGGGTCTCATCGCTCATAATCATTTTCCTTGTCATTCTAGCCACTAAGCTTTTGTGTAATACTTACAGATCCGTTACGGCAGGCATCTGCATAACGCTATCCATATATCCTGGCTTTCAAAAGCCTTATATTCTCAAGCAAGACAGCGGCAGGTAATTTGAGCTCCTGTGACCAAAACGCCTTAATCTTGTCTTGCAGTTCAGGAGAATTATCAAATAAAAAGACAACCCGTCGGGGGTTGCTTTTATCTATGTCGGCAATTACAAATCCGCTTGCAGTAAGCGATGCGGTTAAGCCTAAATCAGTAGTTTGATAGTAATTTGTCGTCATTGTAGTTTCCTAGTATTAGGAAACCAAAAAACGACAACTTTGAAGCGATGACAAAACTTGCTTAACTAGTTTTGTCCCCGCTATTCCTCCTTTGGCTTTCTCGTTTTACAATCTTCTTAATCCTATCGATTGCCTGCTCCTTATCCATTCCTGGAAAAAACTGTTTAGCCAACATGCCGTAGCTCAAGCCTTCGTGTCGAGCTTCATATATCTTGTTATTCAATTCCTGGTTAGTATATGGCTTCGATTTCTTTTGGGCTGGTCCGAGGTATGAACTAATGGCTTTCCACGCATTTACGTAATCTTCTCTCCTTAGTCCAGGCTTAAGTCGCATCCACACCTGACCTTCTTCATCAATACGTGTAATTTCTATGTATTTATCTCCATAAAATACTTGGTCGCCAGGCGGTTCTCCGTGCGCTATGAAATTGCGAACATATTCAACCCATTCATCCGGCAAGTCCATCTCATGGATTACCCTATCAACCTCACTATCGAATTGCTTGCTGTACACAAAATCGTCATCGTCTAGAGAACCTGTTTGACTTAATCGTTTCTTTGCTTGGTCTATTGCATTTTGAAATTTGGAGCTATTTATCAGATAAAGTTCATCTTTCCTGAGCGATTTGTCATACCAGTTACTCAGTTTGTGGCGCATGACCATATTTGCTGCAAATCTATTCTTGCGTTGGGGGTCAAGGTTCTCTAAGTATTCCTCGGCGATCATATCATTGAATTGCTTTTCATCGTCATCTGTCATATAGCTTCTATTTTAGACCGTAAATTGTAATGGCAGTAATTATAGTTATGGGAAGTTTGCCGCTAAAAGCCGTGCCCTGACATAGGCCAAATGACAATAAACCGGAAGTAATTTTTTCGGGTTCAACTCATGAACGGGTTTACCCAACTCAATTCTCTAGTCACCCGTAGAATTTCATAAATATTGAGTAGTCGAATTGCTTATTATCTACAGTGTTGAGTTATGGATGACTAGCGAGTAACTGGCGCTGAAACGCATTATCGTTGAATAGCGGTGGTATTATCTTGATCAGGGAATGAATAGTTTGACGTCGCCGAAAGCCTGTATGTAGCCTTTATAATCGTCCTCCAGAAGCACGGCGTCGTTATACACCTGAATCATCTCTAAGCTTTTGTGCCTTGAGAACTGAGCTACTTTGGTAACATTGCCATTAAAGTGCTTGACTAGTCTAGTGACGTACGTGTGCCGTAACCCGTGGACGTTCTTTTCAATTCCTTGCTCGTCAAAGACGCCTTTGACAATATGCCGCAAACCTCTGGTCGTAATCCGTCCTTGCTTGCTCGGAACACTCCGGCTTCTAAACATAATACCCCTTGGCTTGTAGCCCTCACGCTCATACAACTTAACATCATAGTAGCGTTTAAGGGCTTGAACTGTTACAGGATGCAGGTAAACCGTCTCCTTATCGTCTCGGCCTTTACCGTTAATGAGCAGCTGACTGTTTCTCCAAAGGACGTCTTCCCAATTTAATTTGCAGAGCTCTCCCTCCCTAAGACCTTGGTAGAACAAAAGACAGATCATAGCTACTTCTCTGGGCTTTTCGACGCTATATACCTGACACCACGCTTCAAGCGACTCGATTTCACGATTATCAAGACCGTTGACCTTATGCCGCTTGTCCAGCCGGAAGTTTCGTATGTTAGCTGTGATGTCCGTTGGCAAAATCCCTCTCCTGTGCAGTTCCTTTAAGAATATCCGTGCCACGACAAGATACTTGTTCTTCGACGAGGCCGATAATTCATCTCGCCCTCTCAATGCACGCTTAAAGTCTAGGAACGTATCCAGATTGAACTGATTGTTCTCCACGAAGCTGATGAATGGCATGAGCCTAATTCGATAATCTGCTCGGGTTGCTTCCGACACGTCTAGGCTATCGAAAACCGCATAAGCATTGTCTTGAGTATAACGCCTGGCTAATACTAAGTCTGTCATTATTGTTGAGCCTCGAAAGCTTTGAGCTTTTCTGCATAGCGGTTAGGCTCTTTCGATTCCGGAGTAACGACCGACCATTCGTTATACCACTTTTCGTACCGTTTCTGTCTGTCCTCCTCGGAGCCTTGTTCCCAGCGGCCGTATTTGGCCTTACCTGCCGCCGTATGCGGGTCTATGGCGATTTCCGGGATCTCTAATCGCATACCCTTGTCAAACTCGCCTGTGAGCAAGCAGGCTAGGTTGTCAGCCTCCCTGGATTTAACTGACCTGCATAAATAGATGACTGCCTGAAACAGGAATAGTTCACCATCTCCTCTTTGTCTTCCTTGGCTGTCTACCGCCATATCGTAGTTGGCACGCATGGCTGCAATAAATATCGGAGCCATCGGATTAGCTGGGCCGATATCCTCACTGGCGATGACTGCAAGGCGTTTCCATACATAGCGGAAATAACCGGACTTGTGTAGAATCATCGCCCAATAACAGGCTTCATATTCTTTATTGCGGCGTATCATCTTTTGTAAGGCGGAGCTGACTTCATCGAACTGGTAATCTCCGACTACTCGAAGCTCAAAGCCACCGATGCGTTGCGGTTTTTTCTGATCGGCCTGGCTCTTTTTAGTAACTTTCTCATTCCTTATATCCATTGGTTGCCTCCTTTGAAATAGTATTTATATAAGGAATTGTAACTTTAAGCTAACTGAGTTCAAGAGGTTTTTACCTCTGTTAAATGAAATTGCGCGGAATTTTCCGCGGAGTGATGTACAATACAAGCATAAGCAAACATAAGGGGGTAAAAATAGTGGCGAAAAAGAAATATAAAGTGCTCTCTTTGTTCTCCGGTTGCGGAGGCCTAGATTTGGGCCTGGAAGGCAACTTCGTATCCCTTGGGACTAAATACGCAGAAAATCCTTTTCATGTAATTTGGGCGAATGACATTAACGCCAAAGCGTGTAAAACCCAGCAATTGAATTTCCCCAACACGGAAGTCGTTTGCGATGACATTACGAAAGTCCTGGAGAATAAACTGAAGCTGCCGGAGGCTGACATCGTCGTAGGAGGTTTCCCGTGCCAAGACTTCAGTCTCGCAGGTAAAAGAAGAGGCCTAACGGTCAAGCGTGGTCAGCTTTACTTGAGCATGGCCGAGGTCGTTCGCCAAGTACGACCGAAAATCTTTCTCGCCGAGAACGTGAAGGGATTATTATCATGGGAGAATGGGCTAGGCATTCAAACAATGATTAACGACTTCGAGGAGCTAGGCTATCACGTTGAATACAAGCTCCATAATACGGCGAACTTCGGCGTTCCTCAGACTCGTGAGCGTGTAATAATCATCGGCATCCGAAAAGATATCGGCAACAAAGTGATGTGGCCGAAAGAAACGCATTCAGCTACCCCAGAGCAAACTGGACTCAAGCCATGGGTGACGCTTAAGGATGCGATCGGGGATATCGAGGAAGAAAAGAAGCAATCCTGCTTGCCGAATTTTGGATATTCAAAAGCGAAACTGTTTCCTGGCACCCAAGGCAACACGGTCACGAAGGCCGACAGACCGGGCCCTACCATGCGTGCAGAGCATCATGGGAACATTGAGTTCCACTACTCATTGCCCCGCCGACTTTCGGCTCGTGAGGCTGCTCGTATACAATCATTCCCAGATGACTTCGTTTTCGTGTCGTCCACGACGGATGCGTACAGACAAGTCGGAAACGCAGTTGCGCCAGTTTTTGGCTGGCACTTAGCTAAAGCACTTGAGGAGATGCTGAACAATGATTTACCTGGACGAAAAGACCGACAGACGCACCGAGTTCGAGAACTTGCTGAGGCACACTAAAAGTAGTGTCCTCGATCAGTTAAGCGGCGTAGAGACTCCCTCTAAGCTCTCAGGAAACGAGTTCGAGCTCATAGTTTACGAGAACTCCGTAATAAACGCTAAGAGCACCCCATTTGAAGGATTGCTCAGACATACGGAAGATCGGGAGTTTCCCGACATCATTGCTGCGGATTTATTCGGAGTTGAAGTTAAAGCCACCAAAAAAGACGACTGGACGTCAATCGGTAATAGCGTCCTTGAATCATCTCGTGTGAAGACCGTAGACAAGATATACATGTTTTTTGGCAAGTTGGGCGGAACGCCGGACATCAAATACAGGAATTACGAAGACTGCTTAAAGGGAATCGCAGTTACTCATTACCCTCGATACCAAATCGACATGTTACTCAATGAAAGCGACTCCATCTTCAAAAAAATGGGAGTAGAATACGACGCAATTCGCACTTCACGCAACCCGGTAAAAGCGATTCGAGAATACTACCGGAGCCAGATGCGAGAAGGTGATGCGCTTTGGTGGATTGACGACGACCTGGATAAAACGGCGACTGTCAGCCCGATCATCCGCAACTTATCGGGTCTGGACGCTGCCACCAGAGACCAGGTGAAGGCTGACCTGTTCGTCAAGTTTCCTGAAATATTCTCTACCAGCAGGACTAAGTATGAAAATATTCCCGCCTACCTAGCCGCAAGGTATGGTGTGGTGACTGCGAACTTGCGTGATCACTTCACTGCTAGCGGACAAGTCGAAGTCAGCTTCTCGGATAAAGTCTTCCGGGCGCCTCGCATCATTGGCGAGTTAGTCAAACTGGCAGAGTTGATTTCTGCGGTGCTTGGCGATGAATCGCCACAAAGCCTTTCAAACGCCTGGAGAAAACACGTCGCCTCTTCCCTCGACACGGCCGAAAAAGCCTGGGCTTACGAGCTCGATCGAAACACTGCACACATGGAGTTGCCCGTCCGTGCTTCCATACTCTACGGAGCGGCACTCGAGGGCGAAGTAAAAATTGAAGGTCGCTAGCCTTTTTTCGTGCGGCGGAATCGGCGACTATGGCTTCTCACAAGCCGGTCTCGAGCCAGTCGTGTTAAGCGACCTGGATTCTCGTCGCCTAAAGTTTGCGGCGACAATACATCCCCAAGCAACGCTGGTACCAGGCGACATCCGCACGGTCAAATCGGAAATAGTTGCGAGCATAAAGGAAAGGGTCGGTGAAGACACTCTCCTGCTCAGCATAACGCCGCCCTGCCAGGGAATGTCCGCAAATGGCATAAAGACGATACTCAGGGCCGTTCAAAACGGCTTGAGGGAGCCCGTGGACCAAAGAAACTATCTAATATTGCCGGCTCTGGAGATAGTTCAAGAAACGATGCCCGATTTCGTGTTCTTTGAAAACGTGCCGGAAGCACGATCAACGTACCTTATCGTGGATGGAAGACCGGTAACTGTCATCGATTACATATCCGAAAGATTGCGAGGCATTGGCTATGCGGGCGAGGCTCGACTCATTAATTTCGCCGAGTACGGAGTTCCTCAGACACGAAAAAGAATCGTAGCAATATTTTATAAATTAACTCCGCATGGAAGTATGGAATTATTTCCCTCTCCCGTGAAGGCTCGCCCCCGCCTGAAAGACATTATCGGTGCGCTACCAAAACTGGATGCCAGAAACAAACGTACCTCTAAGTCAAGATTCCATCCCCTTCATGCGGTCCCAGTTATGCGTGAGTCCCTTTACGAATGGGTGAGCCTTACTCCAGAAGGACGGTCCGCTCTAGAAAATAATGAGTGTACCCAATGCAAGCACCTCAACAAAAATGATGAGCTGTATTGCGCAGGTTGCCGTCACATACTTCCTAAGCCATACGTTATAAAGGACGGAATGAAACGGTTGGTAAAGGGGTACAACAGCTCTTACCGCCGGCTGAGATGGAACGCTCCCGCCAACACCGTCACTACTCGCTCGGCATTTGCGTCGTCCGCCTACAACCTTCACCCAAGCCAGAATCGAGTGCTTTCCGCCTACGAATGCTCTTTGCTCCAGGGCTTCAATCCCGAACACGTCGACTGGATTGAAGAAGGCTCGAGAATCTATCCCGACTTTCTGATAAGAGAGATGATAGGAGAGGCTGTACCGGTCACATTTACGAGGCTCGTGGGCGAAATGCTTCAGAAGAACGCATCATCATATATTCCTGAAGACGCACGATCCGGAAAGGAGATGCTGACAATTGGCTGATGTATTCTCAAAAGAGAAGAGAAAAGAAGTCATGTCTCTAATCCGATCAAAAAATAGCAAAGCGGAGCTGACGGTCTTCAAACACCTACGGAAGCAAAAGATATACTTCCAGAAGCACTATAAACGTGCGCCAGGGACGCCCGACATAGCCTTACCTAGGAAAAAGAAGGCGGTGTTCATAGACGGTGACTTCTGGCATGGTCGGAGCTTTGAAAAGCTTATCGAAAAGCGTGGCGACGGCGATTACTGGGTCAGAAAAATCTCTACTAACATGGACCGAGATGTACGACAGCGCCAAGAATTATCAAAGCTAGGATGGACCATCTTGTCCGTCTGGGAGAGCGACATAAATCGCAAAAGAACTCAGGAGGATACCCTCAAGCAAATACGTGATTTCTTGTTAGGCGGTATAATCTAGCTCATGGAACTTACCGCAGCTGATATAGCCGAGTTTAAGCGACTATACAAAGAAAAGTTCAACGTTGACCTTAACGACCAGGAAGCCCGTCAACAGTTATCACTTCTTGTACGGCAAATGGAAATCGTCTATCAACCAATCTCCAAGCAACAGCTCGATGACCTTGAAGCCGAACGGAAGCGAGACGCAAAAGCACTGGCCGAACTAGCTTACGATATGCATCAAGAAGAAGTGATAAGCAAGCGAAAAAAGGCATAAATATTCTTCTTTATCGCCTTTATTTTTCTCTGTACTGCGTTTTTCTTCGACAGATGAGGAAATATATGTTCCGATCCCTTAATCACGTAAGGCCATGTTCGTCGTGGGTAAGAATTTCGCCATTTGTGGCCAACGCTTAGTAATTTCTTACTGCATTTTCTAAATAGCTTCAGGGTTATTTAACCTAAACTCTTTCAGAAATCTGGAGAAACTTAGGACAAAGCATTTACGGGCAGCGGGAAGCTGGTTACATAATAGGATAGGATATTCGGATTCTTCATCAGGTCAACTTCTATCCAATTATCTAATACCCCGTGAGCAATCAGTGTCTCTTTTTCTTCGTAAAATAGATCGTCATCAAACCAAAGGAAAGGAACACTAAAGTCAATCGCCCTTGTTTTAGCAGTGTCCCATGAAGTAGGCTTATAGTCCTTGATAAGCGCAAGTGTTTCGGGCTTAAACACGAGACTAAGCCTCTTGTAGGCAGTATTTGAATCCCCTTGGCAGTGAGTTGTCAGCCAATACACGGCGTCCGCCTTTTTATTTACTTGTTCTAGAAACTCATGCACATGGTTGGCTGCATTTAGGTCATTTGCGAGGAGTACGCCGTCGATGTCTAAATATACGTTCATGAGGCTTTCTTTTCCCGTTCGGCTTGCTTTTGCTTCAAGTCCATTTGTATTAGTACGTCAAAGTAGCCGACGAGGTTGTTCACCGCCTCTCGGTAGTCTTCGTCAGTATCGTAAACTATGCCGTCTTTGGCAAAGGTTTCTTTCCATTTATTTAGCTGTGTTGTCGTCAACTCAGTCATTTGAATTACTCCTTGGTTATTGATTAAGTGCTAAAATCAAAGTAGCTATGTAGGTATGAGTTCGCAAGTTCCATCACTTACAGGCTTATTAACACACTAGAGGTGGTACACTCACTGACTGTTCAAAGGCAAGAATAACCGTCCGTTATTGCTGCTGGTAACATTCACGTCCCTGCTAACCTCATATATTTCTAAACCGTTGTCTTCGTACGGATAAAGAAGTCGCTCTAGTGCAGACTGATTATCGTTCGATGGCTCTAGCCAAGAAGATTCGTCTTCTCGGTGTAACATTACAGGCTCTCGGTTATGAATCTCACGCATTTCAGCGTTTGGTTCAGTGGTCATGATCGAGTAAGTCTTGATCTCATGACCATCTTTGCTTTTCCATGTATCCCAGATACCAGCGAAAGCAAAAAGTTTTTCATCTTTAGGGTGAATGAAGAACGGTGTTTTATCTCCTGGTTTGCCTTTCCATTCGTAGAAGCCATTCGCAGGAACAAGGCAACGCTGATTACATACAGTCTTACGCCAGAAACCACCAAACGCCTTGTCAGCCCTAGTGTTAATAAGCTCTTTTACTAAATCTTTGCCAAGCATACGGGGTATACCCCACTTCATCATTTCAATGCGGCGATTGCCGTCATCATCTTGTGTGATGACAGGCATAACTTGAGTCGGTGCCACATTGTAATTAGGCTTAAGCTCCGCTACGTCCCAGTCTTCAACATGAAAACGGGGGGCGATTTGGTCTGCTTCGTCGAGTAAATATCTTCCGCACATACCTTTTACTATAAAACCAAATCTAGGAAATCACTATGGACCCAACCCATTACATGAACGAACGTGTAGATGTGGTCGCCCTATATCGAAAGAGTGGCGACATTACTACGCTGTGCTTTCCTTACAAAATGAAATACAAAAATCAAGAGATCATATTTACAGAACTCTGCCTTAGACACCCGACTAGCAAAGGACATCGCATGATACACGTCTTTGATGTTAGCGATGGTGTAAACGATTATCGCCTGGAATTCGATGCAGAGGGCTTAACTTGGACGCTTGTAGCGTTATTGGAGGGTCATTATGAATCTAGAGATTAGCAAAGAAGAAGCTCAGATAATGCACATAGATCTTAATAGTGCCTACGCCACTGCTGAGCAACAAGCGCATAAAAGCCTGCGGGGGAAGCCAATAGGTGTTACTAATCGTATTTCAAAACATTGTTGCGTCATCGCTGCGTCTTATGAAGCAAAGGCACTTGGCGTAAAGGTCGGTATGAGATTAGACGAAGTGCAGCAAATCATTCCTGACTTCATTATGTTGGAAACTGACCCGCCAAAATATCATCACGTCTACCAGTCCCTATGCCGAATCATGAAAGACTACTCACCTGACGTAACGATGAAAAGTATTGACGAGGGTGTGATTGATTTTCATGGCACAAAGGAATTCTACAAAGGTCGTCCTTTAACCGATATTGGCTTAGAAATAAAAGAACGAGTCCGCAAAGAAATCGGGAGCCATATGAGAATCAATGTTGGTATCGGCACTAACCGATTTCTAGCTAAAGAAGCTGCTGGTTGGCATAAGCCAGACGGTCTTGATCTCATTGATTATCGAAATATCAAAAAGTATTACAGAGAACATAAACTTACGGATTTAACGGGTATAGCAAGCCACTTTGAAGCCAGATTAAATGCTGCTGGGATATTCACACCGATTGAATTTTTGAATGCTTCTAGCGACACACTTAGAAGGCTCGTATTTCGTAGTGTGATTGGTGAAGATTGGTATCAACGATTAAGAGGATATGAAGTCGATAATGTAATTACTAAACTTGGCAATGTTGGTCGGCAATTTGTGCTTGATGTACGCAGCGCAGACGATAACGTTATTCTTCCCCGCTTCCAATATCTTTGTGAGACAACTGGCAAAAAGCTAAGGTATAACAACGTTGATGCTAGAGGTGTGTATGTATGGGCTATGTTTCAAACTGGCGATCATTGGTATGTCCGCAAAATGCACAAGCAAGCATTCTTTACTGACCGTGATATATACGCCAAAGCACTCTATTTATTCAACCAACGACCAAAGCATCTGATAATTACAGCAATGGGAATCACGCTCTACAAGTTAGAGCCTTCCACTCGCAGTCAGCAAAGCATTTTCGACGAGGTAAACAAACAAGAATGGCTCACAACTGCTATCGACGAAATCAATGAGCGTTATGGTAACTTCATTCTATTCTCTGCCAATGCGCTTGAGGGTAAACATAAAGTAAAACAAAAGATACCATTCGGTGGCACAAAGTATTTTGAGCTGTTACTAAAGAGAGCGTAGGTTATATTTACTTACTGAAATTTTAGTTGCGATTTGCTCCACGATGGCACTCCAAAATATAGTGGGAGACACAGGGAGGCATTTATCACCACATTCAGTAGAGAATAGCACTTGTTTATAGTAGTCAACAGGGGCGAATCATGCTATATTAACCTAACGTGGCGGCGTAGCTCAGCTGGTTAGAGCGTGAGACTCATAAGCTCAAGGTCACAGGTTCGAGCCCTGTCGCCGCTACCATTCAAAGAACTTTAGTAGACATACACAGCTTTTCATTTTATACGTGACGGCTACAAATGACGGCTACAGCCCCTATTTTGAGCTGTCTTGTACGTACAGCTACTAACTTGTGAACATCGGTCAGGGTGCTTGGAATAGTTAAATCTGCCGAACTCATAAGCCTGGGGTCGCGAGTTCAAGTCTCGCCCCTGCTACCAAAGAATTTGAATTGAACGACGGCAGCGTCGTTCTTTTTGTTATAGTGAGCGTATGAGAGCAGTATTTCTGGACCGCGATGGCACCGTAACGGTTGGCACGCCGACTTACGAACGCGTTGATAGCCTGGACAAAGTGAGGCTGTTGCCCAACACGCTAGCCGCACTCAAACAACTCGCGCGGCTGGATTACGGAGCATTCTTTATCACCAACCAAGCCGGTATAGCAGAAGGACGTATTACCCAAACCGAGTTTAATGAGATAAACAACAAGGTCTTAGCGTTGGTTGCCCCAAGCGGCATTAAAATACTTAGGACATACCTCTGCCCACATAGTGAGCGTGATAACTGTGCGTGCCGCAAACCGAAGCCCAAACTATTGCTAGATGCCGCGAAGGACTACAACATCAACCTTGGCAGTTCATGGATGGTCGGCGATCGTCCTTCTGACATAATGACCGGCGTCAACGCTGGGGTAAGATCCATATTAGTGAAAACGGGCGTGCCGACGGTCGAAAGCGACCAAGCAGTGTACACTGCGCCCTCATTGCTTGAAGCCGTGCAGTACATCGCTGAACAATAAATACTGGGCACCTTCAGTGTCAAGAATACAGCCTATTCATCTTCCAAATACGGTTCGACCATACCAGCGAACCTTGTCTGTCCGGCGTCACTTGGGTGTAGCTGATCCGTTGCAGAAAGGTACGGGCTTGACGTGCCGGCCGTAGCGAACGAATTCATGTCGATAAGACCCAGGCTGGAATCGCCGGTTGTGACAGACTGGATAGCGCTCCGGTATGAAGACCATGAATATCCCAGTGAGTTGGCCCCCCAATCGTTCGAATATACCAACATAATCACGATGGAGGGTTCGTGACTTGTTGAAGCCGAGCGGATGTCACTGACCATCGTCTTGAGATTTGAGCTGAGCTGGCTGGGCGTACCACCGTCTCTGCCGTAGTCGTTCGCGCCCAACTCTATCACTACCAAGTCGGCTTTGACATTCGCAGTAATAGCGGCAAGGTTCGTCGCCTGTGCCTTGAAATCGCCGCTCGTCGCGCCACTCTGGGCGCCATCGTATAAATGAATACCTTTATTCTCATCACCGTTGTAGGTCATGATGCCTTCGAGCACCACCGAACCGGACACGCCGCTAATCACTACCGTATGCGAGCCGCCCGCAGAAAATGCTACATGTTTGCTACCCGTCGCGCCGGACCCCGACGCGGATACATTAGTCGCCCCACCGGAATCGACTTTATAGCTGAACGTGCCACTGCCATGGTTGTAAAGAATATCAATCGAAGTGCCGGTAACCTTAAACGTGTCGGAGCCGCCCGACTGCAACGTTACGGTAAGCAGTCCCAGCCCCGCACCATTGCCCAACTGCTGGCCATCAGTGCCGTCATCCTTGGCCATGTTTGCAGAGGCGGCGCCGCTCAATTTCGGATCGGTTGACCACTGTGAGTCAGGACCATAGGTGGCATAGTACGCAGGAATGTAGCCGAAGCCACCTGTAGCACCGCTGACAGGATATTTGCTGCGCAGTGCATTGAGGGTTTGATTAGCCCATCTGCCGCTGACCGATGAGGAGCCCTGGCCTTCAGCGATCGAGTCACCCCAGACTACCCAGTTAGCCGCAGTACTGGCACGCCCAGCAATCGCGCAGTTCCATTGTTTCAGTGCATTACTTCCGTAGCTACTACCAGAGGGTGAAGCAGAGGACTTCGAGCCCGCACCGCACGACGATCCGGATGAGCCAGACGATCCAGTCGAACCGGATGACCCCGATGATCCGGAAGACGAACTAACGCCGAATTTCACCGCCGAGCCGCCAATAGCCGAAGAGTCTGATACGATGGCAGCATTCCCGGATAGTTTGCCAGCCTGAGGGGATATGCTCACTCCTTGAATATTAGCAGCATGTACCGCAACCAGCACGATAACACCAACGATAGCAAACACTCCCACGAACGCCGCTCTCTGCGCACCATTCATAGCGTGCAACCATCTGTTGTGCATCCATAGTGCAGATCCAATTTTCCATTCATTGGCATTGCTACGTAGGTGTTTCACTTTTTTAGAATTGTCCTCTTGAGTAAAATTCATGCGCCATATCGGTACTTGCCTTATTATAGAGAAATTTAGGCATTATCATACTGAAATATGGCTCCATCAAAGTAGAGGCCGCGACCCGGTAAAAGCAAGCTATAGACTACTTGAGTAGCCCCCGCACTGCAGCTGCACACCGCATGGTCGAAGTAGACACACGTATAACGTACAGACACTACGTACCATTCGCTCGCTGCTTATTCGGTATTAGAGGACCGGGGGCAGTTCTGTTATTGCGTCATAGGTATCCGAAGTAGTCGAGCCAGGCCCCGTCGCCAGCCACAGGTCAGGCGTGTAATGGAACGTTTCGGCCGGTGCAGCGGGTGCCGCATCGAGCGATCCGTACGTGCGGAGCAACTCAACAGCTCGCGCAACAAAGGTCCCGTACACATCAAGATGTTGATTACAGGTGTCATAGAAGCTGCCGACGTCAACGGTAAGGCTAGAGTCTCCCGGTGCTAGTATGAACGGTACGGTCGTACAGGTGTAGATATTCCCCTGGCTTACTGCGTGGGTGACAGCATCGACATCCGGCTCCGCCACGTAGCTTCCACTGAGGCTGGTCACTGCTGGCTTGATGTATATATTGCCTCTTGCCACAACACTGAACGACGGTATATCGGCCAGCGTGTTATAGCTTCCGCTAAAGTAGATATTGCTAACGATAGTAACGTTACCGTTCACATAGATAGTTGTATGCGAGCCGTTTGGTACATTACCGCCGGATCCGGAAAGGTCTATCGTCTCATTACCATTCACATAGATTACATTCGCGCCGGCAGGAACTGTAGTGATCGTCCCAGGGGACTGTGTCGGACTACTTGGATGATCGGCAAAGTAATCAGGAATTGCCGACTCGCTCCCTAGCTTGCCTCCGAAGACTTCGGTAGGCAATGCGCCAATTCCGGTATTGGCAAACGCAAGCGAATCAGGCGGACCGCTCCCCTGACCGGTGACGAATGCCTGAATGTAGCTAAGCGCGAACGCCGCATACTGGGTTCCAGCGCCCGCATAGCTATCGGCACCTTGGTTCCAACTCACGATTCCCGCCTTGTTATCCGGGGAAACGTCACAGTTCTGGACGCCATCCAGGCAGGCTTCCGTCATGCCGGCTCCAGCCGAAATATCGCCGTCCTGGATTACAAAATAAGGGTGATTTGCGATAACAAATGAGCCGTTGCACGACACAAGCGTCACGCCTAGGAGGTTTTTCATGCCGTAGGTGATCGTAAAGGTCCCGGTACTATTGGTCGGCCCGATATTATTGACGGTGCCTGTAGCCGAACCCGCACTGCTATCAAATGTCGGGGAAGAGACTGTGTTGTTGGATGTGAAGCCCGGACCCGAAATATTGATAAACATCCGGTCGCCAGAGCCTGGAGACGCGCCACTTGGCGGGTTGTAATTAATCGTTGCCGTAGTGTCGAACTTGCTCTTCGGATCGATCGCAGCGAGAGATTCACTGACACCGCCGCAGCTAAGCGTCGAGGGTGCGGGTGGTTGGGGGAGCCCACTTACATCACCGGATAGGTTGGCACATTTATCTTTAATGATAAAATGCCCGCCCGGGTAGTAGAACACAATAGACCAATCCGGAGTAGTGTCACCCCCGGAAATAAAACTGACGTCCGGCTGACATTGCGTCTGAGCGGTACAGGTGTTTATACCGTTGTTGACATTTTCGACGCCCATACCGTCGTTGTGATCTATCGTGGCGTAATTGAGGAATACGTTGAAATCTACACTGTAGCCAGGTGAATTACCCGAAGCATACACCGACACCAAATTTAACCATTGATTCCAGTGAGCCTGGGCATAGGCGATACCATTAGCGGAGGAGCCGCCAAAGTCAGGCCCATTCTTCCCCAGCATAATATCGACGATAGCCGCTGCCCTTCCTTGGTTCACGATTGATGTCGTATCGAACAATCGGTCTTGAATTCCAGCCACGAACGAGGATTGCGTGACGCCATTAGTCTGCCAGTCGGGAGTAATACCCCAGTACTGGGTCTTTCCACTCGGAACAAAAACCCAGCTCAGACCGTAACCAGTTGCGTTGCTATATGTGGCAGGTGAATTCGTAAAATAACTACACATCCAACTGCGACCATAGACACCGTTAGGTGCGCCGTTACAGTTCGCGGCAGCCGCTTGTAGCTTGCCATGGGACAGCATGCCGAGAATCGCCACTAGGCTGAGAAACGCCACCCATTTCCACCACTTCATGCTCTACAACTTCTCCATGCTATCGATTTCTTGGTTGAACAGTTCGCGCTGCGTGCTGGCATCTAGGGTGTTAGCCGGCATCAGACGTATAGATTGCTGCAAATAGTAGATAGCTTGGGTTTTGTCCTTCAGCCGCATCGCCGCGGTCGCCGCGCCATACGCTTCGGTATAATTCAACTTCGATATGGTGGCCGCAGTCTTGTACGCCTGTAGCGCCTGCGCAAAGCTACCCGCAGACATGTACATTGAACCGGCCTGCTCCCACGCGATTTTCCTATGTGTACTGCTTGGTGTTTTCTGTGCGTATGACACCCATGCGCTGGCGGCTTGGCCGAACTGACCGGCAGCAGAGTAGGAGTTCGTCTGTACCTGCAAGCTGGTGTACTGCTCGTTATCCAGACGGACGGCGCTTGCCTCCTCGGCCGCTTTATTGTTCTCCTCTGACCGGTGATGTATCTCCCACGCCGTTAACCCGGCAATAGCCAAAACTACAAGCACAATACCGATGAGCATCTGCTTAGACAAATAGAGTCGCCTTTTAGGCGCTGATGTCACTACGTTACCTAGTTTTACCATCGTTTTTTCCGTAAAGCCATAAGCCGGTCACCATGATCTAACAACCTACTAGTAAGCCTAGCATAAGCACAACGTAACGTGAAGATGGAAGACTTCGGAATGTTGTGCATGAAGCGTGAACTAACTGTACAATGGACCCGCCTCCGGCAGCTCACACGATAATGTCTTCGTCGAATATTCTGGGACGAAAAACGGTAAGCCGGAGCAAGACCGTGAGAATATGAAGCGCCAACATTATCTCTCCTGCTGCTAGTACGCTGCGGGCCCAATCGCTTATGTCCGTCAAGTGTAGTGCGCTGCCGTGCGCTGCCGTGATAGCTTGCGGTAGCAAGTGGTACACGCCATACCGGACAAGCAGCCACCAGCACACGAAGGCGATGAGACGAATCAGCGCTCTTCCGATTGCTGCACGAAGGATAGACTGCCTGCTGCGCGCAGGTATGCCCTTGAGTTCGTGCACGAGTTCGTCCGCCTGCTTAAACTCGTTTGCAAAGCCTTGGACTACCGAATATACGACCAAGCCCACGGAACCCCACATCAGAAACAGCAGCGCGTTATTGAGCGTTGTATTTTGAGCGAGCCTGTCACTCACTACTCCAACGGACCTACCGAATGAACCGCTAACATACGCGTCGTGCAAACCCAAAATACTTTGCCGTGTAGTCGTACCTACGTGCATCAGCGCTATCGTGCCGCCTATAACTAGACAGCCGCAAACTACCGAAACCAGCCCGCTCAACCAGGACGGAGTTAAAAAAATGCCAAGCAGCTTGGTGTCGGCAGAAGCCGCGTTCTTGATCGCCATTATCTGCAATTGTATGGCATCATACCCTTAAAATAAAGCCGCTGCTACTTCTTCCATGCACGGACGTAGTCGACTTTGATATCGGAAGCTGCCCCATATACTGACGGTCCGCCGCAGTCACACTGCGAACCAGTTGAGTTACCGACATTTATAAGGAAATACTCATCAGCACCGCCATCGCTCGTTGTAAACGTTTTGACTGCTTTGCCGTCCCAATACACGGTAGCTTTGCCGGATTCGCGGTCAACTCCGTAGATGTGCCAATCGTTCCCCCATGCACCACCAGGCGTTGCGGTACCACAGTCAGAGCCATTACCATTGGAACAATGGTAGCTGGTCGTGAGGGGTCCGTTACCCACTTCGGCAATATCGATCTCCCCGGTGGCAGGCCAGTTGTGGCCCGAAGTCCAAAAGGCTGGCCAGTTATACAGATTAGTCGCGCTGGCACCGGGGAAATAGATACGGCCTTCAAGGAAATAACCGTCGCCAAATTCAAAACCTTTGCCCCCTCCAACTTCGTTCGGGTCGCTGGTGACATTGGCGCCAACACTGGAAGAACTGAGCGTGAGAAGAAGGTCGCCACCGGAAACGGAAACGTTGCTGGCACTGACTCGGACATTATTTTCCATAGACTCACCACCGTCAGCAATAGCTTTCCAATTATTCGTATTCAGTGATGAGCCGTTGAATTCATCATCAAACACCGGGCTGCCCCAGCCGCTGGCGCCCGTCGTCGCGCTGCCGATGCATGGCGCCGCCGTGCCGCCGGACGTACAGCCGGCCGTAGTCGTGGTTCCACCACCGGAACCACCGCCACTCCCGCCGGAGCCACCGCTGCCGCCTCCGGAACCGCCGGACCCACCAGATCCTCCACTGCCACCGCCCTGGCTGCCACCTCCGCCTGAGCCGCCAGATGAGGTTGCATGGAATTGAATGGCTTTCCCATTAGAAGCACCGGCATCGGCGATAATAGAGACACCCCCGCTAAGGCTACCGTTCTCGGCCTGAGCGCTGCCAGTATTACTTGCCGCATGAGTGATAACCAGCGCGACATACCCAACAACAGCCACAGCCAAGATGATGCCGGCTTGGCGAAGGTGACTTGAAGGAAGGCGAATGCGCTTGAAGCGGGTAGAGCTAAGCTTGACCATATTGAGGCTATAGTAGCACTTATGCCTATAGTTCGGAAGTATCCGCATCGCACGCGAGTGCGCTGAGCGGCGCTTGGCAACCGAACCCGTTACTGGCCGTTGAGCTGCTGGATATAGTCGTCGATCTGCGTATAGTTGTCTATCCCCGCTGCGGGAATGAGAGCATCCTGACCATAGGACGTGAGGTAGCTTCGCAGCAAGTCGACATCTTTCTGGCCGTTTACCGTGGCACTATTCAGTGCAGCCGATTGGACTTTCGAGTTCGGAATCTTGTTTGAAAAGTCATACAATCGGCGCACACCGCCGAGCGGAATGTCGGTTTGGACGTGTTTGCCGAGCGCGTCAAAGAGTTCACCCATGCGGATCGGGTTGGCGAAAACACTCGCGCTGGTAGTTCTGTCCTTCAAAGCAATCAGCATTTGTCGTTGGTGCTGCGTGCGATTAAAGTCTGCAAGCGGAAATCCGTAGGAGCCGTAGGCGTCACCGCGAGCCCGCGCCAAGTCGAGCGCCTGTTCGCCGTTCAGAGTATGTTCGCCGTTGGTCAGGTTCACGAGCGGCCCATTGGTCGCGTAGTCAATACTTGGGTCGTACAGCCCCCGCGGATCGTTACTCTGGATGTCAACCGTGATGCCGCCCACGGCATTGACCGCATCCTTCAATGCCGAGTAATCAATCAGGGCATAGTAATCAATCTGTACGCCAAACTTCTGTGATACCGTCTCTTCGAGTAGCCCCATGCCGCCCGCAGGATACCCCACTTGCGAAAAATGCTGCTCATTCCCATCCTGATATGCTTCATTGATTTTGGCATAGCCGTTGCCCGGGATGTTCACGTACAAATCACGCGGAATGCTGAGCATGTACGCCGTGTCATTTTTCGTATTGATACTGATAAGCATGATTGAATCGGTCAGGTTTGCACCTTCATGACCTGGATCATCGGCAGAATTCCCGGCCAGCAAAATGTTGACCCGCCCCGTATCTTCACCTTTCAAATGTGAAGGCCAGAACAGGCTAAACAGTCCGCGCCACCCGAAAATATGTGCGGCATTATCGACAAATTTCCAGCCGACCCATGCGCCGTAGCCCGCGGAAATTACCGCAAGAAAAACGAGCAACGAAATAAGTGTCTTGCGTAGCTTGCGTGGTTTTTTTGGCGGCTCGGGCGGCGGTTGGAATCGTTGTCTTCTTCCGGGCTTCGCCTTGAGCGACGGGTTCGGCAATGAACGATGCAATTCGTACGGGCTGGGTTCGTTTAACGATTTCTGTGTGCGTGGTCGGAACATAATAGCATCCAAGCGCTTCCTTGGTAGTACTAATAATACTAAACTGGGCTGTGGTTTGCTGAAGAAATGACACAATTCTTGCCTGGGAACCTTTAAGGCCTAAGCCAAAACTGTTATCCTGGGCACAAAGGAATACGTTTTATGCTCAATTATTGGCACAGTTGGCTCGCTATGCCGGGGTTCGACCGAGCATGGCACGAGCGGGATTTGGCGGACGAACTCACCGAATACCGCGAAGAAACAAAACTGATAAAAAAGTGGAGCGAGTTGAGCGACGTTGTATACACCTGCACGCGCGCCCGCTGGACCGGCCACCCGCTCACATTCCCACTGAAGAAATGGCAATTCTACCTCGGTGTTCTCTACATGCTCCCGAAGTATACGGGCAGGTTTCTGTTTTATCGCCATGCCGGCAAGAAGGCGGGGGCAGACAAAACCATCCGCTGCGTCCGCAACCCACAAAAGCTCTACAAACTTGACGAGATTCTCACCGAGCAGAAGATCCACGTAGACAAAGCGCGCCTGAAAGAAGTGTGCAAACAACAACTCCGCTACTGGCCATTACTGCCATAAAGAAAAGCCCGGGATTATCCGGGCTTTTTATCAGCGCGCTTCGTTTTCGTTAGCTTTTCATCACAGGGACTTTAAAAAACTATCGAGTTGTAGGATCCGTTGGTTTGATGTAGGTGAAAATTCAAATGACAAACCGTGTTTCTTTTTGGACATAAGTAATGCCGCTCCTTTTTGTCTTATTTTCTTTTAAAGAATGTTTGTTTTATCAGCTGTTAAAACAGTTATCATTATACATGCTTTTGCTTATTTGTCAACTATATTCGCATCCCGTCAATGCTACGCGCGCGGTGTGGCAACGGCGGCAATGCCCTGGCCGTCCGACGCTGCGAGCGTGACGTCAATGGCATATTCGGTGCAGGCTTAGGTTCAGCACGCGGATTAGCGAAATCGTAGCGCAGCACCCGTGCTTCGTGCTGACGCTCCGCGAGTTCTATTTCCGTCAACCGGCTAACCAGCGATATAACTTCATAGAGCACGAGCAGGAATGCAGGCAGATACACGAGCAAGATAAGCCCGGGGACGCTATGCACAAAATCTATCACCCGACCGGCATACGGGATGCGCATCGTCACCTTGCCCACGATTTGCGACGGCATCAGCGGCGGGTCGGCGACTTTGTTTGCATCGCCTTTGACAACGATATCGCGCACCGGGCCGACCTGCTTGAACCCAACGATGCGGTGCGTGATACGCTCGCCCCTATTTACAATGCTGTTGTAGGTGATGACGTCCCCGATGTGGAGTGAAGAATCGGGGACGCGGTGCACCAACACCAGTGCGCCAGGATTTATAGCCGGACGCATGCTGCCGGTCTGTACCGACAGCGCCTTCCAACCCGTGACCGGCAAGCCAAAGACGATGAGTATGAGTGCTATACAAACTGTTCCGATTGTATATGCGCTGATCTTTGCAACTTTGCCGATCATCGTTATTAATCCTTCCTTGAGTTACATTGCGCGAGCCAGGCTACGAGCCCATGAACTCTATGTCGAACCCGCTTGAGGTGACGCTCGTTGCCGACGGGTTACTCACGGCGTTTGCAGCCATGGTGACATTGACGGTGCAAGTCGCGGTCTCGTGAGCCCCCAGCGTGCCGGTCAGTGTCTCGCCGGGCGCGGTGTTCAGTGAGGTGAGGTCGTTGCCGGGCGAGCTGCTCGACAGGGTCCCGCCGCCACTGACATTACAAAGCACATTCAGCCGAACGCGCGAATTGTTAACAGTACCCGAGGGTGTAACGGTCCACGTCGGAAGTGACGGTACATACATGTCGATTGCAAGGTCTGAATTGCCGGTATTCCTCAGGAAGAATGTCTCAGAATTTGAAGTAGATCGGGAACCGGGTGCCAGGCCGGTAAAGTTAAATCCGTTTACGGATCGACGGAAGTTCGTATCTATCCTGCTGACCCTCAATGCCGAATTTGTACTGCTTGTTGAGATAGTGTTGTCGCTCAGCGTCACCACGTTTCCAGTAACCTGCGCGTAGGTCACTCCACCGACCACCGCAAGTGTTACTCCTATAGCGCCGGCAGCGCGTAGGATTACTGATGTTTTTCCACTCATAGGCAAACCCCTCCTTCCTATTAATGGCTTTTTCATTGTCTTATAACCACAAGCGCGCCCGCTGTGTGATAGTCCACAGGGAAGTTGTGACTTTTTCCATTGAGGCGCGCTGCTATGCTTTGCCTCTGTGAGGAGAGACTAACCGCGGAATAAAAATACGACCGCGACCAAGATGACGATGCAAACTATGACGATGAGCGCTTCGAGAAGCGTGAAACCGGCTTGGTGTTTCTGCTGCTTTTGCATACCCAAATCTTACCTATTATGCTCATAATACCATCATTTCGGTGAGTTGGTATGGGAAACTTGTTATACTTAAAACTATTAAAAGCTTAAGCAATGCGATAGCCGTATCATTTATGAGACAAAAAACCTGGGGCCGCCCAAGCAAAAGATATGTACTGTTGCTCGTCTTGCCCTTATGCGGGCTGTTCATCTGCGGCACCGTTCATGCGGTCACGACTATTTCCCAGGGATTTTCAACGAGTGATTCAACAGTCCGATTGGGTTCGATTGTCAGTTTGGTGGATAACACGTCCGATCAAGTTGTCACTGCTTCAAGTAAAAACGTGGGGGCGATATTAGGAGTAGTCATTGACGCGGGCAATACCCTACTATCGCTCTCAAGCGGCAAGTCAAATCAAACGCAAGTAGCCACCGGCGGTGTCGTGGATACGCTCGTAGCAAATATTAATGGGAATATTTCCGCGGGCGATGAAATCACGGCTTCACCAATAGACGGCGTCGGCATGAAAGCGACTGACAATACGCGCGTCGTCGGCGTCGCACAGCAGCCCCTGAATAGTAACGACGGTACCCAGCAAACCTATACGGACAGTACTGGTAAACACACGACTATCGTCGGCGAGATACCGGTGCTTGTAAACGTGTCCTATTTTTACAAACAGCCCGACAAAACGCTCATCCCTTCGACCGTACAGAACCTGGCAAACGCGCTGGCAGGTAAAAACGTCAAGCCGCTACCGATACTCATTAGTCTCGGTATTTTTATTGTTACGCTTATCGTTGTGGTGAGTATAATTTACTCAATGATACATAGCAGCATCATTTCGGTAGGGCGTAACCCCATGTCCCAGTCTGCTATTTATCGCGATATCATCCAGCTGTCGGTGCTGGTACTCGGGATTTTAGCGGTGGCAATCGTTGCAATTTATATGATACTAACGAGGTTATAGCGGCATGTTGCAGGCATTTTTATACGTCAACTTTCTCTTGATCGGTGCAATGGCGGTGTTGGCCGTACAGCATGCTTACGCGCATTTCAAACCGCATGAACATGATGCGGAACATCATCATCCGCAACCGGAAGGCGGTCACTTGCCACCGGCAATCAGACAGCAATTGCTCGCAGACGCGCAGAAAGATTTTGAGTCCGTGCTGCGTCGCTCAGCTACGGAATTGCAGCAAGACTTGGGGAGCAGCGCCGAGAGCATCAAAAAGCAACTCGATGCATTCAGCAACGAAACTATCAAGCAGGAGCTAGCGAACTATCATGCCAAAATCGCCGAACTTGAGAAGCAAACCGAAACCGTCGTGAACGGTATGCACCAGGAAATCACGAGCCATCAGGAAGATTTGAAAGCGAAGCTGACTGAAAGTATCGAAGCCGAAAAGCAGCGCCTGGTCCAGCAAATTGACACCAAACTCGCCGATGCGGTTGCCTCTTTCTTGAGCGAGACATTACAGCACAATGTAGATCTCGGCGCGCAGGCTCCTTATCTAATGTCTGTGCTCGAGGAACACAAAGTCGAACTTGCCAAGGAGATAGCCGGTGAAGCTTAAGCCCCAACAAACGCCCGGCCTGAAACTCGAAGACACCGTGTCATCGCCGCAAGATGTCAAAGCACTGGTGATGGAAATACGCGAATACGCCCGCTGGTTCGCGCATAACTATATCAAGCTGCGCGTCCACGCCCGGAACACCTCACCAGAGCCGGAAATGTCACCGGCCGCCAAATCAGTTATTCGT
>Ga0187809_10000056_pt1 | contig 84197 bp, 76 predicted proteins | sample NC_wetland_sal_i_8_FD_132415 | JGI IMG/M metagenome (GOLD analysis project Ga0187809, IMG submission 132415) | Wetland sediment microbial communities from Neuse River Estuary, North Carolina, USA - ASW_4 | ecosystem: Environmental > Aquatic > Freshwater > Wetlands > Sediment | place: USA: North... | reverse complement strand
GCCGGCGACCTCGGGCTCGGCCGATTCCCGGGCCAGCACCCGGGTCAGCCGGATCGCCTCTGCCGCCAGGTCGACGGCACCGGTGTAGCCCTCGTTGAAGATCAGGTACAGCACCCGGAGCACCACGGCCACATCGGCCGGCTCGGAGAATCCCCGGCCGCCCAGGGCCTTCTTGGCCCGGCTGATCCGCTGGGCCATGGTCGGCTCCGGCACCATGAAAGCCGCCGCGATCTGGGCCGTGGTCAACCCCCCGACCGCCCGTAGCGTCAGCGCCACCGCCGAGGCCGGGCTCAGCACCGGATGGCAGCACAGGAACAGCAACAGCAGGGTGTCATCGCCTTGCTCGGTCGGACCGGCTGGCGGCAACTCGTACTCGGCCTGCTCGCGTCGCCGCCGGGCCGCGGCCGAGCGCTGGGCGTCGACAAGCTTGCGCCCGGCCACGGTGATCAGCCAGCGGCGCGGGTCGGCCGGAGGATCAGCCGGCCAGCGCTGGTAAGCCTCGATCAACGACTCCTGCACGGCATCCTCGGCCGCCGTGAACTCATTGCCACGACGGACGAGGACAGCCAGGACCTGCGGGGCCAGCGCCCGGACCAGGGCTTCGTCCATCGCTTCAGTCGCTGGCCGTGGGCGGCGGACCGAGGATCTCGCGGACCTCGATCCACTCATAGATCGGCTCCCCGTCCTTGCCCGGCGCGGACGAGGCGAAGGCGGCGATCTCGTGCGCCCGCTCGGTCGAGGCGACGTCGACCAGGTAATAGCCGGCGATCAGCTCCTTCGACTCCGGAAACGGCCCGTCGGTGGCCACCGGGGCCGCATCCGGGCCGCCGTAGCGCACGTAGCTGCCGGCCGGGCTCAGCCCCTGGGCGTCGACGTACTCGCCGCTGTCTTGCAACATCGCCACCACCTGGTGCTGAAACGCGATGTGGGCATCGATCTCGGCCGGCGTCCACTCGCTCATCGGCACACAGTTGGGCAGTGGCGCCGGGCCACCGTTGTAGTGCTTGAGCAGCAGGAACTTGGGCATGAGCATCTCCTTCGAGTCCGCGGCGGCCGGGCTGGGCGCCGACAGTTCCAGGACGGAGCCGGCGCCCGAACTTCGACATCACCGGCGAGCAGTCAGGCCTGGGACTTGATCCACTCCTCGCCGACCCGCTGCTCGATCCGCAGCGCCGCCTCGATGAGCTTGACGATCTCGGGTTCGATCTTGCGTCCGAGCAGCGGGATGGCCACCTTCACCTCGCCGGTCACCACCTCCCGGGTGCCCTCGCCGGCCGGCGAGATCGACGCCGTGCCGTCCATGCTGGCCGGTTGACCCTTGATGGTCAGCTTGACCGTCGCTTGCCGGGAGCCGTCGGCCTCGGCCGGTGACCAGTCCTCGACCTGCCGGATGGCGATGCTCTCCCCGACGAACTTGGCGATGTAGTCGGGCAGGGTCGGCTTCATCACCCGGTCGACCTGGATCCGGGCGCCCCCGCCGGCGGTCCGCTCGACCTTGACGTCCCAGGAAATGGCACCGGATTCCTGACACGCCTGCTCCCGCGCGGCGACGGCGAGGTGACTGGCGAAGGTCTGGTCCGGGCGGCCGGAGTACTGGTTCTCGACGGTGAGCTTCATGCTCACAGCATCGCGGATCGGGCCTGAGCGCGCACACCTCGGGTACCGTGAACCGGTGCATCCGGCCATCGCAGCCCCGATCGCGGGGTGACTGCCCATGGCTGCCGACGAAGCTGACGTCGTCATCGTCGGTGCCGGCCTGGCCGGCCTGTCGGCTGCGGTCGAGCTGACCCGAGCCGGACGCGATGTGATCGTGCTCGAGGCCGGCGACCGGCCCGGCGGCCGGGTCCGGACCGACCTGGTCGACGGCTTCCGCCTCGATCGCGGGTTTCAGCTCATGAACCCCTCTTACCCGCGGTGGCGGCGGCTGGCCCGACTTGGCGTGCTCGACCTGGAGCGCCTGCAACTGCAGGACTTCCTCGCCGGCGCCCGGATCGCCCAGGACGGCCATCACGACCTGCTGACCGATCCGCGGCGGTCGCCGGGCCTGGCCTGGCACGGTGTGACCGCGCCCGGTTCCCCGGTCGAGAAGGCCAAGCTCGCCGCCTGGGCGCTGCGATGTGGTCTCGACAAGGCGGCCAAGCTGCTGGCCGGCGACGACCAGCCCTACGGGCAGCGGCTGACCGAGCTCGGGGTCGACGGGCCGCTACGGCACCAGGTCATCGAACCGTTTCTGGCCGGGGTGCTGGGCGAGGATGACCAGCAGAGCTCAGCCCACTTCGTGTCGCTGCTGATCCGCTCCTTCGTCCGGGGAACGCCGGCGGTCCCGGCCTGGGGGATGCAGGCCCTGCCCGACCAGCTGGCCGCGGCCCTGGTCGGCGACGCGCTGCGGTTGCACACGGGGGCCGAAGGGGTCGACGGCACAGCGGTGCACACGGCCAACGGCACCTTCACCGGCCGGACGGTCCTGGTGGCGGCCGATCCGCGCACCGCGGCTCGGCTGACCGGGCTGCCGGATCCGGCGATGAATGCCCTGACCACCCTGTGGTTCGTGGCCCCCGCGACCCCGTATGCCCGGCCCGTGTTACACCTGGACGGCCAGCGCCGCGGTCCGGTGGTCAACGCCGCGGTGCTGTCGGCCGCCGCCCCGGCCTACTCGCCGGACGGCCGGGCGCTGATCGCGGCCAGCCTGGTCGGGCTGCCGGGACCGGACACCGAGGAGCTGGTTCGCCGCCAGCTCGGCCTGATGTATGACACCAGCGCGGCGGAGTGGGAGCTGCTGCGCGTCGATGCCATCGCCGACGCCCTGCCGGCCATGCCCGCGCCGTTGACCCTGCGCCAGCCGGTCCGGCTGTCGGACACCCTGTTCGTGGCTGGAGATCATCGCGACACCGCCTCGCAACAGGGCGCGCTCGCCTCCGGGGCGCGAGCCGCGGCGGCCATCCTGCGTGGACTCAGCTGAGCCCTTGGCTCGCGCCGGTCCCGTCGGCGAAACCGCAACGGGCGGGCCCGGGTCGCCAGACCCGAGCCCGCCCGGTAGAGCAGGTGAAGCGGAGCGGACTTAGAAGTCCATGCCGCCCATGTCCGGAGCGCCGCCGGCCGGAGCCGCCGCCTTCTCCGGCTTGTCAGCCACCACGACCTCGGTGGTCAGGAACAGACCGGCGATCGAGGCCGCGTTCTGCAGCGCCGACCGGGTGACCTTGGCCGGGTCGATGATGCCGGCCTTGATCATGTCCTTGTACTCGCCAGTGCTGGCGTCCAGACCGTGACCGACCTCCAGGTTGCGCACCTTCTCGGCCACCACGCCGCCCTCGAGACCGGCGTTGATCGCGATCTGCTTGAGCGGGGCCTCCAGCGCGACCTTGACGATGTTGGCTCCGGTGGCCTCGTCGCCGGTCAGCTCGAGCTTGTCGAAGGCCGAGACCGAGGCCTGCAGCAGCGCCACGCCACCACCGGCCACGATGCCCTCCTCGACGGCGGCCTTCGCGTTGCGAACGGCGTCCTCGATGCGGTGCTTGCGCTCCTTGAGCTCGACCTCGGTCGCGGCACCGACCTTGATCACGGCCACGCCGCCGGCCAGCTTGGCCAGCCGCTCCTGCAGCTTCTCGCGGTCGTAGTCGGAGTCGGAGTTCTCGATCTCGCCGCGGATCTGGTTGACCCGACCCTGGATCTGGTCGGCGTCACCGGCGCCCTCGACGATGGTCGTCTCGTCCTTGGAGATGGTGACCTTGCGGGCCCGGCCCAGCAACTCCAGGCCGGCGTTCTCCAGTTTCAGACCGACGGTCTCGGAGATGACCTGGCCACCGGTCAGGATCGCGATGTCCTGCAGCATCGCCTTGCGGCGGTCGCCGAAGCCCGGAGCCTTGACGGCGACGGACTTGAAGGTGCCACGGATCTTGTTGACCACCAGGGTGGACAGCGCCTCGCCGTCGACGTCCTCGGCGATGATCGCCAGCGGCTTGCCGGACTGCATGACCTTCTCCAGCAGCGGCAGCAGGTCCTTGACGTTGGAGATCTTGCCCTCGTGGATCAGGATGTACGGGTCATCCATCTGGGCTTCCATGCGCTCGGTGTCGGTGACGAAGTAAGCGCTGATGTAGCCCTTGTCGAAGCGCATGCCCTCGGTGAGCTCGAGCTCGAGGCCGAAGGTGTTGCTCTCCTCGACGGTGATGACGCCTTCCTTGCCGACCTTGTCCATCGCCTCGGCGATCAGCTCGCCGACGGTGGTGTCAGCCGCGGAGATCGATGCCGTGGCCGCGATCTGCTCCTTGGTCTCGACCGGCTTGGCCACGTTGAGCAGCTGCTCGGTGACCGAGGCCACGGCCTGCTCGATGCCGCGCTTGAGGCTCATCGGGTTAGCCCCGGCGGCCACGTTGCGCAGGCCCTCGCGAACCAGCGCCTGGGCCAGCACGGTGGCGGTGGTGGTGCCATCACCGGCGACGTCGTCGGTCTTCTTGGCGACCTCCTTGACCAGCTCGGCCCCGATCTTCTCGTACGGGTCCTCGAGCTCGATCTCCTTGGCGATGGAGACACCGTCGTTGGTGATGGTGGGAGCGCCCCACTTCTTTTCCAGCACGACGTTGCGGCCCTTCGGGCCCAGCGTCACCTTTACGGCGTCGGCAAGGGTGTTCATGCCGCGCTCGAGGCCGCGACGGGCCTCCTCGTCGAACGCGATCAACTTAGCCATGCGTGTCGTCCTTTACTTGTCCGGTGCGCGGATGTCCGGCACTGACTAGCTCCTGGCCGACCAGCGATGCCCGCGACGGACGGCACCCACTCGGGACGGGGTACCTCATCACGATCGGCTAGCACTCACACTACCCGAGTGCTAAGCCAAGTCTGGCACTCACCCGGGGCGAGTGCAAGAAACTGTCAGCGAGCCGGGTTACGGTGCTCACGTGACGATCGATCCGGTTGAGCTCGCTTACCCCCCGACCCGGTCCGAGGATGTCTCGACCGACTTCTTCGGCACCACTGTGACCGACGAGTACCGATGGCTCGAGGACCAGAATTCCGAGGAGGTCGCCGGCTGGGTCAAGGCTCAGGCCGAGGTGGCCGACCGCTACCTGTCCGGGCTGCCCGGTCGCGAGAAGCTGGCCGCCCGGCTCGGTGAGCTGCTGGCCCTGACCAGCAGCGGTGTCCCGGAGCTGCACGGTCAACGCTGGTTCCGCTTCACCGGTGACGGCGTGGCCCAGCAGCAGGTGTTCCGGGTGGCCGAGGAACCACTGGGCGAAGGCACGGTGCTGATCGACCCGAACTCGGCCAGCGCCGAGGGCACCACCGCCATCGCGGCCGCGGTTCCGGATCCCACCGGCCGGCTGGTGGCCTGGGCCTACCAGGAGGTCGGCTCGGACTGGCGGACCTGGCACATCCGCGATGTCGAGACCGGTGCCGACCTCCCGGACGAGCTGCGCTGGGGCAAGTTCGTCACGCCGGCCTGGCTCGCCGACTCCAGCGGGTTCGTCTGGGGCATGTACCCGACCGAGGAGGGTGACGTGTACTCCGCGGCCAACCCGTCCCCGAAGCTGCTGCTGCACAAGCTCGGTACCGAGCCGGCCCAGGACCGGCTGCTGTTCCACCGGCCCGAGCAGCCCGGCCTGTTCGCCTGGCCGTGGATGGACAAGGAGGCCGGCTGGCTGCTGGTGCTGCTGACCGATTCCGACAACGACACCCAGTCGGTGTGGGCCTGCAACCTCAACGACCCGGCCGACGAGCTGCACGAGCTGGTACCGCCGGCGCACGCGGAGTGGGCTCCGGTCGGTGCCGACGAGCGCGGCTTCATCCTGTGGACCGACCTCGAGGCCGAGCGGGGCCGGCTGGTGACCCTCGACCGGGGCACCGGCGCGATCCAGACCCTGGTCCCGATGCGCGACGAGCGCCTGGAACTGGCCGAGAGCACCGGCGACGGGTTCGTGCTGAGCTGGCTGGTCGACGCCTGCAGCCGGGTCACCCGGCACGACCGGGACGGGACCGAGACCGGCCGCATCGAGCTGCCCGGCATCGGCAGTGTGACCGCGATCAGCGCCAGCGACGAGACCAGCCTGGTCCACCTGGCCTACACCGCATTCGACACACCGCCCCAGGTGCTTCAGCACGACCTGGCCACCGGCCAGACCAGCACCGCCTTCGCCGCGACCATCGCCGGACCGGAGCTGGTCACTGAGCAGGTCTGGGTCACCTCGAAGGACGGCACCAAGCTGCCGGCTTTCGTGATCCACCGGTCCGACATCACGCCGGACAACGGCCCGCACCCCACGGTGCTCTACGGCTACGGCGGCTTCTACGTCAACCAGACCCCGGTCTTCTCACCCGGAATCGTCACCTGGACCGAATCCGGTGGGGTCTGGGTGGTGGCCACGCTGCGTGGTGGCGCCGAGTACGGCTCGGCCTGGCACGACGCCGGCAAGCTGGACAAGAAGCAGAACGTCTTCGACGACGCCATCGCCACCGCCGAGGCCCTGATCGAGGCCGGCTGGACCACGGCGGCCCAGCTCGCAGCCAACGGTGGCTCCAACGGCGGGTTGCTGGCCGGGGCCCTGCTGACCCAGCGACCGGAGCTGTTCGCGGCCGTGGTGCCACAGGTCGGCGTGCTGGACATGCTGCGCTACCAGGAATTCACGATCGGCCGGGCCTGGGCCAGTGACTACGGAATCGCCAACCGCAGCAGGGAAGAATTCGACTACCTGTACGCGTACTCGCCGCTGCACAACCTGCGCCCGGGCACCGCGTACCCACCGGTTCTGCTCATGACCTCCGACCACGACGACCGGGTGGTGCCGGCGCACACGTTCAAGTTCGGCGCGCGGCTGCAGTCGGTGCTACCGGCCGGTGGGATCGGCATCATCCGGGTTACCTACGGCGCCGGGCACGGCCAGGGCAAGTCGCGAGCCACCCAACTTGCCGAGCGCGCAGACCTGCTGACGTTCGTCGCTCACCACACCGGTCTGACCCTGTAGCCGGGGACGAAACAGCCCGGCTCCGTGGCCGCGCAACGCGGGCGGAGCCGGGCTGTTCAGCGGTCAGCTAGCCGACGACGTGCACACCGTCGGCCTGCGGGCCCTTCGGGCCCTGGGCGACCTCGAACTCCACTCGCTGACCCTCGTCGAGCGAACGGTAGCCCTCGGCCTGGATGGCGCTGTAGTGGACGAAGACGTCCTGGCCACCGTCTACGGCGATGAAGCCGTAGCCCTTCTCGTTGTTGAACCACTTCACGGTGCCCTGTGCCACATGCACTCCCTGTTCCTGGGGCCTGCCGGACGTCACACCCCGTGGCGTCCGTGGTCTTCGTTCCCGGTCCCGAACTGAACTTCAGTGCACGCTGGCTATCGCAGCCATCGTGGTCCTTCGTTGTGCGAAACGCTGGAGTACTTTCGACCAAGCCGCAAATTACACGGCAGCGTCTAGGTCACGCCAGCATTCCGCCGGGATTGGTTCCGGTATTTTCTCGCGACCATTCTCGGCAAACCTGGCAAAGCAGCGAACAAGAGCGCTCTCAGAGCAAGCCGGCGGCCCGCATCCCCTTCAGGCTGGGTTCGATCACTGCGGTCGGACCGACCCGCTCGGCCACCGCATCCTGGGTCTTCAGGCCGTCACCGGTGTTGTATATGACGGTTTCCTGGCTCGGATCGAGCCGGCCGGATTCCACCAATTTCTTCAAGACCGCCGTGGTCACGCCACCGGCCGTCTCGGCGAAGACACCGGTGGTTTCGGCCAGCAATTGGATGCCGTCGCGAATCTCGTCGTCGTTCACCTGCGCCATCGCCCCGCCGCTGCTGCGGACCGCGTCGAGCGCGTACGGGCCGTCGGCCGGATTGCCGATATTCAGCGACTTGGCAATTCCGGTCGGCTTTACCGGTATGACGGTCTCGACGCCGGCCTCGAACGCGGTGGCAATGGGTGAACAGCCGGCCGATTGCGCGCCGAAGACCCGATAGTCGGAGCGAGCCACCAACCCGATCTGCTGCAATTCCTTGAACGCCTTGTTCACCTTGGTCAGCAGCGACCCGGATGCCATCGGGGCCAGCACTTGTTGCGGCAGTCGCCACCCGAGCTGCTCAGCCACTTCGAATCCGAGCGTTTTGGAGCCCTCGGCGTAATAGGGACGAACGTTGACGTTGACGAATGCGGTCGCTTCGAATTCCTCGGTCTCGGACAATTCGCTGCAGAGCCGGTTGACGTCGTCGTAGGAACCTTTGATCGCCACCAGCGTGCCGCCGTAGATCGCGGTCTGGGTGATCTTGGCCGGCTCCAGGTCGGACGGGATGAACACGATCGAGTCCATGCCGATCCGGCTCGCGTGCGCCGCTACCGAATTGGCCAGGTGGCCGGTCGAGGCGCAGGCGATCCGGGTGAACCCGAGTTCGCGAGCCGCCGTGATCGCGACCGAAACCACCCGATCCTTGAACGAGTGGGTCGGGTTGGCCGAGTCATCCTTGACCCACAGCGGCGCGGTGAAGCCGAGTCGTTCCCCGAGCCGATCGGCTCGGATCAGCGGTGTCATGCCGGTGCCGGAGTCGACCCGGGTCGCCGGGTCCTGTCCGGTCGGCAGCAGCGGGCTGTAGCGCCAGATGTTGTGCGGGCCGGCTTCGATGTCGGCTCGGGTGGCCCGGGACAGCCGTTCGGGGTCGTAGCCGACCTCGAGCGGGCCGAAGCATTCGAAACAGGCGTGCTGGGCGCCGAGGGGATACTGCGCGCCGCAGTTGCGGCAGAGCAGGCCGGAAGCCGGGGATTCACCGGTGGGGCGGTCGAGCGTGGCAGTCACGATAGAGGCCTTTCTCCTCATCTTTCCCGGCGAGCTGCCGGGCCGGAGTTGGCACCTGCCTCGCGCACGAACCGGTGGTTCGCAACGCGGCGGTTGCCGGGGCTTCAACGGGCCGTTCCCTCTGCCCCTCTGGATGAGCGGATCTATTCAGTTGTCTTCAGCGCCGCGCTGGAAGCGCCAGCAGCCGACCGGGCACAGGCGCCCGGAGCCGGGTCAACTGTAGTCGCTGTCCAGGATGACGACCAATGGGCCGGCCGGCAGCCCGTCGAACTTCGCCTTGACCCGCTTGATAACCGGGAACTGCTGCTGCAGTGCCTGGCCGGCGGCCTGGGACCCGGGCACGTTGGGGTCGTAGTAGACCGCGGTGTTGAGGATGTCACCGGAGAAGGTGCTGACATCGCTGACCGTCCAGCCGCCGGCTTCGAACCGCTGGGCGGCCACGCTGCCCGGCGTCGAGCTGGCGTTGTTGAGCACGATCAGCGGCAGCTTGGCCACGCCCGGGCTGGAGCTGCTGGCCGAGGTGGTCGGCGCGGCGCTGGTCGTCGCCGGGGTCGTCGCCGGGGGCTGAGAGCTGGTCCGGGTCGGCGTGGGACTGGCGCTCGTCGAACTGGTCGAGGTGGTCGGCCGGGTCGGCGTCGATGCGCTGGCGGCCTGGCGCCCGCTGGGGTGGTTGAGCGCGACCACGGTGACCACGACCAGACCGGCGCCGACGAGCAGCACCAACAAACCAAGCGCGATTTCCAGCCTCCGGCGCGGGGCAGACGGCGGTGCGGTGTGGGCCACGAACGTACAGGGTAGGGACTAAACCTCAATGCCGAGACGGCGGGCCGAGCGCTGACGCTGCCGGCTGGCGCGCAGCCGGCGCAGGCGCTTGACCAGCATCGGATCGGCGGCCAGCGCCTCTGGCGTGTCGATCAGGGCATTCAGGACTTGGTAATACCGGGTCGCCGACATATCGAACAGTTCGCGGATCGCCTGTTCCTTGGCTCCGGCGTACTTCCACCATTGCCGTTCGAAAGCCAGGATCTCGCGATCGCGCCGGTCCAGCCCACTGGTCTCCTCGGCGCCGGCGGCCGCGGCGGGGGCCGATGCGGCGGCGGGGGCGGAATCCATGAGGCCTCCATCGTAAGTGCGGTACGTGCTGGCGCCGGTTAGAAGACCCGCGCCGATCGATCAAATTTCACCGGTGTGATTCGGCACGGCCATTCAATCATGACCGGCCCCCGTTGCGGTGACGAACCGCGAGCGGCGTCCACAGCCGGAGGCGGCCGTCCACAGATTGGCGCCGGCGGGCCCAGCGACCTGGCACCGGCCGAGGATCGAGCCATGTCCAGCCGCAACAGTTCCGATGATCTGCCCGGCCGGCTCGGTGAGGCCGCTGACCTGATCCGAGACCGCGCCACCATCGTCCGGGACTGTGCGGCCGGGCTGTCCTGGCATTCGCCGGCCGCCCGCGCCGCAGGAACCGCGCTCACCGAACTGCTCCGCTGCGCCCACAGCACCGCCGAGCAGATCGAGGGGACGGCGGCGGCGGTGCGCCGGCACCACCGGGCGGTCGCCGACGCATCCCACCACCTGACCGACCCGGCGGTTGGCCTCGTTGATCTCTGCGAGGGGCTGGGATGAGTGGCCCGGTAACGGTGGCCGGCGGTCCCGGGTCGATCTCGGTGGTCGCCGACCAGCTCGACGAACTCGGGGTTCGGTTGCTGGCGTTGCAGCGTTGTGCCTTGGCCGAGCTGATTCCGCTGTTAGCCCGGACGCTGCTGCCCGACCCGGCCGGCGCGCTCGATCCGCTCGGTGCGGCGCGGGTCAGCGCCGCCGCCGCGCTGGCCACCGGCCGGACCGCAGTCCTGGTGGCGGCGGCCGGGGCCCTGGCCGAGACGCTGCGCGGGGCGGCCGGCGGTTACCGCCAGGTCGAGGCCACGGTGCGCCGCCTGGCGCCGGTCACCCGAGCGGTGGCAGAGCTACCGGGAGCCCTGGAGAACCTGCCGCGCGGCCCGCAGGCCGTGCTGGTGCGCGATCCGGAACTGATCGACGTTGGCGTGCAGTTGCTCACCGCGACCGCACCGGGCTGGGCTCGCTGGCCCGGCGGCCCGGCTTCGACGGCGCGGGTGGCGGCGACGGCCGGCGGCTGGTACCCGGACAGTTGCGCGGTGCTGCGGTCGCGCCCCCAGGCCGCCACCCTCGATCCGAATGGCCCGCCGCGCGGGGTCGACGACCTGCTGGCCGGCGTGGCTCTGCGCGAGCAGGACGATCTCGGTGGCGGCGCGGTCGAGGTGCGGGTGCTCGACGGGCCGAGCGGACGCCGGGCGATCGTCGACATCGCCGGTACCACCAGCTGGGATCTGGACCCGCTGGCCCCGTCCGGCCAGGCCAGTGACTTCGGCACCAACCTGCGCAGCCTGGGCAACCAGCCGAGCGTGCTCAGCCGCGGAGTGCGGAAGGCCCTGGCCGCGGCCGGGGTGACCCGGCGCACTCCGGTGATGCTGGTCGGCCACAGCCAGGGCGGCATGGTCGCCGCCGAACTGGCCGCGGAGACCGCCCGCGACGGCTCGTTCACCATCACCCACGTGGTGACGGCCGGCTCGCCGATCGGGCTGGCACCGGTGGCCGCCCGCACCTCGGTGCTGTCGCTGGAGAATCGCGGTGATCTCGTGCCGCAGCTGGACGGAGCGGACAATCCTCGCCGTGCCGGTTGGCTGACCGCAACCATCGATCACGGCGGGTCGACCGTGCTCAGCCGGCATGCGATAGCGGCCTATCGCCAAGGCGCAGCCGATCTCGACCACGATGACGATCCTGCTTTGATTGATTGGCGAAACGGTTCCGCCAGCTTCTTCACCGCGACCTCGGTCCAGACCAGGGTCTTCCAAATCCAGCGCCGATGACCCACCGCCGGGCGAGGGTGAGGCGGCGATCAGCTGTTGCCCAATCGCTTCATCTCGGCCACGATCAGCCAATGCTGGGCTTGATGCAGGACTTCCCACTGACCATCGAGGCGATCCTCCGCCACGGCGAGCGGCTCTACGGCCAGAAGCAGGTGATCACCCGCCGGGCCGGCGACACCGAGCGGATCACCATCAGCCAGGTCGGCCAGCGATCGCGCCAGGTCGCCGGCGTGCTGGACCGACTCGGCGTGAGTGCCGACGGCCGGGTCGGCTCGTTCGGTTGGAACACCGCCAACCATCTCGCGCTCTACTTCGGCGTGCCGTGTACCGGCCGGGTGCTGCACACCATGAACATCCGACTCTTCGCCGAGCAACTCATCTTCACCGCCGAGCATGCCGAGGACGAGGTGGTGTTCGTCGACCGCTCGCTGCTGCCACTGTTCAGCCAGTACCTGCCCAAGCTGAGCACGGTCAAGCACGTGGTCTACTTCGACGACGGGGCGCCGGCCGAACTGCCCGACGATTCGCGGCTGGTCAGCTGGGACGAGGTCGTCGGCGACGAACTCGACTTCAGCGGCATGGTGCGCGAGGAGAACACCGCGGCCGCGATCTGCTACACGACGGGGACCACCGGCAACCCCAAGGGCGTGCTGTACTCGCACCGCTCGAGCTACCTGCACTCGCTGGCCACCCAGACGCCGAACACGTTCGCCTTGGGTGAGACCGACACCGCAATGCCGGTCGTACCGATGTTTCACGCCATGGCCTGGGGCCTCCCCTACGCCTGCGTCATGGCCGGGGCGAACGTGGTCATGCCCGGGCCCCAGATGACCCCGGCCGCCCTGCTCGACGCGCTGGAGAGCGAACGGGTGACGCTGACCGCCGGCGTCCCGACGATCTGGATGGGCATGTTGCCGCTCCTGCCCGGTCGCGATCTGAGCTCGCTGCGCAGCATCGTCTGCGGCGGCTCGGCCGTGCCGAAGGCGCTGTCGGAGGGTTGGCGGGCCGCGATCGGCCTGCCGATAACCCAGGCCTGGGGGATGACCGAGCTGTCCCCGCTGGGCACGGTGTGCTCGCTGCGCTCGGAGTACGCCGAGGCCAGCGAGCAGGACAAGGCCGAGGTGCGCGCCACCGCCGGCATCCCGCCGATGGGCGTCGAACTGCGCATCGTCGACACCGAGTCCGGCCAGCAACTGCCGTGGGACAACGAGTCGGTCGGCGAACTCGAGGCCCGCGGGCCGTGGATCGCCCGCCAGTACTACCGGACCGACGAGCCCGGACCGCAGTTCTCCGACGACGGGTGGCTGCGCACCGGCGATGTCGCGGCCATCTCCGAGCTGGGCTACCTGCGGTTGGTCGATCGCACCAAGGACCTGATCAAGTCCGGCGGTGAGTGGATCTCCTCGGTCGACCTGGAAAACACGATCATGGCCCATCCGGCGGTGGCCGAGGCGGCGGTGATCGCGCTGCCGCACCCGCGCTGGATGGAACGCCCCTTCGCCTGCATCGTGTTGCGCGAGGGCCAGCAGCTGACCAAGGACGAGCTGATGGCCTTCCTCGGCGAGCGGCTGGAGAAGTGGGGCCTACCCGACGACATCGAGTTCATCGACGAGATCCCGAAGACCAGCGTGGGCAAGTTCTCCAAGCGGACCCTCCGGGAACGTTTCGCCGACCGCACTCTCGGCGACCCGGCCGATCCACTGCGGGACTGAACCGGCCCCGCGAGGGCACGCCCGACCGGAGCCGCACTCACCAATCGGGGTCGAAAAGTCCGGCTCCGGACTTGATCCGCCGATCTTGGTGCCGATAGGTCTGGTGACGCACAGCAACAGCCGTTAGCAAATGCGCATCGCGCGTACCCGAAGCGACACGCATTCACAGGTAACGATTTGTGTGACGACTGTCGTCGATCGGCTACCGGAAGTTACTGTGCCTCGTGACAGATGGGGTTCCTGTGACTGATGTGTTCAACAGTCACCCCGGCCCCCATCGCCGCCGGGACGCCACTCACCCGGCGGGACCCGAACCGCAGCCGGTGACAGCCGGCGAGACCGAGGACGAGAATTCATGCTCGACGCCCGCCGGCCACGCCCCATCGACCCCACCCGTCGCACCGGACGCCCGCCCCGCAACCGGGTCACAGCCCGCTCCGTAGCGGCTCCTGACCGCCGCCGCATGGTGGTGATTGCGGTGCTGAGCGTGCTCGCCGCCCTGCTGGTCCCGATGGTCCTGGGCACCGCCCGTTCCCATGCGGCAACCGGCGATCCGGTCGGTTCGCTGGACTCGGTGAGCATCACCAGCACCGGCATGATCCACATCTACGGTTGGACCGCCGACCCCGACCAGCCGACCACGCCGTTGCCGGTCACCTTCAGTGACAACGGCCAGGCCCTGCTGTCGTGGCTGGCCAACCAGTCGCGGCCCGATGTCGGCGTCGCGTACCCCACCTACGGCAGCAATCACGGCTTCGCCTACGACCTGGCGGTGGCTGACGGCACTCACAACATCTGCGTCGCGGCCCACAACTACGGCGCCGGCAGCAACGCCCAGCTGGGGTGCCAGAGCATCACCGTGCACAACAATCCGGTCGGGACCGCCGCTGCCGCCACCGTGGTCGGCAACACCGCCACCATCACCGGCACCGCGAGCGACAGCAACACCACCGGCGCGGTGATCGTTCGTGCCTACCGGGACGGCGTCTACGCGGGCGGGACGGCGACCGACCCGACCAGTCACGCCTATCAGTTGCAGGTACCGGTGGCCGAGGGGCCGCACACCATCTGCATCTACGTGCTCAACGTCGGGCCCGGAAGCAATCTCGGGATCGGCTGCCAGAACCTGACGGTTCGCAACAACCCGTTCGGCGCCCTGGAAACGGCCGGGCAGACCGAGACCGGCGTCCACCTCAAGGGCTGGGCCATCGACCTGAACACCACCGGCGCGATCCTGGTCCGGGCTTACATCGACGGGGTCCACGTCGCTGACACCTGGGCCAACCAATCGCGTCCCGACATCGGCTCCCAGTACCCGGGCGAGGGCCCCAACCACGGCTACACCTTCGACGTGGCGGCAGCTCAGGGTAGCCACAGCTTCTGCGTCGCGGCCTCCAACGTGTCCTACGGGGTGTCGACCTCCCTCGGCTGCCAGACCGTCACGGTGGTGAACAACCCCATCGGGGCGCTGGAGTCGGCCATCCAGATACCCGGGGCGATTCGGGTCAGCGGCTACGCGATCGACTTCAACACGGTCGGACCGATCATCGTCCGGGCCTACGTCGACGGCCGTTATGCCGGCGGAGCCCTCGCCTCGGCCAGCCGGTCCGACCTGGCGGCCAAGTACCCGACGGCCGGCGGCAACCACGGCTACGCCTTCGACCTGCCTTTCAGCACCGGCAGCCACCTGGTCTGCATCTACGCCCTCAACGTGGGGCCCGGGGGCAACAGTGCGTTCCCGTGCCAGCGGGTGACCATCAACAACAGCCCGGTGGCACATCTGGATTGGGCCCTGCAGTACCCCGGTGGCGTCCGCGTCCAGGGCTGGGCGGTGGACCCGGACACGACCGGCTCGATCGGCGTTCATGCTTACGTGGACGGCCGGTTCGCGGCCGCGACCACCGCCAACCAGTCCCGACCTGGCGTGCTCGGACTGTTCCCGTACAACGGCGCGGCGCACGGCTACAGCGTCGCCGTACCGATGACACCCGGCCGGCACGTGCTGTGCCTGTACGCCCTGAACGTCCACGCCGGAGCCAACGACCGGTTCAGCTGCGTCGCGGTGACCCGCCTGGTCGCCCCGACCGGGGTCAACACCGCGCTGGCCCGCGACGGCGTCACCAACAACCTGGTGGTCAGCGGCTGGGCGCTGGATCCGGACACCACCGGCGCAGTCGCGGTGCACGTGCTCGTCGACGGAGCCGACAAGGCCACGTTGAGTGCCAACGGAGCCACCTCGGCCTCGCTCGCCCAGTACCCGCTGTACGGCACCGGGCACGCCTACTCCGGAACCGTCGGCATCGATGCCGGGGAGCACATCGTGTGCGTGGTCGTGCGCAACATCAGCGCCGGCGCCGACCTGCGGCAACGATGCGTCAAGATCACCACCTCGGGTGAGGCCGCTCCGGCCATGCCGGTCGGACTGCAGGCCTGGCCGGGAAGCCGTCAGGCCACCCTGAGCTGGACCGCGCCGCGCTCGACCAACGCCGCGATCACCGGTTACATCCTCACCGTGAACGGCCACAGCGCGCCCGTCCCGGGCCCGGTCACCAGCGTGGTGTCCTACGGCCTGACCAACGGGGTCCGGTACGTGATCAGCATCCGGGCTATCAACCGGCTCGGTACCGGCTCAGCCGCGACCGTGGTCACGGTGCCGACCAACATCCCACCGCAGATCACGCCGGCCCCGGTTTCGACCAGCCACTACGTGCGCAACCTGACCGGCAACCTGAGCAGTGATGCGGCGTTGATGCGCTCGACCGGCGCGGCCGACGCGGCCCGCAACCCGTCCGGGCACAACTACCTGATCCTGCTGCAGATCGGCGGGCAGGACGAGGCCGACGGGGGCACCGTCCTGTCGGCCACCGCCCGGTTCGTCAGCTACCCGGCCGTGGTCAGCGCGATGGAGGCCTACCTGGACGGCTATGCGACCCGGCAGCAGCCCTATGCCCCGCTGACCCTGGCCATCGGCACCAACAACGACATGGACGTCAGCGCGTCCGCCGGTGCTTCCTGGGCCCGCAACGTGGTCAACCCGGTAGCGGCCTACGCCGCCTCCCGGCACGCGGGGATGATCGTGGCCGGGGCCAACGACATGGAGCCCGGATTCCGCGGGTCGGTCTCGGCGAGCCGGTCCTGGCTGTCCGGCTACCTGGCCGCGACCAGCGCCCGGTTCGTGTTCAACGGCTCGGCCGACGGTTGCTCCACCGGGGTGGCTGGCAGCGGCTGCAACAACGGCTGGCGGATGAGTGACCTGCAGTGGCTGGCCGGTGGCGCCGCGCCGACCCGGACCATCAGCCTGCCGCAGATCTACAACTACGCCATGCCCCAGCAGTGGAAGTACATCTCCCTCACCGGCACCAACTCCGGTCACAGCCGGATCAACTTCGGCGGCCCGCTGACCGAATACACCGCATGCGTGCAGGCCGGCGGCTCCTGCGGCAGCCTGCCCAACACCACGGCCTGGAGCCAGCTCTGGGCCGCCATCTCATCGGTGCCGGCGATCCGCCAGCCGCAGTTGCCCAACGGCACCGATCTGCGGATCAACTAGGGTTGCCCGGGTGCCTGTCTCACCGTCGTTACGTTCCGCTGCCCTGACCGGCTTGGCCGTGTCGTTGCTGCTGGCCGGCTGCACCCAGAAGTCGGCTACCGGCTCGGACAACCCGGTGGTCAGCAGCAGCCCGGCAGGATCGGCGCCGCTGACGTCGGCTGCCTCGAGCAGTAGCGGTCCAGCCACGCCGTCGAGCCCGGCCCCGGCCACCAGCACCTCGCCGGTGAGTTCCAGCGCCTCGGCCACGCCGCAACCGACGGCCACCATCGAGAAGGGCGGCTGCCCGACCAGCGCGCTGTCGATCCGGGCCATCCGGGGCTCGGGCGCGGCTGGGCACGAATTTGCCTTCGTACAGTTCAGCAACACCTCGACCAGCTCCTGCACGCTCACCGGCTATCCCGGCATCCAGCTGCTGCTGGCCGGCAAGCCGCTCGGGGCGCCGGCCGTCCGCACCGGCAAGGCTGCCAGCACGGTTTCCATCGCGCCCGGCACCAGCGTCACCGCCGGCATCACCGACGACTCCACCTGTAACGCGGCCATCTCCGACTCGGTCCAGGTCATCCCACCGAACCGGACCGACAAGGTGGTGGTCAAGCTGCAGATCCGGGGCTGCACGCTGCACGTGGACCCGGTCGCGCCGAGCTGACCCGCGCCCGGCGGCGGATCACTTGCGGATGCAAGGATGGTGGTATGACCTACGTTGCCGCCGAAGATCGTTACCAGCGCATGCCCTACCGCCGGGTGGGCGCCAGCGGGATCATGTTTCCCCTGCTTTCCTTGGGCCTCTGGCACAACTTCGGGGATGACCGGCCGCTGGAGCGGCAGCGGGCGATTCTGCGCCGGGCGTTCGACCTCGGCATCAATCACTTCGACCTGGCCAACAACTACGGGCCGCCCTACGGCTCGGCGGAATCGAATTTCGGCAAGATCCTGGACCAGGACTTCCGGCCGTACCGCGACGAGCTGTTCATCTCGACCAAGGCGGGTTGGGACATGTGGCCCGGGCCATACGGCGATCGCGGCTCGCGCAAGTACCTGCTGGCGAGCCTGGACCAGTCCCTGAAGCGGATGGGCCTGGACTACGTCGACGTCTTCTACCATCACCGCAACGACCCCGACACCCCGCTGGAAGAGACCATGGGCGCCCTCGACCAGGCGGTCCGGTCAGGCCGGGCGCTCTATGCCGGCATCTCCTCCTATTCCCCGGAACGGACCGAGCAGGCGGCCGCAATCCTGGGCGAGATGGGCACTCCGCTGTTCATCCACCAGCCGTCGTACTCCCTGCTCAATCGGTGGGTCGAGGGTGGCCTGCTCGCTACGACCCAACGACTGGGAGTCGGCGTGATCGCGTTCTCGCCGCTCGCTCAAGGGATGCTGACCGATCGCTACCTGGACGGGGTGCCGGCCGACTCCCGGATGGCCGAGAACTCATCGCTGTCGCCGGACCTGCTCAGCGAGCAGAACCTGGCCCACATCCGGGCCCTGCACGAGATCGCCCAGCGCCGGGGCCAGAGCCTGGCCCAGCTCGCGCTGTCGTGGGTGGCCCGCCAGCCTGCGGTCTCCTCGGTGCTGATCGGCGCATCCTCGGTCGCCCAGCTCGAGCAGAACGTGGCCATGATCGACCGCCTGGACTTCACCGATGACGAGTTGGCCGAGATCGACCAGCACGCCGTCGAGGGTGGCATCGACCTGTGGCGGGAAGCCGCTACCAGTTGACCTCGACCCGCTGAAACATGAGGAACCGGCAATGAAACGCGGCCTGATCGTCGCCGCGGTGGTGCTGACCGGGCTGACCATGCGGGTCGCGGTGACCAGCATCGGGGCAGTCCTGACCGACCTGCAGCAAGGCCTGGGCATCTCGGCCGGCGTTGCCGGGGTGCTGACCACGCTGCCGGTGCTGGCCTTCGCCGGGATGGGCATGCTCACCCCCCCGCTGGCCCACCGGCACGGCGAACACCGGCTGGTCGCGGCCGCGCTGCTGCTGGCCACGCTCGGCCTGGCCGGCCGAGCGGTGGTCAGCTCGGTGTGGTGGTTCGGCCTGCTTTCGCTACTGGCCCTGGCCGGCGGCGCGATCGCCAACGTACTCATGCCGGCCCTGGTCAAGCGGCATTTCCCGGACCGGGTCGGGTTGTTGACCGCCACCTACACCACCTGCCTGGCCATCGGCTCGACCGCGGCGGCCGGCCTGTCGGTGCCGATCGCGCACGCTTTCGGCAGCTGGAGATGGGGTATCGGCGCCTGGGCCGTGCTGACCGCGCTGGCCCTGCTGCCCTGGTTGCCTACCCTGCGCCACGACCGCCCGGCCGATCCGAGCGACCCGGCCCGGCACCGGCTGCCCCTGGCGCGGATGGCCCGGACCCGGCTCGGCTGGGCGATGGTGCTGGTGTTCGGCAGCCAGTCCATGCAGGCCTACATCGTCTTCGGCTGGTTCACCGACTTCTTCCGTCACAACTCGCTCAGCGCCGCTACCGCCGGGGCGCTGGTCGCCTTCTACTCCGCCCTGTCCATCCCGATCTCGGCCGCGATCCCTACCCTGACCGCCCGCCGGCCGCGCGAACTGGTGCTGGTGCTCGGTGCCAGCAACGTCGTGTGTTACCTCGGCATGCTGTTGGCCGGCGGGCACGGCGCCTGGATCTGGATGCTGTTCGGCGGCGTCGGCAGCGGTTACTTCCCGATGACCCTGACCCTGATCGGGCTGCGGTCGCGGGACTTGCGGGTCACGGCCGCCCTGTCGGCGTTCACTCAGGGCATCGGCTACCTCATCGCCGGTACCGGACCGCTGCTGGTCGGCCTGCTCCTGGACGTCTTCGCCGACAACTGGACCGGCCCGCTGTTACTGCTGCTGATCGCCAATGCAATCTGCTTCGGCTTTGCCCTCTACCTGGTCCACCCGCGTTTCGTCGACGACGAGTTGACTGCACCGGCCGCGATCACCGCCTGAGCCGGCTCAGTAGGCCTGGATCGCCAGTTTGACGGCGATCACCAGTCCGGCCAACGAGATCACCACGCGCAGCGGCCGGGTCGGCAGCCGCCGCACCAGCGCCGGTGAGACCAGCCCACCGAGGAAGAAGCCCACCGCCAGCGGCAGCGCGAGCAGCCAGTGCACCGGCGCGACGACGGCGAAGACGACGGCGGCGAAAAGATTGGCCAGCAACAGGGTCAGGTTCTTGATCGCGTTGCTCTCCGGCAGCGTCTCGGCCGTGGTGGCCAGCAGCAGCGCCAGCAGCATGACCCCGGCGGCGGCGCCGAAGTAGCCGCCGTAGCAGGAGATGGCGAACACGGCCGCGATCACCGGGGCCCGATCGCGGGCTGGGCCGACCGGCTGCGCGCGGGGGCGCGGCAGCAGGACCGCGATCGAGGACAGCCCGATAAGCGCCGGCACCAGCCGGGCGAAGGTCGAGGCCGGGGTGACCAGGAGCAGGCCGGATCCGGCCAGCCCGCCCAGCAGCCCGGCCGTGCCCAACGCGCGAACCCGATGTCGCTGCCGGCGAAGTTCGGGCCGGGCCCCCAGCGTCGAACCGACGCCGGAGAAGACCAGCGCGACCGTGTTGGTCACGTTGGCGCTCACCGGCGACAGCCCGATCGCCAGCAACGTCGGGTAGCTGATGATCGAGGCCAGTCCGGCGATGCTGCCGACGAGGCCGGCGCCGGCACCGGCCAGTAGCAGGCCCACCACCTCGAGGAAAGTCATCCCGGCCAGCCAATCACAGCCCGAGCCGGGATACTGTCCGGGTGGCGGGCACAGTGAGCGCGGGCATCCTGCTCTACCGGCGACAGCCGGAACTGCAGGTGCTGCTGGGCCGGCTCGGCGGACCGTTCTGGCAGCGCCGGCGAACGCAGAACTGGTCTGTGCCCAAAGGGGAACTGGCACCGGCTGAGGATGCCCTGGCCGCCGCCCGGCGCGAGTTCACCGAGGAGCTGGGATTGCCGGTGCCGCCGATCGAACTGCTCGACCTGGGCCAGGTCCAGCAATCGGGTGGCAAGCGGGTGCAGGTCTTCGCGGGAGAGTCCGACCTCGACCTGGCCGAGGTCGTTCTCGGCACGTTCGAGCTGGAATGGCCACGCGGTTCGGGCCGCCGGCAACGGTTCCCGGAACTGGCCGAGGTGGCGTGGTTGGGCCTCGATGCCGCCCGGCCGCTGCTGATCACGGCCCAGGTGGCGTTCCTGGATCGGCTGGTCGAAGCCACAGCGGCCGGTAGCTGATCGGCGTCCGGGGCCCGGAGGCCTGGCAGGTCAGCATGGCCGCCGGGCCGGTTTCCTTCCGCACTCCGATCAGGTAGTCGCGTCCGTCCACCGAAATTTCGACCACCAGTCTGTCATCGGCGCCGGCGCGGATGCCGCCGGCTCGAACCGCGCCGAGTTCGGTCCGGTCCAGCACGGCCTGGGCATGAGCCATGGCAGCCTGCGCCGCCGGGGGCAGGCCGACCTGCCCGCGGAGCTTGTCCGGCACGACCCGACCGGCCTCGGTCGCCTCGGCCAGTGCGGCGGCATCGGTGATCCGGCCGTATTGCACGCCGAACGGCAGCACCAGCACGTTGGCCGCGAACCGGTCTCCGCCGAGGTGGCTGCACTCCCAGGCCCGGCCCGGGCAGGCGCGCTCCAGCGCGGCGGCGACCGGTCGGCCGTCGATGGCGCAGCACATGTCGTGCGTGCCGTGCGCGCACACGGCATAGACCGGTCGCGGGTCGGCCGAAGGCCTGAGCGCGTCGACATCGAGGCTCAGCAGCTCGTCCTCGGTGGCGAAACTGCCCCAGCTGAGCTGGTGGTGCCCGGCTCGACAGTCGGCGAATCCCCAGCTCCGCTGAGCGGGTTCGGGGCTGCGACCGGGTCGGCGGATGGCGAGCACCCGCACTGACTGCCGGCCCAGCCGCTCGATCAGCTGGCGCGCCTTGGTCCGGTCGAAGCGGGACGCGGCCAGCCCGTCCCGGCCCCAACCCCCGGGCTGCTCGACCAGCAGCACGCGCTGAGCCGGGAAGGCAGTGCCGAGCATCGGATCGGAGCGGGTCAGCGCCCGCAGCGCGCACCGATCGGGTCGATCAGCCACCGGCGACCAGCACCCCGGTCACGAGCAACTGGCGCACCAGGTCGACCCCGGCCTCGTCGTCGAGACCGGGCAGGCCGCCCGCCGGTACCGTCTGGCCGGACAGCAGCAGTCTCAGCGCCGGCTCGGTCGCCGCATCGAATTCGGCCGCCTCACCCAGGGTGTGCAGCCGCAGGCGCGCACCGGCGGCGTCGAGCCGCGGCTGCAGTCCCGGTCGGAGCCGGACCGGCGTGTGCGGATCGAGGTGAGCAGCCAGTTCCAGTTGGGCCAGCGGCGCCAGCGGGCCGGGCCGGATGGCGCCGGCCAGCTGGTCACTGACCCGGACCGCCAGTGGCCTCAGGTGCTCGCCGGCGACGAATTGCTGTAGGGCGAGCAGGGTCTCGGCCAGCGGTTCGGCCAGCGCGGCTTCGGTCGCCAACTGCGGGTCGAGCGGCAGCGATCGGCGCAGCTCCGGGTGCGACCTGGCTGCGGTCAGCAGGTGTTCCAGCAGCGCATAGCGGGTCACCGGGTGCACGCCGACCGTCAGGTGCAGCGAGGTTTCGGCTTGGGCCACGGCCGAGTGAAGGTAGCCGCGAGGCAGGTAGAGAGCATCCCCGGGCTGCAACATGACGTCGAGCACGGCTGGTTCCTCCACCCGCCGCTCGACCTCGGCCCGGACCGTCTCCCAGGTCTGCTCCGGCAGCGGATCCGGCAGCACCGGCCGGTGAATCACCCAGCGCTTGCGGCCGCTGACCTGCAACACGAAGACGTCGTGGGTGTCGAAATGGGCCGCGAAACCCTGGTTCTGAGGCGGCGTCAGGTAGGAGTTGATCTGCACCGGGTGGCCGAGCTCAACGGCCAGACGGGTCCCGAACTCGACCAGCGGCGGCCAGGTCCGGTGCAAGGCCTGCAGCACGAGCGTCGCACCGTCGGCCAGCAGCGTCATGACCTTGTCATCGGCAACCTGGTCGGCAATGCCAGCGCCCTGGCCGCCGGAGCGGGTGAAGGCTCTGGGCGCAATCACCTTGCCCTGCTTGGCCATCCGGATGAACGGGGTGCGCAGTCCCCGCCGGGACAGCAGCTCGTCGATGGCGTTCAGGTCGAGCAGATCGGTGAAGTCCTGAGCGCTGTGCGCGGCCGGGCTGAGCAACGGCCGGCGGGACCAGTACTCGGCCGCGAACTCCGCCCCGGATACCCCGACACACCGGGCCAGCACGGACGGGCCCGCGGCACCGGCGTCGGGCGCGACACGGGCGGGACCGGAGCCTCCGGTCCCGCCCGCCGTTGGACTAGCGATTACGCGCCGCCGTCCGCGCCACCATCGTGCTCGCCGGCCACACCCTCGGCTCCGCCGTCGTCCGGACCTTCGGCCCCAGCGTCGGCACCGCCGTCGGCGCCACCATCGGCGCCACCGTCGGCACCGCCGTCGTGGACGCCTCGCGTGCCGTTCGCGCCACCGTCAGCTGGGCCTTCGGCCCCGCCGTCGGCCCCACCGTCGTGCGCACCCGCAGCGCCCTCGGCGCCACCGTCGGCTGGTCCTTCGCTCTCAGTCATAAGGGATCTCCTCGCTAGGAACGGGCGTGCCAGCCGATGCCGACTGCCCGGACGCCAGGCCGCTGGTTTCGGCCCGAGTCCAACCTAGCGAGGAAGTGAGGGCCGCGACAGGTCGGGATCGGCCGGGCCGGCCGGGCCGGTCATCGCCGGCGCCGGCACGGGTTCGGTCTCGACCTCGGCGTCCGGTCCGAGCGCCCGGGGCCGCACGTCCGAAGCTGACCGGCGGGCCCGGATCCGGCGTAGCGTCAGCTCGCCCAACCCGGCAGCGACCGCGCACGCAGCCGCGGCCAGGGCCAGCCCGGCCCGGCCCCCGAAGCGCTCGCTCACCGCGCCGGCGATCGGTCCGCCGATCGGCGTGGACCCCATGAAGGCGACGGCCCACAGCGCCATCACCCGACCCCGCATCTGCGGCTCGGCTTCGAGCTGGAGCGTGCTGTTGCCCTTGGACAGGAAGCCGACGCTGACCGCGCCGACCGCGAACATCGCCACCAGCTCGACCCAGAACACCGGGGCCAGCGCGGCCCCGGCCAGGACCAGGGCGAACATGGCGGCCGAATTGACCAGGGAGCGCACGCCGGTCCGGCCCCGGGCGGCGACGTAGAGCCCACCCGTCACCGCCCCGATCCCCATGGCCGAGGTCAGGAAGCCGTAAGTCTCGGCTTGGCCGCCGAACGTGTGTTTGGCGACCACGGGCAACGTCACCTGGAACTCGTAGGCCAGGCAGCCGATCAGCGCCATCATCAGCAGTGGCACGGCCAGCCGCGGGTTGTGCCGGACGTAGGACAGCCCCTCCCGCAGTTGCCCCTTGGCCCGGCGAGCCGGCGCGGCCGGTTGCAGCTGGCCGGTGTCCAGCGTGATCAGCGAGCTGACCACGGCGACAAAGCTCAGCGCGTTCAGCAGGAAGCACACCCCGAGCCCGCCGGCCGTGATCACGATGCCGGCCACCGCCGGCCCGATCGCCCGAGCGGCATTGACCAACACCGAGTTGAGGCTGACCGCGTTGCGCAGGTGGTCCGGACCGACCATCTCCAACACGAACGACTGCCGGGCCGGATTCTCGAAACAATTGTTCAGCCCGAGCAGGAAGGCCAAGGCGAACACGTGCCAGATCCGGACGGTGTGGGTGATCGTGAGCAAGCCCAGGATCAGCGCGAGCACGCCCATCATCGACTGCAATCCGATCATCAGCTTGCGCTTGTCCATCCGGTCGGCAACCACGCCGCCGTACGGGCCGAGCAGCAGCACGGGCAGCGTCTGCAACGCGACGACCAGGCCGAGGTCGGTGGCCGAGCCGGTCAGCTCCAGCACCAGCCAGGACTGGGCGACCGACTGCATCCAGGTGCCGATCAGCGAGATGGCCTGGCCCCGGAAGTACTTGCGGTAATTGGGGTTCTGCAGTGACGCGAAGGTCTTGCCGGTGAAGCGGGCGATCGGGCTCATCGGGCCACCGGCAACCGGCGGGTCCCCCGCAACATCTGCGCGGCCAGGCTCTCCAGCGCCGGCAGCGCCGCCTGCAGGCGGGCGGACTGGCCGGCGGGCAGCTCAGCCAGCTGTCCGGCCAGCAAGTCGGCCCGGCGCTTGCGCAAGCGCAGATGCAGGGCGCGGCCGGCCGGCGTCGCCGTGACCTCGACGACCCGGCGATCGGCGGCGGTGACCTGCCGGGTCAGCAGTCCGGCCGCCTCCAGCTTGCCCACGACGCGGGACAGCATGGTCGGGTTCAGCCCTTCCGCGTCGGCCAGTTCGGCCAGTCCGGGCTGCCCGAGCCGGACCACGCTCCCGAGCACCGAGAGCTGCGTGCGGGTATATCCGGAGTCGGCTGACGTTCGCTCGACCGACCGGCTGATCCGGGCCAGCGCGATGCGCAGCCGGGTGACGTCATCGTCACTGAAATCGCTGGACACGCCACCTCACCAATTAGTTGCCTACCGGCAAGCATATACCTTGTCGGTAGGCGCGCAGACTGCCGCCGCTCCAGCCCGGGATCCACCCAGCTACCGGCGCTCAGTCCGGGCGATCGGCCAGCACGGCTGCCATCGAGTCGATGCTGTTGATCAGCCGGTCGGCAGCGTCGGTCGCGGCCCCGACCACGTCGGCCGGGAAACCAGCTCCGGCCAGGCCCGCGGCCAGGCCGGTTGCCAGCGCGCGCAGCCGTTCACCGCGGACCTGGCGCCAACCGTGCGCTATCGCTTGCTGCAGGCCGGCCAGGCTCCTGGTCGCGGCGGCCATCAGGAACCGGTATTCCGGCACCTTGGCATACATCTCGCGCGACTGGCCGGTGGCGTCGAGGGCCATCAGGGCCTGGACCAGGCGATGGCTGTGGGCCAGCAGCGAGCCGGCCAGCTCGACCGAGCCGCGGGAATCCACCGGTTCAGCCCGCGCCTGGTCCAGCGAGGCCTCGGCCGCGCTGCGGGCCAGCCGGGCCTGCCGCCGGGCATCGCTGCGTCCGGCGGCCGTCGATTCAGGATCGACAATCGCCCGCAAGTAGTTCTCATACGCCCCGATGAGCGCGGCGATCCGGTCCGGCAGCTGCCGTCGTTCCCAGCTCGGCCAGAGCAGCACCGCCAGCAGGGCGACGACCCCGCCGATGGCCGTGTCGACCAGCCGGATGCCGACGGTGGTGCGGGCCGGTATGCCGATCAGCTCGAGCAGCACAACGACCAGCGAGGCCAGGAAGATCGAGGACAGTCCGAAGTTGCTGGGTCCGGCCAGGCGCATGCCGAAGAAGGCCAGCCCGACCAGGGCGATGAAACCCGGCGTCCAGCCCGGCACCAGGTAGTGCACGACCAGACTGGCCAGGATCAGGCCGATCGCGGTGCCCAGCACCCGCATCAGCGAGCGCTGGAACGTCTGGGCGAAGTCCGGTCGCAGCACGACCAGCACGGTCAGGGCGACCCAGTACCCACGCTGCACGCCGATGCTCCGGGTCGCGATGTCGGTCACCGGCAGCAGGATGGCCAGCCGTACACAGTGCCGTAGCGCCGGCGAGTCGAGCGCCAGGTTGGCCCGCAGCACGGCCAGCGGGTCGCGGAGCCGGAACCCGCGGCCCGCCAGCCCGGCATCCTCGGTGCGGCGGCCTTCACCGGCCCCGGTTCGGGCAGTCTCGATCATGGCCCGCAGCTGTCCGGCCAAACTCTGGATCCGGGCGGCGGCGGCCCGTTCCGTCGGGGTGTCCCCGAGAGCCGGCCGCTCGTCCGGGCCGGCCGGCGGCAGGCCGGACAGGTCACCGGCGACCAGCCCGTCGGCCACCGCCGTGAGCGTGGTCGACGCGGCGGCAAGCTCGGACCGGATCACCTGCGCGGTTGGCCGCGTGGCCAACCGGCCGGCGTATCCGGACAGCACCAGGATGTCGCGGCGGGCCCGGGTCGCCTCGTCGAGCAGCACCCGGTACGCCTCGACGCTCGGTCCGTGATCGTGCCCGACGCCCCGCAGCACCGCCGAGGCCTCGTCGATGGCCGGGGTGACCGGCACGGATGCTTCGCCGACCGGATCCGCGGCCAGAGCGGCCAGCTGTCGATACAGCGCGGCCAGCGCCAACCGCTCGGGACGGTGCCGGCCCAGCGGCCAGGCCGCGACCGCGAGCGCGGTCTGCACCACTCCGCCGAGCATCACCAGCAGGCCGGTACCCGCGGCCGCGGCCGGCGATTGGGGCAGGTGACCCAGCACCAGGGCGGCGGCCGTGCTGGCGATGCCGGCCTGGGTCGCGCTGGGCCCGGCCACCAGCAGCAGCCCGGCGACGAAGCCGAGCACGGCCAGCAGCGCGGCCGTAGCCACGGTGCTGTGACCGAAGGCGGCGGCCAGCGCCGCGGTGACCCCGGCCAGGCCGGCGATGCCCAGCATCCGGGCGGCCCGGAGCCGGTACGGGCCGGGCCGGTCGGCGAAGGCCACCTGAAGCGCTCCGATACTGGCGGCTACGCCGGCCGCCAGGTTCCCGGTCAGCGCACCTCCCACCAGCGGCAGCACCAGACCGGCCGCGTTGCGCAGCGCCACCAGCGGATTCGACTGCGACAGGTCGAGCCGGGCCGCTTCGGTGTAGAGCCGGCGCAGCGACCGGAGTGCGACCGGAAAGGCTGAGTCGGCAGCGGTCACCCCTGCACGGTAGCCATTCCCGGCCCGGCAGCGCCCGGTTGCGCTGACGTACGGTGGAAGTGGCTGAAGCAACAGCGCAGCGAGGTGATGGGAGCGCGCTGATGGCAGCGCAATTGAACGGCAAGCGAATCGCATTCCTGGTGGCCAACCAGGGAGTCGAGCAGGTCGAGCTGACCTCGCCCTGGCAAGCGGTGGAGCAGGCCGGCGGCCAGCCGGTGCTGCTGGCCCCGGACAAGGACAAGGTTCAGGCGGTCAACGGTGACATCAATCCCGGCGACGAGTTCCAGCCCGACGCCGAAGTCGCTTCGGTCTCAGCCGACGACTTCGACGCGCTGGTGCTACCCGGCGGGGTAGCCAACCCGGACAAGCTGCGGATCGTGCCGGAGGCCGTGCAGTTCGTGCAGGCCTTCGCCCGGGCCGGCAAGCCGGTGGCCGCCATCTGCCATGGCCCGTGGTCACTGGTCGAGGCGGACGTGGTCAGGGGCAAGACCCTGACCAGCTGGCCCAGCCTGCAGACCGATATCCGCAACGCCGGTGCGAACTGGCAGGACCAAGAGGTCTTCACTTGCCAGGAGCAGGGTTTCACCCTGATCACCAGCCGCAAACCAGATGACCTGCCGGCGTTCAACGAGACGCTGCTGGCCGTCTTCGCCGGCTGAGATCGACGGGCCCGGGTGCGGGCCGGGTCAGGCCGCGGCCAGCCCGGCCCGCACCGCCCGGGCCAGGCAGCCCAGCACGTCATCGCGGGCTCGGCTCGCGCCGAAGGTCGCCGACAGATCGGTCAGGCGCACGGTGTCGGGCAGCCTCGGCAGGTCCGGGGCGACGGCACCGGCCAGGATCCAGACCGAGCGGCCGCCGGCGCGATCGAGCAGGCCACCGACGACCTTGCCGGCCAGTGACGTGGCATCGAGGCGACCTTCGGCCGTGACGACGAGTTCGGCGGCGGCGATCCGCTCGGCCAGCCCGAGCCGGTCCGCGACCACGGTGAAGCCGGATTCGAGCCGGCCGCCGAGCGCCCACAGCAGTCCGGCCAGACCGCCGGCGGCCCCGGTGCCGGGTACTCCGGCCGGATCCCGGCCCCACCGCCGGCTCAGCTGCTCGGCGGTGCCGGCCAGCCCGGCGCTCAAGCGCACCACCGCGGCCGCGTCGGCTCCCTTCTGCGGCCCGAACACCCGGGCGGCGTCCAGGTAGCCGGTCTGCACGTCGACGGCAACCCGCAGCGCGGCCGGCAGCGGTAGCAGGCCGGCGGCCTCGAGCGCGGCCAGCGCGCCTCGGCCGCCGTCACTGAACGCCGAACCGCCTAGGCCGAGAAGCACCTCGCCCGCCCCGGCCGTCATCGCAGCGGCCAGTAACTGCCCGACCCCGTAGCTGGACGCCTTCTCGGCCTGGGCTGCGGTGGGTCGAGCGGCCAGCACCGGCGCCGACACCGGCGCCGTCTCCAGGATTGCCATGCCGCCGACCAGTCGCCACCGGACCTCGACCGGCGCGCCGAGCGGATCGGTGACGGTGCTGATCCGGTTACCGCCGCCGAGCGCGGCCAGGAATCCCTCGCCGCCATCGGACAAAGGGCAGCAGTCCGCCGTCCAGCCGGCGGCTCGGAAGGGCTCGGCGATCGCCCCTGCCGCCTCGGCCGCAGTCGCGGTTCCGCGAAGCTTGTCGGGGGCGATCAGAACGTGTCGAGCCATGACCATGAGCCTAGAAGGCTCCGGCGCCGACCTCAGCCGGCCAGTTCGGCTGCCCGGGTGGTGATCTGGACCAGCAGCGCGGCCGGCCACACCTCTTGGTTCGAGCGGACCGGCGCCAGTTCCCGAACCGCCCGCTGCACATGCTGGAATGCCTGCTGCAGCGGAAGTCCAGGCGGGCAGAGCGAGCGGACGGAGACCGCCATGTCGAACATGAGTTGCTCGCTGTTCTGGCCGAGACCGACCCTGGCCGGTGGCTCGACCTGGCCACCGACCGGCGGCTCGACCTGGCCACTGAGCCGACGCAGGTCGTCCTCGGACAACCGGCCGCAAGTGACCTCACCCTCGCGCGGACTGATCCGGTCGTAGCGCGACAGGTCCTGCATCGTGCGGTCACAGCAGGGCAGGAAGGAGTAGCCGGCCCGGGGCGCAGCGTGCACCGTCTCGCGCTCGATCACCGTAGACACCCCGTCCCGCCAAGATCCACTGACGTATGTATAGACGAGTTTTGCCTTGAATTCAAAGCTTAAACCTGGTAACTTTATGCGACCTGTCCAATACCCAGAGTGTTCCACTCCGGTTCGCCCGCCCCGCGAGTGGCCGCCTCCCCGAACCAGCCACTCTCGGGACTCAGACAGGGGTGACGTAGGCGGCGCTGATGCCACCGTCGACCAGGAAGGTCGAGGCGGTGATGAACGAGGCGTCGTCGCTGGCCAGGAACGCGACCGCGGCCGCGATCTCGCTCGCCTCGCCGAACCGGCCCATCGGGATGTGCACCATCCGCCGCGCCGCCCGCTCCGGATCCTTGGCGAACAGCTCCTGCAGCAACGGGGTGTTGATCGGACCGGGGCACAGGGCATTGACCCGGATGCGCTCCCGGGCGAACTGCACGCCGAGTTCCCGGCTCATCGCCAGGACCCCGCCCTTGCTGGCGGTGTAGGAGATCTGCGAGGTCGCCGAACCCAACACGGCCACGAACGAGGCGGTGTTGATGATGGACCCGCCGCCGGCCGCCTGCATGTGCCTGATCGCGGCCCGACAGCACAGGTAGACCGAAGTCAGGTTGACCCGTTGCACCTTGTCCCAGGCGTCGAGTTCGGTGATCAGGATGGAATCGTCTTCCGGGGGCGAGATTCCCGCATTGTTGAAGGCGATGTGCACACCACCGTAGGTTTCGGCCGCGGCCTGGAACAGATCGTTGACCTGGCCCTCGTCGGTCACGTCGACCGGCACGAACAGGCCTTCGACCTCCTCGGCCGCCGCCTTGCCGGCGGTGGCATCGACATCGGCACACACCACCCGGGCGCCCTCGGCCGCGAACCGGCGCGCCGTGGCCAGGCCGATCCCGCTCCCGGCTCCGGTGATCACGGCAACCTTGCCATCCAGCCTGCGTTCCATCTGCCCCGCTGTCCTTTCCGCCGCGCTGAGCCCGGATCAGGTCGTAGAGATAAAGACGTTCTTGGTCTCGGTGAAGGCGTACGGAGCCTCCGGCCCCAGCTCCCGCCCCAGCCCGGACGACTTGTAGCCGCCGAACGGCGTCCAGTACCGCACCGAGGAATGCGAGTTCACCGACAGGTTGCCGGACTCGATACCCCGGCTGACCCGGATGGCCCGGCCGACATCTCGCGTCCACACCGAGCCGGACAGGCCGAACTCGCTGTCGTTGGCGATCCGGATCGCGTCCGCCTCGTCCTCGAACGGCACCACCGCCACCACCGGGCCGAAGATCTCCTCGCGGAGCACCACATCGGCCGGGTCGGTCGGGCACAGCACGGTCGGCGGGAACCAGAACCCGGGCCCATCGGGCACGCTGCCCCGAAACGCCACGATGGATTCGTCGACCACATAGGAGGAAACCCGTTCCCGATGTCCGGCGCTGATCAACGGGCCCATCTCTGACTTCTCCTCGCCCGGATCGCTCACGACGACTCCGGCCACTGCATCGCGGAAGCGGTCGAGGAACGCGTCGTAGACCGAGCGCTGGACCAGGACCCGAGACCGGGCGCAACAGTCCTGCCCGGCGTTGTCGAACACCGCGTAGGGCGCCGTCTCAGCCGCTCGCTCCAGATCGGCATCGGCGAAGATGACGTTGGCCGACTTGCCGCCCAGTTCCAGGGTCACCGGCTTGAGCCGGGCGGCGCAACCGGCCATGATCTGCTGGCCGATCTCGGTCGAGCCGGTGAAAACGATCTTGGCCACGTCCGGGTGGCTGACGAACCGGTCGCCGACCACGCTGCCCTTACCCGGCAGCACCTGGAACACGTCCTCGGGCAGGCCGGCGGCCAGGGCCAGCTCGGCCAATCGCAGCGCGGTCAGCGGGGTCAGCTCGGCCGGCTTGAGCACCACCGTGTTACCGGCCGCCAGGGCCGGCGCAAATCCCCAGCCGGCGATCGGCATCGGGAAGTTCCACGGGACGATGACCCCGACCACGCCGAGCGGCTCGTGGAAGGTCACGTTGATGCCGTCGGGCACCGGGATCTGCTGGCCCAGCAGGCGCTCGGGCGTCGCCGAGTAATAGGCCAGAACGTCGCGGACGTTGCCGGCCTCCCAGCGGGCATTGCCGATGGTGTGGCCGGAGTTGGTCACTTCCAGCTGGGCCAGGTGTTCCCGATCGGCGTCGACCGCCTCGGCGAAGCGGCGCAACAGGCGGGCCCGGTCGGCCGGCGCGACCTGGCGCCAACCCAGAAAGGCTCGGCGCGAGCGGGCGATCGCCGCATCGGTGGCGGCCAGATCGGTCTGCTCGATCTCGGCCACCACCGCTTCGGTGGTCGGGTTGATCACGGTCGAGGTGGTCATCGCCTCACATCCGCTCGAAGCCACGAATCAGTTCCCAGTCCGTGACCACCGCGTCGTAGGCAGCGAGTTCGACCTGGGCCGCGTTGAGGTAGTGCTCGACCACGGCGTCGCCGAAGACGTCGCGGGCCAACCGGCTGCCCGCAAGCTCATCGGCCGCCGCCCGCAACGTGGTCGGCACCCGCGGCGCCGGTCCGGTGTAGGCATTGCCGGAATAGGCCTCTTCCAAGGGCAATTCCTGCTCCACCCCGTACAGGCCGGCTCCGATCATCGCCGCGACCGCGAGGTAGGGATTGACGTCGCCGCCGGGCAGCCGGTTCTCGAACCGCAGCGACGAGCCCTGACCGACCACTCGCAGGGCGCAGGTCCGGTTGTCGAAACCCCAGGCCACCGCGGTCGGGGCGAATGAGCCAGCCTGGTATCGCTTGTAGGAGTTGATGTTCGGGGCGAAGAAGTAGCTGAACTCGCGCAGGGCCAGCAACTGACCGGCCAGGAAGTGTTCGAAGGTCTGCGATACCCCGCCCGGCCGGTCGCCGGCGAACACCGGATTGCCGTCGCGGTCACGCACCGACAGGTGGATGTGGCAGGAGTTGCCCTCGCGCTCGTTGTACTTGGCCATGAAGGTCAGACTCATACCTTGCTGATCGGCGATCTCCTTGGCCCCGGTCTTGTACAGCGAGTGGTTGTCACACGTGGTCATCACGTCGGCGTACTTGAACGCAATCTCGTGCTGGCCGAGATTGCATTCGCCCTTGGCCGACTCCACCTGCAGGCCGGCATCGCGCATGCCGAGCCGGATCGCGCGCAGGACCGGCTCGACCCGGCTGGTGCCGAGGATCGAGTAGTCGACGTTGTAGGCATTGGCTGGGGTCAGCTCGTTGTACCGCCGGCGCCAGGCATCGGCATAGCTCTGTTCGAACAGGATGAACTCGAGCTCGGTGCCGGCCAGCGCGTTCCAGCCTCGTTCGGCCAGCCGGTCGCACTGGTGCTGCAAGACCTGGCGCGGCGACTCCACGACCGGGGTCCCGTCCAGCCACCGGATCTCGGCCATCACGAAGGCGGTGCCCGGATGCCAGGGCAGCAGTCGCAGCGTGGCCAGATCAGGCACCATCGCGAAGTCGCCGTAACCCCGATCCCAGGAAGAGATGGCATAGCCGGCGACGGTATTCATCTCGACGTCCACGGCCAGCAGGTAGTTACAGGCCTCGGAGCCGTGCTGCAGCACGTCCTGGAGGAAGTAGTGCGCATCGAGCCGCTTGCCCTGCAGCCGGCCCTGGATGTCGACCAGGGCCAGCACGACCGTGTCGACGGTGCCGTCGGCGACCGCCTCGCGCAGGGCATCCAGGCTCAGCGGTGCTGCCATGCCATCACCACCTGGCTCCGATCGGGCCTGAACCGGTCGGTCGACCGGCCAAAGGTGCGATCACCATACCTTCGTCGGGCCGCCCTGTCAGCTCGGACTTGGGTCAGCTCAGGAAGCCGCGCAGCAACGCGGCAGTGCCGTCGACGTGGTCTTCCATCTCGGCCCGGGCCCGGTCGACCTGGCCGCCGAGGATGGCATCGACGATGCAGGCGTGCTGGATGTCGGAGTGGGCAATGTTGGCCGGGATGACCGGAATCGCTCGCAACAACTCATCGAGCCGGAGCTGGGCCTCGGCCACCATCGCGGTGACCGATGGGCTGCCGCCCGTGGCGGCGATAGCCAGATGCAGCCGGGAGTCGGCCAGCCGGCGGGTCTCCGGTCCGCAGTCGGTCGCCTCGTCCAGGTAGCGCAGCAGGCTGGCCCGGTCACCGGCCGACAGCGTGCGGCTGGCCGCCAGCGCGGCCGCACCCGGTTCGACCACCCGCCGCAGATCCAGCGCGTCATCGAGGCTGTTGGTGATCGACTGCTCGATCTGGCTCATCGAACGGGAGCTGGGTTCGGTGGCCCGGACCACGAAGGTGCCACCGCCGCGACCCCGGCGCGACTCGACCAGGCCGGCATCCCGCAGGGCCCGGATGGCTTCGCGCAGGGTGACCCGGCTTACCCCGAAAGTGTCGGCCAGTTCCCGCTCCGGCGGCAGCCGGTCACCGGCCACCAGCACGCCGAGCCGGATGCCCCGGGCCAGTTGCTCGACCGTGACCTCGAACGCATTGCGAACCGGCACCGGCGAGAAGACCGAACGAGCCCACAGCCGCTCGACACTCGAATCGTCGCCTGCGGCGTCGGCCGCCGAGAGATTCACGGCCGCCAGCCTACGACGAATTCCGACAGGCGTTGACGAAATCGGCAAACAGCCCTTGACAGTCACCGACCTCGGGATGCCACTGCACCCCGACCACCCAGCGCCGCCCTGACAGTTCCACCGCCTCGATCGTGCCGTCCTCGGCCCAGGCCACCGCGGTCAGCCCGGTACCGAGCCGATCCACCGCCTGGTGGTGATACGTCGCCACCACGCAACTGGCCCCCAGCATGCCGTGCAGCGCACTGTCGCCGGTGATCTTGACCGGATGCCGGCCGTGCGCACCGGGCTGGGGCGCGTGCTCGGCATGCCCGACCGCGTCCGGCAGGTGCTGGATCAGGTTGCCGCCGAGGCCGACGTTGAGCACTTGCATCCCGCGGCAGATGGCCAGCACCGGCCGGTCGAGAGCCAGCGCCGCCGCGAGCAGAGCGAACTCCCAGTCGTCGCGATCCCGGCGCGGCGCCCCGGTATGAGCCGAGGGAGGTTGCCCGTAACGGGCGGGTTCGACATCGGCCCCGCCGCTGAGGATCAGACCGTCCAGGCCGGCCAGCACGGCGGCGGCATCGGCCGCCGGCGGCAGCAGCAGCGGTAACCCACCGGCGGCGCTGACCTCCTGGGCGTAGCTGGCCGGCAGCAGGTCGGCCGCTTCGTGCCATACCCCCCACCGCGCCGGCTCGCGGTAAGCACTCAGTCCGATCCTGGGAGCAGGCATGGCCGAAATGGTACGTCAGCAACGCCAATTTGTTCATTACTACGTAACCGCCCCGCAAAAACTCCGGCATCGGTGGCGGGAGAAAGGTCTGGGCTCTGGACCGTTGCCCACTGATGTGCCTACCATGTCGGGCACTTGCCAATCCATCAGCGGTGTTGTGTGAGGAGAGCGGCGTGCCCGAGGGTATTGAACTGACCGATGACGAACGACTGCTCGCCGAACTCGGCTACAAGCAGGAACTGCACCGGTCCTGGTCCGGCTTTTCCAATTTCGCCATTTCTTTCAGCATCATCTCGATTCTGGCCGGTTGTTTCACCAGTTTCGGCCTCGGCTGGAACGGTGGCGGCCCGGCGGCCATCGCCTGGGGCTGGCCGATCGTCGGCGGCCTGATCCTGATCATCGGGCTGTGCATGGCCGAACTGGTCTCGGCCTTCCCCACCTCGGGTGGCATCTACTGGTGGGCATCCAAGCTCGGCGGGGTCAAGGCGGGCTACTACACCGGCTGGCTGAACCTGATCGGGCTGCTGGCCATCGATGCATCAGTCGCCTACGGCTGCGCATCCTTCCTCGACAGCACGATCGGCCAGTTCAGCTCGAGCTGGGCCAGCCACTACTCCTTGAAGCGGGTCTTCCTGGAGTTCATCGTGATCCTGGTGCTGGCCGCGGCGGTCAACATCTTCTCCAGCCACCTGCTGGCGATTCTCAACAACGTTTCGGTGTGGTGGCACGTCATCGGCTCAGCCGCCGTCGTGCTGATCCTCTGGTTCCTCACCAAGTCGGGCGCCCACCACGCCAGCATCGCTGACGTCTTCACCAACACCGTGAACAACACTGGGTTCTTCGGCGGCAAGCACTCCGGTCTGGGCTTCGTGCTCTACGTGCTGCCGTTGTCGATCATCCTGACCCAGTACACGATCACCGGCTACGACGCTTCGGCCCACCTGTCGGAGGAGACCAAGAGCGCGGCCAACTCGGCCGCCCGGGGCATCTGGCGGTCCATCTTCTACTCCATGATCGGCGGCTGGATCCTGCTGCTGTCGTTCCTGTTCGCGGTGCAGGATCAGAACGGCGTGACCGCTGGCGGCGGCGCGGTGGCGGTCATCTTCAACCAGGCACTGACCCCGCACGTGGCCGGACTGGTCCTTTTCATCGCCACGGCCGGGCAATTCTTCTGCACGGTGGCTTGCATGACCAGCACCACCCGGATGCTGTTCGCGTTCAGCCGCGACGGGGCCGTCCCCGGTGGCAAGTACTGGTCGCACCTCAACGCCAACCGGGTCCCGGTGTACGGCGTCATCGTCTCGACCGTGATCGCGGTGCTGCTCACCCTGCCGGCGTTGGTCAAGGTCGACATCGGCGGGGCGCCGGTGCCGATCGCGTTCTTCGCGGTGGTGTCGATCGGCGTGATCGGGCTCTACGTGGCCTTCGCCATCCCGATCTATCACCGGCTGCGGGCCGGCGCGAACTTCCGGCCCGGCGGCTGGACCCTGGGCCGGCACTACCGCTGGATGAGCGTGGTCGCCATCGTCGAGATCGCGGTCAGCTCGATCATCGCGCTGCTGCCGACCTCGACCGGGGGTATGCCGTTCCACTCCGGCTTCGCCTGGAAGTACGTCAACTACACCCCGATCGTGGTGTTCGGAGCGCTGATCCTGCTCTGGGTCTACTGGCACGTCTCGGTCAAGAACTGGTTCACCGGACCCAAGCACACCATCGACCTGCCGGACGGCCCGGCACCCGAGCCGCGTTCCAAGCCCACCCCGGACCTGCTGGCCTGAGCTCGGGCCTCGCCGGCGCAACGAGGACGACGGCTGCGCGCTACGGTGAAAACCATGCGTGCAGCCGTTTACTCCCGCACCGGAGATCCCGACGTTCTCACCGTCGTCGACAAGGAATCCGCTTCGCCCGGACCGGGCGAGGTGCTCGTCGCGATTCGCTACTCGGGGGTCAACCCGACAGACTGGAAGTCCCGGCGGGGCTCCGGTCCGGGCCAGCCGGTGGAGCCGGCCCAGACCCCGCATCATGACGGCGCCGGGGTGATCGAGTCCGTCGGCCCTGGGGTCGACGCCGCCCGGCACGGGCAGCGGGTATGGACCTGGGAAGCGGCCTACGCGCGCCCGGAGGGCACCGCCCAACAGCTGGCGCTGATCCCAGCCGCGCACGCGGTCACCCTGCCGGACTCGGCCGGATTCGAACTCGGCGCCAGCCTCGGGGTTCCTTTCCTGACTGCCCATCGCTGCCTGACCGTGGCCGAGGATGGTCCCGAGCGACTGGGCCCCGGAGCGCTGGCCGGCCGGGTAATCCTGGTTGCCGGCGGCGCCGGCGCAGTCGGCAACGCCGCAATCCAGCTCGCCCGCTGGGCCGATGCCACGGTGATCAGTACCGTCAGCAGCCCGAGCAAGGCCCAGCTGGCCGCGGCCGCCGGCGCCGACCACGTGGTCAATTACCGGGAGCAGGACGTGGTGGCGGAGGTGCGCAAGATCGCCCCGCACGGCGTGCACAGCATCGTCGAGGTCTCCCCGGCCCAGAACGCCGAACTCGATGCCGCGGTGCTGGCCAACAACGGCTCGGTCGCCATCTACGCCAACAACGGCGGCGACAGCTTCTCCCTTCCGGTGCGACCGAACATGACCACCAATGCTCGATGGCAGTTCGTGCTGCTGTACAACGTGCCGCACGGGGCCAAGGAGCGCGCGGTCGACTCGGTGTCGGCCGCGGTGGCCGCCGGAGCGGTCCGGGTCGGCGACGACGCCGGCCTGCCGCTGCATCGCTACGCCCTGGACGACATCGCCGCCGCGCACCAAGCGGTCGAGGACGGCGCCGTCGGCAAGGTGCTCATCGATCTGCAAGCCTGATGCCTGGTGGCACCGGGGTGCCGGCCGGCACCGGTGACGAGCGCGAGTTGCTGTTGTCCTGGCTCAATTACCTGCGGGCCGCGGTGGTCCGCAAGGCCGCCGGCCTCGATCCCGAGCCGGCGCGCTGGCGGCCGGACGGCAGGCTCACCTCGGTGGCCGGCCTGATCAACCACCTGACCCACGTCGAGCTGCGCTGGATCGACGGCGGCTTCACTCCCGTGACCATCGGGCGGTCCGAGGCCGAGTTCAGCCCGGACCGGCCGATCGAGGAGCTCGTCACCTCATACACCGAACGCGGTCGCCGCACCGATGCCTTCGTGCGACGGACGCCGTTGTCCGAACCGTGCCGGATCGAGCCCGGGACCGATCTGCGCTGGGTCCTGCTCCACCTGATCAACGAGACCGGTCGGCACGCCGGTCACGCCGACGCGGTCCGGGAACTGCTGGACGGCACGGTCGGCGAGTGAGGCGGCGTGATCGCGTAGCGGTGCAGGCACATCCGGGTCGCCGGCTCAGCGCTGGGCGATCCGGATGTTGTTGCCGCTCGGGTCACGAAACGCCGAGTCGATGCCGTACGGGCGCTGGCCGGGCTTCTCCACGAATTCCACGCCGCGGCTGGTCAGCTCGTCGTAATCCTTGTAGATGTCATCGCTGGTCAGGAACACCGTGCCAGCGAAGCCCTTGGCCATCAGTTCCCGGACCGCCTGCTGGGTTTCGGCGGGTAGCACGGGCTCGCCCGGTACCGCCATGAGCACGATGTTGACCCCGGGTTGATTGGCCGGCCCGACCGCCAGCCACCGAAAGTTGCCGAGTTCCCTCGAAAAGTGCGGTGTTTCGGCCGGGTACGCGCGCAGCACGCACGCCGGGATCCGGGCCTGCTCGATGACCGGCGGACACGCGGTGCGGTACTGCGCCGGCGACCGGCCGAACATCCGGGTGAAGCTGGTGGTGAAGGAACACCCCGGCTGAACGCACCGCGGTCGCGAGCCGCGAACTGCAGCAGGTATCGCCGAGCGCGGTGTCTGCTCTTGCAGAGGGAGTGCGGCCGTTCGCACCAGCTCTGATCGAGTCAGCCGTCGAGGGGAACGAGCATCATGAAGCGCAACATTTCCGTGGCAGCCGCCACCGTCATCGCGACCGCCGGGTTGCTGGTCGCCGGAGCCGGGCCGGCCAGCGCGGTGCCGGCCTGCGGCAACACCTCACTCGACTACGGCGCCACCGGCTCCCAGGGCGCGGCCGGCACGAGCTCGTTCGTCCTGCTCTACCGCAACCACACCTCGGCCAGCTGCAGCCTGCGCGGCTACCCCGGTCTGGACGCGATGGCCTCCAACGGCCACGTGATCGCTCACGCCCTGCGGACCACGACCGGTAACGCCGGCGGAGCGAGCCACGGGGTGCAGACCATAACGGTGCCGCCGCACGGCTACGCCTCGGCCGTGGTCGAGTGGGCGAACTTCGATCCGGCGACCTCGGGCCCGTGCCGGTTCTCGGCCGGGGTGAACACGATCGCCCCGAACACCACCAAGCTCGTGCCGTTCCACAGGTCGGTGAGCATCTGCCGGCTCGAAGTGCACCCTGTCGTGCTGGGCTGGACCGGCCGCAACTAGAGCCCGGTCGCCGGCGGCCGCGATGCCAGCTCCGGCCGCCGGCTTCCCAAACCTCGTCGCGGGCGACATAATTCGAACATGTGTTCGATGGCGGCTCACATCCTGCATGCCGATCTGGATGCCTTCTACGCCTCGGTCGAGCAGCGCGACAACCCGGACCTGCGCGGCCGGCCGGTCATCGTCGGCGGCGGCGTGGTGCTGGCCGCGAGCTACGAGGCCAAGGAGTTGGGCGTCCGGACGGCGATGGGCGCCGGCCAGTGGCGCCAGCTCTGCCCGCACGCCCTGGTCGTGCCGCCCCGGTTCGAGGCGTACTCGGCCGCATCCAAGGCGGTGTTCGCGATCTTTTCCGACACCACGCCCCTGGTCGAGGGCATCTCGATCGACGAGGCGTTCCTCGACGTCGGCGGCCTGGGCCGCATCGCCGGCTCCCCGCTGGACATCGCGCTGCGGCTGCGGGCCCGGGTTCAGCGCGAGGTCGGGCTGGCGATAACCGTGGGGGTGGCCCGGACCAAGTTCTTGGCCAAGGTGGCCAGCGGCGTGGCCAAGCCGGACGGGTTGTTGTACGTGCCGCCGGACTCGGAGCTGGAATTCCTGCATCCCCTGCCGGTGCAGCGGTTGTGGGGAGTCGGCGCGGTGACCGCGGCCAAGCTGGCCGAGCGGGGTATCTACACCGTCGGCGACGTGGCCGAGTTGCGCGAGCGCGGCTTGGTGGCGATGCTCGGACCGGCCTCCGGGCGGCACCTTTTCGCCTTGGCCCACAACCAGGATCCACGACCGGTAGTGGTCGGGCGTCGGCGCCGCTCGATCGGCGCCCAGCGGGCGTTGGGACGATCCCGACCGTCCTTTGCCGAGATCGAGGGCTACCTGCTGGCCCTGCTCGACCGGGTGACCAAGCGGCTCCGGACCGCCCGGCGGGTGTGCCGCACCCTGACCGTGCGCCTCCGCTTCGACGACTTCACCCGGGCCACCCGCGGGCACACGCTGCCGGCCGCGACCGACAACACCGCGGCCCTGGCCGCTGCCGCCCGCACCGTGCTGGCCGACAATCGTGCGTTGATCGCCGAACGGGGCCTGACCCTGATCGGGATCACCCTGTCCGGATTGGACAACGCCGACGCGCTTCAGCTCGAGCTGCCGTACGCCCGATCGGCCCGGCTGGACCTGGACACCGCCACCGACCGGATCCGGGACCGGTTCGGCACCGGTTCGCTGACCCGAGCCGCAATGTTGCACCGCGACCCGGGGCTGGCCGTGCCGTTGCTGCCGGACTAGCTGTCCAGCTCGGCCCGCTCCCGGGCGTACTGGGCCGCCTCGGCGTGCTTGCGCCGGTTGCGAGAGATCGAGGATGCCAAGGCTGCCCCGATGAATCCGGCGCCGATCAGGCCGGTGACCAACTCCGGGACATCGAAGCGGATGGTCAGCAGCAGCAACACGGCCAGCGCCCCGATCGCCCACAGCGCGCCGTGCTCGAGGTAGACGTAGCTTTCGAGAGTTCCCTTGCGCACCAGGAAGAGCGTCAATGACCGGATGTACATCGCGCCGATGCCGAGGCCGATCGCGATGATCACCGGATCGGAGGTGATGGCGAAGGCGCCGATCACGCCGTCGAAGGAGAAGGTGGCGTCCAGGACCTCCAGGTAGAGAAAGACGGTGAACGCGGCCCGGCCGACCAGGTGGACCGCCCCGGGCCGGTGCTCGCCGCTGTCGAAGAGCTCGTTGAGACCGTTGACCAGCAGGAAGGTGAGCACGCCGAACAGACCCGACAGCAAGACGGTAGTGGTCTTGTCGGCCGGGGTCAGGGTCTCGGTCACCACCAGCAGGACCACGACCGCGACCAGCACGCCGACCTCATCCAGCTTGCCGATCCGGAGCAGCGGGCGCTCGAGCCAGGTCAACCAGACCCGATCCCGTTCTCCGAAGACGAAGTCGCAGAACAGCAGCAGGAGGAAGATGCCGCCGAACGCGGCGATCGCCGGATGGGCTTCGTGCAGCAGGTTGGCGTAGCTACCGGCCTGCTCGACCCCGCCGCCGTCCAGGGCCAGCCGCAGGGCCTGCGCCGGGCTGACGTGGGCGGTCAGGCTGACGATGACCAGCGGGAACAGCAGGCGCATTCCGAAGACGGCGATGAGCACGCCCACGGTCAGGAACAGCCGCTGCCAGCGCGGGCTGAGCCGGCGCAGGTAGGTCGCGTTCACCACGGCGTTGTCGAAGGAAACCGACACCTCGAGCACGCCGAGGATGGCGGCCACGGCCAGCCCGGTGCCACCGCCGTAGCCGAAGGCCAGGGCGAGCCCGAGCCCGGTGACCACGAGGGCCCCGGCGAAGGTCTTGACGAACATGCGATCCCGTCGTCGGCGGCGGCTGGCTCAGTGCGGCAACGATCCGCCCGTTATTCCGGTTCCCGAGTCGTGCCGTCCTTCATCTCGTCGGGGTGCTGGGTGTGCTCGGCCTCGGCAGTCCGGCGATCGGAGTCGGCCAGGATCACCTCGGCCTCGCGCTGCGGGTCGTCACTGCCGACCGCCAGTTCCTCCGGGTTGAGTTCCTCGGCTCGTTGCCGGACGCGGCGTTCGTCGGGTTGGTCGGTCATGGCTTCGACGGTAGCCGGAGCAGCGGGTGAGGCCGGGGCCGAGAGCCGACCAGGGGACTTGAACCCCTAACCGCTCGATTACAAGTCGAGTGCGCTACCAATTGCGCCAGGCCGGCGGACCGGGGCGACCCGCACCACGGCAGGCACCAAGCATAGGCCCACCGTGTCATCGCCCGGCCGCGGCTGGATTCGCCGCCCCGGCCCGCAGCCGGCCCGGTTGCCCCCGGGGGACCGGGCTCGGGCGGACGGTATGCGGCTATTGGCAGGCATTGACCGCTGGCGATGGGGGCGGCGTGCGCGACACGCCCGCCCCGGCACCCCGTCGGGAACGGCGACCGGGTACGAATGACGGCGTGTCCCGCCGTTACAAGCCCAAGGCCGGCTTCTGGATCAGGCTCTGCGTCATCGTGCTCTATCCCCTGGACAGCCTGCTGTTCAAGCTGCGGTGGCATCACCTCGACCGGATGCCCGAGCACGGCGGCGTCCTGGTCGCGGTCAACCACATCTCGCAAGCCGACACCGCCTGCATGGCCCGGCTGATCTGGCAGACCGGCCGGATTCCGCGGTTCCTGATCAAGCACACCGTGTTCGGGGTCCCGGTGATCGGGCGGGTCATGCGCGGCGCCGGGCAACTGCCGGTCTACCGGCAGAGCAACCAGGCCTCGGACTCCTTGCGCGAGGCCGAGCAGGCGCTGCGCGACGGCCAGTGCGTGATCATCTATCCCGAGGGCACCATAACTCGCAACGCCGACTACACCCCGATGGCCGGCAAGACCGGTGTCGCCCGGCTCGCCCTGGCCTGCCCCGACGTGCCGCTGGTCCCGATCGGGCAGTGGGGAGCGCACCGCACCCTGCCCCGCGGCGGCCGGTTCCGGCCGTTCCCGCGGCCGCGCCACGAGGCCTCGCTGGGCGAGCCGCTGGATCTCAGCCGCTACCGCGGCCAGGAGCCGACCGCCCAGCTGCTGCGCCAGGTCACCGACGAGATCATGGCCGCGGTGACGGTCCAGGTGAACGAGTTGCGAGCCCAGATCGACGGCTGAGTGAGCTAGCCCGGTTTGCCGGAACTCCCCCGCACGACCAGCTCACACGGCAGCATCCGGCTCGCGGCTACCGATCGCGGCCGGTGATCCAGCAGCAGCTCGATCGCGGCCCGGCCCTTGCCGGCCAGTGGCTGGCGCACCGTGGTCAGGCCGGCTGCGGCCGCGGCCGGGATGTCGTCGAAGCCGGTCACGGTCAGCTCCCGGCCGAGGGCGGCGAGCTGGTCCAGCACACCGAGGGCCAGGATGTCGGAGGTCGCCATGATCGCCGTCAGGTCCGGCCGTGCCTGCAGCAGCGCCGACGCCGCGGCCGCACCCTCCTCGCGCGAGTTGGCCGGCCGCTCGGTCACCAGTACTTCGACGCCGGTCCCGAGCTCGTCGGCCAGACCGAGCAGGCGTTCCAGGCGCACCGGGTGCTGGGTGTGGCCGGCCCCGATGCGCTCGGCCAACGGCGCCGGCCGGGGTTCGGCCGGCTCGTCCTCGGCCCGCCGCACCGCGACCACTCCGATCCGGCGATGGCCCAGCTCGAGCACATGCCGGGCGATGAGGGCGAACGAGTTTCGATCGTCGATGCCGACGAAGTCCACCCCGGCGACCCCGAGCGGGGAGTCCACGATCACTGCCGGCTGGGGCCGGGACAGCACCGCCTGGACCAGCTCGTCGTCGCTGCGAGCGGCCGAGATCACGAAGCCGTCGACGGCGGCCCGCAGCACGGTCTGGATGTGCGTCGATCCGGCCGCGGCCGGAACCATCAGCAACGACCGGCCGCGCTCGGTGCAGGCGCCGGCCAGGCCACCGAGGTACTCGACCGCGGCGGGATCACGGAAGGCATAGTCCAGCCGTTCGGAGAAGATCAGTCCGACCGCGTCGGCCTGCCGGGTCCGCAGCGATCGGGCAACCGGGTCCGGTCCGGCGTAGCCGATCTCGTGGGCTGCGGCCAGGATTCGTTCGCGCAACTCGGCTGAGAGCTGGTCCGGCCGGTTGTACGCGTTGGACACCGTGGTTCGCGAGACGCCGACCCGAGCGGCCACGGCCGCCAGCGTGGCCCCGGGCTGGCCGCGGCGTGGACTGCCAAGCTCGCTCACCTCAACCAAGCTAATCGATATTGGTTTGCCGGCGCGGCCGAATCCGGACAGAGTGTCGCCCGTGCCTGAACTCATCGAGCCCGACGCCCGGGTGGCGGCATCCTTCCGGGCGGCGATGGCCGACTTCGTGGCCGAGGGTCGGGCCGACGGTGCCGACCAATCGGCCCTGGCCCTGGACATCTATCGCTTCGGCGAGCGCTGGCACACCGAGGCCGGCTTCGCCGAGTTCGTGACCGAGCTGCGGGCCCGGGGAGACGAGTCCACTCCGGAGCCCCCGGGCTGGACCTGGACCTCGAGTTTCTGGTGGGTGGATGGCGATCAATTCCTGGGAGCGCTGCGGATCCGGCACCGGGAGATCCCGCGGGTGCTCGAGGTTGCGGGCCTGATCGGTTACGAGATCGCCCCGCGATTCCGCCGGCAAGGCCACGGCAGCGCCATGCTGCGGGCGGCACTACCCCACGCCGCCGCTCTCGGCTTCGACCGGGCCCTGATCACCTGCGATCCCGACAACACCGGCTCGCGCCGGGTGATGGAGAACAACGGCGGCAGCTTCGAGGGCGAGCGCAACGGCAAGCTGCGATTCTGGATCCCGACCGCAGGCTGAGCGCGGGCCCTCAGTCGTGGTTCTTGGCCAGGGCCTGCAGCTGGCTGTAGCTCCCGTTGAATTCGTCCTGATCACCCGGGAAGGTGCCCGAGTCGGCGTACTGCCACATGGTCCAGGTCGCGGTTCCGGCCGGCGGGGTCGGCGCGGTCGAGCTGTACTTGGCGATCCAGAACGGGTTGGTGGCCGCGAACGCCGAGGAGTTGCCGGTGCAGGTGGTCCACCAGTCCAGCGTCGTGTAGATCATCGGATACTTGTTGTATCTGGCGTGGATCTCGTTGGAGAACGCCCGCACCCAGCTGACCATGGCCGACTTCGACAGCCCGTAGCACTCAGCCCCGCTCGGGTTGTACTCGATGTCCAGGGCCGGCGGCAGCGTCTTGCCGTCGCCGGACCAGCCACCACCGTGAGCGGCGAAGTAATCGGCCTGGGTGGTCCCGGATGAGCTGTTCGGGTGGGCGAAGTGGTAGGCGCCGCGGATCATGCCCGCGTTGTAGGAACCGTTGTACTGCTGGGCGAAGTAGGGGTTGGTGTAGCTCGTGCCTTCGGTCGCCTTGACGTAGGCGAAGCGGGCGCCGTTGTTGTAGGCGGTGCTCCAGCTGACGTTGCCCTGGTAGCCGGAGACGTCCATCCCCTTGACGACGGTGGCCGCGCCGGCCGAACCCGAGCTGAACAGGGTGGCGGTCAGGGCGCCAGCGGCGATGGCGCCCACCGCCAGGCCGGCACCGAGCTTGCCTGTGACACCGGCCAGTGGCCGTCGTGAGAACATCGGATCTCCTCGTACGTGAGAGACGGCGGGGGCCGTCAGCGGGGGTTGGTTCGTTTCCGGAGCGGCCAGACTGTCAGCTTCGCGGCATTAGTCCAGTCCCGTGCCAATATGGACAAATCAGGCGGCCAGGTCAAGCCCCGGGCCGGTTAAATTCAGTGTTAACTAGCGCGAGCCTTGACGGCGCGTCGTCAATCCATGTCCAATGGCCTGGTCCCGACCGCCATGCCGGTCGAGGTCGCCTGCCTTCGGTGGAGGCAGGAGCCCGCCCTCGGCCGGAATACCGTGAGGTTCAGGCTCGACCTGTTCCCGTACCCGGTGCGGTCCACGCTCACCGAGAGGAAGTGGCATGGCCACAGTCCAGTACGTAGAGGCCTCGCGCATCTACCCCGGGAACCCGATCCCGGCCGTCAACAAGCTCAATCTCGACATCGCCGACGGCGAGTTCGTCGTGCTGGTCGGCCCGTCCGGCTCCGGCAAGTCGACCGCCCTGCGGATGCTGGCCGGTCTGGAGGACGTCGATCAGGGCGAGATCCGGATCGGCGGGACGGATGTCTCGCAGAAGCCGCCCAAAGACCGTGACATCGCCATGGTGTTTCAGAACTACGCGCTCTACCCGCACATGACGGTCGCCGAGAACATGGGATTCGCCCTGAAGCTCAAGGGCGTTTCCAAGGAAGAGCGGGCTTCGAAGGTGCTGGCCGCGGCCAAGCTGTTGGACCTGGAGCGCTACCTCGATCGCAAGCCCAAGGCCCTGTCCGGTGGTCAGCGCCAGCGGGTGGCGATGGGCCGGGCCATCGTTCGCGAACCCAGCGTGTTCCTGATGGACGAGCCGCTGTCCAACCTTGATGCCAAGTTGCGGGTGGAGACCCGGGCCAACATCGCCGCGCTGCAAGCCCGGCTGGGCACGACCACGATCTACGTGACCCATGACCAGGTCGAGGCCATGACCATGGGTGACCGGGTGGCGCTGCTCAAGGACGGAATCCTGCAGCAGGTCGACACCCCCCGCAACCTCTACGACAACCCGGGCAACGCGTTCGTGGCTGGTTTCATCGGCTCACCCGCGATGAACCTGATCAAGGTTCCGTTTGACGAGTCCGGTGCGCACCTCGGCGGCGTCACCGTTCCGATCAAGCCGGATGCCGCCGCCGCCGCCCGCGCCGCCGGCCTCAAGGAGATCGTGCTCGGCATCCGGCCGGAGTCCTTCCACTCGGCCGACTCCGGCGAGGGCCTCAAGCTCAAGGCGACCCTGGTCGAGGAACTCGGTGCCGACGCCTTCGTCTACGGCGAACTGCCCGGCATGAAGACTCACGACACCGGTGACGATGGTGGGGCCAAGCCGTTCACGGTCCGGTTCGACGGCCGGATCCCGCCTCGCATCGGCGACGAGATCAACCTGGTCGTGCGAACCGCAGAGACCCACGTGTTCAACCCGGACACCGGCGAGCGGCTGGGGGGCGCGTCCGGCACCTGATCACCTGTGTTCGAAGCGAGAACGGGGACGCCACCACCGGGCGTCCCCGTTCTCGTCATTTCCGACCGCTCGGGTGAGCGGCTCAGCCGAGACGGCGCTGGCGGGCGAACTCGGCCAGGGTGACCGCGGCCGCGACCGAGGCGTTCAGCGACTCAGCCCGGCCGGTCATCGGGATCGAGAGCCGGGTGTCACAGGTGTCGCCGACCAGCCGGGACAGCCCGCGGCCCTCGGAGCCGACCACGATGACCAGCGGCTCGCTCGCGTAATCGAATTCGTCGAGCGTGGTGTCGCCGTCGGCGTCGAGACCGACCACCTGCATCCCGGCCTTCTGGCAGTCCTTGAGGGCCCGGACCAGATTCGTGACCTGGGCGATCGGGATGCGCGCGGCGGTTCCGGCCGAGGTTCGCCAAGCGGTAGCGGTGACCCCGGCCGAGCGCCGGGTCGGTATGACGATGCCCTGGGCGCCGAAGGCGACCGCCGACCGGATGACGGCACCGAGGTTGCGCGGGTCGGTGACTCCGTCCAGGGCCACCAACAGCGGTGTCACGGTGCTCTGGGCGACCAGGTCGAGCAGGTCGCGCAATTCGTCGTAGGCGAAGGCCGGCACCTGCAACGCGACGCCCTGGTGCAGGATGGCGCCGGTCCGCCGGTCGAGTTCGGCCTTGCTGACTTCCAGGATGGGCAGGCCGCGGTCGGCGGCGAGATGGATCGACTCGGTGACCCGCTCGTCGGAATCGATGCCGACGGCCACGTAGAGCGCGGTCGCCGGTATCTCAGCCCGCAGCGCCTCGGCCACCGGATTCCGGCCGACCAACAGCTCCGGCCCCTCGCCCGACTTGCCACCGCGAGCTGGCCGGCGGTTGGGCGCGGCGGTGCGGCGCTCGGCGGCAGCGGCTCGCCGCGCGGCCGGATGCCCTTTGCGCTCAGTGGCCTTCGGCGTCGGTCCCTTGCCGGCCAGCGCGCGCGCCCGCTGGCCGCCGGAGCCGACGGTGGCCCCCTTCTTACCCTTGCGAACCGCGCCCCGGCGGGAAGAATTGCCGGCCATCAGCGAGCCACCGTCCAGCGCGGACCGGCCGCCGTGTCCTCGACGGTGACACCGGCCGCGGCCAGGCTGTCGCGGATCTGATCGGCGGCGGCGTAGTCCTTGCGTTCTCGGGCCGCCTGTCGCTGGGCCAGCGCCAAACCGACCAGCTGCCCGACCGTTTCGGTCAACGAGCCGGCCGGACCGGATTGCGCCTGCCAGCGCACGGGATTGAGGCCCAGTACGTCGGTCATGGCCAGCACCGAGGCCAGCGCCTGGGCGACCGCCGGCTTGTCCCCGGCCGCCAGCGCCGTGTTGCCCTCGCGGCGGGCGGCGTGCAGCACGGCCAGCGCGGCCGAGGTGTTGAGGTCCTCATCCATCGCGGCGGCGAACTCGGCCGGCACCTCCGGCAACGTGGCCGGCTCCCCGACCAGCTCGACCGCGCGCTCGACGAAGGCCTCGATCCCCCGGTAGGCCGCAGCCGCTTCGTCCAGTGATGGGGAGGAATACTCGATCGCCGATCGGTAGTGCGGGCCACCGAGGTAATACCGCAGCTCGACCGGTCGCCAGTGCTTGGCCATCTCGGCGATGCTGACGGTGTTGCCCAGCGACTTCGACATCTTCTCATTCGCCATGGTCACCCAGCCGTGGTGCAGCCAGTACCGGGCGAACGTCTGCCCGGATCCGACTGATTGGGCAATCTCGTTCTCGTGGTGGGGAAAGATCAGGTCGATGCCACCGCCGTGGATGTCGAAGGCTGAGCCGAGGTACCTGCCGGCCATCGCCGAGCACTCCAGATGCCAGCCGGGGCGACCGGCCCCCCACGGCGTCGGCCAGCTCGGCTCGCCCGGCTTGGCCGCCTTCCACAAGGCGAAATCTCGCGGATCGCGCTTGCGGTCGTCCCCGATCGAGTCGCCGGCCGGCTCCACCTCGTCGATCCGCTGCCCGGACAGCGCGCCATAGGCCGGGAACGACTGCACGTCGAAGTACACGTCGCCACCGGCCGCGTAGGCGTGACCGGCGTCGATGAGCTGCTGCATCAGGCTGATCATCTCGGTCACGTGCCCGGTCGCCCGCGGCTCGATCGTCGGCGGGCGGCAGCCGAGCAGGGCGTAGCCGTTGCGGAACTCCTGCTCGAAGTGTGCGGCATGGGCCCACCACGGCCGGCCCGCCTCGGCCGCCTTGGCGATGATCTTGTCGTCGATGTCGGTGACGTTGCGAACCAGGGTCACGCTATGGCCGCGGTATTCCAGCCACCGGGCCAGGATGTCGAAGTTGAGGCCGGAGCGCAGGTGGCCGATGTGCGGCGCGCTCTGCACGGTGGGACCGCAGACATAGATGGAGGCATGGCCGGGAACCAGCGGGATGAACTCCCGCACCGTCCGGGTCGCCGTGTCGTGCAGCCTGATCGTCACCCGGCAAGTCTAGTTTGCCGGGAGCACGGGCCCGTACGCCATCGCCGGCCCCGAGCCTCAGCTAGATTCGGCCCCATGCGCGACCACTCTGCCGCCCGCCTGCACCCGGACTCCGTAGCCGTCGCCGCCGGCCGTCCGCCCCGGGAGCCGGATGCCCCGGTCAACCAGCCGATCACCCCGGCCTCGACCTTCCACGCCGGCGGACCGCGCGGCTACGCCCGGGCCGGTACTGACGGCAGCGCCGCATTCGAGGCGGCGCTCGGCGCGCTGGAGGGAGGCTCGACCGTCAGCTTCGCCTCCGGCATGGCCGCGACGGCCGCAGTGCTGGCGATGTTGCCGGCCAGCGCGGCACTGGTCATCCCGACCGGCTTCTACAACTACCACCGGACCTTCTTCGACAACGAGCTCGCGCTCGGGCGGCTCGGCGAGCTGCGGCCGGTCGATATCACCGATTCCCAGGCGGTGATCGCCGCGCTGCCCGGAGCTAGCCTGCTGTGGCTGGAAGCGCCGACCAACCCGTCGCTGCTGCTTCCGGACCTGCCCCGGCTGGCCGCCGCCGCCCGCGAGGCCGGCGTGCTCAGCGTGGTCGATGCCACCGTGGCAACGCCGATCGGTGTGCGGCCGCTCGAGCATGGTCTGGACATCGTCATGCACTCGGCCACCAAGTGGATCGCCGGCCACAGCGATGTCCTGATGGGCGTGCTGAGCGTGACCGATGCCGAACTACACCAGCGGTTGATGACCCAGCGGAACCTGACCGGCGCGACACCCGGGGCGCTCGAGTCCTACCTGGCGCTGCGCGGGCTGCGCACGCTGCCGTTGCGAATGCAGCGCTGTTGCCAGAACGCCGCGGTGCTGGCCGAGCGCCTGGCCGAGCATCCTCGGGTCAGCGCGGTGACCTACCTCGGCTCCGCCGAGCACCCGCAGGCCGAGCTGGTGGCCAAGCTGATGGACCACCACGGGGCGGTCATCTCCTTCACCCTGGACTCGGTCGCAGCCGCCGACGAGCTGTGCCGGCGGGTCGAGTTGATCACGCATGCCACCAGCCTCGGCGGGGTCGAGTCGCTGATCGAGCGGCGGGGCAAGTACCCGGGCGAGCAGGCCCTGGGCAGCCCGGCCGAGCTGGTCCGGCTCTCGGTCGGCATCGAGCACGCCGAAGATCTGTGGACCGATCTCAGCCAGGCGTTGGCCTGATCCGGTTCGGTTCCGAGCCGGCGCGGTTCAGCGCGTGATCAGTGCGGTGGCGATGGCCGCCAGCCCTTCACCTCGACCGGTGAGCCCGAGCCCGTCGGTAGTGGTGGCGGACAGCGAGACCGGTGCCCCGACCACGTCCGACAGCAGGGCCTCGGCATCGAGCCGGCGCGGACCCAGCTTGGGCCGGTTGCCGATCAGCTGCACCGCCACGTTGCTGATCCGCCAACCGGACCGGCCCAGCCGGCGAACCACCTCGGTCAGCAGCAGTATCCCGGACGCACCAGCCCATTCCGGCTCAGCGGTGCCGAACACCGCGCCGAGGTCGCCCTGACCGGCGGCCGACAGCAGCGCGTCGCCGGCGGCGTGGCAGACCACGTCGCCGTCGGAGTGACCGCTGCAGCCGGCGACGTTGGGCCAGAACAGGCCGGCGATCCAGCATTCGCGCCCGTCCTGGATCGGATGCACGTCAACGCCGATTCCGGTTCGTAGCTCAGCCATCAGGCCCCGGTCCAGCCGTCGTCGGCGGGCAGGCCGGCCAGTCGCGGTCCGGCCAGCAACTCGGCCAACCTCAGGTCATGCGGCGTGGTGATCTTGAACGCCTCCTCGGCTCCGGGCACCGTGCTCACCGGCACGGCACCGTAACTCTCCACGATCCCGGCATCGTCGGTGTGGGTCACTCCCGGCGCAGCAGCGTAGGCCGCCACGATCACGTCCCGACGAAATCCCTGAGGGGTCTGAACCCGGCGCAGCGAATCGCGATCGACGGTGGACCGGATCGTGCCGTCGGCAGCGACCAGTTTCACCGTGTCGACCACCGGAAGGACCGGCACCACCGCCGGAGCGCCCGCTCGCAGCGCGCCGATCACCGCGGTGAGCACGTGCTCGGGGACCAGCGGCCGGGCCGCGTCGTGCACCAGGACCCACTCGGCTTCGGCTGACACCGCGGCCAGCCCGCGCCGGACGGAATCCGAGCGCTCGTCCCCGCCGGGCACCGTGATCACCGGCGCCGGCCAGCGTTGTCGCAGCTGCCCACACTCCGCTTCCGGCGCCACCACGACCAGCTGGCTCACCTCGGGCCGGGCCTGCAGGAGCGCGATGGACCACTCGAGCAGCGGCCGGCCGGCCAGTTCGACGAATGCCTTCGGGCGGTCGTGGCCGAGGCGGGAACCCGATCCAGCAGCGACGACAACGGCGGCAACGCTCACAAGTGAACGTTACCGCCGTCGCTCAGACGAATTCGGCACGTAGTCAGCCGCTTCGCCGCAATTCTTTCGCTAAATCAGGCGACAGCCTCGGCCAGCACCTCATCCAGAACAAGTTCGGCCTTGTCCTCATTGGTGCCCTCGGCCAATGCCAGCTCGGAAACCAAGATCTGCCGAGCCTTGGCCAGCATCCGCTTCTCGCCCGCCGACAAGCCGCGGTCCTTCTCCCGCCGCCACAGGTCGCGCACGACCTCGGCAACCTTGTTCACGTCGCCCGAAGCAAGCTTTTCGCCATTGGCCTTGTACCGCCGCGACCAGTTCGTGGGCTCTTCGGTGTGCGGAGCCCGCAACACCTCGAAGACCCGGTCCAAGCCCTCTTGCCCGACCACGTCTCGCACGCCGACAATTTCGGCGTTGTCGGCGGGAACCCGCACAGTCAGGTCACCCTGCTGCACCTTGAGAACCAGATAGGTCTTCTCTTCACCCTTTATGATGCGCTTTTCGATTGCCTCAATTTTGGCAGCGCCATGGTGCGGATATACGACAGTTTCGCCGACCTCAAAAGTCATAGAGGCAACCCCTTTCGGTTCCTTAAGGGTAACACGTGAGAACGACACGCCCACAGCTTGATCGCCCCCGAAGCCGGTTTCTCATGTGGTAGTGAGCGACCATGAGCACCCGTCACGCGCCGGCGGGAACGCGCTCGCTAGGCTGTGTGCGAACGACCTGTTCTGCGTGAAGTCTCGTGATGAGGAGCCCGCGACCGTGGCGATGCAGCTGCCGGCCCTGACCGGTCCGATCCGCCGTCTCGCTGCCGCCGCAACGGTCGTCCTGGCCGCGGCCGCGCTGGCCGGTTGCGCCGCGGGGCAGGACGCCCAGACAGTCAGCCAGCGGCCGCCGATCGACGGCGCCTCGGCCGACGCCGGGGAGCTGTCGGTCCGGACCGCCGCCGTCATCGCCGGCGACACCGGTCTGTCCTATGCCAAGGGCGGCACCGCGATGCTGCAACTGGTGCTGGTCAACAACGGGGCGAACGCCGAGCAGCTGACGTCGGTGAGCACGCCGGCGGCCAGCAACGCCTACGTGAGTTCGGTCGGCATCCCGCAGCTGGCCAGTAGCTCGGCCGCCGGCGCCTCGGACTCCGGGTCGGCCAGCAGCTCTCCCTCGGCCAGCGACTCGCCGTCGACCAGCCCGTCCGCGAGCAGTTCCGCACCGGCCGGCAGCAGCCCGGCCGCGCAGCCGAGCAGCACCCCGATCGACGTGCCGGCCGGCCAGTCGGTCCAGATCGGCTTCAGCCCGGTCGGCGCCAACATCCTGCTGGCCGGACTGACCAATCCGATCTACCCGGCCCAGACTGTTCCGGTCACCCTCAGCTTCGCCAGCGGTCGCACGGTCAGCATCGACCTCCCGGTGCAGCTCAACAGCAACCCACCCTCGGCGCCGGTGATCAGCGCCGCGACCCAGCCCGAAGAGGACAACAGCTGAGCGCTCGCGCCGGCTTCGCCGGGGCGCGTCCAGCATCGTTTTGTCGGTACCCGGCCGTAGCGTCATCCGCGTGACCAAGCCGACCGGATCGAAGGGCAAGCGCCCGGCCACTTCCTTCGTCTGCACCGAGTGCGGCATGACCGCGATCCGCTGGGTCGGCCGGTGCCCGGAATGCCAAGCCTGGGGAACGATGGCCGAAGAGGGCGCCCGTGCCGCTGCGGTCAGCCTGCCGGCCGCGGTGACCCCGAAGGCCATGGCCTTGCCGATCAGCCGCCAGGAAGCATCGGTGGCCCGGCCGCGGCCGACCAAGATCAATGAGCTTGACCGGGTGCTGGGCGGCGGCCTGGTACCGGGCGCCGTGCTGCTGCTGGCCGGCGAGCCGGGCGTGGGCAAGTCCACCCTGCTGCTCGAGGTGGCCAAGAACTTCGCCGCAGCCACGGGCCAACCGGCTCTGCTGGTCACCGGTGAGGAGTCGACCGCCCAGGTCCGGGCCCGGGCCGAGCGCACGCACACCATGCACACCGACTTCTACCTGGCGGCCGAGAACGACCTGGGCGCCGTCCTGTCCCATCTGGATCAGGTCAAACCCGGGCTGCTGATCCTCGACTCGGTGCAGACCATCGCGTCCTCGACGGTGGACGGCGTGGTGGGCGGCGTGCCGCAGATCCGCGCCGTCACCGCCTCGATCAGCGCGGTGGCCAAGGAACGCGGCATCGCCACCGTGCTGGTCGGGCACGTCACGAAGGACGGCTCCATCGCCGGTCCGCGCGCGCTGGAACACCTGGTGGACGTGGTGCTGTACTTCGAGGGCGACCGGCACTCCTCGCTGCGGCTACTGCGGGCGATCAAGAACCGGTACGGCGCGACCGATGAGGTCGGCTGCTTCGAGATGCATGAGGAAGGCATCGACGAGCTGCCCGACCCGTCCGGGCTGTTCGTCAGCACCCGCGACATCGCGGTGCCCGGCACCTGCGTGACCGTCACCGTGACCGGCCGGCGGCCGTTGCTGTCAGAGGTCCAGGCGCTGGTGGCCCGCAGCGGCGGCGGCTCGGTCCGGCGCTCGTTCACCGATCTGGATTCCTCGCGGGCCAATATGCTGCTGGCGGTCCTGGACCGGCACGCCGGCATCGCCATGCAGGACAACGATGTCTACGCCGCCAGCGTCGGTGGCATCCGGCTGACCGAACCGGCGGTGGACCTGGCCGTGCTGCTCGCCCTCGGCTCGGCCGCCCGCAACGCGGCGCTGCCGGCTACCCTCTGCGCGATCGGCGAGGTCTCGCTGTCCGGGGATGTTCGCCGGGTCAGCAGCGTCCAGCGCCGGCTGACCGAAGCCGGCCGGCTCGGCTTTCGCAAGGCCTTGATCCCGACCGGCTCGCAGTGGTCCCACGTGCCCGGGATGCAGATCCTCGAGGTGCCGACGGTGGCTGCGGCCTGGGAGCTGATGACCAAGGTTGCCCGCGACTTCACGCCGCGACCGAGCCTGACCTGAAGCTGTGACCGCGCTGACTACGGCCGGTCGCTGAAATTACCGAAATTGTGACCGAGATAGTTAGATGACCCAGGCAGACTTATCGACGGCTACCGAGGGGGGAGAGCATGGCGGCCTACGACCGGGATGATCCGCTGCGCCGGGTCCTGGCCGCCCTCGCGCCGGGCACCGCGCTGCGGGACGGGCTGGAGCGCATCCTGCGCGGCAACACCGGCGCGCTGATCGTGCTCGGCTACGACCGCACGGTCGAGAGCATCTGCACCGGCGGCTTCCCGCTGGACGTCGACTTTTCCGCAACCCGGATCCGGGAACTGGCCAAGATGGACGGTGCGGTCGTGCTGACCACCGACCAGCAACGGATCATCCGGGCGGCCACCCATCTGATGCCCGACCCGCAGATCCCGACCGAGGAGTCCGGCACCCGGCACCGCACCGCGCAGCGGGTGGCCCAGCAGACCGGCTACCCGGTGATCTCGGTATCGCAGTCGATGAAGATCATCAGCCTCTACCTCGGCTCGCGCCGGCACGTCCTGGAGGATTCGGCGTCGCTGCTGTCCCGGGCCAACCAGGCGGTGGCCACCCTGGAGCGGTACAAGGCCCGCCTCGATGAGGTTTCACAGACCCTGTCCGCGCTGGAGATCGAGGATCTGGTCACCGTCCGGGACGCGGCCAGCGTCTCGCAGCGGTTGGAGATGGTCTCGCGGATCTCGGACGAGATCTCCGGCTACGGAGCCGAGCTGGGCACCGACGGGCGCCTGCTGTCACTGCAACTGGAAGAGCTCATGGCCGGGGTCGACTCCGACCGCGAGCTCATCGCCCGGGACTACCTGCCCGGCGGCAAGCGCGCTCGGACGGTCGAGCAGGTTCAGTTCGAGCTGTCCCAGCTCAGCTCGGCCGAACTGCTCGACCTCAGCATCGTGGCCAAGGCGCTCGGCTTTCCTGGGACGCCGGAGTCGCTCGAGCAGCCGGTCAGCCCGCGTGGTTACCGGCTGATGGCCCGGGTACCGCGCCTGCCCCGGCTGGTACTGGACCGGATCGTCGATCACTTCGGCAGCCTGCAGAAGGTGCTGGCCGCCACGGTGGAGGAGTTGCAGAACGTGGACGGGGTTGGTGACGCCCGGGCCCGGACCATCCGCGAAGCGCTGTCCCGGTTGGCCGATGCCTCCATCCTGGAACGGTATTCCTGATCGGTCAGAACCGGGCGATGAGCGGGGCGGCATCGCTGCTGACGTCCAACCTCGGCTGACCGGTCGCGGCGTCGAGGACGACCACGGCCAGCGTCCACTGGTACCAGTACAGCTCGGCGTCCTTGATGCCGCGCAGCACCAGCTCGTGCTCGCCGGCGGTCAGCGCCACCGGGGCGGTACGGCGCGCCGCCGGATCGAGGTCGTAGTGCCGGGCCGGCGGGTTCCCGGTGACATCCGCTGCCACCTCCACCCCGTCGACCAGCACCACCGGCGTGCCGCTGGCCCAGTATTGAAACGCCACCGTGCAGTCGCTGGCGCAGCTGAGGCGGGTCCTGGCATGCACCAGCAGATCACGGTCGGGCACCGCACCCGGATCGTGCTGCAGCGGCACCTCGTACGGTTCGCTCAGCTGGGCAAAATCTATGTCGAACGGGTCGGCCCGGTGCAGCTGCCAATCCCGCACTCCGGGCTCGGCCACTTCCGGCTCGGTCACCGCGACCGCCCACGAGCTGATCCCGGGCGAGAGCACCGCGCTGTCGAAGCGTTCGGTCACGACAATCGGGCCGAACTCGCTGTCCCACTCGGCCTGCACCTCGACCGACCACCGGGTCGGGGTGAGCGAATCGTCCCACCGGCACGGCGCTTCGAGGACCAGGCCGGCGTCAGGCACCTCGATCGCCTCGACCGGGACCTGCTCGAGCGTGCCACCAACCTGCAGCTGCCAGGTGCACTGGACCCGAACCTGCTGCCCCGGGCCCTTGCCGATGACCAGCCGGCCCAGCATCTCGGCCGCCTCGTCCGGCGTGGTGTGCTCCTGGATCGCGATCGCCGGGCCGCCGAGCCGGGCGATCGCCGCTGCTCGGCCGGGATGGTCGACCGGCAGCTCGGCCAGGGACAGGTCGCCGATCAGCCGGCTCACCTCGGCCCGGCGCAACTCGGCGTTGTGATCGGAGCCGAACCCGCAGAGCGGACCCCGCCCCACCACCTCGAGCCGGAACCGGCTTTCGCGCCGGCCCAGCTCCAGCACGGTCGTCTGGCCCTCGACCCGTCCGGCCGGCAGCTCGACCCCGTCCACCTCGGCCCGATCGATCAGCGGGCACCCCTCGAGCCGGATGGTGTAGTCCCGGGCAAGCGGGGAGTCGACGCTCAGCACGCAGCGGTTCTCGTCGACCTGCTCGAGCTCGATCTCCGTCCAGGAGTATCGGCCTTCGGCGAAGGCGGAACTCGACCCGTCGTCGGCGTAGACCCGGGCCGAGCCGTCCGCACCGGGAAACACCGACAGGATCAGCTGGTCAGCCGGCTGCTCGCCGGTGTTGCGGGCAGCCCCATCGGCCAGCGGCAGTACCGTACCCAGCCGCACGAACTGTGGCACCCGGTCCAGCTCGGCCAGCTGCCGGGTCCAAGCCGGACCGTCGATGCGTTCCAGCGTGGTCCGTTCCACCCATTGGCCCGGGGGCAGCCAGACATCCACCGTGGCCAGGCCGGTGGCCGGATCGGCCGGCTGCAGCACCGGGGCGACGAGCAGGTCTGCACCGAGCAGATAGCTGAACCGCGCAGCGTAGGCACTGTCGTCGGCCGGGGCCAGCCAGGACAGCGGGCGCACCGGTGCGATGCCGGTGTCAGCTGCGACCCGGGCCGCGGTGTAGAGGTAGGGCAGCAGTCGGTAGCGCTCTCCGAACGCAGCCCGGGCCGCGGCCAGCACCTGCGGCCCGAACGCCCACGGGCGCCGTTCGGAGTCCGGGTCCTGGTTCGAGTGCAGCCGCAACACCGGGGAGAACGCACCGAACTGCACCCAGCGCACGTAGAGCTCCGGATCATCGGGGCCCACGTGACCGCCAATGTCGTGGCTCCACCAGCCGTAAGCCACGTTGGCCCCGGCCGCGGTGTAGCGCGGCTGGAACCGCAGCGCCTCCCACCGGGCGTAGGAGTCACCGGAGAAGCCGATCGGGTACCGGTGGCTACCGAGGCCGCCCCAGCGGCTGAACGCGATCGGTCGCCGGTCAGGCCGGCGGCCGAGATCGACGAAGTGGAGGTGGTTGAGCCAGGGCAACGGGTCCAAGCCGTGATCTCCGAACAGCCGGCCCTGCTGCCAGTCCATCCACCAGAAGTCGACGCCCTCGTCCTCGAGCGGGTGATGCAGCAGCTCGAAGTAGTGGCGCATGTAGTCCGGATCGCCGACCTGGAACGGAACCGACTGCTCCGGCTGGGCCTCGGCTCCGGGACCAGCCGTTGCCGCTGGCAGGTTCATCGCGGTCCGGAACTCGGCGTAGGCCCGCTCGAACGGTTGCACGCCCAGCGCCGGGTGCAGGTTGAGGGTCGCGCGCAGGCCCCGCTGGTGCAGCCAGGACAGGAATCCGGCCGGATCGGGGAAGAGCTCCTGGTTCCAGGTGTAGCCGGTCCAGCTGTCGGGCAGGTGCCAGTCCATATCGATGACCAGGACATCCAGCGGCAACCCGTGCCGGCCGAAGTCACTCACCAACTCGCGCAGGTCGGCGTCACGGTAGGCCCAGTAACGCGACCACCACGCGCCGAGCAGCCAGCGCGGAACCAGCGGAACCGAGCCGCCGAAGCGAAGGTACTCCGTTATCGCATCGGGGTAATCGTGACCATAACCGAAGAAGTACCAGTCCAGATCGGCACTGTCGGGTCGGGCCGAGGCCCAGCCGTCGGCATCGATCAGCATCGACGGCCCATCGTCGTGCAGCGCCCACCCGGAGCGGGATACCAGGCCCGGTTCCAGAGCCGCCGGTCCGCGGCAGTTGTCGACGGTGCGGCGCGCGCCCCCGAGGTTCTGCCGGTCGCGCTGGCCCGGTGTCCAGATCGCATCCGGAACGGCCCGGACCTCGATGCTGAGATTGTCGACCGAGAACGGCTGCCCATCGCGACGGTAGCGCAGCAGCAACGGTCCGGTGTCGATACAGGTGGTTTCCCCTTCCCGGGAAACGCTGAACTCCGGTACCGGTCCCCGGCGCACCGGAAACGCGTAGGAACCGCGATCCTCGAACTGGCCGTCAGCTGAGTACTCCAACCGCAGCAGGCGCGCGGTCAGCACGGTGAAGCGAGCCGAACCGACGGTGACCACCGCCGCCGGATCAGCGACCGGGTCGGTGCGCAGGCCAACCCGGCGGACGAAATCGGCACTGGTCTCGGTCACGGTTTCCCCTTTTCATCAAGGCTTGTCGCGGGATGTTGTCGGGCCGCAACGACCTGCCTCACTCCGCACTGCCGCGCAGCAGCGGCACCAGCAACTCGTCCTCGGTGAGGGCGCCGTGCTGGCCGATGAGGGCCGACAACCGAGGTTCGGTCCGGCGGCGCACCACCGCGCCCCCGGCCAAGGCCAGCACCACCAGGTCGCCGATCCGCTCGGCGACGGCAGGATCGACCCGCGGCCCGTACCAACCTCGTTCGACCACCTCGTCCCGGGTCAGCACGGCAAAGTCCGGGCCGAGCCGCTCGGTCCAGTTTCGCCTGACCTGATCGAGGCATCCCGGCTCCACATGTAGGTAGCGGGTGCGGGCTTCACCAGCGATCATGCTCACTCCGGCGGCCAGCTGCGGGTCGGCATCGAAATCGATCTTGGCCGTTTCCGGTACGTCGACCATGCCGTGGTCAGCGGTAACCAGCAGCTGGGTTCCGGCCGGCAGGCGCTCAGCCAGCAGCTCCACCGCCCGATCGATCAGGCGCAACTGGACCGGCCAATGGGGGGACCGGCAGCCGCGGACATGCCCGATGAGATCGAGATCGGGGTTGTAGCAGTAGATCAGCCCGCCGGCCGCCGCCGCTTCGGCCACCTCGACGGCAGTGTCGGCCGCGGTCAGGCTCGGCCGGTAACGGCCGCCCCGCAGCACCGCCCGGGTCAGGCCGCTGCCCTCGAACATCGCTGCTGACACCACCGACACGTTGAGTCCGGCCGATTCCGCCCGCTCCAGCACGGTCGGGTGCGGCTGGACCCGCTCCGGCACCAGCTGATCGATGAGTTTGCTACCGGACGTAGCGCCCTGCCAGCCCAGCCAGTTGATCGGCTCGGTCAGCTCCGGCAGCCGCGAGGTGTAGCCGGTGACGCCATGCCGGCCGGTGGGCAGGCCGGTGCCGAGCGAGGCCAGGCTGGCCGCGGTCGTGGTCGGGAAGCCGGCAGTCAGTGGCTGCCCGGTCAGGCCGGCCAGGAATGGCGCCGCAGCCCGGTGCCGCTGCAATAGGTTCCAGCCCAGGCCGTCGATCAACAGCACGACGACGGTTCGGGCGGCCGGTAGCTCCAGCGGGTTCGGGCCGGTGCCGGTCAGCGCGGCCAGGGCCGAGGGAAGCAGGTCGGACAGGGTGGCCTCGCCGTAGCGGACGACTCCGGCAGGTGGGATCGGCATCACCATTGACTGTAGTGGTCGGCGCGACCGGCCCGCCCGGCGACGGTCACAGCAGCTCGCCGGTCGAGGAGATCTCTATGAGTGGCGCATACAGGCTCATCAGCTCCAAGGCCTTGGCCTGGGTCTCATCGCTCGCTCCGGCACAGGCATCGGCCGCGATCCGGACCCGCACGCCGGCGTCGGCGGCGGCCAGTGCGGTCGAGAGCACGCAGCAGTCGGTGGAGACCCCGGCCAGGATGAGCTCGGGGCCCACCCGATCGGCCAGCTCGGCGTCCCACTTGCCGAAGGTGGGCCGGGCCAGGCTCGGCCGGTCGGCGAACGGCGGCACCAGCGCGTACAGCGGCGCGTCCGCGGGTTGCCGCGCCCAGGGCCAGTCCCGGTAGTAGGCCTGCCACGGCCCCCGCGGGCGCTCGGGCGCGACGAACCGGGTGAAGGTCACCGCTGGCTCGTAGCCAGCCACGAGCCGGCCGATCGGATCGATGATCTCGCCGAAGCGGGGGCAGAACCAGCCGCTGGCCGGGTCGCCGAACACGTGTTGCAGGTCGATGACGACCAGGTGCCCGGTCACCTCAGCCGGCGGCTTCCTGCCGCCGGATGCTGGCGCGGTCCACGATCAGCGTGAGCAGGAAGGCGAAGGCCAAGGCGGCCAACACCCCCAGGTTGGCGTAGGCCCACTGTCCGGTCTTGCCACCGAGGCCGAACGGGGACAGCAGGTAGCCCTGCCAGGTCAGCCAACTGGCGTAACCGTTGGTGACCAGGCCCCAGCCGAGCACGGTGCCGACCGCCAGCGCGGTCAGGGCCACCGGGCGGATCCGGCCGTACCGGCCGCGCGGGTCGAACAGTTCCGGCTCGGCGTAGTCCCGGCGGCGGAGCAGGATGTCGGCCAGCATCACCCCGCACCAGGCGGCGATCGGGACCCCGAGCGTGATCAAAAAGCCCTGGAACTGGGTGAAGAAGTCGCCGTGCACGATGAACACCACGTAGATCGAACCGGCGACCATGATCACCCCGTCCACCAGGGCGGCCGCGGGCCGCGGGATCCGCAGTCCGGCCGTGAGCAGGGCCAGGCCGGAGGAGTAGATGTCGAGCACCGCACCCCCGATCAGGCCGAGCACCACCACGATCAGGAACGGCACCAGCGCCCAGGTATCGAGTTCGGTCGCCAGCGCGCCGATCGGATCCTGGGAGATCGCGTCGGACAGCTGGCTCGACGAGCCGGCCAGCAACAGCCCGAACACCAGCAGCCCGGCCGGGCCGAGCGCACCGCCGAAGGTGGTCCAGCCGACCACGCCGCGGCTGGAGGATGCCCGTGGCAGGTAGCGGGAGTAGTCGGCGGCGGCGTTGACCCAGCCCAGGCCGAAGCCGGTCAGGAAGAGCACGAAGCAACCGATCACCGGCTGGGCCGAGCCGGCATGGATGGCTGACACGGTGTGCCAGTGGATCTTGTGCCACACCAGCACGATGTAGACCACGGTCAGCGCGCCGGTCACCACGGTGATCCAGGCCTGCATCCGCATGATCAGATCGAAGCCGAGCACCCCGCCGAGGATGGTCAGTCCGGCCACCACCACCAGCGCGATCACCTTGGTCAGGTTGCCCGAACTCCATCCGAGCTGATGGAAGATCGTGGTCGTGGCCAGCGTGGCCAGGATGACCAGCGCGGTCTCCCAGCCGACCGTGAGCACCCAGGACAGCACGGCCGGGACCCGGTTGCCGTCCACGCCGAAGGGTGCCCGGCTGAGCACCATCGTCGGCGCCGAGCCGCGCTTGCCGGCCAGCGAGATGAACCCGCAGAGCAGGAACGAGAGCACGATGCCGAGCAGGCCGGCAATCAGCGCCTGCCAGAACGAGACCCCGAAGCCAAGTCCGAACGCCCCGTAGGACAGGCCGAATACCGAGATGTTGGCCCCGAACCAGGGCCAGAACAGCTGCCGGGGTGCACCCTTGCGCTCGGCGTCGGTGATGACCTCGATGCCGTTGGTTTCCACTCGCAGCGCGCGCGCTTCGTCCGGGCGCGCCCCGGTCGCATTGGCCATGCCCATACGATGCTGGGCCGGACGGCGGAATGCAACGAACCGGGCCGGGCCCGGGCCGTGAACTTGGGCGCCCCGGCCGGACTCAGGCCAGCGGCTCGAGCCGGATCACCACCGACTTCGAGGTCGGCGTGTTCGACGTCTCGGCCGCCGAGTCCAGCGGCACCAGCACGTTGGCCTCCGGGAAGTACGCGGCCGCGCAACCCTTGGGGGTGCTGTACTCGACCACCCGGAAGTCCTTGGCCCGCCGCTCCCCGTCGGAGTATTCACTGACCAGGTCGACGTGATCACCGTCGCGCAGGCCGAGGTCGCGCAGGTCGTCGGTGCTGACGAAGACCACCCGGCGTCCGCCCTTGATCCCTCGGTAGCGGTCGTCGAGGCCGTAGATCGTGGTGTTGAACTGATCGTGCGAGCGCACCGTCTGCAGCAGCAACCGGCCCGGCGGCACTTCGACCGCGGTCGGTGGGTTGACACTGAAGTGCGCCTTGCCATCTGGCGTGGTGAACGCCCGGTCCCGGGCTCCGTTGGGTAGCAGGAAGCCGCCCGGATGCTTGATCCGTTCCTCGAAGGCCTGGAACCCGGGTACCACGTGCTCGATGTGCTTACGGATGACCCGGTAGTCCTCGGCCATGGCCGACCAGCCGAGGTCCTCGCCGAACAATGCCTGGGCCAGGCCGGTCACGATGGCAACCTCGCTCTTGAGCTTCGCCGACCCCGGCTTGAGCCGGCCGGTCGAGGAGTGCACCATGCTCATCGAGTCCTCGACGGTCACGAACTGCTCCCCGGCGGCCTGGACGTCGCGCTCGGTCCGGCCGAGGCAGGGCAGGATCAGGGCCTCCCGGCCCGGGCACAGGTGCGACCGGTTGAGCTTGGTCGCCACGTGCACGGTCAGTTGCAGTTGCGACAGCAGCCGTTCGGTCAGTTCGGTGTCCGGCGTGGCGGCAGCGAAGTTGCCGCCCAGGGCGAAGAAGACCTCGACCTTGCCCTCGCGCATCGCCCGCAGCGCGTCGACGGTGTCCCAGCCGGGCTGCCGGGGCGGCGCGAAGCCGAACTCGGCCTCCAGCTTGTCCAGGAAGGTGTCGGGCATCTTCTCCCAGATGCCCATCGTGCGATCGCCCTGCACGTTGCTGTGCCCCCGCACCGGGCAGGCTCCCGCGCCGGGCTTGCCGAGATTTCCCCGGAGCAGCAGGAAATTCACGATCTCACGGATGGTCGCCACCGCATTGCGGTGCTGGGTCAGGCCCATCGCCCAGCAGACGATCACGCTGTCGGCGGCCATCGCGTCATCGGCGAACCGCTCCAGCTCGGCCCGGCTGATTCCGGACAGCCTTTCCAGCTCGGCCCAATCCAGGCCTCGCCAGTGCGTCTCGGCCGCCGCCAGCTCACTCGTGTAGTGCTCGATGAAGTCTCGATCGAATACGGTGCCGGGGGCGGCGTCCTCGCGTTCGAGCAGGATCCGGTTCACTCCGTTGAACAGCGCCAGGTCCCCGTTCACCCGCACCGGTAGCACGTACTCGGCCAGCTTGGTGCCCGGGCCGGCCAGCCCCCGCGGGCTCTGTGGATTGCGGAACTTCAGGAATCCGGGTTCGGGGAGCGGGTTGATCGCCACGATCTTGGCCCCGCGGCGGCGTGCCTCTTCCAGTGCGGTCAGCATCCGAGGGTGGTTGGTGCCAGGGTTCTGCCCCACCAGCACGATGAGTTCGCTGGTTTCGGCCAGGTCCTGCAGGGTCACGGTGCCCTTGCCGACCCCGATGGTCTGGTTCAGCGCGGCGCCGCTGGACTCGTGACACATGTTGGAGCAGTCGGGCAGGTTGTTGGTGCCGAGCCGGCGGGCCAGCAGCTGGTAGACGAAAGCCGCCTCGTTGCTGGTCCGGCCGCTGGTGTAGAACACCGCGCGGTTGGGATCGGGCAGTGCCTGCAGCCGGTCCGCGATCAGCCTAAACGCTTCGTCCCAACCGATCGGGGTGTAGTTGGTCGCGCCCGGGGCCAGGTACATCGGTTCGGTGAGCCGGCCGTTGTGCTCGAGCCAATGGTCCGGCTGCTGGCGCAGCTCCGAAACCGAATGGGCGGCGAAGAAGGCTGCGTCGACCTGCTTGCGGGTCGCCTCCCAGGCGACCGCCTTGGCGCCGTTCTCGCAGAACTCGGCCGGCTTGCGCCGGTCGGGATCCGGCCAGGCGCAGCTGGGACAGTCGAACCCGTTGATGTGATTCATCCGCGCCAGCGTCCGGGCGCTGCGGACCGGGCCCATCTCGGTCAACGCGTACTGCATCGCGTGCGTTATGCCCGGCAGCCCGACCGCGTAGTGAGTCGGTTCGCTGACCTGCGGCTCCTCTTCGGCCATGGCTCCCAGCTTAAGCCGGATGCGAGGCCCGCGCCGGGGTCGTCAGCGGCTCAGCCGGCCAGGCTGAACTGGGCCGAGCTGCCTTGCTGCCCCGACAGGAAGGCCTGCAGCGTATAGGTGCCGGCACCGACCCGGACCCGGGTGCCCGCGCACCCCGGCCGGGAGGTCAAGCCGGACCACTCGATCTCGCGCCGGATCGGCTGGCCGACCGGCAGGACCACCTTGGAAACCCCGGGCTGAATGGCACAGTCATGGCTGCCCCACACCCGAGCACTGCCGTTGTAGACCCGCAGCTCGATCTGGCTGTCGGCCAGATCCTGCACGCACGGCGCCGGACCCGTGTTGGTGACGACCAGGGCGAGCACCGGTTTGGCTCCGGCCGGGTAGCTCGTCGCGCTGGTCGCGGCGGCCACGCCCAGCTGGCTGGCTACGCACGCAATCGGCGTCGCCGGACTGGTCCGGGTGGCCCGGCTGGCGGCAGCGCTCGAACTGCTGCTGTGGGTGGCACTGGCACTCGAACTCGGGGGCGAGCTGTGGGTGCTCGGTGGGGTGCTGGTGCGGGCGGGCTCGGCGGTGCCGCCGCCGCGGAAGAAGATGGCATAGACGCTGACCCCGATCAGCAGCACCAGGGCAAGCAGGATGCCCCGCCGGAACCAGTAGACCGACGGGGGACGCTGACCGACAGGGTGAAGCATTCCGCAGCCAACCTAGTGGGTCGCGGGGGACCGAACTCGAAGGCGCCCCGGTCGGCGTGCCAGGATGTGCACCGCCATGCCGAACCCGTTCACCGCTCAGTTGCTGGACTGGTTCGACGGCAATGCCCGGGACTTGCCATGGCGCCGTCCGGGCACCAGCGCCTGGGCGGTGCTGGTCAGCGAAGTCATGCTGCAGCAGACGCCGGTGGCGCGGGTCCTGCCCGCCTACGCGGCCTGGCTCGACCGGTGGCCGGGTCCGGCCGAACTGGCGGCCGCCCCGGCCGGGGAAGCCGTGCGGCAATGGGGAAAGCTCGGCTACCCGCGCCGGGCGCTGCGGCTGCATGCCTGCGCGCAGGTCCTGGTGGCCGAGCACGGCGGCCGCGTTCCGGACGACCTCGACGCGTTGCTGGCGCTGCCCGGCATCGGGGCCTACACCGCCCGGGCGGTGCTGGCCTTCGCCTACCGGCGGCGGGTTCCGGTGGTCGACATCAACGTCCGCCGGGTTCTGGCCCGGGCCGTCGCCGGCCTCGGCGAGGCCGGGCCTCCCAGTACCGCCCGGGATCTGCCGGCTATGGCGGCGCTGCTGCCCGCGGACGAGGCGGCCGCGGCCCGGTTCTGCGCGGCCAGCATGGAACTGGGTGCGCTGATCTGCACCGCCGCCACGCCCGGCTGCACGAGCTGCCCGGTTGCCGGTCACTGTGCCTGGCGCCGGGCCGGCTATCCGGCCTACGCCGGACCGACCGTCCGCCGGCAGCGCTTCGCCGGCACCGATCGCCAGGTCCGGGGCCTGCTGCTGGACGTCCTGCGGGCCGCGACGGGCCCGGTGCCGGCTGCGGCTCTCGACATCGGCTGGCCTGATTCGGTCCAGCTCGCCCGGGCGCTCGACTCGCTGGTCGCCGACGGGCTCATCGACCCGCTGCCGGACGGGCGATTCGCCCTGCCTGCTTGATCGGCGATTTTGGAGGGACCGTCGTCCTGGCGCGGTCGAACTCTCCACAATGGGGACTGCGGCTGTTGCTGGACGGGCGGCGGGTGTAGCTTTGGTGCACATCGTGAGAAGACTGTCCCAGTAAATGGGACACAGGGAAGGGCAAGAACCATGGGCAGGACGCTGGCCGAGAAGGTATGGGACGCCCACGTGGTGCGTCGGGCCGCGGGCGAACCGGACCTGCTCTACATCGACCTGCACCTGGTGCACGAGGTCACGAGCCCTCAGGCCTTCGAAGGGCTGCGGCTGGCCGGGCGCCAGGTGCGCCGGCCGGACCGGACCATCGCCACCGAGGACCACAACACCCCGACCACGGTGACCGGGCGCAGCCTGGACCTGATCGCCGACCCGATCTCCCGGCTGCAGCTGGAGACGCTGCGCAAGAACTGTGCCGACTTCGGGATCCGGCTGCATTCACTGGGTGATCGCGAGCAGGGCATCGTGCACGTGATCGGACCGCAGCTCGGGCTGACCCAACCCGGCATGACGATCGTCTGCGGCGACTCGCACACCTCGACCCACGGCGCGTTCGGGGCCCTGGCCTTCGGCATCGGCACCAGCCAGGTCGAGCACGTGCTGGCGACCCAGACGCTGCCGATGGCGCCGTTCCGGACGATGGCGGTCAACGTCGAGGGCTCGCTGCCGCCGGGGGTCGGGCCGAAGGATGTGATCCTGGCCGTCATCGCCGAGATCGGCACCGGCGGCGGGCAGGGCCACGTCATCGAGTACCGCGGGCAGGCCATTCGCGAGATGTCGATGGAAGGCCGGCTCACGGTGTGCAACATGTCGATCGAGGCCGGGGCCCGGGCCGGCCTGATCGCCCCCGACCAGACCACGTTCGACTACCTGCGTGGGCGGCCCGAAGCGCCGGCCGGCGAGCGCTGGGACGCCGCTCTGGCTTACTGGCAGACGCTGTACACCGACCCCGACGCGAGCTTCGACCGCGAGGTGACGATCGATGCCACCACGCTGAGCCCGTTCGTGACCTGGGGTACCAACCCGGCTCAGGGCGCACCGATCTCGGCCGCCGTGCCCGAGCCCAGGTCGTTCACCGATCCCGAGCAGCGAGCCGCGGCCGAACGCGCCCTGGACTACATGGGCCTCACCCCAGGCACGCCGCTGCGCGAGGTCGCGGTCGACGTCGTGTTCGTCGGCTCGTGCACCAACGGCCGGATCGAGGACCTGCGCTCAGCCGCCGAGGTGATCCGCGGCCGGGCCGTCGCCGACGGCGTCACGATGCTGGTCGTGCCCGGCTCGGCCCGGGTCCGGGAGCAGGCCGAGGCCGAGGGCCTGGACGCCGTCTTCCGGGCCGCAGGGGCCGAGTGGCGGGGCGCCGGGTGCTCGATGTGCCTGGGCATGAACCCCGATCAGGTCGGTCCGGGGCAGCGCAGCGCCTCCACCTCCAACCGCAACTTCGAAGGCCGCCAGGGCAAGGGGGCGCGGACCCATCTGGTCTCCCCCGCCGTGGCCGCCGCCACCGCCGTCACCGGGACGCTGACCGCCCCGGCCGAGCTGCCGCCCCGGTAAGGAGAATCTCGATGGACGCCTTCACCCGTCACACCGGCACCGGGTTACCGCTGCGCCGATCCAACGTCGACACGGACCAGATCATCCCGGCCGAGTTCCTCAAGCGGATCACCCGCACCGGCTTCGAGGACGCGCTGTTCGCCAGCTGGCGCGCCGACCCGGACTTCGTCCTCAACGACGCCCGCTTCGCCGGCGCCACCGTGCTGGTCACCGGACCCGACTTTGGCACCGGATCGTCCCGCGAGCACGCGGTGTGGGCGTTGCACGACTACGGGTTCAAGGTCGTGCTGGCGGCGCGGTTCGGTGACATCTTCCGCGGCAATTCGCTCAAGAACGGCCTGCTGACCGTGCTGGTCGACCAGGACGTCATCGAGCAGCTGTGGAAGCTCATCGAGGCCGACCCGACGGTCGAGATCACGGTCGATCTGGAGAACCTGGTGATCCGGGCCGAGGGGATCGAGGTCAGCTTCGAGCTGGACGAGGCGGTACGGCAGCGGCTGCTCGAGGGCGCTGACGACATCACGCTCACCTTGCGGCACGCCGACGAGATCGCCGCCTACGAGCAGGACATCCCGGACTTCAAGCCGGACACCTTGTCCGTCACCGGATCCTCAGCTTGACCGGCTGGGCTGCCGATGAAATGGTCATGCGCGTGACGCGGCGGCTGATTAGCTAGCGCGGCGCCCCGGGGGTTGTTCAGGGGCGGCCGCGCGTTCTCGGCGTCCGTGTCCACCCTGCAGGCAAAGGTGAAGTTTCATGCTTCCGGCCAATCTCCAGCTCCCCGTCTCCGCTGACGACATCGCCGCCGCGGCGGCCCGGCTCGACTTCCTGTCCGCCACTCCGATCCATCGCTCGACCCGGCTGTCCGACCGGATGGCCGCTGACGTCTGGATCAAGCGGGAGGATCAGCAACCGGTCCGCTCGTACAAGGTGCGTGGTGCGTCCAACCTCATCGCCCAGCTGTCCGAGCCGGCCAAGGCCACCGGGCTGGTCTGCGCCAGCGCCGGCAACCACGCCCAGGGGGTGGCCTTCGCCTGCGCGGCGCTGGGCGTGTCCGGCACCATCTTCGTGCCCCGCACCACGCCTCGGCAGAAGCTCAACCGGATCGCGGCCCTGGGCGGCCAGCACGTCGAGGTCTGCCAGGTCGGAGACAGCTACGACGACGCCGCCCGGGCCGCCGAGGAATTCGCGGCCCGGACCAGTGCGGCGATGGTGCCTCCGTTCGACCACCCGCACACCATCGCCGGTCAGGGCACCGTGGTCCGGGAGGCCTTCGGCCAGCTGGCCGAGCTGGGCGTCACCCCGGACCTGGTGGTGGTGCCGGTGGGCGGCGGCGGCCTGCTGGCCGGAACCCTGGTCTGGCTGGCGGCCCACCACCCGTCGGTTCGGGTGGTCGGGGTGGAGCCGGCCGGCGCAGCCAGCATGGCCGGGGCCCTCAAGGCCGGGCGGCCGGTCGCCCTGGAGAGCATCGACACCTTCACCGACGGGGCGGCTGTGCGCCAGGTCGGGCAGCTGCCGTTCGAGATCGTGCGAGCGGTCGGGGCCGAGGTGGTCTCGGTGGCCGAGGGCCGGATCTGCACCGAGATGTTGGAGTACTACCAGGTCGACGGCATCATCGCCGAGCCGGCCGGCGCGCTGTCGGCGGCCGCACTGCGGGACAGCGTCTTCGCCGCGCCCGGTTCCAGCATCCTGTGCCTGCTTTCCGGCGGCAACAACGACGTCAGCCGCTACGCCGAGGTGATCGAGCGGTCGCTGGTGCACGAGAACCGCAAGCACTACTTCCTGGTCGACTTCCCGCAGGAGCCGGGGGCGTTGCGGCAGTTCCTGGACGAAGTGCTCGGGCCGGACGACGACATCACTCTCTTCGAGTACGTCAAGCGCAACAACCGGGAGACCGGGCCGGCCCTGGTCGGCATCGAACTCGGCCGGCCCGAGGATCTGGCCGGCCTGGTCGAGCGGATGCAGGCCGCCACTCCGAACATCCAGCTGCTGCCCCCGGACAGCCCGATGACCCGCTTCCTGGTCTGAGCCCGGATCGCCAGCCCGCCCCGGGCCGGATGCGCGTCGGCCCCGGCCTGGGGTCCAGGTCGGGGCCGAGGGCGTCCAGCGGCGTGGCTACTCGGCGGACTTGCCAACCGGCTCGCTCGGCGGCGCGTCCGGCACCACCAGCTCGGTCTTGGCCTCGCCCCGGAAGGTGAACTGCTCCTTGCCGTCGGCATCCGGAGCGGTGTCGACCACGACGATCTGACCCGCGGTCAGCTCGCCGAAGAGGATCTTCTCGCTCAGGGTGTCCTCGATCTCGCGCTGGATGGTCCGGCGCAACGGCCGGGCACCCAGCACCTGGTCGTAACCCCGCTTGGCCAGCAGTGCCTTGGCCGCCGACGTGAGCTCCAGGCCCATGTCCTTGTTCCGCAGTTGGGTGTCCACGCGGGCCGTCATCAGGTCGACGATCAAGACGATCTCCTCCTGCGACAGCTGGTGGAAGACCACGATGTCGTCGATCCGGTTCAGGAACTCGGGCCGGAAGTGCTGCTTGAGCTCGTCGTTGACCTTCTGCTTCATCCGGTCGTAGTTCGACGTGCTGTCGTTCGCACCGGAGAAGCCCAGCCCACCCACGGACTTGGACGCGTCCTTGGTCCCGAGGTTGGTGGTCAGGATCAGCACCGTGTTCTTGAAGTCCACGATTCGGCCCTGGCCGTCGGTGAGCCGGCCGTCCTCGAGCACCTGCAGCAGCGTGTTGAAGACGTCCGGGTGAGCCTTCTCGACCTCGTCGAACAGCACCACGCTGAACGGCTTGCGCCGCACCTTCTCGGTCAGCTGGCCGCCCTCGTCGTAACCGACGTAGCCGGGCGGGGCACCGACCAGGCGCGACACCGTGTACCGGTCATGGAACTCGGACATGTCGAGCTGGATCAGGGCGTCGTCGTCGCCGAACAGGAATTCGGCCAGCGTCTTGGCCAGCTCGGTCTTCCCGACCCCGGACGGGCCGGCGAAGATGAACGAGCCACCGGGGCGCTTCGGGTCCTTCAGGCCGGCCCGGGTCCGCCGGATCGCCTGCGAGACTGCCTTGATCGCGTCCTGCTGGCCGATCACGCGGCGGTGCAGTTCGTCCTCCATGCGCAGCAGCCGAGCGGTCTCCTCCTCGGTCAGCTTGAACACCGGAATGCCGGTCCAGTTGGCCAGCACCTCGGCGATCTGCTCGTCGTCGACCTCGGCCACGACGTCGAGGTCGCCGGCCTTCCACTCCCGCTCCCGCTGCGCCTTCTCGTTGAGAAGGTTCTTCTCCTTGTCCCGTAGCGAGGCGGCCTTCTCGAAGTCCTGGGCGTCGATGGCCGATTCCTTCTCCCGGCGGACGTCGGCGATCCGGTCGTCGAACTCGCGCAGGTCCGGCGGCGCCGTCATCCGGCGGATGCGCATCCGCGAGCCGGCCTCGTCGATCAGGTCGATCGCCTTGTCGGGCAGGAATCGGTCGGAGATGTAGCGGTCGGCCAGCCCGGCCGCCGCCACCAGCGCGCTGTCGGTGATGGACACCCGGTGGTGCGCCTCGTAGCGGTCGCGCAGGCCCTTGAGGATCTCGATGGTGTGCGCCACCGACGGCTCGCCGACCTGCACCGGCTGGAACCGGCGCTCCAGGGCTGCGTCCTTCTCCAGATGCTTGCGGTACTCGTCCAGGGTGGTGGCGCCGATGGTCTGCAGCTCACCCCGGGCCAGCATCGGCTTGAGGATCGAGGCTGCGTCGATCGCGCCCTCGGCGGCACCGGCGCCGACCAGGGTGTGGATCTCGTCGATGAACATGATGATGTCGCCGCGAGTCCGGATCTCCTTGAGCACCTTCTTCAGGCGCTCTTCGAAGTCACCGCGGTAGCGGCTGCCCGCGACCAGGGAGCCCAGGTCGAGGGTGTAGAGCTGCTTGTCCTTCAGTGTCTCCGGGACCTCGCCGCGAACGATCGCCTGGGCCAGGCCCTCGACCACCGCAGTCTTGCCCACGCCCGGCTCCCCGATCAGGACGGGGTTGTTCTTGGTCCGCCGGGACAGCACCTGCATCAGGCGCTCGATCTCTTTCTCGCGTCCGATGACCGGGTCGAGCTTGCCCTCGCGCGCAGCCTGGGTCAGGTTGCGACCGAACTGGTCCAGCACCAGCGACGTCGACGGGGTGCCTTCGGTGGCTCCGGTGCCGGCCGGCTCCTTGGACTGGTAACCGTTGAGCAGCTGGATGACCTGCTGGCGGACCCGGTTGAGGTCGGCGCCGAGCTTGACCAGTACCTGGGCGGCCACGCCCTCGCCCTCGCGGATCAGGCCGAGCAGGATGTGCTCGGTACCGATGTAGTTGTGGCCGAGCTGCAGCGCCTCGCGCAACGAAAGCTCGAGCACCTTCTTGGCCCGCGGCGTGAACGGGATGTGACCGGACGGGGCCTGCTGGCCCTGGCCGATGATCTCCTCCACCTGCTGCCGCACGGCTTCCAGCGAGATGCCGAGCGACTCCATGGCCTTGGCCGCCACGCCCTCGCCCTCGTGAATCAGGCCGAGCAGGATGTGCTCGGTCCCGATGTAGTTGTGGTTGAGCATGCGGGCCTCTTCCTGGGCCAGCACAACCACTCGACGGGCGCGGTCGGTAAACCGTTCGAACATCTCGCTCACTCTCCTTACCGCTCGACGCTTCTCGTCCCAGCCGCCTTGCTGCTCGGACTTCGGACCGAACGCCGTGTTCGGATTCAATCCGTGGGGGATCGAACGCGCCGCGCTCCTACGACTCTAATCACTGCATCGACCCGGCTGAGACGGATGCGCTCGTTCTCCGCTCTGAGCGAAACCCGGTACGGCCGGACCGTACTTTTCATGTTCGGACGGGCAATCACGCGGCCCGACTGCGCACCGGCGGAGCGGGCGCGGCCCCTCGTTCATCGGCGGTGAAGAACGTCGCGCCAGCGTATGCCCACTTGACATGACCGCGACCAACCCCGGGCGGGCTTGGTACGTGTCTGTAACCAAGCGGCGGCTGCGGTTATGCCCAGAATGCCCAGCGAAGGCGAAGCGATTGCTCGCTGCGCTCCGCGCCCGGCCTGGACCTGACTGGCTCCGGTTCGGGTGAGAGGAGTCTTCCCGGCTTGACTGATCAACAAACTTCGGCCGCGGCAACGGCCGCGCGCCGGATCAGGACGGTCGCACCGACCGACGGCGGCCACCGCGGTATCGCGGGGCCGCCGTGGCGAGAGTTCGGCCTGGGGGGAAAGTCAGTTGGCCGAGTTGTAGGCCTCGACGATGCTGCTCGGAATGCGGCCCCGCTCAGATACCTTGTGGCCGTTCTTTCGCGCCCATTCCCGAATGGCCTGCGTCTGCTCACGGTCGATTCGTGCCCCGCCGCCTCGGGCCGGACGGGTGGTGGTGCCGGGCCGAGCCGTGCCCCGCGACGCGCGACGCGCGTGACCGACGTACGGCGCCAGCGCCTCCCGCAATTTATTCGCATTGTCGGCGGAAAGGTCGATCTCATACCCCGAGCCGTCCAGACCGAAGCTCACCGTTTCCGTCGCCGTGCCGCCGTCGAGATCATCGACCAACAGAACCTGGATTTTCTGTGCCATGGTGCTTCCAATCTGAGTTGTTCGGGCGTGCCGCATCAAGGGGAGTTCGAAAGAGTCTTGAAGATAGTAAACCTCCACCGGCCACATTGCGCGAGCTGACACCCACGCCCTGCGGAAAAGTTCTTTATGAGAGAGGTTTGAGAAGTGGGAACAGAATCGTCTCCCGAATTCCTCGCCCGGTGAACAGGCCGAGCAACCGATCGACGCCGAGACCCATCCCCCCGGTCGGCGGCATGCCGTACTCGAGCGCGGCCAGGAAATCCTCGTCGAGCTGCATAGCCTCCGGGTCGCCGGCCGCGGCGGCCAGCGATTGCTCGGTCAAGAGCCGCCGTTGCTCGACCGGATCGGCCAGCTCCGAGTATCCCGGTGCCATCTCCACGCCGCCGATGATGAGGTCCCAGGCTTCGGCCAGCCGCGAGTCGCCCCGGTGAGTGCGGGCCAACGGCCGGACCGAGCGCGGATAGTCACATACATATGTCGGCTGAATGAGCGTGTGCTCGATGAGCTTCTCGTACAACTCGAGGACGATCTCGCCGGCATCCCAGTCGGGCTTCAGGACGACATTTCGCGACTCGGCCAGCCGGCGAAGTTCGGCGGCCTCAGTGTCCGGCGTCACGCTGGTCCCGGTCTCGGCCGACACCAAATCGTAGATCGAAGACCAGCGCCACTCGCCGGACAAGTCGATTTCCACGCCGTCGGCCGTCCTCGGCGTTTCGACACCGACCGCCCGGGCGGCATCGCAGATGAGCGCTTTGGTCCAGGTCGCGACACTGCGGTAATCGCCGTAGGCCTCATAAGCCTCGAGCAGGGTGAATTCCGCGGAATGCGTGGAGTCGATTCCCTCGTTCCGAAAAGTCTTGCCGATTTCGAAAACACGATCGATTCCACCAATCAGCGCGCGCTTGAGGTAAAGCTCGGTCGCAATGCGCAGGGACATCGGTTGGTCGAATGCGTTCAGATGAGTATGAAAAGGCCGGGCGGCCGCACCCCCGTGTATCGATTGCAGGATGGGCGTCTCGACCTCGACAAATCCCATTCCGTTGAGAGTTGCCCGCAGCGAGGCCAGCACCTGGGCCCGCATCAGCACCATTCGCCGCGCCTCGGGTCGCACGATCAGGTCGACATAGCGCTGGCGAACCCGACTTTCCTCACTCATCGGGCGGTGGGCAACCGGCAGCGGCCGCAGTGCCTTGGCCGTCAGCCGCCACTCGTCGGCCAGCACCGACAGTTCGCCGCGCCGGGAGGAGATCACCTCGCCGGTGATCTGCACCTGGTCGCCGAGATCGACGTCGGACTTCCATTCCGCCAGCGCCTGGGCGCCGACCCGGTCCTGGGACAACATGGCCTGCAGTTCCACCCCGCCCTCCCGCAGGGTGGCGAAGCAGAGCTTTCCGGTGTTGCGGATGAAGATGATCCGACCGGTCACGCTCACCACCTGGCCGGTTTCCCTACCGGCCGGCAGTTCGGGGTAGGCCTGCCGGATCTGGGCCAGCGAATGGGTCCGGGTTACCGACGGCGGAAACGGCGCCCGCTGCGGATCGGCCATCAGCCGGTCGTACTTCTCCCGCCTGATCCGGACCTGTTCCGGCAGGTCGGCATCGTCGGCGCCGGCGCTGGCCGGCTCGGCTGGAGGCGGGGAGTCGGTCACTCCTGCAACTCTATCGGCGCGGGCGAAGCCGGTTGTTCCGGCGTCCAGCCGGGCCGCCGAACGCCGGACCTGACGAATGTCATGGCGAAGTGCCCGCACACCGCACTGCCACCAAATCGGGCGGTGCCCCAGAATCTTCGACATGACGACGAGCTATCCAGGGATCCGGTTGGCCGGGCTGAAAAAGAGCTTCGGCAAGGTGCAGGCGGTCCGCGGGGTTGACCTGTCCATCGCGCCCGGCGAGACGGTGGCCCTGCTCGGCCCGAACGGGGCGGGCAAATCCACCACGATCGACATGATGCTGGGTCTGTTGCCCCCGGACGCGGGCTCGGTCTCGGTGTTCGGCAAGCCCGCTCGGGATGCGGTGCAGGCCGGCGAGGTCAGCGCCATGCTGCAGACCGGGGCGTTGATCCGCTACCTCAGTGTCCGCGAGCTGATCACCATGATGGCCTCGCTCTATCCCGAGCCGCTGCCGGTCGAGGAAGCGATGCGGGCGGCCGGAGTGCTCGACATCGCCGGCAAGCGGACGGACAAGCTGTCGGGCGGCCAGGTCCAGCGGGTCCGGGCCGCGGTCGCGCTGGTGTCCAACTCCGACCTGTTGGTGCTGGACGAGCCGACGGTGGCCATGGACGTCGAGGGCCGGCACCAGTTCTGGACGTTCATGCGCGATGTCGCGGCCAGCGGCAAGACCGTCATCTTCGCCACCCACTACCTGGAGGAGGCCGACAGCTACGCCGACCGGATCGTGCTGATGGCCCGGGGCCGGATCGTGGCCGACGGCTCGACCAACGAGATCAAGGCGACCGTCGGCCGCCGCAACATCACTGCGGTGCTGCCCGGAGCCCGGCTGGCCGAGCTGGCCCAGCTGCCCGGCGTGGCCGGCGCCGACACCCGGGGCGAGGGAATCGTGCTCAGCTGCACCGATTCCGATCAGGCCATCCGCGCCCTGCTCGCCGGCTACCCCGGCGTCCGCAACATCGAGATCACCGGGGCTGGATTGGAAGAGGCGTTCCTGGCCCTGACCGGCGATACCGACGACGAGACTCTGGCGAAGGAAGCAGTCTGATGAGCAACACGTCCTACTACAAGTACGAGGTCGCGCGGATCTTCCGGAACCGGCAGAATTTCATCTTCTCCCTGGTCCTTCCGGTGGTCCTGTTCCTGTTCATCGCCGGCACCAACCGGGGCCAGAAGATCGGTAGCCTGACTCTGCCGACCTACCTGATGGCCGGCATGATCGGCTTCGGCGGCATGGGCGCCGTGGTCAGCGGCGGGGCGCGGATCGCGCTGGAGCGAGACCTGGGCTGGACCCGCCAACTGCGCATCTCGCCGCTGTCGCCGCGGGCCTACTTCCGGGGCAAGCTGCTCGGCAGCTACATAACCGCCTGCTGCACGATCGCCCTGATGTTCATCGCCGGCGCGTTCATCGGCGTGCGGATGCCGGCGGTGCGGTGGTTTGAGATGACCGGGCTGATCCTGGTCGCGCTGATTCCGTTCGCCGCCCTGGGCATCATGCTCGGACACCTGATCAAGGCCGACACCATGGGCCCGGTCATGGGTGGTGGCATGTCGCTGCTGGCCATCCTCGGCGGCTCGTTCGGCCCGCTCGGCAGCGACAACTCCTGGCTGCACGACGTGTCCGAGTTCATCCCGTCCTACTGGGCTACCCAGGCCGGCCACGTCGCGGTCGGTGGCGACGCCTGGGGGCTGCGCGGATGGATCACCGTCGCGGCCTGGTCAGTGGTGTTCGTCTACGGTGCAGTGTGGGCCTACCGGCGCGACACCGGCCGGGCCTGACGCCAGGGGGAAGACAGCCATCATGAGCCAGGCGCTCGACCCGGCCGCCGAGCCGCGGCTGACCGCACAGGACATCGTCGGCAACGTCGTCGATCCTGCGGTCCGCAGCTGGAAGCAGCTGATCTTTCCTTCGGTGTTTCTGGTCTACCTGGCTCAGACCGCGGGCGGGGTGTTCAAGCACTCCGCCGGCCTCGGCGTGGTGGTCGGGCTGTTGCTGCTGCTGGTCTTCTGCCTGACCTACATCGCCTCGATGGTCGTCGGGCGCAACCAGCGTGGGGCCTCGATCTTCTGGTCGCTGTACCTGGCCATGTTGGCCGAGACCGCCCTGGAACTGGGTTACGCCCACTCCGACGCGTTCGTGATGCTGGTCTACGTCGCGGTGATGACGGTGGCTTCCCTGTGGTACCGGGGGATTCCGATCGTCGCCGGTTACGCCGCGCTGTCGGTCCTGCTACCGATGTGGATCTGGGGTGAGCCGGCCAACTTCTCCACCGCCGGGGCGATCGCCATCATCGCGCTGGCCATGTTCGGCTTCTTCGCCGTGCTGCGCTCGCACGCCGAGCTGACGGCGGCCCGGACCGAGGTGGCCCGGCTGGCGACCGAGAACGAGCGGGCCCGGATCGCCCGCGACCTGCACGATCTGCTCGGACATTCCCTGACCACCATCACGGTCAAGGCCCAGCTCGCCCATCGCCTGTCCGCCACCGATCCGGACCGGGCGGCCAGCGAGATTGCCGAGGTGGAGACGCTGACCCGGCGCACCCTGGCCGACGTCCGGGCGGCGGTCAGCGGCTATCGCGAGGTGACACTGGGCAACGAGCTGGCCGCGGCCCGCGAGGTGCTGCGCGCCGCCGGCATCACTGCCGACCTGCCGGGCGCCATCGATGCCGTCTCGGCCGAGGACGACGAGCTGTTCGCCTGGGTCGTTCGGGAGGGCGTGACCAACGTGGTCCGCCACTCCCGGGCCCGCCGCTGTGCCGTCGTGCTCGGACCGCGCTCGATCGAGATCAGTGACGACGGCCAGGGCGGCCCGGCCGAGTGCGCCGGTAACGGGCTTTACGGTTTACGGGAAAGGGTGGCTGCCGCCGGCGGCGTGCTGGTGTCCGGGCCGGTCGAGCGCAGCCGGGGCTGGCGGCTGCGGGTCGAGATCGGGGCCACGGCATGACCATCCGGCTGCTGCTGGCCGACGATCAAGCTATGGTGCGGACCGCGCTGGCCGCGCTGCTGAGCATGGAAGCTGACTTCGAGGTCGTGGCCGAGGTCGGCCGCGGTGACGAGGTGGTCGCCGCAGCCCGGGAGCACCAGCCCGATGTGGCGCTGCTCGACATCGAGATGCCCGGCCTGGACGGTCTGGCCGCGGCCGCCGCGCTGGCCCAGGAACTGCCCGGGATTCGCGTGGTAATCCTGACCACCTTCGGCCGGCCGGGTTACCTGCGCCGGGCGATGGAGTCCGGCGCGCTCGGCTTCGTGGTCAAGGACGCCCCGGCCGAACAACTGGCCACGGCGATCCGGCGGGTGCAGGCCGGCCTGCGGGTGGTCGACCCGGCGCTGGCCGCGGCCACGCTGGCCGGTGGCCCGTCCCCGCTGACCGGGCGGGAACGGGACGTGCTGGTGGCCTCCCAAGACGGCGCCACGGTGGCTGACATCGCGCGCAAGCTCTTCCTGTCCGAAGGCACCGTGCGCAACTACCTGTCGGCCGCGATCGCCAAGACCGGTGTTCGCAACCGGGTCGAGGCGTTCCGGGAGGCCGAGAGCCGGGGCTGGTTGTGATCTCTGCCAGCATGGGTCCATGAACCAGCCGCACGCCGAGTACGCCCGGTCCTTCGGTACCGAGGCCGAACGCTACGACCGGGTCCGACCGGGTTACCCGGCGGCAGCGATCGACTTCGCGCTGGCTGGTCGGTCGGCTCGACACGTCCTGGACCTCGGAGCCGGTACCGGCAAGCTGACCGCCGGCCTGCTCGGCCGGGCCGATCAGGTAAGCGCAGTCGAACCCGACGAAGCCATGCTGGCCGTGCTGATGCGCAACCTGCCCTCAGTACGGGCGCTGGCCGGTGGGGCCGGTGAGATCCCGTTGCCGGACAACTCGGTCGATGCGGTGCTGGTCGGGCAGGCCTTTCACTGGTTTCCCCGGCCGGCCGCCGACCACGAGCTGGCCCGGGTACTGCGGCCGGGCGGCGTGGTCGGCCTGCTCTGGAACTTCCCGGACCGCGAGGTCGAGTGGGTTCGAAAGGTCTACGACGCGACCGGCAGCTCGGCGCCTCCGTGGTCGCGCCCGGAGGCCGACCTCGACGCGGAGCTGTTCACCCCGACCGAGCGGGCGAATTTCCATTGGAGGCAGGAGATCTCGGGCGAGGACGCCCTGCTGCAACTGGCTTCGACCTGGAGCTGGGTGATCATCCAGTCCCCGGTCGAGCAGGCTGCCACCGCCGACCGGCTGCGCATCCTGCGCAGCCAGTATGCCGAGCTGCAGCAGCCGCAGCTGCGGATCCCGCAGCGAACCAAGGTGATCCGGCAGTTCCTGCGCTGACGGTTGGGTGGCCGGTCGACCGGATCAGGTATTGCGTTCGTAGATGAGCCGAAGCCCGATCAGGGTCAGGTCCGGTTCGTGCCGGTCGACCGTCCGGCAGTGCTGTACCAGGAGCGGAGCCAGGCCGCCGGTGGCGATGACCGTGACCGCCTCGGGTGACTCCGGGTGCAGGGTCCCGGCGATCCGGCGGACCAGGCCGTCGACCTGGCCGGCGAAGCCGTACAGGATGCCCGACTGAAGGGCTTCCACCGTGTTCTTGCCGATCGGCGAGCGCGGGGTCACCAGCTCGACCTTGCGCAGCTGGGCCGCCCGGGCCGCCAGCGCGTCGAGGCTGATCTCGATTCCGGGCGCCAGCGCCCCGCCCAGGAACTCGCCCTTGCCGCTGACCACGTCGAAGTTGGTCGAGGTGCCGAAGTCGACCACGATGGCCGGGCCGTCGACCAGGTGGTGCGCGGCCAGGGTATTGACGATCCGGTCGGCACCGACCTCCTTCGGGTTGTCGAACAGCAGGGCCACGCCGGTCTTGATGCCCGGCTCGACCAGCACCGTCGGCACGTCGGCCCAGTACCGGCTGAGCATGGTGCGCAGCTCCCGCAAAGCCGCCGGGACGGTGGAGCAACCGGCGACCGCAGTCACGTTGACATCGGCCAGCAGGCCCCGATAGGTCAGCAACAGCTCGTCGGCCGTGTTTCGGGCATCGGTCTTGATCCGCCAGCTGTGCACCAGCTTCTCGCCCTCGAAGACGCCGAGGACGGTGTTGGTGTTGCCGATATCGATGGCGAGCAGCATCAGGACTGGCCCTTCGCGAAAAGGGCGATGGCGATCGGTTCGGGGTCCAGGTCGAGCCCGAGATCGAGCACCGGGGCGGAGTGGGTCAGCGCTCCGACGGCCAGGTAGTCCACGCCGGTCGCGGCGACCGCGGCGGCGTTGTCCAGGCTGAGCCCGCCCGATGCTTCGAGCCGCACCGGATGGCCGGCGGCCAGGGCCACGCACTCGGTCAGCTCGGCCAGGGGCATGTTGTCGAGCAGGATCAGCTCGGCGCCGGCCTCGATCGCTTCGGCGCACTGCGCCACCGTGTCCACCTCCACCTCGACCGGCAGGTCCGGCGCGAACTGCTTGACCAGCTGATAGGCCCGGGTGACCGAACCGGCTGCCGCGACGTGATTGTCCTTGATCAATGCTGCGTCCGAGAGTGACATCCGGTGGTTGAGCCCGCCACCACAACGCACTGCGTACTTCTCCAGCGCCCGCAACCCGGGCATGGTCTTGCGGGTATCGCGGATCTGGGCCCCGGTGCCGCTCACCGCATCGACCCAGGCCCGGGTCAGGGTGGCCACGCCGGACAGGTGAGTGAGCAGGTTGAGCGCGGTCCGCTCGGCGGTGAGCAGGTCGCGGACCGGCCCGGTGGCGGTCAGCAGGATCTGGCCCGGCTGCACCCGCTCGCCGTCGGCGGCGGCCAGTTCGACCTGGACCCGGCCGGCACTGGCCAGCACGAATACCGCCGCCGCTACGGGCAATCCGGCCACGACGCCGGGTTGGCGGGGAACCGCCCGAGCCTGCCCGAGCTGGCCGGCATCGATGGTCGCAGCCGTGGTCACATCCGTGCCGTCGACCAGATCCTCGGCCAGCGCCCGCCGCACCAGGTCGGCGACCTGACCCGGGTCCAGGCCGGCCGCAGCCAGCTGGTCGGTCAGGCCGGCTACATCGAGCGGGTCGGTCATTCAGCTCACCCTCGCTGCCGGCGCGCGGACCGGCTGGTAGTCGGTTTCGATCGTGCCGTCCGGGCCGAGCCTCGACAGCAGGTGGCCCAGCCACTCAGGCTCGGCGTGCGGGTAATCCTCCCGCCAGTGCGAACCGCGGGTTTCCAGCCGCCGGCTGGCCGCCGCCAGCAGGGCCGCCGCCACCGTCAACAGGTTGGTGGCTTCCCAGGACTCGGTGTTGGGCTCGCTCGAGCGCTGGGCCGACAGCCGTTGCAGGCTGGCCTGAGCCCGGGCCAGGCCAGCGGCGTCGCGCAGCACACCGGCGTGCCGCGACATCTCATCCTGCAGCGGCCGGCGCACCGAGCGAGCCAGAATTGCTTTGGTGCGAATGTCGATACCGAGCTCGGGCCGGGTCGGGCCGAGCCGGGCCAGGATGTCATCGGCGATCCGCCGCCCGAACACCAGCCCTTCCAGCAGTGAGTTGGAGGCCAGCCGGTTGGCCCCGTGCACTCCGGTGCAGGCCGCCTCGCCGCAGGCGTAGAGCCGATCCACCGTGGTCCGGCCGGCCAGGTCGGTGGCCACGCCGCCGGAGGCGTAATGGCAGGCCGGCGCAACCGGGATCGGCTCGGTGACCGGGTCGATGCCGAGCGCGTTCAGGGTGGCCAGGATGGTCGGGAACCGGACCCGCCACTTCTCGGCCCCGAAGGCCCGAGCGTCCAGCCACATGTGCTCGGCGCCGGTTTCGGCCATCCGGCGCAGGATCGCCTTGGCCACCACGTCGCGCGGGGCCAGGTCGGCCAGCTCGTGCTGGCCGACCATGAAGCGGTGGCCGGCATCGTCGATGAGGAACGCACCCTCGCCCCGCACGGCTTCGCTGACCAGCGGCTGCTGCCCGGAGGCGCCGCGGCCGAGCCAGAGCACGGTCGGGTGGAACTGCACGAACTCCAGGTCCTTGACCACCGCGCCGGCTCGCAGCGCCGCGGCCACGCCGTCACCGGTGGACACCGACGGGTTGGTGGTGGCGGCATAGATCTGGCCGATGCCACCGGTCGCCAGCACGAAGGCTTTGGCCCGCACCGCGCCGACGCCGTCGAGCTGGCCTTCCCCCATCACGTGCAGGGTGACCGCCCCGACCCCGCCGTCGGCCGTCGGCAACAGATCCAGGACCAGGGCGTGCTCGATCGTCTCGATCCGGGGCTGGCCGAGCACGGCGGCGACCAAGGCCCGCTCGATCTCGGCTCCGGTGGCATCGCCGCCGGCGTGCGCGATCCGGTCGCGGTGGTGGCCGCCCTCCCGGGTCAGGCTCAGTTCACCCTTGCTGTTCTGGTCGAACCTCGCCCCGAGCTCGATCAGCTCGCGCACCGCCGCCGGCCCCTCGTCGACCAGGACCTTCACGGCGTCCGGGTCACACAGTCCGACGCCGGCGGTCAGGGTGTCGGCCAGGTGCTCGGCCGGGGTGTCCTCAGGCCCCAACGCGGCAGCGATGCCGCCCTGGGCCCAGCGGGTCGAACCGGTGGCGAGCACGTCCTTGGTCACCACCATGACCCGTAATTGCCGGCTGTCCTGGGCGACACGCAGGGCGGTGGTCAACCCGGCGATCCCGGAACCGACCACCACCACGTCGGTGTCGACGATCCAGCCGGGGGCCGGTGCGAGCAGCCGCTGCGGGAGGTTCACCGAACTTGGCCAATGATCATCGGCATGTTGTCGATCAGGCGTACCGAGCCGACGTGAGCCGCCACCAGCATCCGGCTCGCCCCGGCGCTGACCGGGCCGAGTTCGGGATCGCGCAGTTCCAGGTACTCGACGTCGACGCCGTCGAGCTCGGCCCGGGCCGCGGCCAGTGCGGTCTCGGCCGTGTCGGCGTTGTCTTGAGCAGCCCGCAGCGCCCGGTAGAGCTGGGTCGCCCGCTCCCGTTCGGCTGGGCCGAGAAAGACATTGCGACTGGACAGGGCCAGCCCGTCCGGCTCGCGAACGGTCGGCACTCCGGTGATGGTGACCGGCACGTCGAGGTCCAGGGCCATCCGCCGGATGAGCGTCAGCTGCTGGTAGTCCTTCTCGCCGAAGAAGGCCTGATCGGGCCGGACCGCGTTGAACAGCTTGCTGACCACGGTGAGCACGCCGTCGAAGTGACCGGGCCGGTTGGGGCCTTCCAGCTGATCGGCCAGCTGACCGGCCGTCACCCGGATTTCGACCGGACCGGCCGGATACATCGTCTCCAGGTCGGGATGCCAGACCAGGTCGACGCCGGCATCGGCGCACAGGGCCAGGTCGGCCTCCAGCGGGCGCGGATAGCGTTCGAGATCGCTGGCCTGGTTGAACTGCATCGGGTTGACGAAAATGCTGACCACGGTGCTCTTGCCGGCGGCCTGGCTGGCTTCGATGTTGGCCCGATGGCCGGCGTGCAGCGCCCCCATGGTCGGCACCAGGCCGACCGGGCCGGGCAACAGGGCCCGGGCGGCGGCGAGCTCGGACCGGGTCCGGACGAGTTCGGTCATAGCTTCTCGGCCACCTCGCTCATTGCTCCTCGGCCCGTGAGATTGCCTCGAGCAGGTCGGCACACTGGGCCTCGGTCAGCCGGCCGGCCCGGAAGGCGCGCTGCATGGTCCGGATCGCCATCGCCAGGTACGGCTGCAGGAAGGGTGTCCCCCGCAATGCCTGGACGTGCGCTTCGACGGTGGCCCGATCACCGCGCGACACCGGCCCGGTCAGGGCGTCGTCGCCGAGCCGGAAGGCATTGTCCAGCGACGCCGACAACAACGGCGCGAGCAGCCGGACCGGGTTCTCCACGCCGGCCTGGCGCAGCACGTCCTGGGCGTCGTTGACCAGGGTTATCAGGTGATTCGAACCCATGGTCAGGGCCGCGTGATAGGTGGACCGGGCCTGCTCCGGTACCCAGACCGGCTCGCCCCCGAGTTCGAGCACGAGCAACTCGGCGACCGGCCGGAATTCCGGCGGTGCGGTCACCCCGAACGACGCGCCGGCCAGCCGCTCGACATCCTCGGACCGCCCGGTG